>Ga0351882_1013_pt1 | contig 75460 bp, 45 predicted proteins | sample BONcelFGM3001F13_FD_206762 | JGI IMG/M metagenome (GOLD analysis project Ga0351882, IMG submission 206762) | Enriched cells from coal bed in the Powder River Basin, Montana, United States - BONCAT cells FGM rep3 HSBNCT.FGM.300.1.F13 ... | reverse complement strand
TCGCCCTGATCCAGAACGGCGTAAACGAAGTGCTGGGCGGTTTTGCGGCGCATGTGCGGCAAAGCCCGCCTCCCCCGCTGGAGGCGGCGGTATCCGGCGACGTGCTCTGGGGCGTCGCGCGCCTGACCGAAGCGGAGGCGCAGGCGCTGTTTGCCACCATCCGCGACTTTCTGGCCGAGCACGACGCGGCGGCGCGGGAGGGCGACGCTTGGGCATACGCGCTGATCGCCTACCCGGCCGGAGGCCAAGGCGATGCGTAGGGGGTTGCAGGTTGTCATCCTGCTTAAAAACACCGCGACGGGCATCCTTGCGCCCGTGCTCACGCTGGCGTTGCTGCGCCACGGGGCCAGCATCGGCACCCTGTCGCTGATGATCGGCGCGTATTCGCTGACGGTGATTGTCATGGAGTTCCCCTCGGGGCTGTTTGCGGATCTGTACGGGCGCAAGACCGCCTTTCTGGTGGCCTGCGCGTGCGGCGTGCTCAGCTACGGCCTCCTGCTGCTTGCGCACTCGCCCGTTCTGCTGCTGGCGGGCATGGCAGTCAGCGGCCTATCGCGCGCGTTTGCATCCGGAAGCCTCGACGCGCTGGCGATGGATGCGGCGCCGGACGGCATCGCCATCGCGCGGGTCTCGGCGCGGCTGGCCATGCTGGAGAGCGCGGGGCTGGCCGTCGGCGCGCTGGGCGGCGGGCTGCTGGCAGGCATCGGCACCGCCTATGAGGCCAACCTATGCCTCAACTTGCTGATCTATGCGTCGCTGATACCGCTGACGGCGCTTGCCGTGCAGGAAGCTCGCAAGCCGGTTGTTATAGCGGCAACCGCAGCAGCTGGCGGCGCATCAACCCCCGCCGCGCAGTGCTGCGCAGAGGCCTTGTCGCCTGCCAGACAGGCAGGCGATATCACACAGGGCTGTGAAGCAGCCATACCGCTTACCAGACAGGCAGTCGCCACCTCCAGTGCCGTGCAGACACCGCCGCCCCGCAACCTGCATGGCTTTCTGCGGCAGGCGAAGCGCAGCCTCGCTTTCGTGGCGCACAGCGCCATGGCGCGAGCGCTGTTCCTGCTGGCTTTTGTGACGGGCACGGCGCTGGCCGCCGTGGAAACATACTGGCAACCAGCGCTGGAAGCCCTCGCCCCCGCGCCTTGGCTGCTAGGCGCATTCAGCTTTCTGGGCTTCTGCGCCGTGATGCTCGCCAGCGTGTGGGCGGAGCGCCGCATGATCCGCCGCCCGCAGACAGGGCTTGGTTTCGTGCTGGGGCACAAGGCGCTGATGGCGGCGTGCGTCGGGCTGCTGGCGGCCTCGCGGGGGCCAGGCGCGTTTCTGGGGGCCTATCTGGGGGCCTACCTGTTTTTGGGCGCAGGAGGCATTGCGGAAACAACGCTGCTCAACCGCGAAGCGCCGAGTACGGAGCGGGCGGGCATCCTGTCGCTGTTTTCATTCACGTTGCAGGCGGGCGGCCTGCTGAGTGCTTTGCTGGGCTACCTCATCAGCGCGCGCGGCGATTTCCGGCTGACGTGGGTGGTCGGCGCGGCGTTGCTGCTGGGCGCGTTGGCATGGCTCACTCTGCGGCGGCAGGTGGCTGCGGGCTGCGAACGGCTGAGTCAGCGAGGCTGAACAGGGCGTTATGCATGGCCATGCCTCACATTCGGAAAATGGCTTGCAAAGCGGCAAACAACCGCGCGGCGGGCATTGCGCGCGCCACGCCAGCGCGACTGAACCGCAGCGTTCACCTACGCTCCCATGGCAGAAACACCGTCGGCGCAAGACAAACGCTTAGCATGGGCATGGCTGCCCACGGGGGGCGCGGTGCGCCATGGGCGCGCGATGCCCCGTGCGGCAAACGGGCCGGAGGCAATGCCTCCGGCCCGTTTGCCGTTTCGTTATCCACGTTTTCCAAAAGGTAAGTGCAATAACCGCCTGTGCCCACGTTGCCTTGCGGGCCGCAGCTTTGCTCGCCCTTACCTGCCAAACGCACCTTTGCCCGGATACGCCGCCGCCGCGCCCAGCTCTTCCTCGATGCGCAGCAGGCGGTTGTACTTGGCTACGCGCTCGCTGCGGCTGGGCGCGCCGGTTTTGATCTGCCCGGCGTTCAGCGCCACGGCAAGGTCTGCGATGGTCGTGTCCTCCGTTTCACCCGAGCGGTGGCTGATGACTGCCCTATACCCCGCCTCCTGCGCCATGTGCACAGCCTCGACCGTTTCCCACAGCGAGCCGATCTGGTTAAGTTTGATCAGGATGGCGTTGGCGCTACCCTCGTCAATGCCGCGTTTGAGCCGCTCCGTGTTGGTCACGAACAGGTCGTCGCCCACAAGCTGCACCTTGCTGCCCAGTGCGGCGTTCAGCTTTTGCCAGCCGTCCCAGTCCTCCTCGTCCAGCGCGTCCTCGATGCTCACGATGGGGTACTTGTCCGCAAGCCCCTTCCAGTAGTCGATCAGCCCGTCGGTGGTGTAGGCGGTTTTGTGTTTTGGCAGCAGGTAGCCGTGCTCGGCCTTCCATTCGCTGCTGGCCGCGTCGATGGCGATCATGAAATCGTCATACGGCCTATACCCCGCAGCTTCGATGGCCCGCAGCAAGTACCGGATGGCTTCCTCGTCGCTTTGCAGGTTAGGGGCATAGCCGCCCTCGTCGCCCACGGAGGTGGATAGCCCGTCCTTCTTGAGAATGGCCGCCAGCGCGTGGAACACCTCCACACCCCAGCGCAGCCCTTCACGGAAGGTTTTCGCGCCCACAGGCATGATCATGAACTCCTGAATGTCGATATTATTGGCGGCGTGCGCGCCGCCGTTTAGAACATTCATCATGGGCACGGGCAGCGTGTGCGCCGCCGAGCCGCCCAGAAAGCGATACAGCGGCACACCCTGCGCCGCCGCCGCGGCCTTGGCCGCCGCCAGCGATACCGCCAGAATGGCGTTTGCGCCCAGCCTGCTCTTGTCCTTGGTGCCGTCCAGCGCGATCATCGCCATGTCCAGCGCGGCGGTCTGCGACGCGTCCGCGCCGTGCAGCGCCTGGGCCAGCTCGCCGTCCACGTTTTGCACCGCGTAGAGTACGCCCTTGCCGCCAAAGCGGTTCTTATCCTTGTCACGCAGTTCCAGCGCCTCAAACTGGCCGGTGGACGCGCCGCTAGGCACGGCGGCCACGCCCTTCGCGCCACCCGCCAGCGTCACCACAGCCTCCACCGTGGGGTTGCCGCGCGAGTCGATGATTTCCCTGCCGTGAATGGTTTCAATGGTATATGCCATCATACGACCTCCTTTCGTGTGTCGGTACGGTTTCGGGCAAAGCCCGCAGTTCATGGGATATGTTTCCAAAGTTATTATACACCACCTCACGCGGTTTGAACCCACGAACCCTACCGTTGCGGCCGCCGCTGCGCCGCAGGCAGATTGTCATACCATTTCGAAATATATGCAAAGAAGATCACAAGCGATTGTATGCTGTAGCGAGGAGCGGACGCGAAGGCGTAACGGGGCTACGTGGCACTATCGCGACGAAGTCATGGGATAAGAGCGCCGTAATATGGAAGCGTTTATGTTGAATAATCGTATAAGCGCGCCTTAACCTGCGTGCCGTCGGCTCTGCGTATGTAAAACTCACCGCCGCTTTGCGCCCTGTCCCGCCGCCTACAGGGCCGCCGCGCGGTCGTGGTCGGGCTGCAACAACCCCTAATCTGCCCGCGCGCCTACTCAGCGCGGAACACCTGGATGGTGATCACACCCTCGCCCGTGCTCTCCGCCAAAATGCGGATGGGAAAGCCGTAATCGTTGCGGAAGATGAAATTCAGGCTCTCGTTGCCCACCGCCGCGTCCTGGTGCATGGGCAGATAGCGCGCGCAGCCAGGGCCGTGGGGGCGGCGCATCAGCACCGTGATGCCCGGCAATTGGCGCACGGTATTGTACAGCGTGCTGCTGCTCTGGCAGGTGCCGCCGCCGTAGCCCGGCTGGCTACCCCCGTCGATCAGCACCGGCGCGGGGAAGTAGCCGTTTGATTTCTTGTACGGACCGATCTGGGCGTTGAAGTCCAGTTGCTCGCCGGGCTGCATTACGCGGGTCATCAGCTCGCAGCTGCGCACGATGTTCTTCACGCGTCCGTCGTTGAGCTCCACGCCGTTGTTGTACTTGAAAAACGAGCTGAACGCCGAAATAGGCGTTTCCGCGCTCATAGGCTCATCCGTGGGCGACACCACCACCAAATCGGTAAGCCCCGCCGCGTCGATGTAGCCGTAGCTGCGCCAGTAGAGCACTTTGGCAAACCCGTCGACAAAGTCCAGAATGGCGACAGTCGAGCCGCCCCCCACCTCGATGGGAAACGTGGTGCTGCGCGTATCCGGGTCGGTATAAATGGGGGTTAGGGCGATGGTGGTGGCCACATACTTGTACTTGGTAACCCCATAGGGCGGGGAGGTCTCGGGGTTCAGGTTTTCGGCGTTCTCGTCAATGCAGGTGCGCTTGACGAAGCCGACCGTGCCCTTGAACGATACCAGCACATAGGCAGGGTATACCTTATAGATGGTCACGATATCGCCCACGCTTGCCGTGCCAAGGCTCTTGCTGTTGTCGTCCTGCGCAACGCGGATGCTGGCCATGGTGCCGCTTGCGGTCAGCAGCTTGATGCGGGTGGTATACAGCGGCGCAAGGCCGTCGATGCTGGGCTTCTCCTGCTCCATCTTGCCGACGACTTCGCTCATGCCGTCGTCCTCCACGTAGTCCTGCACGATTTCCGGCTCGGGCGTAGGGGCGGCAGAGGGCTCCTGTGCCAGCGCGGCGGGCGCAAAAAGCGCCAAAACCAACGCAATCAGTAAAACGCGTTTCATAGTGCGCGCACACTCCTTCGTTACTGGGGTTCAGTGCCAGTATACCACAGTTGGGCAGCAGCCGCGCGCCGCGTGTCAAAATTTACAGGGGCTGGTTACCACGAAAGGGGATGCGATGCAATGCTGTTTCAAATCGCCGCCGCACAGCGGCGCGAGTGCGATGTGACACGGGTGCGGGCATCAGGGATGCGCCGCGCGTTCGCTACGGAGTGACGGGTTCAAAGCGCCGCAAGTTGGCTACATTCACGCGTCGCAATTATATGGACACGGTTGACAGTAAACGCCGCGGCCTCTATACTGATGGCAGCCCGATTTGCCAAGTCAGGCGCAAGCGGGGTTGCCCCCTTGTGCCACAGGCCGCGACGGTCGGGACACGCGTTGCGCATTTCCCGTGCGCATCAAATTCGGGGTATGTATGAAGTATGACACGATTATCGTCGGCGGCGGCATCGCCGGGCTAACGGCAGCCGCGTTCCTGTGCAAGGATAACCGCCGGGTGCTTCTGTGTGAAAAAGAAGAACAGGTCGGCGGGCTGGTGGGCTCGTTTACCGTGGACGGCTTTACGTTTGACACCGGCCTGCGCGCCATGGAAAATTCGGGCGTCCTGTTTCCGATGCTGAAAAGCTTGGACCTCAATGTAGAATTTCTCCCCAACGACGTATCCATCGGCATCGATAAGGAAATTGTGCGCCTGCAATCGGAAGACAGCCTGCAACTGTATCGGGATATGCTGCTGTCCTGTTTTCCCGATGATTCCAAGGATATCGACGCTTTGATCGCGGTTGTGCGGCAAACCATGCTTTACATGGATGTGCTCTATGGGATTGACAATCCGCTCTTCATGAACTTGAAGGAGGATCGTAAGTACCTGTTGAAAACGCTGCTGCCTTGGCTGTTGCGCTATGTCTTCACCATCGGGAAAATCAAAAAGCTCAATCGCCCGGTGGAAGAATACCTGGAAGGGATCATCCGGCATCCGTCGCTGCGCGACATCATCGCTCAGCATTTCTTCCGCGCGACACCCGCGTTTTTCGCGCTGTCGTATTTCAGCCTGTATCTGGATTACAACTACCCGCAAGGCGGAACAGGTTCCCTGATACGGGCTATGGAGACATACATCGTGCAGCACAACGGGGAAATCAGAGTTAAAACCCCGGTTCAGTCGGTTGATCCTTCTCGGCGAAGGGTAACGGCTGCGGATGGCACGGCGTTTGATGCCAACACCATCATCTGGGCCGCGGATATGAAGGCGCTGTATGCCGCTGTCGACCCGCTTGATTCGTTGCCCGTGGCAGCGCAGCGGGCGATACGCAAGCAGAAGGAAAGCATCGCAGGCCTGCGCGGCGGCGATTCGGTGCTGACGCTTTACGTGCGCACGGATCTGGAGCCCGCCTATTTCGCGGGCATTCACAGCCCGCATTTCTTTTATACGCCCTACAAAACAGGGTTAAGCACGGTGCCGCTTCGTGATATTCAAACGCCAGACGGGGGCTATATCACGGACCGGGCACGCTTGGTTGCCTGGCTGCGCGAATACCTGCGCCTGACCACGTACGAAATCTCCGTGCCCGTTTTACGAGATGAAAGCCTGGCACCGCCGGGGCATACGGGCCTGATCATCAGTACGTTGCTGGATTTTTCATTGGTCCGGCATATTGAGGCGCAGGGCTGGTATGAGGAGTTCAAAGCACTGTGTCAGGCTGTTATGCTTGAAACACTCACATGTACCGTTTACCCCGCGCTTGAAGGCAGAGCGTCCGACTGCATGATGGCTACACCGCTCACGATTGAGCGCCGCACCGGAAACACGGAGGGCGCGATTACCGGCTGGTCGTTTGAAAACCCGCAGATACCCGCAGTGTCAAAAATGACCCGGATCGCCCAGTCGGTACAGAGCCCGATACCGCATGTGTGGCAGGCGGGGCAGTGGACATACAGCCCTTCCGGTTTCCCCATCGCCATATTGACAGGTAAAATGGCGGCGGACGCCGTATCAAAAAGCCTTCGGTAACCCGGCTAGCTCCAGGCTCTTGGCCCATACCGCATCGCGCAGCGCATCATCCAGCGCATGGGGCATCGGTTTTTCATCGATGGTCAGGTTAAAATACCTGCCTGTGGTATGGCGCAGTTCCGGCGCGGCGGCGAGGTAATACAGCGCACTGCCGGAGATGGCCGGATCCTTGAGAAACGGCCATATAACCATGCGCTGCCATGCGCGGTACAGGATGCCGTTGTTGCTGCCGATGCGGGTGCGCACCCCGCCGGGATGCATGGCGTTGATTGTAACCGACGTATCCGCAAGGCGCTGTGCCAGTGTGCGCACCGTCATCAGTTGCGCTGTTTTGGAAGCGCCATATGCACGAAGCCCAAAATAATGCCGCTTGCTCCAGGCCAAATCATCCACACGCAAGCCCCCGAAACGATGCCCCTCCGAATTCACCTGTATGATGCGCCCCTGCGGACTGTTGATCAGGGGTTCCAGCAGCAGCATCGTCAACAGAAAACTTGCGAGATGGTTGACCTGAAAAACCAGTTCGTTGCCATCTGCGGTAAGCTGCCGCCGCGTGCAGTACAGGCCCGCCGAGTTGATCAGCACATCGATTGCCGGGTGCGCGTCACGGATGCGCAGCGCGGCTTCCCGTACGTCGTCCAACCTGTCAAAATCAGCGGTTACAACATCGACAGCCACATGGTGTTCCTGTTCCAGCTGTGCCTGAAGCGCTGCGGCCTTGTCCCGGTTGCGGGCAACCAGCACAAGATCCGCTCCGCCCTTGGCAAGCATTCTGGCCGCCTCCAACCCCACGCCGGAGGTAGCGCCCGCAATCACGCAGCGTTTGCCCTTCATGGATGCCGTCGTGCTGTGCTGCGGCGCGTGCGCATTTTTGATAAAAGCCAGATCTTCCTTTGTATACTTCATGGTTCACCTCATCCGAATTTCCTGTGCATGAACCGCCGATAGGGTTTCTTGAACCATGGGATCCCGTTGAAGATATCCCCCCACAGGTCGTAATAGTCCCTTTGGCGAATGATCCGGCCATCGTCGTGCAGCGTAAGCTTTGTACAGCCGTACACCGGCGTACTCGGGAAACGCTCAAACATCATGGTCATCGTCCAGTCAAAGAGGATGTCGCGCTCTGTGCCGGATATGGTCTCAATATCCATGCGAAGCTGCTTGCACCGGCTGGTAAGGCGGTTGCACAGCCCGATAAAGGCTTCCTTTCCTTCAATGCGCTGGATGCTGTCCTGAAACACGATATCATCATGATAATACGGAAACAGATGCGACCAGTCAGGTTTGCCATCCGTGTTGTAGGTTTTGGACCACAGTTCCGCAACCCGTTCGACCGTCAGCAAAGGCGCTCCATGCTGCGTTGTGCTTGTATCCATGCATCCTCCTGTTTTGGTTTGGGACGCCGCCCTGTGTATGTGGTATTGGTGCTGTACTGGCCTCCGGCAAAACGGCGTGCCGTATATGTAAACAGTACCCAAGCCGGAAGCCCGCGGGTTGCCGTATACGGAATTGTATCAGGCAAAGCCGCCCGCCGTCAATGGCTGCACCAAGTTCGAAAAGCGGGTGACGCTTGCGAATCGAGCCGGGATAAAACAGCCGCAACCGTTTATCTTGCAATTTCAAATATACATGCGTCGAAGATCACGAGCGGTTTTATGCTGTGGTGAAGAGCGGAAGCTAAGGCGCAGCCGTGCCATCTTGCGCTTTCACGACGAAGTCACGGGATCAAAGCGCCGTGAGATGGAAGCGTTCGTGTTTTTACATCATATAAAATTTGCTTTGAACCAACATCAGGTGTATGCGCCACACCGCGAGGGCCTGATGCGATACCGCTTAACCATGAATGCTCCCCACATAGATAGCGCCGGTTTGCCTCCACGGGGGCTGGCTGGCAGCGCCCAGCAGGGCCCGGCGCTCAGGCACAGGGCTAGCGGGCAACCGGCAATCGGGTTGAGCGCCAGACGCATTACCGCACTGGAACATGCGCTGGTGCCACGGTGGTGATGCTCGCGCGGGGCAAGGAGAATGCCCTGCCGGTAGCGAATTGACAACTAGGGTGCGCGCCCTTCGTTTCGTTGCCAAAGCACGCGCGCCACCAACTCGGTCGGCCTGCAAACATATTCCCCCCTTGATGCGCAGACTTGGAGGCCCAGCATATGGACGAACGCTCAATGCGCGGCAATAAACACATTCGCCTGACAATTGACGATTCCGGGCATCTATACCGCGTCACACGGGCGCTGGCCAACCCCGTGCGCCTGCAAATTCTACAGCTGCTGGGCCGAAAATCCATGGTAAGCGTCAATGATCTGGCTGCGGAGATGGATCTGCCCATTTCCACGGTCGCCCTTGCGATACGCACACTGGAAGAGGCCGGGCTGATCTACACCGAAAACATGCCGGGGGTGCGGGGGGTGCTCAAGTTATCCTCCCGCAGGGTGGACAGCCTGAGCATTGAGCTGATGCCCTACGAAGCGCACGAAGGCAGCGTGCTCACCATGCATATGCCCATCGGCGGCTACAGCCGCGTGGGCAACATCAAGCCCACATGCGGGCTGGCGGATGAAAACAACACCATCGGCATGGACGATAACCCCCGCACCTTCTTTTTACACGACCGTTTCAGCGCGCAGATGCTTTGGTTCCGCGAAGGGTTTGTGGAGTATCTTTTCAGCGTGCTGACCATTGAGGATATCGAGATCGACTGGCTGGAGCTTTCCTTTGAGGCGTGCTCCGAAGCGCCCATGTATCGCGACCCATGGAAAAGTGATGTTCACGTATCCATCAACGGAAAAACGCTGGGCATCTGGACAAGCCCCTGCGACTGCGGGGAACACCGCGGCCGCCTGAACCCCGCGTGGTGGTCCGACCTGAACACACAGCACGGGTTCTTGAAAACATGGCGGGTGGATGGCAAAGGTAGCTATCTGGACAATCTGTTCATTTCTCACACCACGCTCTCCGATCTGGCATTGGAAATGCAGGATGCCATCTGTGTGCGGATCGAAGTGCCACCGGATGCGGAAAACGTGGGCGGTCTGAACCTGTTTGGGCAAAGCTTTGGCGATTTTTCGCAGGATATTGTTTTGCAGGTGGGGTACCACATGAAGGATGTCTCCGCCAATAAGCTATAATATTATTGCACTAAATCATGCGCAGCTAAATTACGAAAACAGCTTTCGTAAAGTAATTCTAACCTATTGACAGTCATATATGGTCAATGTTATGCTACATCCAACAAATGCGGTGCCTGTTGCTTGGTTAAACAGAGCAATTCGCTTTTGGGAGTGGCATAAATTTTGTATTTATCACGGTTGTATTGCCATCATTGATGCAATATTATTGTAGATAAATGCACTGTTTCATGTACCCTTGATGAGTTTGGAGGATCCGATATGCCCGAAACGCACCTCATACCCCGGCCCGAGCACCCCAGACCGGACTTCATGCGCGATACATGCTGCAACCTGAACGGGCTGTGGCAATTCGCCTTTGATGACGAGGATACCGGTCTGGCAGAGCGCTGGTACACCCCCGGGCATACCCTGCCAATGACCATCACCGTGCCGTTTTGCTACCAGTCCGAGGCCAGCGGTATCAATACCCAGGAGATACACCCTGTGCTGTGGTACCGCAGAGCCTTCCGCGTGCCCGCCGATATGGCCGGGCAGCGAATCCTGCTTCGCTTCGGCGCGGTGGATTATAGTTGCCGGGTTTATGTGAACGGCCAGATGGCGGGCGAACATCGGGGCGGCTATACGCCATTTATGATGGATATCACGTCGCTGTTGCAAAGTGGGGAAAACGACCTCTGCCTGCGCGTGGAGGATCAGCCGGATTGCACGCAGCCACGCGGCAAGCAGTATTGGGAAACCGGGCTGATGGGCTGCTGGTATACGCCCTGCAGCGGCATATGGCAGACGGTCTACCTGGAGGCGGTTGGGCAGTACGCGCTCACGCAAGTGCACATCACGCCGGATGTGGATCACAATATGGCCACGCTGGAACTGGCGCTGGATCGCTTCCCCTCCGGCGCGCCCGTTCGGGCGGACGTAGCGATCACCTTTGGGGGCAAAACCATCAGGCATGTGACCGTGGAAACGCTGGATCGGCAGGTGCGTATCCCCGTGTGCATGATTGGCAAAGGCGATTTGGAGCCGCTCCACCTGTGGAGGCCCGGCAACCCCCACCTGTATGACGTATCCATCCGCATCCTGGCAGGCGAAACGCAGACCGACCACGTACAAACCTACTTCGGTATGCGCAAGGTTGAAACGGTGCGCGGCAAAGTACTGCTGAACAATTCGCCCATTTACCAGCGGCTGGTGTTGGATCAGGGGTATTGGCCGGACAGCCTGATGACCCCGCCCAGCGACCACGCCATTTGCAAAGACCTGGAACTGACGCTGGCCCTCGGCTTCAACGGCGCTCGAAAGCACCAGAAGATAGAAGACCCGCGCTATTATTACTGGGCAGACCGCCTTGGGGTGCTGATCTGGGCCGAAGTGCCCTCCCCCTACGATTTTGCGGATGAAACCATCCGCAACCTGAGCGAGACGTACCTTGCCTTTATCGACCGTGATTTTAACCACCCGTCTATCATCGCGTGGGTTCCGCTGAACGAAAGCTGGGGTGTGCGGCAAATCTACGCCAACAAACGCCAGCAGGCCACGGCGCGTATGCTCTACCATTTGGGCAAGGCAGCGGACGGAGCGCGGCTGATCTCCGGCAACGACGGTTGGGAGCAGGTCACCACCGACATCTGCGCCCTGCATGATTATGCCGCCGATCAGGCGGTCATGGCGCAGCATTTTGCCACACGCCAACAGGTGGAAAACATCGGTTGCGACTGGCGTATGGCCTACGCACAGGGCGAAACCCCGACCGGCGAGGAAGCGTTTATGATCACCGAATACGGTGGCATCGCCTTTGCCAATCTGGGTGAGCAAAACGAAATGGGCGGCATGGCTACCTGGGGCTACCATGAAAAGGTGACCGGAGAAGACGCGTTTTTAAAGCGCTTTGAGCGTTTGACCGATGCCGTGCGCGCGCTGCCCTACTGCGAAGGGTACTGCTATACGCAGCTTACCGATGTGATGCAGGAGATCAACGGCCTGCTGATGCCGGACCGCACCCCCAAGATTGACCCCGCCAAGATCCGCGCACTGGTCACCAACCCATTGGGGAAAAACGGCTGACGTGAAAGCGAACCGCTTAACACGCCATACGCTGCACAGGCCCCTTCGAGCCGTGCTGGTTTGACCCCCCCCCAACGCACCCGGCCCATCGCAACGCGGGTTTGATCGGTTATTATCGCGACAGCGATAAAATAAAGGAGGTTATCCCATGAAAAAACTGCTAGCCATGGTTCTTGCGCTCATGATGGTTTTCGCTTTGGCGTCCGCCGCCATCGCCGAGACCGTCGAACTGGACTTCTGGACTGTGTTCACCGGCGAGGACGGCGTAAACATGGACCAATTGGTCGCCAACTTTAACACGGCCAACCCCGGCATCAAAGTGAACCATATGAAGATGGATGCCGCCGACCTGTACACCAAAGCGCCGCTGGCCGTTACCACCGGCGAAGGCGTGCCGGATGTGGCCATCATCCACGCGGAGCGCATCGCGCAATTCGTGAAGGACGGCGCGCTGCTGCCCTTTACCGACGTGCTTGCCAATGGCGATTTTGCCGCTGAGCAGTATCTTTCCGCCGGCTGGGACCTGGGCGAGATTGACGGCACCCGTTACTCCCTGCCCCTGGATGTGCACTCCTGGGTGTGCTACGTAAACCTTGACCTGCTCGCGACGTATGACCTGGAAACCCCCGTGCTTGCGGACAGCATCCTCACCTGGGACGAAGTGAAGGCCGTCTCCGAAAAAGCGGCTGCGGATCAGCTCACCGGCCTGTGCCTGACCTGGAACCGCCCCTACCTGCTGTCGATGTACTATCAGCTGGGCGGCAAGCTGACCGAGGATGGCGTTACCGCCACTGTGAACAATGATGCGTTCATCAAAGTGCTGGACGACCTGAAAGCCATGCACGACGCGGGCCTGACCAGCGTGGATGGCGACGATCCCTTCGGCGGGCTGTTCGTGGCCGGTATGGCCGTGTTTTGCCCCGAAGGTATCTGGATGAACAACGGACTGAAAGAAGCGCCCTTCAACTACACGATGGCCGTCTTCCCCCAGTACGATGCCAACAACGTCAAGTTCTGGGCGTCTTCCCATCAGTTTGTCGAGTTCAAGAAGGAAACCACGCCTGAAAAGCAGGCGGCCATCGCCACCTTCCTGGCTTACGTGCGCGACAACTCAATGCTGTGGGCCGAGGCCGGCCAGACGGTCGCCTCCCTCAAGCTGCTGGAAGACCCCGCCTATCAGGACATGCGCCAGGCGTTCCTGTCCAGCTATGGAAGCAACATGCAGGTTTCCAACTACATCAACTATGGCCTGCTGGTGGATATCCTTGACCCCATGGGGTGGGAGAACACCTTTGGCCGCATGACCTCCGCCGAGTACGTGACTGCGCTTCAGCAGAAGGTGGATGAGAAGATCGCCGCGAAGTAAACCATACCGCCAAGTGGGGTGCCGCATGTTTTGCGTACGGCACCCCCTCATTTCAGCGTTTGAAAACGAAGGAGCAATGCCCATGAACGCCATAAAAAGCACAGCCCCCACCGTCGGCAGGCATCACCTCAAAGCGAGCTTGACAGCACTAACGTTTTTGAGCCCGCATCTTTTGCTGTTTGCGGTGTTTTTTTTGATCCCCTCCGTGGTGGGCATTGTATCCGCCTTTACGGATTGGCAGTTGGGCAAGCCCATGGTGTTCGTCGGCTTGGATAACTTCAAGACGCTTTTTTTCAACGCGGATTCGCAATACTACTGGCAATTGCGCTGGGGGCTTGGCAGCACAGTGCTGTTTGTGCTGATCACCGTGCCTTTTCAGATCGTCATCCCGCTGTTGCTGGCGGTGGCGCTCCAGCGCAAACCATTCGGGCACAGGATATTCCAGTCGCTGTTCTATCTTCCGGCCTTGCTGAGCATTGCCGTGGTTATGCTCAGCTGGCGCTACATGTTCAACATGTCGGCGGGGTTCATCAACCAGTCGCTGGGGCTGGGCAAGCTCAACTGGGAAACCGCCATCCCCTACAATTGGGTGGCGCTGGTCATCATCACCGTCTGGTGGGTGGCCGGTGGCAATATGATCATCTATCAAAGCGCGCTGGCCTCGATTCCGCAGGAACTCTACGAGGCCGCCTCGGTAGACGGGGCGAACGCCTTTCAGAAATTTTGGCATATCACCATCCCCGGTATGCGCTATCCCCTCACCTATACGGCAATCACCAGCGTGATCGCGCAATTTAACATCTACGGCCAGCCGCTCATGTTCAACGCCGGCGGCCCCACAACGGCGGTAATCAACGGCTTTGACAGGCGCAGCAACTATGTGTTGTTGATGTACATATTCGAGCTGGGCTTTGGCCGCGCTGGCGGCAACCCGGGCATGGCGTCCGCCATGTCGCTGATTTTGGGACTGGTGATCCTGCTGGTGTCCATTTTCCAGTTCCGCGTGCTCAAAGCCAACGCACAGTAAAGGGGGCGACAAGATGAATCATGCAGCGCGTATCCGCCGTAATCACAAACGCCCCACAGTATGGCTGCGAAACCATGTCGGGCAATTGATTGCCTTCGCGTTTCTGCTATTCCTGCTGTTGATATGGATCATGCCGCTGGTATGGACGATCCTCTCCAGCTTGAAAACCAGCGCCGAGGCCAAACAGTTTTTACGGTTGCGTAACATTGTGCCGATTAACTGGTCGCTTGAAAATTACAGGTACGTGTTCAGTACCGCCACAACCCCCATCTTCGGCTGGATGCAAAACTCTGTGATCGTAGCTGTGTCGCAGGTTGTGCTCGTGCTGTTCATTTCCTCCACATCCGCCTTTGCTTATGAGCGGTTGCGCTTTCGGGGCAAAGAGGCGATTTTCTGGACTGTATTCGGCCTTTCCATGTTCCCCAGCGTGGTCAGCCTTGTGCCGCTGTTTCAGATCATGAACGCGCTGAAGTGGCTGGACAAGCTGCCTTCCATCATTTTTCCCGGCGTGACCGGCGTTTTCAACATCTTCCTGATCCGCAACTTTCTTAAGGCAGTGCCCAAAGAGCTTGACGAGGCGGCGGCTATCGACGGCGCAGGCGCGTGGCAACAATATTTCCGCATCATCCTGCCCAGCATACGGCCTGTGCTCACGGTCGTGGCGCTGTTTGCGTTCACCGGCGCGTGGAATGATTTTGTATGGCCTTCGATCGCCATCACCAACCCCAAAAACCTGACGCTTACCCCCGGCTTGCGGCTCTTGCAGGTCAGCGAAGGCACGCACATCGTACGGCAGTTGGCAGGCGGTGTGATCGGCATGATTCCCACGTTTCTGATTTACCTGTTTGCGCAGAAGTATTTTCTGACGGGGCTCAACCTGAGCGCCGGTATCAAAGGCTGATGAGCGATGCAGCCAACGGTGGATGCAATGCGGGCCATTCCGTCTGTGCGATACGGTGCGCGCAGCAAACCCGCCTGTAGGCTGCTTCTTTCGCCCATAAGGCGCGTAGCTTGCCGGGATGTGGCCGGCGCAATACTTATTATGCTAAGCAGCGTGCACCGCAGCCTATCCGGGTTGTCCGCAAAACGATATCATCTGAGGTTCTTTCGCTGTTACTGGCTGAACTGTAGATCGCTGACGCAGAGCAGGTTACACTCGATTTGATATAAAACCTGATACTGCATGACCCAAGCGCCCTGATAACGCCACTGCCCGATGATTTCAGACAGTCTCACCAGTGCCGTGCTGATATCCGCGCCGTTGGAGAACGGCAAAACCAGGCCGTTTCGCTGATCACTGTATGCCTGTGTCAGGCTTTCATGCAGCACGGTTTGCAGATCCGCACCCGCCGCGATGCGTAGGCCCTCGCGGTTGTAGTAATTATCAGCCAAGCTGTTGCAAGCCGGCAGAGGCCAGCCTGTAAGGCTTTCGGTGGAGCGGGTTCTTGCGCTCATCATCATATTGTCGTCGATATTGAAAAACGGTAAGCATGGCTCCGCCAGTGCATGATCCCCGATCGATTGGGCAAACCCGTTATCCCATGTGGCATCACACTGGTACCAGATACCATCAATGCCAACATAGCTCCACATATGCGCAACCGGCGATATCACACCATTATCGTAGGTTTTCCCCACAACTTCACCGCAGGGTATGCCATAATAGCGCAGCGCCAAATGCAACCCTCGCGTAAAGCCATCGCATTCCCCGTACCCCCGCAGCCATACCGCGTTGCCTTCACTTGCGAAAGGTTTATCTACCTGATACTCGCAGCGGCCAATCAACGCTTGGTAAATGGCAAGCTCAGTATCGTACATACACTCCCCAATGTTCGGCAGCAGCCCCAAAGCCTTGATTTCCTTTAAAAGGAGGGCCTGTTCAGCTTCATATTCCGTTTGTTCCATTGTGTATGTGAAGGCGACATCCACCAGAAACTCTGCGCGCTTGCGGTAGGCTACCTCTTGGCGGTTGAGGAAGAAGAGCTCAGGGCAATCAAAACGCAGAACATCCACCACAGGTTGCAAATCCGTTTCACGGTAATTCTCTTGGAGCGTTACCTCCGTTTCAAAATCCGCTATGCCGTCATACAGCTCCGCAAACAGCGCCTTTTGGGTCTGTGTCAATCCATGATAATAGAATCGCGTATCAGGTGCATACAACATGAACAGCGACGACGTTGGCATTATGGCGCTAGTCGGCTGTTGCGCCGTGCTCGCCGCGGGAAAACCTGCGTCGGTTGCAGCAGGCGTAGCCACAGGCAGTTGATTAGGCGGCAGGTTCGACGGTTTTGTTGCGGTTGCGGGCAATATACCTGTTGACTGTGCAGGGCTTGCAACGCCACTGGTCGGGCTGGCCGGTGGCGGCGCAAGCCACTGAACGGAAAAATGATGCGGTTGGCTCTCTGCGCTAGCGTTACCTGTCAGTGAAAATGCGTGTGCCTCACAGGTATAGCTGCCATTCCCCAGTGTTATATCCGCCGTCAGTGTAAACGTGGCTTGTGCGGCAACAAGGCTTGGTTCGCCAACCGCATAACGCGCACCTGAACCCGAGGCGAGCATAAACCCCGCCGCATACACCTGGCTGGTATCCAGATTGCTAAACACATACGAAAGATGCACCTGCACCTCGCCATTTGGCATGGGTGTTTGCGTAATCGCTATGCCCGCTTGTGTGGCGCGCTGCGCATCCGGCACCATCAAAACCGTAAATGCGCCGCACACCCAAACTTCATCCGTCCAATAAAACGGCCTTATGCGCGTGTTCGCATCCGCCGTAAACCCAGCCGGAACCAGTACCGATAGCGTCGTCGTATCCGGCTGCGTTTTTTGAATGGAAGCCTGCCAAACCTGCCCTTGATCCGTTACAACACCGCCCGCCCTCAACGCGGTATCGGTAACGACCATGAAACGCAGCGTTCCGGCTGGGCCCTGTACGACGCTGAGGCTCGTATCCTGCCGCATGGGCATAATGGCCCCGCGAAATGTACCCGCATATGCCAGCACAGCGGCAGCGAACAACAGAAACACTGCCAAAAAGAAGGCTTTCCCTGTATGCGGTGCGTGTTTATGCTTTTTTTGCGGCTCAGTGCTTATCACCGTTGCATCCCACTCATCCAGAGGCGTGTGTTTGTTGCGATCCATGGGCACCTCCGCCGCGGCAACCCCGCAGGTCTGCCGTACGTGACGTCATAAGGCGGCTAAAAGAACGTGTCGATAATGGTTTCTGTGCCCCCGTCCGTGATTCCGCGATTCGTTGACCGGTTTTTTCGCATCAGTACAATGCCAAACAAGGCAAACATCAACGCCTCATTGACCCAAACAGGCGACAGCGGATAGGCTAACAGTTTGCACAAAACGAAAGCGGCAAGCCCCATCAGCGGCGAGAGTAATAGCTGTAGCCGTTTTTGCCGCTGATGGCTTAACATGAGCGTAAGTGCAAACCCCAGCACCAGCCCCTCCAGCACAAGCAGAACGCCCGCCGTTGCCGTTGCAGCCGGTGTCTGGTCGCGCAGCAGATCAGGATGGCTCACACTGATGTTTGCCAGCCCCCCAGCCAACTGTGCGGCATTGCTAACCAGCACACCTGTCCCGCCCGTGGACTGTACGATGCTTTGGATCGACGGATCCATCAGCCCCGTCAGTTTCACGCAGGACACGGATATGTCGGCCGCTTTGCAGCGAATGACCATCTCCGCCAAATGTGTCGAAAGCTGTTTGGTGATGTCCGCTTCCGATTCTTCGCCGTCTGTTACGATCACAATGCTCATCTTTCGATTCGTTGCCGAACCTGTGGAATTGACCATATCCAGCGCCGCAGAGAGCGGCAGATAGAAATTGGTGCTGCCATCGGTCGGCGTCGCCAATGCGTTGAGCAGATCTCTGCGATGCCCTTGCGTGAGCTTGGCTAATGGAACAGTATCCATTACGGTATCGGAAAACAGCACGAGTCCAGCTCTGGCATTGTCGCTCATCGCGCTTAACGTATTCTGAACAGCGCTTGCGCTTTCGTTGGAAGGGTCGTTAGAACTCATGGACACACTGCGATCCATCACGAAAACAATATCCGTAGGCTGTACAAAGCCATATTGGTAAATAATATCCCCCAGGCAGCCCGTCATGAACGCCACCGCAGCGGTGATCAACGCGACGGCAGCTTGCGCGCCGCGGTTGAAACGCGGCGTCATGGCGTCTGTACGTTCTTCCACCATCAAGGCACCCAGCAGCACCGCCACGGCGGGGGCCATAAAGATGATGCCCATCAGCCATGGGGCGCGCTGCGGTATCCCCTGCGTTGCCAAGGCCAGCAGCGTCGATACGAGCGTTGCCGCGGCCAGCGTAACGGCCGAAAGAACCACATGCCAACTGCCCTTGCCCGGCATGTTTGACGATGCAGCTTTTTGATCGTCAAACGCTTGCGACGGTGAAGCCACCGCGTTTTCCGTGCTTAGCCAGTCCTTGTCCTGAAACGCCATGCCATTCACGCCTTCCTACGTCCATCCATGGTAAACGGGGCAAAGCAAACGTCGCGCGCGCCCTCGCGTTTGGGCAGGGGTTACCTTGACGCGGACGTGTACGGGGGTTCCTCGGCACGTGTCAGGTGCAGGCGAATCCAGTCGCTGTTGGCCAGCCCCAGTACGATGGGCTGATGATCGATGGCTCCGCCGAGTACTGTCTGGTATGGCTGCGTTTTGATGCCGGCCTTTTTTGCGCGCGCCCCACACACAATGAACGCTACATCTCGCTTCGCAGGCCGGATACGGATATCATCCAGGATGTCGAAGTCAATGCCCCGTACCGGTGGTTGGCGACAAGCGACAATCAACGTGGATAATGCCACGCTACGTTTGTGATAATGGGCCAGTGAGATGTACGTATCTTGAGGTCGATACTCACCAAAGCTATCAGTATAAGGCTCTACAATGGAAACGCCTGCAAAGACGCCGCGGAAGCTCGGTTTATTGAGCCAGATCAGCAACAGTACAATGCCGCAGATCAACAGCGCGGCAGCTGCGGAAATGCCCACCGTAAGCAGGATGCGGGTATGGCTTGAACCCAGACGCACATTGTACGTCAACGTGTCCGCGCTCGCTTTTTCCGTATCCTTCGCCCGGATGGCAATCGTTGCGGAGCCTGGTTCTAAAAAGGTTATGTCCACGATGCAGGTGTCTTCGGTGGGGCTGAGCGTGTATTCCTTGTAGCCTTCCCCCTCCACCGAGGCCTCAACCTCGGCCTGATTGTGCGTGACTGTAACGGGCATTGCACCGTCCACCCGAATGGTAAACCGGAGATGGTCCGTATTCTCCCGATCCGAGAACAGCGTTAGCAAATCCAGCGGCTTGCCTGTGATTGTCGACAATGCCTTTGCAACACGCGCGTCGGGTGCGCCATCAATTTCAGCCGTCAGAGACTGCGATGCATGTTCAGGGTCGATCAGGTACGGCGCGGTGTTGACCACATGAATGTCGGTCTGCGGCATTAGCTTGTCCAGTTTTTGCCCCAATATCTCTGCGGAAAATATCACGGTATAATCCGTTTCACTGTCCACGGCAGGCAATTCACAGGCGAGCAGCAGCCCCGTAAGCGCGTTTTGATCCGCGGTTTGCGCGCGCAACGTGCAATCCGGCAACGCGCTTTGCTTTTCGCCGTCTTTCAACAGTGATTGAATGCTGATATGCAGCTCCTGCGTGATATCCTGAAGACTGTACTGCTGCTGCGCCTGCTGGTACAAGGCCAGCGCGCTTTCCGCTTCCTCCCCCTGCATGCGGTAGAGAATGCTCAGCGGTCGTTCCAGCGCACCTGCATAGTCGCCGTTCTCCTCCCGCCAGACGCTCGGGGTCGCCTCTTCAGACGCTCCTTGTTCAAATGCCCATTTCTGCATACTTTGGAGCAACGACTGCTGCGTGATCTGAAGCGTGACCGTCGGCAACTCGCTCCTTTGGTCTTTTGGCGCGCTGTCTTCAGCCAGAATGGTCAGCTCCACCGTCTTCTGCTCATTGCTCAGGGGATTATAATGCAAATCGCTCCCATCGATATAAGCCGAATACCCATTTTGCTCTGTTTGGCTCTGCGCAAGGGTAAAGCGAAGCGTCTCCCCATCCGGATCCATAAAGAACGAGTTCAGATCGATAACCTTTTCCCGTGTCTCCATGCCGGGCACGTCGAATACGGCGGTCATATCACGGTTGGTACCCTGCACGACCTGCGGCGGGCGATTTTCAATGGTAAAGCTGGTTGACGACGCTGAAAGAACAAGGTCGTTGGGCAGCATCGAAACAAGCGTTGCGTTCAGTGTTTGCGGGCCGAAAGTTTGCAGCAAAACCTGCGCTTGCCAATGATAGGCGCTGCCGGGCATGTCCTCTATGGCCGCAAACGCTGCGTCCACCGGCGCGCCATTGGCTTGTAGTTCGATTTGCCATTTGGCTGCCGGGATTTCCAGCGCGTCCGTATAAACATCAACTAAAAAATCGCCGCGGGGCACTTGGCTGTTCTCCTGCAAGGCATCAGCGCCGTCCCTTTGTTTCACCGTGATCCAAGCCCTGCGAGGGGGCGTAATTCGATAGGGCCACAGCGTAACTTGAACGGTTGTATCCTGCGCATCGCTGAAGACCAGCCTGCATTGGTAGGTACCGGCCGGCAGGTTACGCACCAGCAGCCAGGCGCATCCATCCGCCCAGATATGCTGCACAGTTGCGCCCAGCGCTTCCACTGTGCCGTCTGTCTGCTGCTCGGCAGTCGTCATGGTCAAAACCGACGAAGGCGTTTCCGCGTTTAGCGAATCAACCGCAAAGGCATCCGTGGAAGGCGGCCCGATTTGCGTGGCGCCCGTATCCTGCGCAGAATGAACCACGGCCTCGCTATCCGCCGTTACGTCCGCTGCCGCAGGATCAACCGCCGCAGCAGCGCCCGCATCGGGGTCTGCATCCCTGTTTGCGATGCCTTCAGCCGTCGACGGTTCCGCCGATGTCAACGGTGCCTGATCGGCCGTTGTGTCCGGGGCGGATACCGCGGCGTTTTCTACAGCCGCCTGCCGGGGCGCTACCTCCGCTTCGGTCTGCGGCGTAACGGGCAGCAACTGCACGTCATAATTGCCCTTTACCCCTGCAAAACGCAGGTTCAACAGTACATCGCCCGTTTCGCCGACAGGTGCATGGATGTACGTCGCCTTCCATGTCATCGCTTGGGAATCCGCCTCTGCTTCGATGGGTAGGTCGACAATGCTGGCGCCCAAGGCGTCCCGCACGGTGCCAATGAACGAGTCCGGCCCAGTTCTCACCATCTCGTCCTGCGTGTCAGCCGGTATGTTGTGTGTGATAACGCGCGGCTGATCCGTCTCTGCCAGCGCTGCCAGCACCAGATCGTCGATGGTCCGCAAACCGCTCGAGGCATCGGGCTTGGGAAAGCCAACATGTACAAAATGGATACGCAACCCCGGCCACTTGATAAGCAGATCTGCCAGCTCATTGGCAGCCCGCATCAGCGGCCCCGTGTTCGTGTTATCCTTTGCTGTGTCAAGCGTCAGCAACGGTCTGCTGTTGATGAACCATAGCTCGATATCGGCCTGCCGATCGGCGTTCAGTTCCTCAACGGCAGCTCTCATCGTATCGCACAGCGTCAGCATTGACATCGTCAGATTCTGAATTTTGCCGATGCGTATGCCCTCAAGCTTGCTGTAGCTTTCCTGCAGTTGCGCATCGTCGGATATCGTCAGCCTGGACCATAACTCGCCCGCGACTCCATCCGCCAACTGATAGCAGCCCGTCTGTGTCGCGGTGCCAACCCGGTCCGCCAGCAACAGCTTCATGAGCGTAACGCCAGCCCGTCGGTTGGCGGCGAACACGTCATCCTTGCTTGCCAACACCGCAAAATAGCGGGCGGCCGGGCTGGTCGGCTCCGCATCGGTTTCGTGCATTGGCACAGTTGTCTCTGTCAACGCAACCAATGCTGCCCCAACGACAAGTACCGCGAGTATGAACGCCGTCAGGCGCATGAATACTTTTTGACCCGTCATGGAGGCCAGCTCCTTTGCGTCTTATTCCGGTTGCGTTACCGCTAGAAGTTCAGATCCTTATCCTCTTCGTTCTTAATCGGTCTGCGCCGCCTGTTGACCAGCAGCTCCGCAACGATATGCCCCACGCACAGCAGCATACACAGTATGCAGCCGATGCCGGATGTCACATAGAGTATGGTCGTTACATCCATACCGACGGCCTGCGTTATCCAGTTGCTCGCCAACATCGTAAGGGCGTTACCGCTCACCAGTACCGACCGGCCTGTCAACAGCAGGATGAAAACCAGCAGCAGGGTGCCCGCAGCGATACCGATGCTGATTTTGGGGTGAAGGATCAGCGGCGCCACAGCCATGGCAATGCCCGCTGCCAGCGGCAAGAACATCACAGCGCTGACATATTGCAAAAGCGACCAACCGTTGACCGGCACCATGACCACATTGTAGAACGGCAGAAACAGAAAGCTCAGAACAAAGGCGATGCCACAACCCATGGCAATCCAGTTTGGCTCAGAACGCGACATTAAAATCATCCTCCCTGCGTTTTGATCGTTTCGTTTCATTGCCCATCAGCCATGCCCGCATCGCACGGGAAACCGCAACTTCGTTGCGCACCTGCGCGTCTGCCAGCCAAGGGAAACAGTCGGCAAATTGCTTCCGGTCAGCGCGCAATCTTTCGGCATAACCTGTCCATCTGTCGTCCTTTTGCAGAAATTGGCTCAACAGATCCGGCAACAAGGGGTGAATTCGCCCCAATTGCTCAAACAGGGCGGTAATCGTCGCAAGCTTCTCCCGATGCTTGAAGGGATGCTGCCAGGCATCCTGCGGCCAATCTGTAAATACCTCCAGCAACTCAGCCGCCCACAGCACCGATGTGTCCGGCAGGCAACAGGCCGCGGCTACCGCCACGCTTCGTTCAAAGCGCATTGCCAAAAGCTGTTGCCTGTGGTTTGGCTCGATAAGCATCAAACACAGCAGGTATTGACGCATGGCTACGTAGGGTGTGCGACCCCTGCAATTCAGAAGGGCGTTCATCACACCGCGCACATGCTGATCCAGCGACGCCACCGGCATTGAACGCACCTGCTCCAGCGCTTTGATGGTGCTATCCAGCGTGCGTACGATCTGCTCGCGCGCACCGCTGGCCTGATCGCCGCCGTAGGGTTGACCCTCTGCCACGGAACCCTGTGGGCTGCCGAAACGCTGACCGTCGCCCAGCAGCTTGCCCAGCTCTTTGAACTGCTGATACTTGCTATCCGCATCAACGGTTGGGGCTACGCCAAACGCCTGCCTGCCCTCCGTTGCCGCAGCCGCGCTTATGTCTGTATCGCGCGCATCCCCGCCATGGTTGTTTTGATGGTTATCATGCTTTGACGTTTCGCGCCTGCGTTTGATCGCATCGATATCACGGCCGAGCGCATCTTGCAGCAAGGCGTCATATTGCGCGCGGAAAGCAGCCCCAAGGCGTTCGTTCCATAACCGTTGGAAACCGTCCGCCGGTTTGGCTCGGCCTGTTTCGTATGCATCCGCATGCTCCAGCACCGTGTTTGTTCTGCGAAACAGACTGTCCAGCGTAGCGGCAAGCGTCTCCCGCACCCCTTCCGCCAGCGCTGCATCCGCGTTAAGGCCCGCCTTGTCCAGATCAGCGCGCATGCTATCCACTGCGTTCCAATAGAACTGAACCTTACCAAGCGAAAGCAGTTGCTTGCGGATATACTCGCCGTGGACACTGGCAAGATATGGGTACCCCTTGGTGCTCCTCAGCTGCGCAAGCAGCTCCCACAGCTGTGTTTTGCCTGCGTCCGCACACGTTTCATACAGCGCTTTGAGCTGTTCTTCCGCGCCCGGTTGCGTTTGCAGGCGGCCTTCGCGCAGCCATCCGAGCAGTGCCTGAAACGCTGTCTGCTGTGGGGGCGTGCCGGATGTAAGCCCCCATTGGAGCACGTATGGGATGCCGCGCTCATCGTACGCATCCGCACGGAGCAGGTCAGCCGCCCGCAGCCCGGAAAGCCAATCAAACAAGTTTTGGCCTGCCTGAAAGGATTGCGCCAGCACCGCGTCCACATACGCCAGCAGCCCTGCGTAAACGCCCATTTGTTCTGCGGTTAACGTCACCAGTTTTGAAAAGAGTTCCGATATCCGGCTTACGGTCAAAGGAGTTGCAGCATTGGAGGCATTTGCACTCTCCTCCGCAAAAAAGCTGCGCAACGATAGGCCCGCATCGACATTGATTGCTCGGATTACCGCTTGCAATGGCCCCAGCGCGTCAATATGCCGCCTGATACATGCAACGTAATATCCTTGCAGTTGTTTATCGTGCTCGGCTGTGCTGTTCCCCCATGAAGCGCGGATATCCTTGCACATCGCGTCGTCGGGAAGGGTGTCCACATAGCTGGAGCGGAGCAAATCCAGCGTTTGCGTGAGCAACGCTTGACCGTTGAGATATTGCATGGCGAGCGGCAGCATGAAAAGCGTGTTTTCCGGGTGCCGCTTCCCTGCCTTCAAAACATAGTCCGTCATCGCTTCGTTTATTGCTTCATGTGATTTGCACAGGCTCGAAAAGGCTTCGCTGGCGAGACAGTCTCGTTGCTTCAGATCCAACGGTTCCTCCACATACCCGCGCTCCAGCACAACCGCGAGCACCTTGGCGGTGCGCTGTGTGTCCGCCCGATCGATGTCCAATAGCATATCGCCAATAAACGGTTCTTGCCGCTCGGCCTGATGCCGCGCCAGCAGGGTGATCTCGGCATCCGCAAGAGGGCCATCCGCCGTCAATGCTCGATGGAGCAGAAGCCGCGACTCCTTCAACGCGAAAGCGGGCAAACGCTCCTGCGCAAGCAGCTGGCGCACGACGATGCCGTCGACATCTACCAGCATTTTTTCTGCCAGCGCTTGCCCCAAGCCATGCCGCTGGGCAAGGTATTCCCCCAGAAGATACCACAGCCGCGGGAGTTCTTCCGGTGGCACGAGGCCATTTTCGAGCCGGAAAGCAGCCAGCGCGATATCAAAATCCGCCATGAACGGGCAATGCTCGGCGCTGCCATGGCCTGTTACAGCTTGGTAATGCGTGAGCATATCGCTTCGCAGCCGGATCTCACCGCCGCGCAGCAGATGCGTTATCATCGCCACCTCGTCGTTGGATGAGGGCCGATAATGCCCGGTGCGAAGGTCAAAATCGCAGCTCATCTCTTCTGTCGGGTAGAGAAACGCGAGCGCAGACCCGGGATAGGACTGCAAAACATGGCGAGAGGGTACGGGGGCGCTCATACTCATGATGTTTTGCGTTTCACGCGGCAAACCCGTCGCGATGACCGCTGAAAAGAAAGCCTTTGCTTCCTCAATGATATGCAGGCAATCCGTCTCTTCGCCAAGGCATACGCGTACGGGGTTTTGCGTGCCGCCGAATATGCTCTGCGTGGCGGCCCGCCAATACTGCGCAAGCAGCGCCTCCCGAAACCCCTGGGGCAAGGGCTTGCTCCACTGAAAGCCTCCATCGGCTGGCGGCTGCCAGTCGCTAACAGGCAGCACGCTGACCGTATTGTCAATTTGCCAGAAATCCTCAAGCGACATGAAACGATCAAACGCAAGCAACTGCCATGCGCTGAGTGTGTCGGTGAAAACGCCCTCGCCGATCATGGGCAAGGCAAAATCGCTGTAGGAATGAACGCGCTCCGCACCCATACAGCCTGCGGCCGAATGGATGGCCACCAGGTGCCCAAAAGCCATCGGCTGTACCTCAAAGGCTCTGTGCCGCTCAATGAGCTGTACAACGCCCGGGATCGCCTTTCTTTCGTAGGGTACTTCACTGATGGCCAGCCGCACCACTTTGTTGTTGCCCATCGGTGTGGTTTGCGGAAACCCGGGCGTAATCAGCGAAACACCAAACCCCCATTGCGGCGGGTCGCCCACGATGCGATGATAAATCTTCACCCGAACCACTCCTCTGCATGGCGCACATGCGCGCGAAGCGCTTACTTACGTTTGCCTCGCTTGTTGGGTGTGCTCTTGTCGCTGGCAGTCGATGCCACTGGCATAGTTTCGGCGTTTACAGGTACCATGTTGGAAATGGCAAGCAGTTTGAGAAACGGTTCGATGATGCGATGTTTGCGCGCGGATTCAAAGTAGTCATTCTTAAACTGCATTCGACCATCCGCCGATCTGTTAAGCGTATACGTGCTGACAGCCAGCAAGCTCACAACCGGGCTGTTTCCGCTTTCACCTTCAAACGCTTTGGTAATGATTTTGATCAGGTTTCGCTTCAGTTTATACTGAAAGTAATGGACAAGCTCGGCTTCCACCCGCTGAAGCGCCGCGTCGTTCACACGCTCATTGTGGATATCGCCCGTATCGCGCATAATCAAGACGTTTTGCGTGGCAAATATCTCGCGCTCGTACGTAATCGGTTGGTCGATTTTGGTAACCAACGCGATCACATCCCGCACATTGCGCAAGATGCCAAGGCACCGGTTTTCGGTGATTGCGTTGGTTAAAAAATCGGGGATCGCCGTGCCAAAGAAATCATGGGGTTCATGTCCTTCCATCACGACCGACCCGATGCCTTGCATACGGTTTTCCGCAGCCTTAAATGCCCCGTTGTTCAGCTGATTTGGATCCAGCACCAGCAACGCGACCTGCGCTTCCTGAATGCCTCGGTGGTTGAGCAGATACCGGACATTGGCTCGATTCTCCTTGTTTTGTACCGCCTCGCCTGCAATATCGTATATGGCGATGAAGCAGGCGTGTGTTTCTTCACCGTTGTTATAGTTATATTCAAACACGAGCGGAAACAGCCGCTCGGTGGTCGTTGGCATGGTAACGCCACCATGATCTACGTAGTAGTTGATTTGCAGGCGGATAAACGCTTCACTCTCGGGCAGCAAACGAACCGTGCCCAGGTTATACTGTGTGAGTTGTTTTTGCAGCTGCTGTATCATGGCGATCAGGTAGGCTGTTTTACCGGCGGCGCGACCCCCAAGCATGGTTACATTGATCGTGGGTATGGTTCCAAATCGATTGGGCAGGCTGCTATGGCAATGTGGGCAAGCACGGTCGCCCAGCTTTATCTTCTCTTTGCTTTTGGACGGCTTCTCTTCACTGGGCAGATGATCCGGCAGTTCCACCCGTTGATCCGGCGGAAGCTCTTTCTCCAACTCACACGGCGTAAGCGCGTCGCTAACCAGAACCTCAATAACAGTCGGAAACTGGTTGGCATCACGGGCAAGGACGTTTTCGTCGGTCACGTGAAAATACAGTCCGCGGAAATTGCGCAAATCTTCAAGCGGATATTCTTTGAAACGCCCTACCAGTTCGTTATAGCGGCGCACATCCAGATAGTGTTTCTCAAAGGTTCTATCGACAAATAAAACCTGATCCGGACCAATATCCTCGCCGCAGATCGGACAGTTATACGACATCGTGCATTCCCCGCTATCTTGCGATATTGATGATCGCGCTATGGTGTCTATTTCCCTTTGATTGCCTGCACCGTCGGGTACGGATCCTCCGGCGATGGCATCACGCTGGTTTCTTCGCCGATGGGCAAGCGCAGGCCATGAATCGAGTAGAGCTCATCAGCACGCGCTGCATTGATCGGGTATAGCAAGTTACTTGCCGTTCCCTTATTGCCAACACAGAGCACCAACTTGCACATGTCTTCCCTTCGCCCTTTGAGCTGCAAGGTCACAGTGCCGTCGGATGCGTGTTCCAACCGGTAACGAACCTGATTTTTGCGCCCCGCCATTTCACGGTACGCATACCGTTTGCCGTTCACATACACGCTGACTTCGATCTTGCCATAGGGCAAAACGCTGGATACATCCAGCCCCTGCGCGGGCGCGAATTCCGCTTCGGAGCAGGGCATTGTGCGCAGTTCTCGCCCCTCACGCGCGAAGGTAACCACCGCCGTATTGGTATGGGGCATCCATGTCCATGCAAGGATGTATCGCTGGTCATCCGCATGTAATGTGAGACCCCGTGTAAGGTCTTCGCCTGCCGTAACGGCTTTGGGGGCGTTTTGCGAGGCCTGTTCCGGGATAAACGCGCGGGTTGACCACAGGTGCGGCGCATCGCTGCCCGAATCGTGCGGCCTGGTGATGGCGTTCAGGTAGAGGTTGTCGGGGTTGTTAAGATACCATTTCAGATCGTGTGTCAGCGGATAGATGTCAAACCTTTCGACATTGTCGTTACGCGCCGTTTCACAGTCGTTCCTGATCGCAATGATCCATGGATGGTTGATGAAGCTTCGGTCAGCATAGTAGAGCATCCGTGGCACTGACCTTGGGTTGGATATGTTATAGAGCATCCGTCTGCTCTCGGTCAGGTACCTGTCAAAGAAATTGCTCAGCGCATCAGCCGTAGGGCATTCCTGATTTACAACGTTGCAAAACGACCCCGGGAATTGTGCCATCATGCTGTGCTGCAACTGCTTCTCGCCGTCTGCAATCAAGCTTCGCCACGTTTCAGCGATTGGCATACCGTTTTCTGCGTAGAACGGTGCGTGAGCCGCTTCCCATGTATCGTCAAACAGCGTTTCGCCGCGATCATGTTCCGTATCCTGCACGCACGCCCAGTACTTCGGGTATTTTTGCTTCAGGTACTCCAGCTGGTCGGTTTTGAGGATTTGCTCGCCGATGATTTCGGCCAGGCCTCTGGTTGCATACAAAAACGCGCGGAGCGCTTCCAGTGCGTCGCGCAACGCGCCGGCACACAAGCCGACCATGCGCAACGGTGCGGCTGCGGCGCAGTTTGCCTCGAACACATCGCAGCACGCGTTGCAGTAATCCACGGCAGACATCATCCATTTCCGTTTGGGCGGCGTTTTGTTCGACTTGCGCGGCACATACTGCTCCATCCCGTTCAACTGCGCAATCAGGCTGTCCACAAGCCAAATGGGGAACGAGTCGGCATTGATTGTGTTGCGTAAGGTCGTGACCATCTTCAGCAAATACTTCTCTTTGAGCCGTTCGCGGGCTTCCTTTACTGGCTCTCCACTGCCGCTGTTGAGGCTGTAGAAGCGTTCGATGGCGTTCTCCATCGCGCTCATGTTGAGCTCAAGCTGGTATACGCCCGAAAGGATACGGTTGTTGCGGCGCTCCGTCTCATTGGGCAGTGTGATCTCGTGTGACGCAACATGCATCATCCACTGCTCCACTTTTGTGCGCAGCGCGAGCTGGCTCGTATCGCCCAATGCATCGTTGCTCTGGGTGATGATGCGCCATGCCTCGGCGGGCGTAATCTCGTGGGCCGCCTTGCGCCGTACGACCTCATAAGCCTTCTGGCAGCGCAGGTTTCGTAGCTCGCTGTCGTTTGCGTTCAAGCTCGAATAGCCCAGTGAGTACAGTTGCCCATTCATCAGGGTTCGCCGGTAGGCGCTGTTGGCCAGCATTTCACCAAATACGGCTCTCCAGAGGATTGCGCCATCAATCGTGGAGGCATCGTCTGCCATGTCGCTGAGCAGGTAAATATGCGCGTTCAGATGATCCTGCAGAACGCTGAACACATTGCGCTGCGAAATGGTCGCCTGCACGTCGGTTTGCAACAGCAGGTAATAGATCGTATCGACAACGCCCTGTGGAAACGCCTGCACGATGCTATCCACCAAGCACACCGCATTGTGCGCGCCGGGCTGCGCCTGCGCAAAATCAGCGCATACACACTGTAAAAGGGCTCTTCCCCCTATCAGCCTTTGCCGAATCGCGTCCGTGATGTTGGCAGGGCAGGCGGTGCAATCAGTACGGATGAGCCAGGTATTGCGGCGCAGTACTTCTTCAACATCCCGTGGCACCACTGGCTCGGGCAGCTTGCCATCCGAAACGAGCACAAAAAGAAACTGGTTCCATACCACGGGTTCGAGTATGGTTGTCCAGTAGTCGACCATACCTTCAAATCGGTTGCATGCGTCCTGCCCGTAGAGGATGATGGCGTTGGTATATGAAGGCGTGAGCATCTGGTTGAAGCGTCCTCCCAATTTCAAATCCACGGGCACCGCTGTGGGCGTTTACGCCCACAGCGGCGCAGGTTGCTCAAATGAACATCATGGTGTTTTCAAGACCGCGGCGGATGATGCTCAAGCCGCTTTCCAGCTTCCTGAGCATGCCCAGTACCAGCTTGGTGCGCTCAACATCGCCGTTTGGCGCTTTCAGCGCGCTATTTTGCGTGTCGATATCCGCCTTGAGGATGGTATTGAACTTGTCGATTAACGCGATGTTCGCAGCCAGGTGATCCTTTGAGATGCTTGCGCTGTCCACGCCCGCCTGCAGTTCATCCTTGCGGTTTTGCAGCAGTTGCTCCAGCTCCACTCGCATTTGATTGTCATCCCGCAGGTCGCCCAGGTAGGCCGTCAGCTGTACCAGTGACGTATCCGCGACGATATCGCCTGCCAGCAATGTAGGCTGAATCACGCTGACCAGTTCTCCCGTATAGGTTCGATAACGCCAGCCGGACGTGGAGGGTTCAAACAGCCCATACCCCAACATAGCGGCCACCTGATCGGCATACACGATACGGGGGTCCCAGATGGACTCAAGCACCACGAAACGCTGCAGCGCCTCATGAATGCTCTCAAACCCGCTCACCTGCCTGTCCAGTACGGACAGGGTCATCGGCATTGTCGAAATCACGGCGGTTGCCAGCTCGTCGCACAGCACCTTATGATTTGCGCGTGCCTTGGCCATGGCGGTAGGGTTGCCAGAGATACCCTGATCCCACGGGTCGCAGGGCTGTTCGCTCAAACCCATCCACGCTGCCATACAGGTCGGTTTTTTATCGCTGGGAATTGTATCCACAACAGCGGTATCCAAATACGCTTGCAGGCGCTGTTTCTGCTTGATACGCGTATACTTCGCGCCTGTTGCCGGATCGATATCCCGCATGAGTGTTTCAACTTCCTGCACGACCTGCTGCGCAAGCTTCACGGTGCGCTGCTGCTGGTTTTCATAGAACACGCGCAAGCTGATCGTGGGCAGCGGGCCGCTGGCGTCGACGATCAGCATTCCGGCATCGCGTGCGCGGCGCACAAGTTCTCTGGCATCCTCAAACGTCTTCTCGGCGTTGGGTACGCCGTGTGCGCCAAAGAAGTAGTACGGGCGGGGGGATGGCAGGCGCGTCCAGTTTACGGTATAGTCAGAGTTTGGCTCGCCATCCCACACCAGATGCACGCCCATGCTCATTTCCACGCGTTTGAGGTTGTCGTCATAGATTTTTTCCATGCTCTCCATCAGGCTGTAACGGTAGAGCGGTAAGCCGTCCCAGGCTGTGATGCAGTAGATATGGTCATGCAAGGCACTTCCCTTGGGCACGATTTTTTTGTTGCCCAGGGTGTTCTTGAACCGCTCGATGTGCATCTTCGCATTATCCGGTACGGACAGGTAGCTGTAAGAAGCCACGTCCTCAGCCGCCGCCGTACGGTCCTGCGAAAACAGCGGCAAAGCGCTGGAAACCACCGAGTTGGCCAGATCATCCATATAGGCCTGCTGCCTGCCCACATCGTCTCCCGCCGTCTGGCGCATGATGGAATCCAGCGATTGGCCGTTGATTTCACCGAAGCAGTTGTCCAAATGCTTGCGCATGACCATCAGTAGATTGTTCATGCCATTGCTGCGGTACTCGAAACTCACGCCGGAGCCGTGGTCGTCCACGCTGGTGGCGGTCTTGAAGCACTCATCGAACAGTTCGTTCAGAAAACCTACGGTAATGGCGCCATTGGCATTTGCCAGCACAAAATCGTCGTCGATTCTGGTGCGCACGGGCGCCAAGTCAAACAGGTCGCTCTCAAAATCTTTCTCGGTGTAGCCGGTTTCCTTGAACTCTTCCTGCAGGTGGAGCAGATCATCGCACAGGGAACCCAGCGAGTCGCGCAAGTAGTCGCTGATGCGCCTGATCAGCTTATCCAGCGCGACGGTATGGGATTGAATGAACGCGCTTTTCCGTACGGCGTCATAGTAGTCCCGAAGTGCGTTCAGATAGGCGTCGACGGACTTTCTGGCGCTCATCATCGGCGGCCGGAGGAAGTCGGCCCACGTGTTTTTGCAGTTCTCATACTTCGTGCTGATACCGCCTGTGATGTTCGCGCTGGCGCCGTTCCACTGCACCAGCATTTCCTTGATCGCGGCGCTCAGTCCTGTGGACGGGTCGGTCAGGTATGCACGCAGGCTAAAGGGGCCAAGTTGCGGGTCGCTGATTACGTTCTTTGCGAATGACTGAAACCTGCTCCACGCGGCGTCAAGGTAGGCGACTGCCGTTTGGGCAGCGGCGGGCTTTACGACCGAAGACAGCCACTGCCCGGGCTTACTGTCCACACGGTCGTGCGGCGGGGGTTGCAAGGAGCGCAGCTGATCAAGCCGCTCCTTTTCGCTTGCCTCCACCATGCAGACGCTGTGCAGCTTGACAATGCGGGCAAAATCACTGTAAAGCGTTTTCACATCGCCAACGATCCCTTGCGCGCGCAATACCGCCTTGCCATCCTGTAGCAAAGCCGCGTTTGGCACGAGCCTCCCCTGCGAATCGCGCGGCGGTATAAACGTTTCAAACAACCTTGTGCCCTCGTGGTAGAGCACTTTCTTTTTGGGGATGTGTTTGGTGTAGGCCCCGATCGCCCGATAACCGTAAAACAGCGGCAAGCGTTTATTCAGGGCTGTCACCATACGGCCCAGGTTATCCTCATAGCTGATGTAGGTGTACTCAATGGTACCATCGGCCTTGGTTTCAAGGCTTTCATTGGCGAGATAATGCAGCAGATTCTCGGCGATGGTCTTTTGCATGACGGTATACCCGTCGGTATAGACCGTGCCGCGGACGTTAATGCCGCTGATCAGAACGCAAGAGTTGAACGGGCGCATGTTCCAGCTGATGACGCCCGATCCGCTGTACTCCATGCTATAGGGTGTCTGATGAATATCTGCGCGCATCCAGAAGTCAAGCTCTTTGAGTGCGGCGAACCCGTTCTGCTGAAATATCGTCTTCTGCGATGCGTCGCCATTGACATTGGCAATCGTGATGTCGGGCATCACGATGTACCCCGTGATCTGGTACTTTAGCCCATGCAGCTGCGCTTCGCTTTGCATTAAGTGACGGACAATCTGCGGGATATCCAGGAAAAGCCCCGAGCCCGTACCGCCGCAAATGCCGGTAACGATGACGATCTCCGTTCGCCCCACGGGTTTGGCGTTGCCATGCTGCACGCTTGTGATGCTTGTGAGCGCGTCAAGAAGCGCGTTATACACCAGATTGTAGTTTCGGCTCAGCATGAAACGCGCCGCCTGCCGATGGGTGCCCGCGCCAAAACCGTTGCTGGCGGCGTTGAGGTTCTTATTGACCCATTTATTCTCATACTCCGTCAGGTTGTACTTCCTTCTCGCCGGATTCAGCAGCACTTCCATCCCGGGAAACGAGATGTCCAGAAACTCGTTGTTGTCAAAACCGCCGCGCTGTTTCACATCGGTATCCAGCGCAAGGTATGCGGTTTTGCTGGGCACAGGTCGGATATTGCCGTGGGCATCCTTGGGCAGTTCATATCGCTCCGCGAATGTGCGCTTGATTGTGCGTACGATGTCGCTGCCCGTGCCGCCCAACCCAATCACCAGTAAGGGCGAGTCAAGCTTAGGCACGCGCTCAATGGAGATGTCCAGCTGTTCATCCTTCTTGATTTCCATCGCCAAATTGTCGTTCGGCATGCCCATCCCTCTTTCTGTGTTTCCAAAGTATCATCTGCACTGTGTGTGTCCGCAATGCCGTAAGATGCGTTTGAGCAGGCGGCGGGTTAAAACGCATCGCCGCCGGAACTGCCATTGTCGCCAAAATTGCCGCCCTCAAAGCCGCCAAAACCGAACGGAGCGCTGCCGTTGCCAAATCCGCCTTGTCCGTCGCCTTCGTCAAAGCCACCGAAATCCTTGGCGTTGCTGAAATCGCCACGTACGCTCGGCTGGCCGAAAGAGCCGCCGTTTTCCTCGAAATACAGGCCGCCATATCCGTTGTCAGGGGTATCCATCAAGAACTGTACGCGCAGATAGCTCGTGTTTCCGCGCCCCATCAGCTTGAGCTCATGGCCGGGCGCCCAGTGCATGGCGCTCTTCTTCAACGGCACACCGTCCAGTTCCACCAGGTAGCCCGGGAACTGCTTGACCTGCTTAACGGCGATATGATCGCCGGGGCTGCGCACGGGCTTAATGCAAATACGCTCAAGCAGTTGGATGCTGATCCCGGTACGGTCGGCCATCTCCATATCCACGCAGCGGCTCAGCGGAATGGTTTTTTGGCTGGGCACAAGCTCGTGATTGCTGGGGAAAACCGCGGCATTCTCGTACGTCGCCAGCGTGCTGTCCTTGGGGAACCACGGGCGATGCTTCAGAACCCACAGGATGATGCATAATGCGAGCAACGCCAGCGCCAGAACCGATGCGATGGCAATCCACATCCACTTTACGCTGACACTGCTGATAGCCACCGTATGGGTGACCGTTACCGTTTCGTTGTCCCCGTCAGTCGCCGTTATGCTCAGCGTCACCTGCCCCGCTCCGACCGGAACCAGCCGTACTGTTTGCCCGTCGCTGTGCACCTGCAGCAGCGACATCGCATCCACATCCGCGGACGCGGCTACGGTGGGCGCTGAGAAAACGAGCCCCGTTTCATTGTCCTGATCCATGAAAAGGCTTGGCATCGAAATGGTTAAATCCGCATCCGGCGTTGCCGCTTCCAGGAAGGCGAGCCCTGCGGGCAGCGGGTCGAAAGTGATCTTTTTCGGCAGTGCATCCACAGCCGCCTGCGCAAGCTGAGGCGGATGGTTTTCGACATGGAATAATTGCTCAAACTCGCCCGCATCCTGTGCCGCGTGGCCAAACGTATACATGCAAACGGCTTTCAGATCAGCCTTTGCATTGGTGGTGCGATACACGCCGATCAGCTGCGTGCCGTCGTTATCCAGCGCCATGTCTATCTTTTGCAGGTAGGTATCCGTGTTGTCTGCGCGGAATATATACACCGCACCGTGGAAATCCTTCACAGCGCCGAATGTATCAGCCAGCTTGGTTTCCTTGCTGTTCAGATGCATACGGAAGGTGACATCGCTGTTCTTGGGGGCAATGTCTTGAGGCCCAAGCCCGTCCACAATCGTTTCACAAACGTAGGCATTCAGCGATTCGACGGTCTTGGATCGTACGGTCACCTCCAGCGTCAGGTCGAGCGTCTCCTCCTGATCGGATACCGTAAGGGTATAACGCGCAGTACCGTACTTGAACAGCTTCCGCGCTTGATCGTATATCGTGGTGCCAACGGCGGCAATCGTACCGTCCGCCATGGTGACGATCTTCATATCAAGAATGTCCCGCGCCTGCCCTACGGGTTTCAATTCGCTGAACAGCAGCAAATCGTTATCCGAATCCCGTACGTACTTGCTCAGGTTCATCGTTATCGTTTGCGGCTTCTGGGTTTCAGGTTTCTCTGGGTCATCAACGTAGACAAACTCAATCAGCGGGTTGATGCTGATGATGGGCGCGTTATTGCGCAACGTGATTGGCAGTTCGTTTTCTCGATGCAGACCGGCGCCTTGCGCGATGATGCGTAGGGTATATGCGCCGCTTCGCAGCATGTTTTTTCCTTCGCTGCTCAGAGCGGCTGTCTTCAGGTCAACATCGGCGGTAAAACAGTCCCCCTGTGATTTCATGCCGCCGGTAAACATGACGTTGCCCCGCGCATCCAGCAACTCGTAAGTCCCCCGTATGGTTTCCCACGCGGGTCCGTTCTGGATTGCATAAAGATTGCTATCATTGGAAGGTACGCCGTTGCTATCGTAAAAGCGGGCGGAAATGTGGATCGACTCATCTTTGGCAAGCGACAGGCCCGCGCCGATTTCATCGAGCGTGGATGCGCTCTTGCCAATCTGCGATCTGAGGCTGATATCATAGTTATACAACAGGCTGAAGGAAATGTCCTTGATTGCTGTGCCGGGCACGAGCGGCTCAAACTCCAGCCGCCAGTTGCCAAGCGACCGGGGGTTGGTGATCTTGAACAGGCGGAAATACTTACTGGAGCTCGTCAGCACATCCCGTGATCCGCTGGATCGGTCTACGTTGTCTGCATCGAAAAGCCAGATCTGTTCCGGATTCAGGTTCACCAGCGGGATAAAGACGTTGGCCTCCATGACCGAGCGGTTCAAAATGGGCAAATCCATGGCAAAGCGCCCGGGTTTATCTTTGATCTCATAGATGGTAAGGTCCATGTCCTTCAGGAGCGTACTGCCAATCTGTGTTGCAAACATACTGCCAAAGAACTCGGGCAGCCGCAAAGCGTCCGCTGAGCTCACAGCGGTTGAAAGGCCATTGGTCTCGTCGGACATGTTCTGCAGGTTGTTGACATATTCGCGCACGTCATTGGATTCCAAGCCTTTTTTTTCGCTGTAGAGCGCGATGGTATAGATCGGAATTTGATGACTTTTGGCAACCTCACATGCCGATTTGCTCAGCTGGTCTGCCATATCGTTGTTGTACTTGCGCAACATGGTAAGCACAAAGGTCTGCGACGCAGGGTCCCAAACATCGACCTTTTTGTCGGTCGGATCGCCCACATCGTTTTTGCCGTCCGTCAGCAGCAGAATCATCGGTTGGTTCGTGGTATCGCTACGGTTGATAAGCAGCTTGACAGCCGCGGTCAGCGCTACGCCAACATCGGTGTTGGCCCCAAGGCTGACATCGCCGCGCAGCTTTTCGATATGTTTCAACTGTTCCTGTCTGCTTTGGGTGTCACTCATCTGGATGAAATCCGTTTTATCGCTCGTATGGATGCGGCCGGAGAAAGGCAAAAAAGCCACGCGTGATTTCGTGATATCGCACATGCCGATAAACATCTGCGCCGCATCCAAACGATAGTCCAGCGGGTCGCTGTTGCTCAGCACGCTATGCATGGAAGAGCTCTGATCCAGCACGATGACCGCATCAATAGACGTAGCGTGCTGATCCGTTCCACTGCTCTGAGGATCAGAATCGGCCCATGCGCCACCTGCGCAAGCAAATAGCATCAACAGCGCTGCAAACCACGACAGAATCCTTTTCACGAAAGAAAGCCCCTCTCATATGCCTCATTGGGAGACCCGTCTATCAGCCAAATGGCCAGGATAACACAACTGGAGCCATGTAGCGCGGAACGAAGCCATCATCTGATGGACGGTAATCCATGACGTTAACATGAAAATACTGACCCCGCTCGCAGCAGTTTGCGAAGTCTCCGTATTTTACGTCAAAACGCCTACTGTAATGCAATGATCACTTAGCCACGATATCAAACTGAACTGGCGGAGATGAACACCAACGATGATTTCCGTTTCCTCGAACAAAGCGGAACCAATGCGATAAAATCTTAGCACAAAATAGATACAGATTCAATAGCTTTATCCTCTTATACCATTTCTTATCTGTGGAACAGAATGCATCTTGTGCAGTGCGTCATGCATGCTGCCCCACCATGCGACGCAACGGTTTTGAAAGGCGGCGACAAACAAGGCGGTTATCTTGGCCTGCCGGGTAGCGATATAACGCAAAATCGTCCATTGCAGGCACACGTTTTCGGCAACGTGCCGCGGCGGGGAAAGGTAACGCTCGTAAAACCTTGAATATGCTTCTTGAACCAAGCTACGCAGAGCAATGGCTATGAAGATTGCTTCGTTGACAGTACGTTGACGGTAGAAACGGTGAGCCCAATATTCCCCCACATACCCAAACAAGAAATCCCGCCGTACATCCTTTTACGACGGGCTTTGGGAAAGGCTGCCATTTTGTTGCAATCGGGGGTGGGTGCATGCTGAAACGGGGAACCGCGTAAAACTGGCAAGCGCAAAACCGCACCGTAGCTATCCTATCTTGCAGAATCACAATAGAACAGCATACAAAGCAAGACCGGTGCGGGGGCGGTGGAAACACATTGCAGGCATTGCGGAATATCGTTGTATGGGATCGGTTTACGAACAAACCGAAAGACCGGCGGTGATCGTTGCCCAATGACGTGGCAGAAAGGGCGCGCGGAGGAAATCAAACGGAAAGCGTTATGCCACCTGCTCTGCGCCAATCATGGGAACGCCTATGATGCCTATGCGCATGGCCGTACGTATTGCTGCGTGGCGTGCCCTCATGAGATGCGTGATATAAAGAAGGAAATGTGGATTCAGATCATCGCTGAAGCGCGTTGATGCACTGCCGAGCGTTCAGGCAGAAAGGAACCGCTTATCCTCATGACAAGCGCCGTGCGGGCTCTATTGACGGCGTTTGATGTACGGTAAGGCTTGACGCTTGCCAAAACTGCTACGGAATCGACCTTCCGGTTTATCAAGGCGATAACTATTGCGGCCCGGAAAGCTTACACACTTGGGCGCACCGCTCCGGTCGAGGCCCGAAAGGTGTGTGTTGTTTGATTGCGTCCGCCTGACTGTGACAATCCCGCTTCAAACAACGGCTCGCCGAGGATACTCAATGCACAGCAAGTGCTTTCGCGCCTCATCTTCCTCAACGACAGGGAAACGCCCCATTGGTACGGCAAAGCAATTGTCCGAATGGTCGTCATTCACCTGTGAAACCTCGCCAACCATCACAGGGCCTGTCGTTTCCTGTCCCCAGAAGCTGTGGTATTGCAACGGCGGAAGTGTGATGCTCTCCCCCGGCGAAAGCACAACAGTACCGCCCGCGGGCAGCGTTATCTGTCGGCCATCCAGTCGCGCCACCACTTCGCCTTGCGTATCGAGGCGCCCGTTTGCCAGGCTGTTGTTCAGGCTTATCATCAGGTTGCCGCCGCCACGGTTGATGATGTCTTCCATCTTATGCCAATGAAAATGGCAGGGTGTTACTTGGCGCGGTCGAACCATCATGATCTTTTCTGCATAACGTTTCGGGTATCGCGGGTCTACGGTGCTGCCGTTACGAATGGTAAACAACAGCAACCCTTGCGCTTCAAAGTTGCCACCGCCAAAATCCGTTATGTCCCAGCCCAACATGATATCGCGGATCTCGTCCACATTTACGTCTTTGGCCTGCCAGTCCGCCTCTGTCCAGTACGCAAAGGGCGGCAGCGCAAAGCGATGCTCCCGAAAAAACGTTATGGCCTCGCCAATGTGTTGATTGATCTGGCTTCGCTTCACAGGAAAACCTCTTTCATGCAGCAATGCCCGGCAAAGAAGGCTTAATAGAACCTCCTGCACGCCTGATGCCCAGCGCAAGGCTTTGCGGCTTGCATTGGCTGTGCCCTGTTACCGATGTGATATGGCCATACCGGCCGCAAGCCCGCCCGCAAAATAATCACCAAGCCCTACGGTTGTTGGCATCCTGATATAATCCAGCTTCTTGCCGGGCATGCCGTACAGCCAATCGCCATTTTTTGTCTGGAGGCTTTCACAAAGATATGTCCCGCCCGGGTGGTCGCTCAGGAGACGGGTCCTTTCAAAATCGCTTTGATCGAAGTGATCGCCCAGCCGAAATCGGGTGGCTGCCAACATGATACCGTACGTGATTGATTTTTGCAACCTCTGCGCGTCCCTGCCATAGGCAAGGGCCCAGAACGCAGTGTGTATAATGAGGTTAGGAATACCAAGGCGGCCATAGATCGCCTTGATGGAGGCATCTACCTGTTCCGGGTCGAGCAGGTCAATCTCATGGCCAAGCAGCTCGAAGAACTCATCCTCATTCATGCTCAGGGCGTTGAGGCTGGGCGCAAGCTGTTGGTGCACCAATGCGCGGAAATGCTTCACGCAATAGCACCCATCCTCCATGATGACAAAATGATCGGGGGCCAGATGCCGTATCGTATCAACCGTGTCACGAAGCCGGCTGCGCAGCACCGCCTCGTCCAGCACTTCGCTGAAGCAGGACAGCAGAAGCACCTTCGCATCCGATATCATGGGGTAGAACTGATCCGTGATCCGCATGGCCATGCTGTCCGGGTCGCGGGAGAAGAGCACGCGGTTTGGCTTTGCGGTGGTAAATGCGCCGTCCGTCAGCTGAATGCGGCAACCCGCGGGGTACTGCAGGCTGACATGCGGATAAATTTCACCGTCCTGCTCAAGCACGCTGGAGATAAAGTGAATCTCCCCGGGCAGAAGCTGTTCAAACAACGCGTTGTTGCAGCAGCTTTGCAGCGCGCTGCCGCAGCCGATCTTATGGGCGGCAATGGCGGCGCGTGCCGCCGTGCCGCCGATGGTGACGCGATAGTCAAAACGCTTGGCAAAGGCGAGCACATCGGCGGAGGACGTGGGCACAAACTCGCCGCCTACGCCGTGTTTCATATGCCACAGGATGGTCGTGAGGATGGCCCTTTCAGAATCGACGCTACCATGGCCTTCCAGATCCCCAAGCGACACCTGAAACACGTCGATCAGCCGGTGGATTATATCCGTATCCCATACGCACTCAAAATCGATGCAACCGTGAAACCCAAAAGCAATGCCGTCTTTCATCGATCCGTTCCACCTCGGGTTATTCTGGTTCCAAGGGTCACACCCTGTACTTGGTGAAGATCATCATCTTCTGCTCGGCAACCTTCTGTACGGCGGTGCGCGCCGCGGCCATGGCATCCACGATATCGCACTTGGCCAGCAACTCGTCCGTGGCCATGGCCGCGTGCACGGCGTTCTTGTACGCGTCAAAGAAATCGGTTCCCACGTTGAGCTTCGCCACGCCGAGCCGTACCATTCTATCAATGTCCTCGTCAGACACGCCTGAACCGCCATGCACGACGATGGGGCAATCGACGGTTTCAACCAACTCTTGCAGCAGCGCGAAATTGATTTTCGGCGCATACTTGTAGGTACCGTGCGCAGTTCCCACGGATACAGCCAGGCAATCGATGCCGGTTTCTTTGACAAAGCGGCGGGCTACTTCGGCGTCGGTATAACCGGCGGCGATTTCCTCATACGTGGAATCGGCCATCACGATTTCGCCCAGTTCCGCTTCCACGGAGATATTTTTGCTATGGGCCAGCGCAACGACGCGGCTGGTTTCCCGCACGTTCTGCTCATAGTCCTGCGTTGCAAGGTCGATCATCACGGCGGAGTAGCGGTCGTCGATGCACTGCTTTGCCTGCTCGTAAGAACGCCCGTGATCAAGCCCCAGCGCGATTTTGACATTCACGTTTTTGGCGGCGACGTCGGCGATGGCCTGCATATAATCGGAGCCCGCAAAATCGACATGCGCGTGATACGTCTGGATGATCAGCGGGGTGTGCATGACGTCCGCCGCGGCAACGAGCGCCTGCGCCGATTCCATGTTGAAGCAGTTGAAGGCGCCGATCATCATGCGGTGCTTTTTGGCGTAGCGCAGGATCTCATCATAGTTCGATAAGCTCATAATAGCCTCCTGTAGTCGTTTCAATAATAGAGCTTGGCCGTATCCGCCGCTTTAAACAGTTTGATTTTGCCGTATACGGCTTCCTTCATGACCTTGATGCAGGAGGGGTAGATCATGTTGGGTTCTCTGATGGCATCGTCCTGCAAAACCACCCTGCACTGGCGGTAGAAGGGATCCTTGATATCGCTGGAGATATTGATCTTGTTGATGCCGCATTCCACTGCGAGGGCGATTTCGCTGTCCAGGTTGGAGGAACCCCCGTGCAAAACAAGCGGGATTGGCAGTTTTGCCTTAATCTGCCTAAGCAAATCGATCCGCAGCTTGGGTTTCATGTTTTTGGGATAGATGCCGTGGCTGGTGCCGATGGCCACGGCCAGGGCGTCAATATGCGTTTCGGCCACGAACCGCGCGGCAACATCCGGGTCGGTAAAGATAATGTCCTCGGGCGCGCTCGTCTCATGGCTGTCCGTCATGCCGATGGTGCCCAGCTCACCTTCGACCGATACGCCGCAGGCGTGTGCCACCTCGGTCACCTTTTGGCACAGCGCGACGTTTTCTTCAAACGGCTTTGTGGAGGCATCGATCATCACCGACGTATAGCCGCAGTGGATCGCTTCTGAAACCTGCTCAAAGGAGGCGCCGTGGTCCAGATGGATGCACACGGGGAGGCGGGTGCTGTTTGCTTCATCAATAACGGCTTTGACGAACGAGTGCTTGACAAAGTGAAGCTCGTCCGGGTGAATGGCGATAATCACAGGCGACTGCATTTCCTCACAGGCTTCCATGACACCGGTCAGGATCATGTTGCTGGATGTATTAAATGCCGGTATTGCAAAATTGTGTTTATTGGCGACAGACAGGATATCCTTCAGGTTCATTAACATGTTCTTCCCTCGTTCCTCTTGATAATCAGGCGATGTGGCTTGCCGTGGCTGCCCGGTCGTCCTTTACTCCTTCACCGCACCCCCGCTCATGCCGGCGATGAAGTACCGCTGGAAGAATAGAAATAGAAGCAAGACGGGCAATGAACCAAGAAAACTCATTGCCATCATCTGACTCCAGTCGTACGTATGCTGCCCCATCAGCAGGTTGATCCCTACTGGCACAGTCCGCATCTCGGTTGTCTTGGTCAAAACGAGCGCAAAGAGGTACTCGTTCCACGACAGCATGAATGTATACATGCCCACCGAGATCAGGCTGGGGATCGATATCGGAACGATAACCTTCCATAGCGCGGTGAAGCGCGACGCGCCGTCAATCAGGATCGCTTCATCCAGCGTGGTGGAAATCGTATTGAAGTAACCCGTAATCATGAGGATGCAGTATGGCAGCGTAAACACCAGATATGTCAGGATCAGCGCCCAATAGGTGTTGAACATTTTCAGCGACACAATCAGGCTCATATAGGGGATCAAAAGCACGATCGGGGGGATCGACTGCACGCTGATGATCGCGGTGTTGATCACGCCCTTTAGCGGGAACTGGAATCGGCTGAAGGCATAGGCCGCCAAAATGCCGATGACCAACGTGAGGCTTACGACGATAAAGGCGATGGCATAGCTGTTGATGAAGTATCGGATCTTCTCGGGGTCGCTCAGGATTTTCGCATAGGAATTCAGGCTGAAGGACACATCGAAGAACTTGGGCGGCCATTCGAAAATCTGGTTGTTCGACTTCAGCGAACTGATGAACATCCAAAGCACGGGAAAACCTGCAAACACGGCGCCGGCAATCAGCAATATCGTCATGATCGCCTTTGTGCCCTTTCGACGTCTACTTACCATTTTATGCAGATCCTATCTTTCTTTGTTCGCGGATGTACACGACGACCAGCCCGATGCATATCAGCAGGGCTATGACCGCAGCCGCAGATGCCAGGGCATACTTGCTACTGTTGAACGCAAGTTTGTAAATAAAAACGCTCAGGGTTTCGGTGGTGAGAACGGGGCCGCCGCCGGTGAGCATCCAGATCACGGCAAAGGATTGGATGCACCAAACGATGTCCAGCATACCGCCGCTGATCAGAATCGGCTTGATCTGCGGGATGGTGATTTTGGTAAAGCGTTTCCATGTGCTGGCGCCGTCGATCGCCGAGCTCTCGTACAGATCTTTGGAAACACCCTGCAACGCTGCCAGAATGCTGATGACAAAGAAAGGGTAGCCGCACCAGATGTTGATGAAGATGATAACCGGCAAGGTAACGCTGCGGGAACTCAGCCACTCGGCATCCTTGGACACGATGTGCAAAGAGCTCAACAGGTAATTGATGATCCCCTGCGGCTGTAACATCAGCTTCCACAGGATGGCAATGACGGAGGCGGTGAACATCCAGGGAAGGACGTACATAATCCGGAAAAACCCTTTTGTTTTGCGGCTGAACACATCGGAGTTAAGCAGCATGGAAAAGCCAAGGCCCAGCGATAGATGCCCTACAACGCTGAAAACGACAAAGAAGGCGGTGGTGCGTATACTCGCCCAAAAGTTTTTATTGCCCAGCAGTTTGTTGTAATTGTCAAGGGCGACAAACGACGGCTCCTTGACCACGATGGCGTTATTGAGAAATGAATAGTAGATCACCAATCCGATTGGGACAACCAACAGGATCATCATGACCATCAGCGTCGGGGAGAGGTACAGATAGGGCGCCAGCTTCTTTTTGAAACGGTCATGTCCCATAGCCATTCACGCTCACATTTCCTGTCCATTGTACCCCGCCGGCAGGGGCGTGCCCCTGCCGGCGGGGTGGCGATTATGCGGATGTTCTAGTTGTAGATCGCATCGATCGCAGCCTGAACGTTGGTAAGGAACGTGTCCACATCAACGGAGCCTTCCATATAGGGGATGAGCTCGTTGATATAGTCGGTCATGAACGTGTTGGCTTCCTTCATGCCGATGAACTCGTTGATGGGATAGCCGGTCATGTACATGTCATAAACATCCAGGAACACTTTGTCCGCGCCGACGTAGTCGGGCATGGCAGCCGTGCTGCCCGGGAAGGCGGACTGCGTGACGGCCAGGTCGCCGTTGAGTTTGCCATCGAACAGGTACTGGATGAACTTGATGGCCTCGACCTTGTTCTTGCTGTTCTCGGTCACGCCCAGCGCCCAGCTGGCAACGCACATGCCGCTCTTGCCGGTGAAGCCGTCCTGCACGGGCACGGCAGCCGCGACGATGTTCATATCGGGCGAGTTCTTGCGATACGAGGTGAGGGTAGCCATCGAATTGATAACGAAGGCCAGGTTGCCGCTGCTGAAGTTCGAGGTCATGTCCGGCTCGGTCAGGGCGCTCATGCCCGGGTAGAGATAGCCGGAGGCGTACAGATCCTTCATGAACTCGGCGAAAGTTTTCAGTTCGGCATTGCCGGCGATGGCGTATTCGCCCGCGTCATTCTTCATGGTGATGTCGCTCGCCCAGGCAAAGCCCATGTAGGTGTTCTGGATGCCCGAGGGAGAAGAGGTATCCATGTTCAGCGCGAAGGGATAGTAGCCTTTCTCGGTGATGAGCTTGCAGTCCGCCTTGAACTCGGACCAGGTCTTGGGCAGGGATGTGATGCCGCACGCGTTGAGGATGTCCATGTTGGCGAACATCGGGTAGGCGTAGTTCACAACGGGCAGGCAATACGTTGCGCCCATGGCTTTCCACTGATCGTTGAGCAGGGTCTCGTCAAAATTGGCTTCCTTCATCAACTCCGTGAGGTTGGTCAGGATGCCCTGATCTGCGAAGTCATAAACCCAGCTGCCGTCCACGCTCACGATGTCGGCCACGGTGCCGGTGGTCGCGCCGGACACGATGGCGGTCTTCGTATCGGAGAACGGAGCGTTGAGCAGTTCGACTTTCACGCCGGTCTGCGCGTAATACTGGTCCACAATGTTCTGCACATAGCCTTCCGGGGCTTCGACAGCCCACCACTGCTGCCACTCCAGAACGATGCCCGTGTCCTGGGCCTGCGCCGATGCAAACGAAGCAACGGACAGCAGCATCACGGTCGTCAGCACCAGAGCAACGATTTTCTGGAAACGACTGGTTTTCATGGGTAGTGTACCTCCTCCAAATTTTGTTGGGTTGCGTTTACGAAGATCATACATGAAATATTATTACGTGTCAATATGTCATTAATATTTTTTTTACGGCCTACCCTCCCTGTTGACGAAAACAGTTTCGTCCATTATAATTAAACAACTGAAGCCTATTGGACGTGAATGGCGCGCGATGCTAGGCAAGTGCCTGTGGCTGTGAAATTAAAATTTTTTTCGCATCCGCATTCCGCAATCAACATCACAGCATCGGAGGAAACAAGCGTGGAAAACAATGCCGTGCTCCAAAAGATTATCGAATCCTATGATATCCTTTTCAGCGCTGAGAAGAAGGTGGCCAGCTATATACTGCACAATCCGCAGGAAGTGATCGAACTTAACGTTGTGGAGCTTTCTTTGAAAAGCAACGTAAGCGATGCGACGGTCATCCGGTTCTGCAAACACATTGGCTGCGACGGCTATCACCAGTTCAGGATTATGCTGGCCAGGTCGCTGGCACCGTTGCCCCACGACGAGCGGCGCGATCAATCGGATGCTGCGGACAACGACATTTTTGACAACTGTATCAAGACAATTGAACAAATTCGCCAGAACCACGAAAACGCCAATGTGCTGGGAAAATGCGTTGAACTGATCCTGTCAAGCAGCATCGTTCACGTTATCGCCAAGGGCAACACCGCTACGCTATCGCGCTACTTTGCATTCAGGTTGGAAAGAATGGGCATCCGCGCCATGTACAACGATGACCCGGTATATTTCATCAACCATATCAATCTGGCCTCCAGGGACGATATCGTGGTGGGTATCTCCAAATCGGGCAGTTCGAAATCTGTGATCAACGGCATGGAACTGGCCAAGACAAAAGGCCTGCGCACGATTGCGATCACGCGCAGCAGGCAGAGCCATATCGCAAACATTTCCGATTATGCGCTGATCTCCTCGGGCATCAAGGAGTCGCTGAACTATCAAAAGGATTATGACCACCTCAATGAGATCATCATCATCAACGTGCTGTTGCACGCTCTGCTGAACGCAAAGGGCACCGCCAATGTGGACGCGGAAAGCCTGGAGTACATTTTGTCGGATGATAAGCTGTGAACGCCTCAGGTCATGGGATTTTCTTCTCAGGACCGCAAGCCGCGCAGTAACACCCCGCCATATTGCTTTGCCCGTCCGCAGAAGAAAACCCAAACTACCTGCATACTAGAAGCGCTTTGTTCACATCATTTAATGCATTGTATTCGATCGATTGAACATCATTGTGCGTTTGCCGCCGGCGTAACCTTGGGTAGCGTGAGCAACAAAAGTACGATTCGTAGATGATTGTGTGTTGATAATACGTTGTCAGTAGAACCATCGCCCCCCATTCCCCCACACTCGCCCAAACAGGAAAGCCCGCCGTAAATCCTTTTGCGACGGGCTTTGGAAAATGCTCATGTTTTCGATACAATCGTCGATGGGTGCACACTGAAACGGGGAATCGTTTATGGGTAAGCGCTTGCTAAACCGCATCTATCAATACACCCCCAATATCATCGCTGTTAGCCAATAACAAGCGCAAACCACGACGATGAGTCACACTCAGTTAATTCTTACTCACAATCACCCGTGAAAATCGCATTATTGTCACAGAACACTACCGTCCCCTCATCGCGCCAATCAAGGTGCCTGTGGCATCCGATCCATACGACCAAGCGAATAGCCCCATTAAACCATGCTCATTCGCGTATAGACGCTTATGCTCAATAGAGCGCGCATCGTCATAGCTTATGAACACTTTTCCGTCGGCATAGTAGGGCGCTTGTGCTGTTGCGTCGTAGTAATCAGCATCGGCTCTCTTCTCTATCATCTTGCTGATGGTTGTGTATGGCAGGGTGTCCTTCTGTGTCGCTTTTCGGTACAGCGGTTCCGATTCATTCGTACGCCATCGATACCCATAAAAAGCAACCCCCAGCATGATCTTTGCCGCAGGAATGCCAGCCGCCACATAAGCCTGCAAGCCAGCAGAAGCTGACAGGGCCTGCGGGTTGGAAGCATACAGCGCGGTATGGTGCGAAGCGATACCAGGCATTTGCTGGTCGTACGTCATCAGGTTCACCTGATCGACAACAGCCCCGATTTCACTACATTGCAAGTTTGAAATCAGGTCTGGAGAACCAGATAGCGCAATACACAGTCTGCGGGGCTTGCCGTCCGCCTCAGTCAGCGCATCTAGGTTGCTGCGCAGAGCCCTGAGCAGCAGCGTATAGTTTGTCCTGTCCGCGGGGCTGCTCATGATGCCTGCCACCGATAAGCCTGGGTATTCCCAATCGATATCCACCCCTGCAAACCCATATTCCTCCATGAGTGCCACAGCCTGTCGGGCAAACGTTTTACGCCCTTCATCGGTAGCCGCGGCCTGCGAGAAGCCATCCGCGCCCCAACCGCCTATTGATAAGATAGGCGTGATATGCGGGTGTTTTTCCAGATATGCTTTGAATGCCTTCACATTTTTCCAGTGCGAAGTAGACAGGCGCCCACCGCGAAACAGGGCAAAGGCATAAAACATCTGGTCTATGGCGGCAGCATCTTCATCACGGTATTTCGTCTTGCTGCCATCATAAACATATACCGCGCTCAGCAAGCCGTCGGTGGCAACGCTCGAGGCCTTTGCCGCAGGATTGATGGTCGTCAGCGTCATGATCAACACTGACATGATCGTTGCGTAGCGACGGAAGGTCTTGCAAATCATAATCAATGATCCCTCCCCATGCATTGATACAAGCTGCTGTCGTCCGGCCCGGCATTCGCAGTGATCGTGTGCGTGATGGCCGCATGCTTGCGGTGCTGGTTTCATCCCTTATTTCTTCTCTGTCGCGAAGCGTTCACGCTTCATCGAACCCCAAGTGTTTTTACCGCTGCGGTACTTGAGGCAACCGATGAAACGTATCATGGTGTTAAACTGCCGGAAGCCAAAATTATCAAGGAAGGCGAAAACCGCAAGCGTCAGTATCTGGCCGATCTTTGGAAACTTGCGCATGGCGTAGCTCTCCTGCATAATGGCCCCCAGCGAAAGGATCAACCCCACCATTACCACAAGCAAAAAGAACAGCAACGTAAACTTCCAGCTGATGATCCCCAGCCACCACGATAGCGGGATTACAAAATAGCCCATCGTCTCAAAGATGGGGCCGATAAACTCAAAAATCCAATAGTACGGAAGCATCAACACCCCCGCTTTGCCATACTTTGCATTGAAGGCCATGTCCCTGTGGCGCATCAGCACATTGATCAGGCCGATCTGCCAACGCTTGCGCTGTTTGTACAAGTCCCTGATGTTTTCAGGTGGCTGTGTCCAGCATATGGGGTCGGGCAGAAAGTCGATCCTGTAAGGTTTGCCCTCGTTGCGCAGGTATCGGTGCAGCTTCACCACCAATTCCATATCCTCGCCAATGCAATGGGGCGTGTAGCCGCCCACTGCGATAACTGCATCCTTACGGAAGGCGCCGAACGCGCCGGAAATGATCAATAGCATACCCATGGATGCCGCGCCGATCCGCCCCGTGAAGAACGAACGCAAGTACTCAACCGTCTGTAGCTTTCCCAGCACTGTCCGCGGCAAACGGATCTCCTTAATCTCACCATCCTCAATCACACAGCCGTTGGCGATGCGCACTACGCCGCCAACCGCCACCACGGTGTTATCCTGTAGGAACGGCGTTACGATACGCACCAAAGCTTCTTTCTCCAGCACTGAATCGGCATCCATCGAAACCACGACCGGGTATCGCGAAAAGTTGATGCCCGCGTTCAACGCATCCGCCTTGCCGCCGTTGTCCTTATCCACAACAATCAGATTGGCATATTGAGGTGTACGGTATACCGCGCGGATGGGCTTAGCCTCCACGGATCGCTTATAAGGCTGCTCAATGGCTACCATCCCGAAGCGCTCGATCAGCAGCGGCAACGTGCCGTCCTTGGAGCCGTCGTTCACCACAATGATCTCATACTCCGGGTAGTTCAGCTTAAGCAGGTTTTTGACTGTTTCAGTCACCGTCGCTTCCTCGTTGTAAGCAGGCACGATCAGCGAAACGGGGATCATGTTGCCCGAGTCGATATAGCGGCGGTAGTCTGAAAAACGAAGGTACTTCACATACTCGCCCAGCGCTTTGCCGGAGTACAGAAGCTGTAAGAAGTAAGTGATCGTGATGCCAATCATATAGATCAGCGAAAGGATGTTTATCACCATGAGTACCGCATAAATAAACCCTTTCATACCATCGACACCCCCTTGCCTAACATTCGCGCTTCCTGAATGGCAAATGACAGGATCTCGCGCGCAAACCGGTCATTCATGGTGGGAACCAACAGCATCAGCGTATCGAGCGGGATATGCGAGCACAACGCTTTTGCGCTATTATAACGCACCCACCATTCTCTGTCTTTCAGGCCCTCAAGCAAAGTATTGCGGTATGTTGTTGCGTCGATACTCGCCAGCGCTATCACCACCGCGTTGCGCAGCATCCAATTGTCACTGCTTATCAATGCGGCGATACGCTTGCCGGCTGCCTGACAATGCAACTGCCCCAGCGAGCGGATGACGTCACACAGCTGGTTGATATCTGTGCTATCCAGAAGCGGAACCAGGCGGTCGCTATACTCGTTGAAGCCTTCCTCGCCGATGTTCTTGACGATAATCCGTCGAATATAGGCATCCGGCGAGGTTAGCAGCTGTTCGTACAGAAAGCGTTTATCACCCGTATAAACCATGAAGATCTCCTTCAGGCTGCGGTATGAAAGCATCTTGGTAAAGCCCGGGTCCGCACACAGGCGTACGATGCTGTCACGGTTACCCATCATGGACAGCGCCAGCAAGCCCGCGTATTGCAGGTTCAAATTTGCCTGATTAGCTTTCATCATGGGTATGATTTGATCCTCAAAACTGCGGATGCGCAATAAGCCCACCAGGCGGATGACGAGGATGCGTAACATCATATCGCGCGAGCCCAGTGTTCGCTTCATCCATGCAAGATACTGACCGGAGCGCAATACGGCCATCAGCGCCGTATCCGCGTCGGCGGGGCTTTCTTCGGCCAGATACCGACATAGCAGTTCCGCGCCGCGCGTGGTGCAAAGGTAGCGCACGTGCAGCCTGCGGCGCAACGTTTCTTCCGGCAGGCCAAGCAATGAGCGCAGGTAGTCTCGCTCGCGCTCCTGTCGTTTGAAGATACGGTTCAAGTTGATGTTGATGACCAGCAGCAGGATTAACAGATAGAACGTCATAAGCAGCGATACGAGTAAAAAGAAGGTGATCAAATCGGTGTTGCGTATCTGCCTGTCGATGCGCACATATAACAGGCGCGTATCCCGCAGGCGCATCGCCTGATCCAAAGGGTCCCCCATACTCAGGGGATAGGTGGCATACTGCCGGAAAGCCGCCTTCAGCATCGGGTAGGATTGCTTAAGCATCTGCCCATACGAGAACGCACCCCACACGGGTAGCCGGTAGGCATCCATGGCAACCTTGGCCGTATCTCCCGCCTTGCCCACGCCAAGGTAGATATCCTGTATTGTTTCAAACCCGAAAGGCTGGTCTGTGTGCAGGTTTGTCAGAACCTTGCCGGAGGAGGGATCAGCAAAGTTTAACAGCATCCAAGGGATGCGCAGTTCGACAAAACCGTTACCCGCGCAGAAATCCGCCATCGAATCGTAGGCCGCAGCCTGCGGGTCGGAGATGCCATAGCGCAATTCGCCCGTGGGCCACAACTGAATGGGCACGATTTGCCCGGTTGCAGGCATACGGAGTTCGTTGCAAATCACCTGCCGTACCATTTGGAATTTTCCGCTGCCTTTGGTCGCATATGCTTTCAACTCATCCGCTGAGAAAAGCACCGTTCCATATAGCTTGTAGTTTGGGTCGTAATAGGGGTCGATGAGCAGGCGCGTTTTTTCGACGCCATCAATCACAAGCACAAAATCGGCATCGCGTTGAAACCGCGCGCCCATAAACGTGTCACTACCCTGCTCGTCAAGGACATCAATGGGTATATAGTATGATTGGGTGTCAAAGTCATCCGTTTTCAAATGGATGTAAAGGTGCGCTTCGTCCCATGCTGCTTTCAGCAGACCGGTTTGCCCAACGGCGACGGCTTTGTCCCAATCGTCGTCCTTACCGTTGATACGGATGGATGGGAATGCCGCAAACCTGACAATGCCGAAGTTTTCCTCGCTGGATTCAACGTTGAGCCATTTGGGCCGTGCATCGCCGTCATCAAAATCCATTGTGTTCCAAGAGGTTTTAAACCATTCATCATGCCATGCAAAAACAATGCCGCCCATACAACCGGACCGGTTGATATCCTCCAGCATGGACACCAATCCTGCCCCCTGCTGCTGCTCAGTATTGCCCCCTTGATTGAGGCCGGTCAGGTGGTTAAGGTGCGTTACGCCCCGCGAAGTAGGCAGCCCAAACTCGGACACTAAGACCGGCATGCTGTGGAACGCTACCAACGACGCCAAATAGGCGTAATAGGGGTTCTCATCTACCGATGGATCACCGCTGGGGTAGTTTAAAAAGTCCGGATAATATGGGTATACATGGTAGGAAGCAAAGAAGCCTGGCGTGAAAGCAGCCTTCGCCCTGATGTGTTCAACATTGATGGTTGCGCTGTCTTCCGCCGGGCGCGGTTCGTTGGGATGCCTGAGCGGGTCGGTGGTAACCCAGTTGCTGAAGGCAACCGGCCGTTGCATGCTGTATTGATCGGTTTCATAAGCGATGGCAAGGTCTTTCATCTGCGCAATGAACACCTCAAAGGGCGAAGCGCCCTCGGTGTAGACGAACCGCCCGTCATAGTCTGAGATATCGGGGTTTGCCTTGGTGGTCCCCTCCACCAGATACGCTTCGCATTCGATGCCAAGAATCCAGCCGATGACATACTGCGACACATCGTACTGGTATACGCCCGAAGCCTTTCCGGGCTTGGCCCCGATTACGGCGTTGCCGTGCAGCATATTGACGCAGTCGATGATATCCTGTCGCATATCGCTAATGGTAATGGATTCCGGCGCAAAAACGTCGCCGTATTTGAGCACATCGCTCTCGTCCATATAAACACCCTGCATCAGGTACAGTGGCGTCGCGGCTACGCGATTGTATTCATGCAAGGCGCGGTAGAACACGGGTGACTGAGGCGTATACACACGGATTACATTGGAGCCCATATCGCCAATCTGCGTGAACCAATCAAAATAGGTATCATATCCGATGGCGAATTCCCCTGGAAACGAGCCGGGTGCGCCCAAGCCAATATCCATGCCCGCCAGAAAAGCCTTCTTCCATGTCCCGTGCTCATCCAGCACATAGAAATCCTTGCCCGACACTTTGGCCGTATACGAAACGCCCTGGCTGTTCTGTACCAGCGGTTGCCTGTAGCCAATCGAGAAGAAGTACGTTTTCGTAACCCACAGCATACCCGCCAGTAGCAGTATGATGGCAAGAAACCCACCGATGACTTTACGCACTTATTGCCTCCTGATATAAACAAATTAACAATGAAACTTGGTATTTCCATGAGGCGGGTCATCATCTTCAAACGTTCAGGTATATCGCTTTATGTAACGCAGCAGCCGATTGAATATTTCAATCAATTACACACGGGACATAGCGGCGTAATCCATCTTACAACCTCCCCGGTATATCCTGATCAAGCATTTCTACAAACACTTTTACGATTTCCGGATCGAATTGACTGCCCGCATTGTCAAGCAGGTTTTGTCTTGCTTGCTCCTTGCTTAATGCAGGTGTGTTCGCGGAATCATGTCGCATACGCTCATAACTTTCTGCTACCGCAATGATCCTTGCAAGCAGCGGTATTTGATTGCCCTTTAGTCCTCTGGGATAGCCGTGACCATCCCATCTTTCCTGATGGGCAAGCACCGATTCAGCAAGGTGCAGCGTATCATCAAACGCATTGAGGATTCGGTAACCAACGATCGGATGACGTTTGATTTCATTCCACTCATATTCCGTCAAATGATGATTGATGTTCAGAAGCAGCGGATCAAGAACGATTTTGCCGATATCGTGGAGGTACGCCGCATCAGAAAGGTTGCGAACATCAACGTCAGACAGTTGCATCACTCGCCCGATGGCTTGCGCAATTTCCCTGACAGCCTCAGCGTGTTCGCGTTCCCGCATGCTATTGTTATGCAATGCTGTGACAATATCATCAATGGCGCTCTTTCGAAATGAATCACGCTCAAGTGTTTTGGCTTGATACATGACCTCTTCAGCCTGTCTGAGAAGTGTGGCGATATCAGTTTCCATTTGCTCTTTGCATGCAAACCCTAAAGAAATGCTGCCTTTGATGGATCCAATCTCTTCCCGGGCAAATTCAGCCTTAATCTGCGTGATAAGTTTCTGTGCCTCGTCATTTCTCGTTGCTGGAAGAACCAATACAAACTCGTCGCCCCCCCATCTTGCGATTAAGTCATTCTGTCTGCCACACCGCCGAAAAACATCCCCGACACACTGAAGGAGTTGATCTCCATACGCATGGCCGAAAACGTCATTCGTCAGCTTGAGCCCATTGACATCTCCCATGACAACAGTCAGGGGAAGGTTGTCTGGGATATCCATCTTCTCCATTGCGTCACTGGCATATCTTCGGTTGAACAATCCTGTCAGCGGGTCGCGAAAGCTGAGATACTCAATCTGCTTAAGCTGCCGCATCTTCTCTGTTACATCTCGGAAAACCAATACAACACCTGTCGTTTCTCCCGCATCAGACTGGATGGGCGCTGCGCTATCCTCAAGATTGTAAGTTTGGCCATGCTTGGAAACAAGTATGGCATGGTTACTTAACGCTTGCGTTTTGCCGGTTCGTAAAGCATCGGCAATCGGATCGGCAATCTGTACTGATCTTTGTTCATGTTGTATCACAAAAACCTGTGAATAATGGCGGCCCGAAGCTTCATCAAGCTTCCATCCGGTCAGTGTTTGTGCGATTTGGTTCATCATTTCCACGTTGCCTTCACGATTCACCACCAGAACACCGTCACCGATGGAGACCAGCGTTTGCAAGTACCTGGATCGTTCAAACGCCAGTTTTTCTTGAATCTCATGTCTTTGTAGCGTGTTCCACGCACCATTCATCAGAAGGGATAACTCCAAAACGTCAGTGTCATCATAGTCATATGGTTTGTTGGCTAATCCAACCACTGCCACAATATGACCATCGACTACTACCGGTGTTGATAGAAAGCGTTCAAGTGCAACATGTCCATCTGGGTATCCCTTCTTGAGTGCATGCGGGCGCTGAAAATCATTAAGCATGATCGTTTTATGCTGTCGAACCACTTCACCCCATATGCCTGTGTTCTCCAGCGAATACTGCGTTTGGGGATTAAGAACGTTACAACTTTCCATGACGCCTTTTGTCCATGTGTTGAGCGTGAATTCCTGTCGCTGATCATCATACAGATAAATATAACCGTATATGCTTTCGGTGAGCTTCAATGCTTCGTGAAGCACATAATCCAACTGCTCTTGTTTGTCAGGAAAACTGCGTGTCAATATATCAGAAAGAATCGATAGCCGTTTAGTGGTTTTCTCACGTTTCTTTTCGTCCATCCTTTGTGCAGTGATGTCTCGAATGTATGCCCCTATGCCCGTTTGGGCATCCGGCAACGTAACAGGGAACTTAGTCGTCGAGAAGATTTTACCTCCCCAATGCGTTTCGTCTTGCAAAAGAACCCCTCTGTCCAGAACATCCATGTCGGTCTTTCTGCGAAGATCGGCGAAATCATGCTCGGTAAGGGCATAATCGTCCAGTCCAATCACCTGATCAGCCGTTTTGCCAAAAAACGCTTCAAAAGCCTTATTAACAAAGACATAGCGCAGCTTCGCATCCTTCAGGTAAACCAAATCGCCTTGCGCGTCAATAAACGTTCTGAGCATTGCATTTGTATACGCAATATCGCGGTTGGCGATCCGCAGATGCCTTCGACTCCGAATAACAAGCGCGAGTAAGGCAGAGAGCAGGGTAAGACTGATTCCTGCGATGACAAATCCGATTCTGTTACGATTGCTGATTTCTTGCTGAAGCAATGCTTTGTCTGTTATATCATGAACAAGGGAGAAAAGAAGACGTCGACTGTCGACCATAACCGGGTAGGAAAACACCTCAACATTTCTCACTGTTCCATTAGCGAGCTGATGTTTGAAAACGAAATAATTCCTTTGCTCGGTCGCGGCCGCCTGCATCTCCGTTGCAATTTCTTGTGGTGTAAGCACATTGATACTGCTGATGCGCAGGGCGGTAAGCTGATCTTTTGAGTAGCCGTAATAATCGGCTGCCGCATTGTTTGCATCTACAATATCGCCAGTTACTGGGTCAATCAGTAGCATGACTGAGCCATGTTGACTGAATACCCCGGATAGATCTGCTATGTTATCCAACGTTTGGGCATTTGCTTCCGCCCCAATCAGCGAAAGACAGAGCGCAAGCAGGATCGTGAACGTGTTAAAAAGACTTCGCTTCATTGCTTCATCCCTCCTCATCCTGCGTTGAGGCAGTTTTGTTTATACGCTCACGCATCAGGCGCACAAACAAAAGCGCAATATCCGGATCAAACTGCGAGCCCGCATGGTTTTCAATTTCCTCTAGGGCAAATGACGGTTGTAAGGCTTTGCGATATACTCGCGTCTCCGTCATTGCATCGTAGGCATCGGTCACAGCCAGTATTCTTGATGGCAAGGGTATCTCTGCACCTTTCAAACCGCTGGGGTAGCCAGAACCATCCCAACGTTCGTGATGGTGTAAAATATACGCGGCGATATGCTCAAGAGCAGGCGTAGATGTGGCTATGCGATAGCCTATTTCCGAATGTAACTTCATCTGTGCCCATTCTTCTTCTGTCAGCGATCCCGCTTTATTAAGGATGCTTCCGTCTACCCCAATTTTTCCAATATCATGAAGCATGGCAAAAAGCTCTATGTCATCCAGCACCCCTTGTGATGAGCCCAGCTCGTTGGCGACCATGCGCGTAAGTTTGGCCAGTCTCAAGCAATGCGCCTCCGACTCCTGACTCTTTACGTACAATGTAGCCATGATGGACGCGACGATTGCATTATGCGAGCTTCTTTGATTGAGCAGCTTTCGGTTCTTGAGTTGATACTCGGCCATCTGCGTAACTTCATCGAAGCTTTGACCTGCGGACTCTTTTGTACTTTGGCCCATACAAAGACTTACTTGATAGTGGGCATTGGTTATCGTACGATTGTAACGGTCAATCGAATCGTTGATCGTTTCTGCAATACGATTCGCATCGACACTGCTTGTTCGCGGCATCAGCAAGGAAAACTCGTCCCCACCTGTGCGTGCGAGAATATCATCTTTCCGACAACAACTTTGAATCAGCTTTGCCACCACTGCGATCAGATTGTTACCTTCGGCGTGTCCATATGCATCATTGATCATGCGCACGCCATTGATATCAATGATCACAAGCGAAAGCGGCCAATTGTCAGAAACATCAATGCCGTTTTTCACTTTGTCAAAATGGTTGCTGTTAATCAATCCGGTCAGTAGATCGTGTTCCTGAAGATATGTGATTTGCTCCTGGCTCTTGCGCTGCTCTGTGATATCCACGATAATGCCTTCCAGAACCTGAACATTGCCTTCATCGCCAAATACACCCTGCCCTGTCTCCAGAACCCACTTTCGCTCGCCGGATTTCGTCAGAATCTCATATTCAAAGCGAAATACCTCTCTCTGGTTGAGAACCCGTCTCCATTCGTCACAAAGTATGTCCCTGGATTGGGGCAATATCAGTTCATTGAAGGAAATATCACGATTATTGATAAGGCTATCCGGAGAATAGCCAGTCAGCGTCATGCATCCGTCTGATACAAACAGCATGGTCCACGCTTCATCATACCGGCAACGGTAGGCCATGCCTGGCAGGTTGGCGATCAAAACTGATTTGCTGCGCTCGCTTTCTCGCAGCGCATATTCGATCTCTTTCCTTGCTGAGATATCTTCAAGCAGGCAGAGATGGATATCACGACGGTCGGGGCTTCCAGACAGATGTGAGATGATCATGTTTGTCCAAATGGTTGAACCGTCGGGCCTGATAAAGCGTTTCTCCAAAACGTATCCATCAATCTTTCCCGCTTTGAATTGAGCAAACTGCTCCAGATCCATTTGAAGATCCTCAGGATAGGTGATATCAAGCCAGCTGATCTTGGCTAATTCCTGATTGGTCCGGCCCAGAATGCGCTCAAACATCGGATTCATATTCATATTGCTGTATCTCGACTGCGTGACAAACTGCTTGTCCTCTACGATGGCGATACCAATCGGCGCATTGCTAAAGACATGACGGTACAGAGCCTCATCATAAGCTAGCTTTTTGCTTTGATCCTTCAGCGCGCTGTGAAGCATCCAGATGCGAAGCAGCGCAAACGTGAGGATTAGTACACTGACAACCACAATGCCATCTGGAATCATGCGTTGCCACAAGGCACGGTACCAATCGGATGCAGAATAATCAATGCCCAAGACTGCGATTACCTTGCCATTGTCCGGATCTTCGATGGGCACTAACGCACTGATCCAAGTACCCCATCTATCGGTCATGGCTGGCGTCAAAACTACGGTACCCGTTTGAAAGGGTATCCAATCTTCCTCTTTTGCTTCAGTATACACCTGACCGGGCGGAGAATAGTCGCTTGAGTCATTTGCCTCTGAATCCATCAGGAAAATGATTTGTCCGTTTCGTATGGCTAGAATATAAGCAAACCGAATCGGATTGGCAACGTTGACCAAACGCTGCAGGCTTCGCTTTGCCATTTGATACTCAGCACTGTGTAAATCCGATAAGTCGCCAGACAACATGTCAATATGCGCTGGGTGGAGCATCGCTTCCGCAGACTGAGCCAGAACAATCGCTTCTGTCGATGCGTTTTGCCCGTACCTGGACCAAGCGAAGTGCAAGTAAAAGGCACCAAGAAATGTGATTATGATAGCGAGTATGAACGCAATCAGTCGCATACGATTGACGATAGGTGAGTTGGTGGCCATTTTCATCGCGCTACCAGCCTGGCGTGCCATAGTGACACCTCATTTTTCTCGTCGAAGTCGCTCAATATGCAGTGAAAGCACCAGTTACCCTGTGCTTTAGTTTAACAGATGCCGTCGGCTGCCGATCCAACATATCGGGGCTGTTTGATAGTAGGCTATGTTCCAGACATCCTCCCGTTTCCAATGCATTCTTCCCATGCCGTGTCATAGCCATGGACTCTCTTCATCAGCGTGGTCGCTGGCCTGACAGTTGGCAATGCGCAAACATTTGCCATAGACTCAGCAATTCCCTATCATTGGGTTTCCACGCTGTCATGATCGCATCAAACGTGTTGTTTGTGCAAAACTTCCAGTACATCGCCATTGCATTTTCGATTGAATGGTTCACTAATCCGCTTCTGATACAGGCCATCATGGCTGATTGCATCAACTCGTCTTTTCGCTTTTGATCCTCCTGCAAAAAGACGTGGATCTCTTCCCGAAGTTCTGCGGGCGGAAAGAGAGCGTAACGTAGAAAAAAGCGAGTTTCTGGAATATGGGTCATGGTGTAGTGCATGATAAACAGGAAGTACTCCTGTAGGCGTTTTTCGGGATTTCCGCCTACATCCAATATGCTTGGAGGAACACTGGCCATGTAGTCATTATGCAGATCCGCTGCCAATGAGAGGAGCAACGCTTTTTTGGATGGGAAATGATAATACAGCGTAGGCAGTTCTGCATCGGCTGCTTTGCAAATAGCCCTGATCCCAGTCGCCTCGTATCCATTTTCAAGAAATAGCGTAAAAGCGACTTTGCTTATCATCTTGGCCTTGCTAGACTCGGCGGCTCGGCTGTTCATATACTGTTCCTTTCATCGTAAAAAGCCAAATACAAGCGTATATCACCTTTGCATATGTCCATGCTTCGATAAGCGTCCTACTTATCGATCGTTTGTTTATAATATCATTCTTTTCAAGTAGCGTCAATCGTGCTACCTTAATAACGATATGAGCGCAGCCTATCGCTGTGCTCATATCATTGTCTGTTAACTTTGAGACATACTTCTATGTGCGTATCCCCCGAAAAGAGGTACGGTTTGAATGTGTATCATCATAGTCAAATGCGCCCAATAGCCGCATGATTCCTGGTAAAACCGGCAGACAGACGGTATGGTAGTGCCCTGTGCGGACGGTACTCGTTGTACTCATTTCGCCATCTTTCCAGCTTTGGCATCCGGTTCAAGCCCCGAGCCCGAGCACTCACCTTCGTTGCGCTAGTTCTTCATCCCCGTCATCACAATACCTTCTACAAAGTACTTCTGGCACACGAGGTACACCAGGATGCCCGGCACGATGCTCATGCAGGTGCTCGCCATTGCCAGTCGCCAATCCGTGCCATAGCTACCCGTAAAGCGTTTCAGCCCCAGCGCGATGGTGTTCATTTCCTGCTTTGTGATGTATACCGTCTGTTGCAGCACGTCGTTCCAGATGCCGATGAAGATGAACAGCGCCACCACAATGATCGCGGGCTTGATGCTGGGCACAAGGATTTGCAGAAGAATGCGCATCCTCCCCGCGCCGTCAATCTTGGCGGCCTCGTCCAACTCGCGCGGTACCGTCATGATGAACTGCCGGATCAAAAAGATGTTGAATGCGCCTCCGCCCGTCAGGTACGGCAGGATCAGCGGCCAGTAGGTGCCGCCAAGCCCCAAAATGCGTATCCACCCGATGTACAGGGGGATGAGCGTAACCACAGGCGGCAGCAGGAGCGATGCGATACACAGCCCAAACACAAAGCTGCGCCCACGGAAGTACAGCCGCGCGAACGAGTAGCCGCACAGCACCGCCGTGACCGTGCCAAACACCACACAGGGCACCGCGATGGTCATGGTGTTGCCAAAGAAGCGGAAAAACGTGAATATCTTGAGTGCCTCAGGGTAGTTGCTCACCAGCCACTGGCTGGGCAACAGGTTCAACGTGCCGATCTCCGGGTTGGTCATCAGCGATGAGCGCAGGATCCACCACAGGGGAAACAGCACCAGTATCGCAAACAGGGACACCACCAGGAAGGCAACCAGATTCGCAGCGTGCTCCCTGCGCCGCTTGCTCTGTAAACCGCCGCGCGCGAGCATCAACGATCGCCCCCTTCGTAGAACAGCCAGCTCTTGCTGGTGGCGAACAAAATCAATGTAAAAAAGCCGATGATGATAAAGAAGATGAACGAAATGGTACTGGCATAGCTCAGGTCGTTGTTGATAAAGCCCGTACGGTACATCAGGAACGACATGAACGTATACTCCGGGTATGTGGTGCGATTGCTGCCCGCGTAAATCAGCGAGGGCACCACCACCTGCATGTTGGCGATCAGGCTCATCAACAGGTTATAAAACACGATGGGCGTCATACACGGCATCGTGATGTGCACAAATCGCTGCCAGGCGCTGGCGCCGTCGATCTCCGCCGCTTCATGATACACACGGGGCACGTTGCCCAGCCCCGCAAGGAAGATTACGACTAGATTTCCGCTTGCCCATACCGCGATGAGCGATATCGAGGGTATGATGAACCGCGAATCGGACAGAAAGCCGACTTTCTGGATGCCCTGGCTGGCCAACAGCGCGTTAAACACACCAAAGTCCGGGTTATACAGTAACGCCCAGCTCATGTACATGGCCATCGCGGGGATGATGTAGGGCACATAAAACACCGCACGGAAAAAACCGCGCGCGGGGATCTTCCGATTCAAGAGCATAGCGATGGAGAGTGTATAAACCATGCTGATGCCCACCGTGAGCACCGCGTAGAACACCGTTACTTTGATGGAGGTATAAAAGAACATATCGCGCGTGAAAAGCTTTACGTAGTTGAAAAACCCTACAAAGATTGGCTGAGGCATGATGGCCGTCCATTTGAAAAAGGACAGCGCAAACACCGCAATCAGCGGCAGGTAGGTTAGGAACGTTAGCCCGCAAAACGCGGGGATCAGAAACAGCTTAGCCGCTCGCGCTTCCTGCCGCGCCATACGTGACATGGGCCTGTGCCCTCGCTTCATGAAACCACCCCCTCCCATGGGCCCCCTCCCGCCGGCTGTGGCACCCGCTCCCACGCGCAAAGCCTTCGGGCGGTATTGCTCCGGGGGGTGCGGCCACAGCGGGCTGTAGGCCGCACCCTTGGCGGGGCAAGGTCGTCCTAAGGCGTTTGCGCAAGGGTCAGGCATCCCTACCCCAAGGCGGGCGGAGCCAGATTGCGTTACATGCCTTTGTTTGCGGCCTTCAGGGTCTCAAGTCCTTGGCTGATGGCATCGGCCACCGTTGCGTTGCCGCTCCAGCAGGGCGCAAGGATGGTGCTGAGCGCATCGTTGAACAAGTTGGTGTTGTTGACCCAGTACCAGCTGGTAGGCCGGGCGTTGTTGGCCGCATAGTCCACAACGGCGGACTTGTACACATCATACGGCGGGAAGTTGGGATTTTCCACCCACCTGCGTGTAAGGGCCTCGTCAGTGTAGTAGCTGCTGTTCACAGGCATCCAGATGCCACTTTCAATCAGCCCCCATGCGTTTTCTTCCTTGGCATACCACTTGAGCCACGTCATGGCCTCTTCGGGGTGCTTGGAGGTAGCGAACGCCACGTTCACGCCACCGGTGTTCAGGGTGACCTTGTCCTTCATATAGGGCAGCACACCTACGCCGTAGTCAAGGCCAGCGCTAGTACGGGCCGGGCCAAGCCACACGCCGATGGACCACTGACCATTGATGTACATGGCGGCGTTGCCCGCGGCCAGGTCCTGGTCAATGGTGGTGGCGGTGTTGGTGCCGTACTGCGGGGCCACATGGTGCACAAGTGCCAAGTCGGCTACGCGCTGCAAACCTTCGATAGCCTCGGGGCTATTGATGACGACGTTGCCGTCCTTGTCATACCAGGCGCCGCCGTTCATGACCGACCACACTTCCAACTGCCAGAAGTCCGGGCACAGCATGACGCCGTAGCGCTTGATGTTGTTCACGTCAAAGTCCGGCGACTTGGCGTTGTTACCGTTCACGTCGATGGTCATCTGCTTGGCCACGTCCACGAAGGTGTCCCAGTCCCACGCGGTATCGGTACTGGCGGGCGGCGGGGTCACGCCCGCGTCTGCAAAGGCTTTCTTGTCGTAGAAGGTCAGAAGGATCTCGTTGGCCACGGAGTAGCCCACGGGCTTGCCCTCAAAGGTGAAAGCGAGGCTGTCCAACGGCTTGGGCTCGTCCGCAGCGTACATATTGCTCGCATCCGCCAGCATCCCCTGCTGCGCCCACATGAGCACGGCATCCTCAGCCATGATGCCGGTGTCAGGCAGGTCGTTGCCCACGGCGCGGGTGTTGAGGGCGCCCACGTAATCCGCACGGTCGATTTGGATGGCTTCGACGTGGATTTTGTCCTGTTCAGCCTCAAACTTGGCAATAGCCTCATTGAGCACCCGCAGCTCTTCATCGTTCCCCCACATGGAGTAGGTGATGGTGACGCGATCCTCGGCCAGTGCAGTCAAACCGGTAAACAGTGACAGCACCATACCCAGCGCAAGCGCAAGGCTTAGCCATTTGGTACCCCTTTTCATGATGTTACCTCCTCTTATTTTTTCATGCGCATCCACGCATGATCGAAACAGTACTAATGCGCCGCCATTCATCGAATGTTCAGGTACACGCGCATCTCTCCCTCGCCGCGGTTGGCCCACAGGTGGTAGGGAATCAGGCGGATGCTCGCGGCTTCCCACACGGGCAGGCCGCTTTGGTGCAGTACTTCGCCGCCTCGGAAAGCGGCCCGGTAGCCGTGCACGGTCATCGCCACCGCCCCGTCGTGTGTGAAAGCCCCGTATTCGTTGCAGGTGAGCTTCTCCGGCATGGCCAGGCACGCCACACCCGCGCCGTTATCCGCCTGCTCCGCGCAGTAGACCAACGGGCCGCGCATAAGCGCCGCCTTGCCCACGTTGACCGCCACATTCGGGTGCGATACCACGTAGTGCGGGGTCATGCACAGCGTGGCTTCCACCTGGTCACCTTCGCGCAGCTCCGGCAGGGCGATGTAGCCTTGTGAAGTGGTAATTGGTAAGGATTTCCCGTTTAGCGTGAGCGATGTTGCAGGTGCCAAGCCGCTCTGACGCAAGTGTATGTGCTGTGCGTTTGCCAGCGCGGTAATCCGTACTGCGCCTCCGTATGGATAGTCGCTCTCTATGCGCACGGCATAGCCTTTGTGACACACCTCCGCCGCCAGCGGTATGTTGATGTACAGCCCGTCTGCACCCGTGGCGTAGGCATAGCCGCCAATGGACATAATGGTACGGGCGATATTGGTGGGGCAGCACGCCACGTCAAACCAGCGCTGCCGAACGGTCTTGACATGGAACAGATCCGGGTTTTCGTGGCATGCATGCGGATCCACCGCAAGCGGGCCTACGTAGAAAAACTCTGTGCCCGTAAGCGATATGCCGCCCAACACGCGGTTGAAGAACGCCCGCTCCACGGTGTCAAAATACTCACCCTCGCCGGTCAGCTCCGCCATGCGGCGCTCAAACATCATCAGCGCGACAGATGCGCAACTCTCGCCATACACAGTATCGTTGGGCAGGTCATAATCGCCGGTGAAGCTCTCCCCTATGTGTGTAGAGCCAACAGCACCGGTCACATACATGCGCCGCGCGGTCACACTGCGGTGCAATACCTCGCAGGCGTGAGCCAGTGCGCAATCGCCCTTCAGTGCGGCCAGGTCGGCCATGGCGCTGTACATGTATAGCGCGCGCACCGCGTGCCCTACGGCATCGGGCTGGTCCAAGGGATTCGCGTGAACCTGCGCATAGGTAGGCAGGTAGATGACCGGCTCGCCAAACAGGTCGCGGAAGCCCTTCTGTTTGCGTTCCGCCTCAAAATAGAGAGGTTGATTGCCGCGTTCGCTGATGAAGTAATTCGCCAAGTCAAGGTATCGCTTCTCACCGGTGGCCTCGTAGAGTTTGACCAACCCTACCTCGACCTCCTGATGCCCGGGATAGCCCCTCAGTTGTCCTTCGCCTGTGCCGAATACCTTGGCTAAATAATCCGCAAAGCGGCAGGCGGTGTCCAGAATATCGCGTTTGTCCGTAGCGCGGGCATAAGCCACCGCCGCTTCGAACAGGTGGCCCGCGCAATACAGCTCGTGTCCCTGTTGCAGGTTTTTAAAGCGGTTTTCCGGGCCAAACAGGGTGTCGCCCTCAACGCTGTCTTCCGGCAGATGGGCGCGGCTTCGCAGCTCGTTGCCCTCCTGCAGCTTTTGGCCGCAGTTGTCCGATTTGCGCAGGGTATAGTAAGTGTTGATGTAGCCGTCCGGTCGCTGCGCCAAGCGGATTAGTTCGCACATCTCGTCCGCGCGGGCCTCCAGCGCCGGATCGCCGAACACCTCCAGCGTATAGGCTACGGCCTCAAGCCACTTGTACAGATCGCTGTCTTGAAACACCATGCCGTAATGCTCCCCCGTGGAGAGCCCCGCCGCGATGCGGAAGTTTTCGATGCAGTGGCTTTTGGCTGCACCTTCGACACGGTCGTGCAGGATTTCCCACTGATATGGTAACACCGTGTCGCGCACCAACCGCATCATGCGACTGGCAAGCCCTTCGGTCAAGCGGATGTCCCCAAGAGGGAGGGAAGTCAACCTTTTCATACGTTCAAGCCGCCTTGCTGTGGTATTTTGCCGAAACAGCGTTTGCGTCGCCTGTGTGCGTTTGTGGGACGCGTTTGAGTTCGGCACGAAGCTAATCGATTCACTATAATGGTGAGTTTCACTCGTCCGCAAAGGGGATTGTTTGGCGGGGTCATAACTAATCGATTCACTATCTACAGGTGAATTATAGCATGGCTGAGATGGTCTGTCAACGACTATTTTTGACATTCATAAAGCATACAAGCCCCTTGCAAATCAAGCATCTTGTAAGGATACGCTATTTCAATTGACAATGTAGTGCATTTCTGATAAGCTGATATGTGAATAATCGTTTCACTATGCGATCCAAAATGAACACGCGCAAAGCAGGAGAGATGCAATTGGCAACCATGAAGGAGATCGCCGAGCTGGCAGACGTTTCAGTGGCAACGGTGTCCTATGTGCTCAGCGGCAAAAAAAACGTAAGCCCTGTCAAGCGCGAGCGTGTGTTGAATGCAGTCACGCTGACCAATTATAAGCTCAACACCATCGCCAAAAGCCTGCGCACCAGCAAAACCGAGATCATCGGCGTGCTGGTGGAAGACATCTGCGGCCTGCCTGTGCCCGAGATCGTGGATGGCATCAGCCAGCGACTCACGGACAGCGGTTATCAGGTACTGCTGAGCAACCTGCAACTGTTAGGCAAACTATATAACCAGTATGAGCAACTCAGCCATTACATCGGCGCTGTCAACCGTGGCATCCAGCTTCTGGAGGATGCCCGCGTAGATGGCATCATTTATATAGCCATGCACGACCGCAGCATTGACAACATTCGCCAGCCCGCGGGCATTCCATTGGTATTTGCCTACGCTAACAGTAACGACCCTGGAAGCATCTCTGTAACGTATGACAACCAGCATAGTATGCAGGCGATTACCCACCATTTGATCCAACAAGGTCACCGCCGCATTGCGCTGATTGCTGGTCACACAGCCAGTACCGTGACCAAAGCACGCCTTGCAGGCTTTCGCACCGCGATGGATGGGGCACGCTTGCATGTTCCTCAGGAGTATATCCGCTGGGGCGATTGGGAATACCACTCTGGCGTGGAGCAGACCGAGGCTCTCTTCGCCCTGACCATACCGCCCACGGCGATTGTAGCCATGAATGATGTAATGGCTGCGGGTTGCTATGCCACGACATCCCGTATGGGCTTGCGAATACCGGACGATCTTTCTGTGGTTGGATTTGACAACCAGCTTTTCGCCAGCTACATGTATCCGCCGCTGACTACCGTTGCCCTACCCAACAAACAAATCGGCCTGACAGCGGCACAGCAACTGCTCAGGAGGCTGGAAGGCAGGGACGACGTGTCATCGACGACTGTCTTACCCTGTCAGGTGATATTGCGTGCATCGACCGCGCCGTGGAAGGATATAAAATAGTGCAGACACCAACACCTGTTCATCAGTCATTCACGAATGGTGTTTCGCTTTCCAGCAGACCTGCCTGTTTTGCCTCTCGTACGGTGCACACGCGATACCGGCTCAGCGATTGAAGCGAAGGGAACAAAAGACCATCGTCACCTTGTTGCCGAGCAGAATACCTGACGTCGTAGCAAACTAGAATAGACTCCGTTGCCCGTGAAGCTCATCATCCGTGGTTACGTTGATTCTACCCCCCTTATCACCGTTGACAGCGTTGTGGCGTAGAAAGCGATATTGCAATGCATCTTGAATTGATCCCTGTATTGTATGTCTATCGTTGCAATAAGGTGTAGCCATCGTGCCACTCTGTGCTGATGCTTTCGGTGATCGGCCCTTGGCAACCATATGAACATGGCGCACACAGGGGCTACTCGATATTGATGTCATTTAAACGACACGTAACACGCTCTTATAACAGCCAACCCACTCTTCTACGATTGCTACGCGCAGGGGCTCCAACCTGAGCTCGATCTCTCGATGTTGGGAATTATTCACCATAAACCAAGACACGCTCATTGTTTTCTGTATAATGGTATCCTTTCAAAGCACCTCCCTCCGCGTATCATTGTATACTTGGCAAAGTTGGAGCGGCAGTAAATGTCTCGCTGCATCTTTTTGCTGAGCGACCGAAATACCCCCAAATTTCCCGATGACAGTTCACATAAGTTCACGTACGTTCACTTGTTCCCTCCCCTTGATATGGTATATTGTTTCTGTTAAAAGCTACCGCGCCAAGAGCGCCGCAGACATCTTCTGTCGGCGCTCTTGCTTTATGCCCCTATCACAATCCGTCAAGCCGATCCAAAGACCGTATTGCCCGACCACCAATAAAACGCTCACAAAGCCGCCAGCTTCCACACATGCCAAAAGTCCCAACTCCATAGATTATTTAAGCACACGCAAACAAGCTCGCTAGTACGAAACACCCCAAACACACTAAACGCAGTTTCCGAACCATGGTATTCACAGCGGTCTAAACTTTCGCAATACACATAATTCTCAAATTCGCCGCTCGTTTGCCGACCGGTTTTCTGGCACCCGCTGAGAAGGGCAAGCAACATCACCCATGTATCGGTATGCTTGTTTATTCGCGTCAAGCGCCCTTTCCATAAGAGATGAACGAAATGGTTCGGCAGTGGGTGGAAGAAATAAGGATACTCATCCAATTCGTCTACGCAAAGTGTAACCAGTGGCAACCCGACGCTTACCTATGACCCCCGTGTACAATGATGGTGAAGCCTCCAACTTCCGCTTCGCAATGCTGCGGATGGGGAGCCGGAATAAATCGTCCGTATTCAGGAATGGATCGTCCCGGCAAGGGTCGGCCAAGGCAAGAAATATTAACGGAGATCATCCTCGTCTGCACCATAGATCGGCATATTGCCATTCTGCACAACCTTCAGGGTCACGGTATGGTAGTAGCTGCTACTCATCACTTCAAACAGGCCCGTTTTGGTAAAATCGGTATTGGCTCCAAACAGCTTCTCTTCTCCATACCATACGGAACCGCTGGCCATTACGAAATAGTAATCTCCCTTGGGCAAGCGCAGTGTACAGGTGGACCCCGGCCGAACGAAGCCTGCCACGGCGATATCGTCGGTATTGTAGTTGCGAAGCTGCACATAATAGGCAGCTGAATCTTTTGGCGCCTTAATCCTCACCTGGGTTCCACGCGTGCAGCCGCTCATCCATCCCGCTTTCGGGAAAGCCAGCGCGGCTTCGTCGGGCAGGTTCTCGGTATCGGATTTCAGATTGTCCAGCACGTCGTCGTAAGCGTAGGTGTTGAGCATGTTCAGGTAAGCGCTGTCATATACCGGGGAACCGTCCACGTTCAGCGTAATGGTGACAGCTTCCCTACCCTTTTTCTTCATTGTGATGACATTATCGGCCAGCGCCCATCTGAACTCGGTTTCTACGTGGTTGTCATCCCATCGGCGATCGTAATTCATGAACATCAGGGCTTTGAGGGCGTCGGCACGGGCGTTTTCCAACAGCACCGCCATATCAACGGCAGTGCATTTGAGCTTCAGCGCAAACGGGCCGCCGGTCACATCCAGCGTCTGTTTGGTTTGACCATAGAAGAACGGCACCCACTGCAGTGCATTCAGGCTTGACAGCGTGCTGTTGTGATTGATGAGCCAGCCCACGTATTCCGTAGTGACGGCGTACAGATCGTCGACTTTCTTGATGCCGCCCGGGAAATTGTTAAAAACCAGCTCATCGGTAAAAGCCTTGAGTACCCCTTTGTCCTTGAAGGCTTTCATGGATCCTGCGGCGGCCTTTTTCACGGTGCTTTGCAGCGCCTTGACGCTCTTGTTCGTGAACGTACCGTCGTTCAGAGTCAGGGATACCGCCAGATTGTAGTCCTTTGTGTTATCCAGTAGCCGAGGCAGGTACCCTGTCCGGTTATCATCCTGATACTTGCCAAGCTCTTTTAGCCCTGGATCGAAGGATCGCAACAGGAAGGTGTAGACGCCTTCCGCAGTTGGATCCGCCTGCACGTCCTTCACACCGGCATGGTAGATGGCCAGTTGCCATTCATCTTTCACACCCTGTGCACAGTGGGTCAGCACGTCCACGATCATCCGCTCCATAACGCTGGCGGTATCACTAAGCGCTACCGACGGGATGGGCGCGGAGGTCGGCGCGACCGTTGCGGTGGGTTCACTATTTCCTGCGTTGATGGTATTGAGCAGTTCCTCGGGATCTTTTTCATTGTTGGAGAGTGCCCTCAGGGGGAATGTAGTGACGAACTCCTTTGTCGCCGGATCCACCAATGCAAAATCTTCGGAATCCTCGTGGTTGTTTTCATCCAGCTTACCGAAGCAAACCAGATCCGGCACGTTTTTCGTATTAAAATAGAAAATCAGGTGCAGAGGCGTGGCCATTGTGGCCGTAATCCCTTCGGTGTAGAGGAAGCCGTCCTTCGTAGCGATGATGCCGCACCCAAACGGCATGACCAGCTGCTTGTTTACAACAAACTCCAATAGATCATGGTCGTAGAAAATGACGTCTACGCCCATCTGTTTCTCTTCACTGTCATACTCGACGCTGTCCAGCGCCAACTCATACATGGCACCACCCACAGTCAGGGTAAACGTGTTGGGCGCACGCTCGGCTATCGGCTTGATGGTCGCCGCCTCGGTCGGTTCAGGCGTAGCGGCTTCGGCCTGGGTGGTCGTGTGGCTTTCTGTGCTCTGCGCCGTCCCGTCTATCAGGCTGGATAACGGAATTTCGACTCTCCCTGTGTCACTTTGAATGATGAATACGCAATCGGACAGCACAACTTGATCCGACAGGCCAAAGTACAGTTCATAGGGATTGCCGATGTTGTCGCTGTTGCTATAGGGCGTTACCAAATCGCCGTTGGGCTGACGCAAGCGCGCGCCGGAGTAAAGCTGCCTGTTCGCGTCCTCGGCTTCTGTTCCGCTTCCCGGGTAGGAGAACGCCACCACATGCCCCTCCTTGCCATCCATGTGGTTTGGAAGCTGGAAAGCAGGGGTGTCCTCCAAGGCGGAAATCGAGAAATGGATGCCGCCAAGCACAAAGGACGCATCGGCAGGCTCTCCGTCCTCTGCATGTTCTGTCACTGCATCCCCGTCTGTGGCTTTATGCGGTGCCTTGTCCAGTGCAACGATGATGTTTTCGTCCACCGCATCGGTGGGCACGACCAGCATTGCGCCCGTGATTACGCTTTCATCCTTGCCCTCGAGGAAGAATATAAGTTCAAAGCCATCCTGTTCTGGCTTGGTGCTGAACAAGCCGGTGGCACTATCAAAATCGACGCCGCGAAAGCGATAGGAATACGGTTGATATTCGTTGCCATCTTTATCCCGTAGCGTGATTGCCTCGCTATGTACCTTGATGTCATCCGTTTGGATCGTTCCATAGTCCGAAACCAATTTGACCATGACCATCGCGCCGCCGCCAGGAGTGTCCTTGATGTCCACTACCTCAGGGTCGGCAGTAACAAGCGCTACGTCCAGTGTGTAGGTGAGCCAGGGGAAGATGGTGCCAGACTCTGCCATCGCGCCAAAACACAGGCAAAGTGAAAGCACAAGGACAAACAGCCATAACACTACATTGTGAGTATGCCGAATTGTTCTCATAAACGGAATCCTCCCAGCATTCAAATAGTATTACTGTTGTAACGATCAGACGTAGCCAATGATGCAACGACTAGAGTTGCTACTTTTTTACGGTGAGTATTTTAGCAATTACATCAGCTTTCATGCACTGGTATGCTTGCTAGAATCGTTCTCGTTTCCTAATACAGCGCATTGTTAATCGCGCTTAGCAGCTCTTTCTGACTTGGTCGTTTGTGACCTGAATGAACCACGTGAATGTACACACACTTTTAGACTTTACTGTTTCCTCTGCCATCAATGTCGTTTGTGCTTAGTCTCTTAGAATGATAATAACATTTTCAAGTAGCCATTACAAGATAATCTGGTGTTTTGTCAATGTCATGTCACTGACAAAACTTTGTTACCTCTGGATGAACTGGCAAATCGCCGATATTCAAATCTGAACAGAATTTGACCGCTCAAGGGCTGCCAGTTGGCAGCCCGATATGAAAGAAGCCGCTCGGCAGCGGATGTTGAAACAAAGGAGGCAATGCTGATGGCAAGCTCGATTGCCTGCATACCCGCGACAAGAAACGTTTTCACGGCGATTCCCATGACCTCCATTACCCAACGGTGTGTCGCGGCCTATGCCCGCGTTTCGAGCGACAGTGACGAGCAGTTCACTAGCTATGGGGCGCAGATCGACTGCTACTGAATCGCGAGCGTAAGCTGCGGTGTATCATTGACGCGATATCTACTAGCCCGCTTGTTTTGGATGCTTGGGATGCGCAGCTTTGGAGGCTGTTGGTTGTGAAAGGGGTTGTGGGGAGGGATAGGAGCATTACGTTTGCGTTCTTTGGGGAAAGGAAGCCTGATTCTTGATGGATACAAAGGAGAAACTCAAAGTATCGCGAAATGTTAACAATAAATACCGTGCACAGCGAACTAGCATGCCTTCTGCGGCCGAACTTGTCAGGAATCATGCGGCTTATGGGCTATAATCGTGTAGATAGGCTTTCTTTCATTTTTGATTCAACTATCGGGGGCAGGATCAAATACGCCGTGTTGAGCGACGAGGCAATCTTTCGCAACTATTCCGGTGAAGATACAGATATCGTGACTCCCGATGCGCTGTGCGGTAAGCCCATGACAAGGATGGGCTTCCTGAGCTTCTTCGCGGACGCCGACAGCATTGTTACTTCCCTCGCACTACCGGCAAGCGTCCGTCATATCGCTTGCCATGCGCTGAAAAATGATCGTCTCACGCTCACCTTTTCTGCGATGGACGTGGTCAATATAAACAAGACCATTGAAACAAGACGAGATGTACTCGCGTTCATCTCCCTGGAAGGCTCGACTGCGCATCCATACACGTTACAAAATGGCAGAGCGTTGGTGCCGCTGATGCCATGAGCGCCAGCGATATTGAATCTATGATCAGTTACAAAAGGGAGGCCTACGACATGAAGAAAGTCCGATGCCCGTTTCCCTGCGCGCTAGCGCTTCTTATAGCGCTGCAACTGTGGCTCCCGCTCTTCGTACCCACGTACCCGGCGGCGTACGCGGAGACGGCCCCGGAGCAGCCCTTTCAGGAGCAGATCGAGCGGGAGATTCGTTTAGGCAATGCGCGTTCGTTTCTCTACGACTTGGAGAACTCCGTGGCGTGCGCCGTCCCCTCGGCGGAAAACGAGCGCATCGGCGCGTACGTCCAAAGCCGTTATATAGACGAGAAGCCATCCAACACGCGATACCATATGAACGAGGCCGCGCAACTGCGCTTCGCCGACCCCGGGGCGCAGGTTAGCGAGCCCGCGGCTCTCTGGGAGGAGAAGGGCTTTGAGGATGTCTTTAGTGTGTCCTTCGTTAAATTTAAGCCTTCCCGCCCAAGGCCATGGACGTGCCTCCCTATCATTAGCAAAACATCGCTCTACCGTCCGGGCATCAGGTACGACGATTCAACAAAAACCTATGATAAGGTGCTGCGCAGTCTCAAGAAGGTGGTGGCTAGTATCTCTGGCTACATAGGCATGGAGCCCGTTACTATGACAGGCAACCCCAACCTCGCCTCCGTTTTGCTGTTGATCGACGTGCAGTATTCATACTATGACAGCTACGGCAACCAGAACATCAAGGGCTATAGCTCGAACGTGATCTTGACCGCCTTGGACGCGCAAACGCGGAAAAAAATAGCAGCCGTGACGCTTACGCACGAGCTGGGCGCAATGATCACAATTCAGCCGGACGATATATATGAGGACAATATCTATTGCGCCTCCTTGCAGACGATTACCTCCGAGGGTAAATGGGGCGGATTTTCAGATAAGCTGATGGCGCATGAACGCAAGAAGGCTGCGAGTCTTTTCCCTATGAGCCCCGTGACTGAAGGGAACGCCGCGCTGTTCGCAGCGATGCTGGCGAGCGATTTTGCAGACGTGGAAAGCGATCCGTGGCGCAAGGCCATATACGAGAAGGGCGTGCAGGATGTGCAGCTGGAGGCCGGCGCGCTGCGGTTTCGGCTGTGCGCGTTCGACCCCGATCTCAAGGCGATCGGCAGCTACATGGGCGACCCCGATGCCTGGCTTAGCTGCTTGCATGAGAACATTTCGATGTTCTCGCTAGAGGTTTCCGTGCCCCTAGACGCGACGGGGCGAATCACCAATGAGCACACAGATGTGCTGAAAAGAGCCGTAAAAAAGGCCGCCGCCTCGTCCAAAAAGGCATTCGACAGCAAGGATGTTTTGCAAGCACTGCGGGATCGCTATTTCCCATCGCCAGTCGAGGGCAAGGTAAAGACCGCCGACGAGTTGCTGGCCGTTACGCCTGCATTTGCCCATTGGGTGTCAGCGCACGTCGAGCAAGGGCTGCCAGCCCTGCCACCGGAGGAATGGAGCCCTTTCTTCTACTCGCTCGGCAAACCCAAGCTCGACACGAGGGGCGGGCCTCTTCAACTGAAGCTTAGCTATGACGAAATCGAACCCATGTATATCATCTACACACCGCGCAAGACCGCTACGCAGGTCGCCTTAAATGAGCATACGCCGCCGTCGGACTTCCGCGCGTTGCTTCTGCGGCATGTGGCAGAATACGCTCTCAATCCTCCAAAGGATCGGATATGGACCATTAAGCTTGTCATGGACGTCGAGAGCCTAACGGGTGAGGATCTACCCGACCGCTACTTGGAGAAAGTTGAATGGTACGCCTCCAAACTGGATGAAGTGCTCGTCGAAATGGAATCAGTCATATCTGAACAAGGAGAATAAACGTCCGATTCCCAATGATCGTAACGGCCTGAAATAAAGGAAGAAGCTTGAGTATGACAGGCTTATCGTCAACGGCAATGAGGTTGTGGACTGGCTGTGCAAAGGCACAGCCGGTTCCAAGGCTGTGGTATTTGCCACGAAGGAAGGCCAGATTGTACGCGACGGCAACAAGACGACTTACAGCGGCCAGGGCTACACCACGGAAGCGATGCTGGAATACGGACTGAAGGACGGCACGCTAACCATCACCGACACGTAATAACGAGGAGGCGCTATCATGGGATTATTTGGTTTTCTGAAAAAGAATATGAAGCCTGAGCCCATAGCCGGCCCAAAGCCAGCACCCTATCCGGAGTCCAAGGAGAAAATTGAGTCTGTGACAACGACAGAGACCTTCAAGGTGAAACCACTCGACGGGCCAGGTCTGAAGAAGCGGCTGATCGAGTGGGATATTCATTGGAGCGATGACAAACTGACCCCGTATTTCGATGAGGCGCTGCTTTCTGTGAAGCAAGATGACGATCCAAGCGTGCTCTACTGGGGTTGCTCGACCCTTCACGAGCTGTTGCGTATTTCAAGTAACGGTTTCCGCAAACGAATCGGTGAAATAGCGGCTGTGAATAATGCCTGCGACCAAGTGGTGCTGCTTCATTTGGATGCGATCCGTTATTCCCAGCCCGATCAGAAGATGTACGACATCACGCATTCGAATCTGAAGGCTCTGACCGGCATGAGTATGAACAAGGAGATTGAGCACGCGAAGCAATACAACGCCGCCTGGATTGAATTCATGGGTAAGGTCGGGAGATATCCAACCTCCATGGTGCTTTCTGAGCGGCAAAAGTTTGAGAAGGACATCTTTGCTATCTGCGGCAGCCTGAACTGCTGCTCAGCTGTGGGTCGCCTAGTGGAGGTAACGGTGCAGCTCATGCAGGCGGTTGAGCGTGCCCAACAGAACGGTAACAGCATATTCTTTGCCACTGTGGATCTAAAAACAGGAGAGCAAGAAACCTCCAATACTCCGGACTTGCAGGATGCGGAGCGTTTTGGCTTTCATATGATTGCGGCTCTGCCGAAGGCAGCGCTACAACAATGCCTGGATGACAAGGATTTTTCGTTCGATCCAGACTCGCGTGAAGGTAATTATAGCCTAATGCTCAATCGCGGCGCGTCCATCGCTGGACTGCTGTAGTCTTAAATCG
>Ga0351882_1012_pt1 | contig 79810 bp, 77 predicted proteins | sample BONcelFGM3001F13_FD_206762 | JGI IMG/M metagenome (GOLD analysis project Ga0351882, IMG submission 206762) | Enriched cells from coal bed in the Powder River Basin, Montana, United States - BONCAT cells FGM rep3 HSBNCT.FGM.300.1.F13 ... | reverse complement strand
GGAATGGGAAGGGCACTTGCTTTGCTGCTTGGCGGATACCATGTGCATCTGATACTTTCCGATCGTAATTTTGAAGGTTTAACTGATGTTGTTAATGAAGTTGAAGCCAGAGGAAGTAAAGTAACCGCAGTTCAACTCGATATGTCGGATACTGATGCGATCAGGCTTAAAGCTGAAGAAATTATTGATAAAGTCGGGAGAATTGATGGACTTTATCAGTTCGCAGGCATCAGTCAGAGATCGCTTGTTACTGAAACGCCTGATGTAAATGACCGGAAAATAATGGAGGTCAACTTTTTTGGTGCAGTAACACTCGCCAAATGTTTGTTGCCTTCCATGATCAGCCATGGGGGAGGGCAGATTGCCGTTACTTCCAGCCTGGTGGGAAAGTTTGGCTTTCCTTACCGATCAGCTTATTCCGCTTCGAAACATGCATTGCATGGTTATTTTGAAAGCTTGAGGGCTGAAAATTCAGCTTTCAATATTAAAGTCAGCATTCTTATTCCGGGAAGGATACAAACCAATATTTCGCGTTTTGCACTAACCAAAGACGGGAATGAATATGGAAAAATGGACCCGGGACAAGCCAATGGAATTACTGCTGAAAAAGCAGCTCAACAAATTTTGAATGGCTTGAGAAAAGAAAAAAAAGAAGTTCACGTCGGAGGAAAAGAGTTGCTGATGTTATATTTCAAAAGATTTATTCCTTCGCTCTTCTATTTTATTTCTTCGCGCACCAAGCCTGTCTAAAGCTTTTTTTTAAAAACTAAGATCACCTATCAACATCACAGAATGGCAAAACAGATCAACGGAATTCAGCAATTGGGAGTTGGAGTAACTGACATTCATGAAGCTTTTGCATGGTACAGAATGCATTTCGGAATGGATATCAAAATGTTTGAGGAAGCTGCAATGGCTGAGCTAATGCTACCTCACACAGAGGGTGAGCCTCGCGAACGCCATGCCATTCTGGCGCTTAATCTTGAAGGCGGCGGTGGATTTGAAATCTGGCAACATACAGGCAAAAAACCCGAGCCTCCAACATTTGAGCTTAAGTTTGGTGATCTTGGAATCTTTGCCGGGAAACTCAAAACCTACAATATTCAGAAAGCATTTACCCAATTTAAAAGCCGGCAGCTCAATGTCCTGACTGAAATAGGAAGCGATCCGAATGGCAATCTTCATTTTTATCTGAATGACCTTTACGGAAATTTGTGGGAAGTTTGTCAGGATTCCTATTTATTTAAAAAACAGAAATCAGTTACAGGCGGTGTGTTTGGCGCTGTGATTGGAGTTAATAACATTGAGGAAAGTATGCGTGTATATCAGCAGATACTTGGCTACGATACCGTTGTTTATGATTCCGAGGGGGTTATGGAAGACTGGAAAGGACTTCCCGGAGGAGAAAGCCGTTACAGAAGAGTTTTGCTCAAACACTCAAAACTTTATAATGGTGCTTTTAGTCCGGTTCTCGGGCCAACCTGTATTGAATTGGTGCAATCGCTTGAACGGGTTCCCAAAGGGATTTATGAAGGCCGGTTGTGGGGCGATCCCGGATTTATCCATTTGTGCTTCGATATTAATGGAATGGATGAACTTCGCGATGAAGTCAGAGACAAGGGTTTCCCGTTTACTGTTGATAGTGCTTTGGATATGGATACTTTTGACATGGGCGAAGCTGCAGGCAGTTTCGCTTATATTCAGGCTCCCGAAGGAACACTTATAGAATTTGTGGAAACACACAAAATCCCTCTCGTGAAAAAACTGGGATGGTCGATTGATCTCACCAAACGTAAACCCGGCCCGCTTCCCCGCTGGATGTTTTCACTATTTGCAGTGATGAGGGTGAAATAATACTTATCACATTCTTCCTTTTTCATCAGAGCAGGAAATAATTACCTCATTTTTCGGATTACAATTCTATCCGACGTGTTGTTCTTTTGCAACTGTATTTCTTCTTTTCATTCGTTCTGTTTTTATCATTCCCGAAAAAGAGCGGGAATTCATCTGTTTAATTCATGAAAATTTAACCAAATTATTTAAGGTAACATTTGTTCAGAAAATATTTCTTAAGCTGAATAGTTTCAGATTGTTCTGAATGTCGCATTGGTTGTGCATAATTATTTCGGATTATACTTGCAAAAAGGTTGGCATAGTTGTACATTTATACTTATTAACCAACACATTAACAAAATGAAAAGGAAATCTTGCTTGACTTTTATTATGGTTATGATGATAAGTTTCTTGTCTCATGCCCAAATTGAAAAAGGTAATGTCTTTTTCGGAGGTTCTTCAAACTTAGGCTTCACGGCGGGTGCTGAAAAGATTAAATCAGGCAGCACAACATCAGATGGCTATAAGTACTCAAGCTTCAATTTTCAACCTATGGCGGGGTATTTTATTGTTGATAAACTGCCGTTAGGTTTGTTTGTGGATTTAAGTATGTCAAATCAGAAATTTGATGACCCGAAAATGGAATATTCATATTCTTATGCTCTGGTTGGCCCTTTTGCCAGATACTATGTAACTGATATCAACGGATTGATGCCATATGGTGAAGTCAGGTTTGGTGTTGGATCAGGGAAGTCAAAGTCTGTATATATGAGTTCTGAGAATGAAGAGAAGTATTCAATACTTCATTTTGCACTTGGAATCGGAGGGACATATTTTGTCATTGAAAACGTGGGTGTTGACTTATTGATTAATTATAGTTCGGATTCTGAAAAGTGGGATGCAGCATCCAATGGTGAACGTGCAGAAGGAGATAAAGTCACCTACATTTATAGCGGTATTGGATTTAAATTGGGATTTGTGATTTTATTGGGCAAATAGTTGTTTGCAAGGGCGGCACTTTTATTATGGTGCAAAACTTGTAAATTAAAGTACTTAACCGGGTCGGGCATCATACGATCCGGTTTTTTAATTTCTGATAATGCCGTCAGAATGCTCAGCCCAGAGTTTTTATCATTTATCCGGCCATTAATTTCAATAAGTATTTACTTTTGTCTTTGTTTGCATTTAATCTTTCCATTTTTTTATGTTACAATCTGATGACAGAAATACTCTCCAAAGCAAAGCGTTTTAAATATGTAATTGAATGGTTCGAAAAGAACATGCCAGTTGCTGAAACCGAGCTTCACTACATTAATCCATATGAACTGATTGTGGCTGTAATTCTCTCAGCCCAGTGCACCGACAAAAGGGTAAATATAATAACTGTTCCGTTTTTTAAACGGTTTCCGGATGTTGAATCTCTGGCCGGTGGCTCAGAAGAAGAAGTTTTTGAACTTATCCGTTCCTGTTCCTATCCCAACAACAAAACCAAACACCTGTTGGGGATGGCGCGTATGCTGGTTAATGATTTTGGTGGCATAGTTCCGGATAATATCGAAACGCTTCAAAAACTTCCCGGCGTAGGCCGGAAAACAGCGAATGTAATCGCTTCGGTTGCATTTAATTTGCCGGCAATGGCTGTAGATACGCATGTGCACCGGGTTTCAGCCAGAATCGGACTCACTTACAGAGCTAAAAATCCATTGGAAACCGAGAGGCAGCTGGTTGAATATATTCCGGAAAATAAGCTTTCGATTGCACATCATTGGCTGATTCTGCATGGAAGATATGTTTGCATTGCCCGAAAACCAAAATGTGAGGAGTGCGGGTTGAAAGCGTGGTGCAGGTATTATAAAAATCGTGTGTAATTTTTTATTAACACCATAAAGTGGTATTGAACCAATCATAAAAACTGTTGTTTAAAGGATCAATAAAAACCATTAAACATAATTTAATTCTCAGATCATGTCGAAACTCAATTCCGGCGATATAGCTCCTGATTTCAGTGCTGCCGATCAGTTTGGTAATGCCATCAGCCTTGGAGCATTAAAAGGCAGCAAAGTAGTTTTATATTTCTACCCCAAAGACGATACTCCCGGCTGCACTGCAGAAGCCTGTAGCTTACGCGATAATTATGATGCACTTCTTAAAGCCGGATATAAAGTAATCGGAGTTAGTCCTGATAGCGATAAAGTACATAAAAAGTTCACACAGAAGTATGATCTTCCATTTCCATTGATTCCTGATACCGAAAAAAAAATCCTTATGGATTATGGAGTATGGGGACGCAAAAAGTTTATGGGAAAAGAATATGACGGAGTAATTCGCACCACTTTTGTCATCAATGAAGATGGAGTGATTTCGGAAGTAATTGAAAAGGTGGACACGAAAAATCATGCAGAACAGATTCTTTCATGATTTTGTAGTATTTGGTTTATTAAATATTTTTCTGCCGGATTTAGAGTAACGCACTTTACTTTTTTATAATCCCCTGAAATCAGCAAGTCAGGGATTGACAGAGCAACTACAAGCATTTTGCAATAACTAAAAAATCTCAAGTCAAGCCCTTACTTTGAGATGACGGGAAGCCATTTTGTACATGTTCAGAATAAAATTCTGTAAAAAATAAAAGCTTTGGCAATTTGTGTATGAAAGTCCGTTTACCTATCTTTGAAACATCAAAATCAAACATGTTTACATTTGAAAATTAGAGCAATATGAGTAAAGAACAGAAAGAAGATAATCTGGAAAAGCTAAAAGCCTTACAGTTAACACTCGATAAGATTGAAAAATCTTACGGCAAAGGTACTGTTATGAAATTGGGCGGAACGCAGATTGAGGACATGCCAAGTATCTCAACTGGTTCGATCGCCCTTGATGCCGCATTGGGCGTAAAAGGTTTGCCCAAAGGTCGTGTAGTTGAGATTTATGGACCTGAGTCATCGGGAAAAACAACACTAGCGCTTCATGCTATAGCTGAATCACAGCGGCTGGGCGGTATCGCTGCTTTTATTGATGCTGAGCACGCTTTTGACAGGTTTTATGCCCAAAAGCTTGGTGTAAATATCGACGATTTACTGGTTTCGCAGCCCGACAATGGTGAGCAGGCCCTTGAGATAACCGAAAACCTCATCCGTTCAGGTGCAATTGATATTATTGTCATTGACTCTGTAGCTGCACTTACTCCCCGTAGTGAGATCGAAGGTGAAATGGGCGACTCAAAAGTTGGTCTTCATGCCCGTCTTATGTCGCAGGCACTTCGGAAACTCACTTCAACCATCAGTAAAACAGGTTGTTGCTGCATTTTTATTAATCAGTTGCGCGAAAAAATCGGCGTAATGTTTGGCAATCCTGAAACCACCACCGGTGGTAATGCCCTTAAATTCTACGCATCTGTTCGCCTTGATATCAGGCGCATCAGCCAGATTAAGGACAACGATAGTGCAATCGGGAACAGGGTCAGGGTTAAAGTGGTGAAGAATAAAGTTGCTCCTCCTTTCCGTCAGGCTGAATTTGATATGATCTTTGGTGAAGGAATTTCAAAAACCGGAGAAATTGTTGACCTCGGAGTGGACTACAACATCATTAAAAAGAGCGGTTCTTGGTTCAGCTATGGTGATACCAAGCTAGGACAGGGACGTGATGGTGTCAAGAAATTGTTATTGGACAACCCGGAACTATCTGACGAACTTGAGAAGCTGGTTCGTGCTGCTATGGCTGCAAAATAATAGTTGTAGCGACCGGTTTTTCAAACAGATGAAGCATAAACGGCTCTCGCCTTTCAGGTGAGGGCTGTTTTTAATTAACTTTGCACTGAATACTAATAATCTCCCGTTCAATCATGTACTTTTCTTACAAGCAAAATTTCGTATCCCTGATCATTCTTGTATTACTAACAGCTGTAATTACAAGCAGTTGCCACAGACAAGAGCATTCAAACAATGAAAATACTGCAACGGTTACATCTGATTCTGTCTCTGATGAACTTACACTTTTGAATGCCAGGGTTGCTCAGGCTCCGGGTACGGTTGCTCCTTATCTGGAAAGAGCCGGATATTTCGCCCGAAACAACATGCCCAATGAAGCACTTCAGGATTTAAATTCTGCACTTACCATCAACGAAAAAGACCCCGAAATATATTCCACATTATCTGATGCATACATGTATGACGGGAAGATGCAGCGCTCACTGGATGCCATCAAGAAAGCCCGTGAATTGTCGCCTGATGTGGGGGCTTATGATGTGAAAATGGCGCGCATTTACCTTACAATGAGCGACTACAAACAAACATTCAATGCATTGCGCGATGGACTAAGAAAGGATCCGAATAATGCAGAAGCATTTTTCATAAGTGGGCTTGCCAATGAAGAGATGGGCGATACACTGAAAGCTATTGATAACTATCAGATGGCCGTAGCAAAAAAGCAGGATCATTATGAAGCCCTCAAACAACTCGGTATTTTGTTTTCGCTGCAAAGAAACCGCCTGGCAATTGACTACCTTAGAAATGCTGCTTCCCTGCGACCTGACAGCCCCGATCCTTTATACATACTGGCTATGCATTATCAGGAGAACGGTGACCCCGACAAAGCCCTTGGAACTTACGGGGAAATACTTTTGATCGATCCATCCAATAAACTTGCACATTACAACAAAGGATATGTTTTCCTGGTTTACAAAACCGATTACCTTCAGGCCATTGAATCGTTTTCTAAAGCCATCGAACTCGATTCAGATTATGCTGATGCTTACTATAATCGTGCGCTTTCATACGAATTGCTTGGCGATAAAAAGGCCGCCAGAACAGAATATGAAAAAGTGCTCAGATTGAAGGTAAATGATGAGAAGACCATAAGTGGATTGAATCGGCTTGATGCGTCAGAAGGAAAATAAACTGCTTTTGAAATAGCAAAAGAGCACTGAAGTTTGACTTTCAGTGCTCTTTTCGGTTATGGTAAACCATATTGAATTGATCAGGACTCAGCCTTGATTTCTTTAAGATCTTCAATCATTTCAAAAACCATTTGCTTGATGGTTGCCAGACTTGAAAGCATATCTTCTTTATTGAACCCGGCACCTTCTGTTTCAACGAGTTCCGCAGCGGTTCTTTCGAAAACTTTAATTTTCTCAACGGCTGCCGGAGCGGCAAAATTTGCAACAACTCCTTTCAGGCTGTGTGCGTTAAACCTGAGTTTATCAAAATTGGCTTCATTGATGTTTTGTTCGAGAACAATTAACCTTTCGGGGCTTTCATCAATAAAAATATCTATGATTTCAATAATCACTGCTTTGTCAAAATATTGAAAAGTGTCAGTAAACGCCTGTTTGTTAACCATATAAAATAATTTTCTGATTTGTGTGCTGAATTCAGCGTTAAATATAGAAACTTTAAGCTTTCAGCTGGCTTATTTTTATGGTTTCAGCCGATTCTTTTTTCTTCTTGTTCTCTTCAATTTCCTTTTTCAGGTCTTGAAGCTGACACCCTGAACAATCAGATGCACAACCCGAACAACCTTTGAGCGGATCGGTAAATTTCCGGTATATTTTTACTCCGGCAACTGCAAAAGCAATTCCGGTAATCACAAGTACGACTAGTTCCTGATATTCAGCCATGGTTCAGAGAGTTTGATAGATCAACACATAATTAAGTAAATAGTTGAGAAATCGGAGGAAAATATTTGCTGATTGTAAACCATGAGATAGCACCAACCACAACAGCCATAATGAAAGCCCAGAAGAATGCCGGTATTTTCGACATTTTGGCCATATTGGATAAGTCACCTGCTTTTGAAGGTTTGGTAAATCCCGATATAACAATTCCGGCAGCCGAAGTTATCCCTTCAATAAAGGCAATAAGACTAATAAAAAGAAAAAAGATTGAAGCGACTATTGAGTGTGCATACCAGTTTGCCATTAACATCAACAGAATAAAAGTAATCAGCCAGAAAATTCCGTAAGAATTTCTGACAAAAACGATAAGATTGATTATCGCAATTGAAACCAGAATAAGGAAACCTGCAGGGTAGTGTTGATTGACTGCCAGTGCAATCAGGCCAAAAGAACCAAGAGATGCAGCCGGGTATCCCGAAAAGGAAATCAGGAATGCTTTTCCTTTTGAATTGGTTCGGGTAAGGGCAGACCCTGAGGTATTGCTGTTGAGTTTAATTTCAAGGGCTTCGCCGCTCAGCAGAATTGCCATAAGCGCATGTCCGCTTTCATGCAGCAAAGTATTCAATGTTCTGAAGTAATTGTTCAATACGGGAATCCGCAAAAGAACAAAAGCCAGGAGAAGAACGGCATAAAACAAAAATGCCGGATCTGTCCCTTCCAGATAAGTAATTATTCCGGTCATGAGAACAAGCTACCTATCTGAAATACGATCAGTGAAGCCAGATATGCCAAACCTGTTGTATAAAAAACAATAAAGGCGGCCCATTTCCATTTTCCGGATTCCTTTTTAATGGCCGCAACCACAGCAACGCAAGGGAAGTAAATAAGAATAAACAACATAAAACTGAATGCAACCAACGGAGTGAAAACCTTTTCTCCTTTTTTCGGCCCATCGTAATATGTCTGCTGTTGAAGTTTTTGTATCAGTGAGGCAGAGGTTTCATCAGCATCTTCACCAACCTGATATAAAACGCCAAGAGTTCCAACAGTAATTTCTTTGGCAGCAATGCCTGTTAGAATGGCGACGCTCATTTTCCAATCGAAGCCCAACGGCCGCATGACTGGCTCAACAAAGTGCCCAAGCCTTCCTATGTAGGAGTTAAGCTGCCTGTAACTTTCCTTTTCATGTTCTATCTGAACGATTTGCAAATCAAGTTCTTCCTCATTTTGAATACCCGCCTCGGATTCTGTCTGTGACTGGTTGGCCGGATTCCTGAAGTCCTGAGAAATAGCCGAGATTTGAGCATCATAAATGTGGTCCATGTCTGTTTCGCGTGGAAAGTATCCCAAAGCCCAGATGATAATTGAGGCAACCAGAATAACTCCTCCGATCTTTTTCAGGTATTGCTCAGCCCTGTTCCACATGTGCTTTATGATTGCACGAGGGGTAGGCATGCGGTATGGCGGCAGCTCCATCACAAAAGGAACATCAGGTTGTTTGATAATTGCTTTTTTAAACAACAATGCTGACCCGATAGCCAACAGCACCCCGATAAAGTACATCGAAAAAAGAATTGTGCCTTGATAGCTTACAAAAAATGCACTTATAAATAATATGTACACCGGCAATCTGGCGCTGCACGACATAAATGGATTGATAAGCATGGTGATAAGCCGGTCGCGGGGACTTTCAATAATGCGTGTGCTGAGAATGGCCGGAACATTGCAACCAAAACCCATAAGTAAGGGAATAAACGACTTCCCGTGAAGCCCGATTTTATGCATCGCTTTATCCATAATAAACACCGCTCTTGCCATATAGCCTGTGTCTTCCATCAGTGAAATAAAAAAGTAAAGCAGCAGAATATTCGGAAGGAAAATAATTACCCCGCCTATGCCACCAAGTATTCCCTGTATGAAAAGATCTTTGAGCATTCCGTCAGGCAGGAAGGTGTTAAGTTGTATGGCTGTGAAATCGACAAGCCATTCAATCCAACTCATCGGGTGTTCGCCTATCTTGAATGTGCCATAAAAAGTCAGCCACATGAAGAATATAAATATTGGTATTCCCCATACTTTGTGCGTAATAATGGTATCGATTACTTCGCTGTTCTTGCGCTGAACAATCAGATTTGGAGTATAGGTTTCGCGAAGAGCACCGGCGATAAATCCATATTTCATATCAGTAATCAGGCTTTCAGTGTCCTGATTTGAAATAGATTCGATTTCCTCGATCTGCTCATCAACCATTGCGATGATTGCATCATGATTGAAGAGTTGCTCGGTCAACACTTCGGTGGCTCTGTCTTTTTCAATAAGCTTTAGTGCCAGAAATCTGGTAGAAATCTTGTCAATTGGTATGGAATTTTCAGGCTTGCGAAGCAGTTCCTGAATTTTGGTAACCGATGGTTCAATCAGGGAACCATAGTTAATGTGAATGTGCCTGAGGGTTTTGTCATTGTTTTCATAAACATCAATAATTTTCTGAAGCAATTGTTCAACGCCTTTTCCTCTTGCCCCAACCGTTGGTACAAAAGGTATTCCCAGCAGCCTTCCAAGTTGGATGTGATCAAGCTTATTGCCTGATTTTTCCAGTTCATCATACATATTAAGTACACCCACCATTTTCACATCCATGTCGATGAGTTGGGTAGTGAGGTACAGATTACGTTCAAGATTGGAGCTATCCAGAATATTAACTACTACATCAGGAGCCGAGTCGGTTATAAAATCTCTGACAAACAATTCTTCAGGGCTGTAAGCACTAATGGAATATGTGCCGGGTAAATCAGTAATGATAAAAGAGTATTCTCCCAGCCTGATGTGAGCCTCCTTGGCATCAATGGTTACTCCGGAATAATTACCAACCCGTTCTTTCGATCCTGAAGCATAATTAAAAATGGTGGTTTTTCCTGAATTCGGATTTCCAACAAAAGCAATATGAATTTTTTTGATTCTTGGTTCCGGACTTAACTTTATCAGATCACCCTCCATGCTGCCGTTTGAATGCAACTCAATGGCTGATGCCTCTTCGTTTTCTGAAGCAATTTCAACCAGTGCTGCATCGCTGTTTCTGAGCGAAACATTGTATCCCATTACATTGTACTCAACCGGATCCATTAAAGGTGCCCGCTGAATAACATGCACTTTCTTGCCGGTTATAAAGCCCATCTCCATGATGCGCTTACGAAAAGCGCCCCTGCCTCTGATTTTGGTGATGATACCTTCTTCTCCGGGTGATAGATCTGCAAGTGTCAATGTGAGTATTATTTAGAAGGATTATAAATAGGCAAATTTATCCTATTTTTTGATGTAAACAAAAGTCTGTTGATGATTTTTGTAATTGATATGAACGCATTCTCAAAACATTGTCCTCTAAAGAAAGTGACTAGACCGAAATCGGGGAGATTTCATGCGGGTTGCAATCAATCAAATGATGCGTTTGATTTCAAGTTGGTGAAGTGCGGGAAGTGCCTTGGTTATTATTTCTCCGTAATGTTCCCGAAATAACCTTGAAATCTCTGCAACTGCGTTTTCACGTGAACTGTGCCGGTTTTTCTGATAAAGCATCACAAAATCTTTCAGATCCTGATAAATATCTGCCAGACATTCTGCAATACTTACCTTCATAACATCGGTATTTGAAGCTCCAATATCCTGAAAAGCCCAAAAGCTATCGTCCGGATAAAGCTTATTGCGCAGTGTGTTAAATATCAATTCCCACGATTCCTCTGTTAAAAATCGCTCAGCATCATCCGGATCTTCGGCGGCAATGGGTTTCAGCACAGAACCCTTAATGTACAGCAATGGAAGTATATGCCTGAAATAATTGACAATATCTGTTTTTGAATACTCCTCTGCTTTTTCAGCAAACATGCAGTATTCATTGGCAACGGTGAGTAACTCAATTGCCTGTCTGGAATAAACAGGATCATTCTGGGAATTTACCATGGTATAGCTTTTGGATTGCAAAATTAGGCTTTTAAGATAACTTTATGTTGCAAAAAAATGATTTTCGTTGAAAGTCAGGGCTTGGACTGATATTACTAACTGCTTCTAAAATGCTTGTTTTCAATAGTAAAATACTGTCTTGCGCAGTCATTTCACTTCAGGTGATGGTATCTGAAATTAAAATCAATCGCTAAACTTAAAACTAAATGAAAAATTCATATATTTACAAAAATTGATGTTATGGAGAAGCTTGATTTTAAAAAGCAGCTTGTACAGGTTTGCAAAAGTATTAAAAACGAGACCGAAACAAATCTCTTGGCTGCTATTGCTGATGCCCAGCAAAGTGCGAACGAATATGGGCAGCCCAAAGACAGGTATGATTCATACAGGGCGCAGTTGCTCACCCGAAGAGATATGCTTGCGCAACAACTGGAAAGAGTGCAGAATGAAATTGGCCTGCTCGATAGGATTGATCTGAGCCGGGTATGCGACGTTGGCGGATTTGGTTCTGTTGTGGTTACTCCCGTTCAAAAGGTTTTCATTTCCATTGGGATTGGGAAAATCAGTATGGAAGGCATGGGAGATTTTTATGCCATTTCTGCAAGTGTGCCTTTTGCTCAGGCAGTCAAGGAAAAGAAAGCAGGAGATACCGTTGTTTTTAATGGTAAAAAATTGGAGATTCTTGAAGTTTATTAAACCGGCATTTTGTTTTGTCGGGTTTGCAATTGAATTGTTTTTCTTTAAAATCCTTGTTGGATGTCCGTCAGGGATTCTTTTTTGGTTAACATTATAGGGATGAAGTGTATTTTCGAAATGCATTATCTATACTCTGTAACATCCGGAGCATTTATTCTGAGAAGTTCAAGTAATGTGGATTGTTGATCAGTAATTCCAAAAAGAAAGTACCTGTTGTTGTTATCCATAACCGGGAAAAAAGTAAATCCGAACTGAAAAGTAGAGAATACGAGATGCTCATTCCTGACTTTAATCCCGAAACCGAAAGCTGGTATAATCTCCCGCTTGAATAATTGTGCAGGTTTGTCTGATAACATCACTATTTCGCTGAATCCATAAAATGCACACCTGAATCCAAGAAGGTAAATCGGCGTAAATACTACAACTTCAGATTTAATGTTCAGGCGGGTATGTCCGGTGTAATCGTAATTTGAAAATGTTTTAGAGAATTGTGCCGGTGTAATTCTGAGGTATTGTTGATTGGTTCTGTTAATTCCCTGTGTATAGTTTGCAATTCCGTAAATCCTCATTCTGCTTGATCCCGTTTTGTAAAGTCTTGATATAAATGAAAGATTGGTATTGAAGGCTCCGTTTGAGAAATTTTTGTTATTCCAGTACCCGCCAATATTTGCAGAAGCAAAAATATGAGCTCCGTATCTGATATTCACTCCATTGGTTAGTTCTAGTCCGGTATAAAATCCATTTGCTCTGTCGGATTCTTCTTCACCAACAGTAACTTCCATCTGATAACCAACCGGGATGTCTTCTGTCCGGCCAAATCCTGTGATCATGTTTCTTCTTACGAATCCACTTTTTATGATACCTATACTGATCAGCTTTCGCGATAAATTGAACTGTTCCGGAAAAGCGGTGTCAGGCTGTGGATTCAGGAATTTATACTGTATGCTGGTGATTCGGGAAGTTAAATAAACTTGTGAACGCAAAGGCGTTTTTCCGGGAAACCGATTTATGATGGGCGCATATCCAAGCCATACATCGTAAAACAAATAAGGAAAATCCTGTTTTACCTGTTCCTGGTTATAAAGTTGATTTCTCCATAATTTTTCAAACCTGGCACCTCCTGCATATTTGGTTTCTGGAGTGAGGAAAGGCTTCGTAACATCCAATCCCAGTCCATGCGATTCCGGGCCGATCATCCAGTATGTTCTGCTGTCGATAAATGTCCCTGAAATGTTACGAAAGATGTATCCTCCATTGGTTAAAAAGAATTTAGGATTTTTTTCGGCATTAAACTCCATCGATTGCTCAATCTGATTTCCCAGTCCCCAAAGGTTTTTATTGAAAAAACGGGCACGGCTTCTGGTGAATTTGTCAATGGATAAATCCAGACCAACCGGATATATGTCTTTAATTACCAGTATCAGATCTGCACTGTCATTGCCTGTTGATTCTCTGAGATAAAAAACCGCATCTTCAAAAATACTGAGTTCGCGAAGTACTTTTTCATTGTCGGCTACAGCACGTGCATTAAGTGCGTCGCCCTGCTTAATAAGTAAATATTTTCGTATGATCGCGTTTCTTGAATTGATGTGTGTTCTATTAAGTATGTTTTCTAAGCGGGTTTGTGAAATTAATGTTGTATCATGCACCGATGTTCCAAAAATATCAAGCTTTTTGATTTGTATCGATCTGATGATTTTGCCATTGTGCTCTGCAAAAGGCAGTTGATCTGCAATTTCAGGTGTATCTGAAATTTCTTTACGGGGAGGAGCCTTAAAAACTAGTGGGTAAAGATTCTTCAGAATCCTGTTGTTTTGCTTCTTCGCTTTAATGTTATCATAAAATCTGTCTGATTCGGATCTTCTTTGCTCTAATGTCAGACTATCACCACTGCTTCCCCTTTTTATCCGGTTTTTTTTTCGCTCTATGCCTGTCTTCGTGCTGTCTTTAACGCTTTCCTGCGCCTGAAGCGAAGTGTTTATAACTGTTAAAAGAATTATGCAGATCAGCAATACAGGGAATCGAATGGCAGTCCATCGCAGGAATTGCGCGGCCAGTTCAAAGATATTCCTGTAATCATTCATTTGCAGCTTCCTTCTGTTGCGCATAAATGCAAAGATAAGTTTTTGCTGGTTCTGACCTGTATTCAGGGCTGATGTAACATGGAAACAATAGCAGACCGGAATATCATCGATTGATAAAAATCAAAAAGGTCTGTTCCTGAAGAACAGACCTTTCTGCAACACTTATGAAAACAAAGATTATACTCTCTTTTCTTTAATTCTGGCTTTTTTGCCTTTAAGGGCGCGAAGATAGAAGATGCGTGCTCTGCGAACTACACCTCGTTTGTTTACCTCAATTTTATCAATAAAAGGAGATGCAATAGGGAAAATTCTTTCAACACCAGTATTTCCTGAAATCTTGCGAACTGTGAAGGTTTCGGAGACTCCTTGTCCGTTACGTTGCAGAACAACGCCCTGGAATAGCTGAATCCTTTCCTTGTCACCTTCTTTGATTTTATAGTGTACGGTAATGGTGTCGCCGGCTTTGAAGCTTGGTAACTCTTTCATCTCCACGAAATTATCCTCTACAAACTTCATCAATGCGTTCTTGCTCATTATCTTAGGTATTTAATTGTGGCGGTTTCCAAAAATGAGTGCAAATGTACGGTATTTTTTTTTAAATAAACAAGCCCGATTGTAAATTTAATTATAAGATTTTTCAGGAGGCGCTGAATTGAATAGATTTATCGAAAAAAAACGATGTCAGGTATTCAGAATGCGGGGCCTGACTTAAACTTTGTCTTCCAGCAGGTCAGGCCTTCGGGTCTGAGTGCGCTCAAGCGATTGATTGTAATTCCAGTTGATGATTTCTTTTTCATTTCCTGAAAGCAATACATCGGGCACTTTCCAGCCATTGTAATCAGCAGGACGTGTGTAAACCGGCGGACTTAGCAGTCCATCCTGAAAAGAATCAGAAAGGGCAGAAGTCTCGTCACTCAAAACGCCGGGAATCAAACGGATGATGCTGTCGGCAAGCACTGCAGCAGCCAGTTCACCGCCTGAAAGTACGTAATCTCCAATCGATATTTCCCTGGTAATAAAATGCTGCCTGATTCGATCGTCAATGCCTTTGTAATGTCCGCAAAGCATAATAATATTTTGCTTCAGACTGAGCTGATTGGCAATTCCCTGCTTCAGAACTTCACCGTCAGGAGTAAGGAAAATTACTTCGTCATATTCCCTTTCCTGTTTGAGGTGATTTATGCAATCGGCGATGGGCTGAATCATCATCACCATACCTGCATTGCCGCCATACGCATAGTCGTCAACATTTTTATGCTTGTTTTTGGCAAAATCCCTGATGTTGTGAATGTGAATTTCAGCGAGACCCTTATTTACCGCTCTTTTAATAATGGATTCGGTGAAAGGTCCCTGAAACATTTCAGGAAATATGGTAAGAATGTCTATGCGCATTGCATTTATTTTCTGCAAAAGTACAATAATCCGGGAATGTTGATGGACGTTGGCAAATATGAAAGTCGGGGTTTGACTATGTTAAAAATGCATTTTTCAAAAACCAGGTTATATCAAGTCAAGCCGAATCATTGGAAAGTCAGGGTTTGATTATATTTATGATGCATCATACAAAAACCATTTAAAATCAAGTCAAGCACTGACTATCCATAAATCAGCTTTATTGAAAGTCAGGGTTTGACTATGTTTAAGATGCATCATACAAAAACCATTTAAAATCAAGTCAAGCACTGACTATCCATAAATCAGCTTTATGTCTGCGGATTTTATCTTTTATCTTTTCACTTTTATCTTTTCACTTTTTCATTCGTTTTTTTTATTACAAGAAGACCTAGCAAGTTAAAAAAGAAAACTTGTTAGGTCAGATTCCGGCTATTCATTTTTCACTTTTATCTTTTCACTTTTATCTTTTGTCTTTTGTCTTTTTACTTTTATCTTTTCAATAAAAAACTGTAGGTTTGACAATCCTAAACTTAATTTCTTGAACACAAAATCCATTTCAGGAATCTTCTCCCGATTCGACTGGTTCTCTCCGGCTTTGCTGTTGATGATTCTTCTGGCAAAGTTTTTCCCGGATTGGGGATTGGCTCAGGGAGCTTTTTCTTTGAAGTCTTTATCGGGCTACGGTATTTCTGTGATATTTTTTCTTTATGGACTAAGGCTCAGTTTGCCGCAGATGTGGAGCTGTGTCAACAACTGGCGTCTGCATCTGGTGGTTCAGGCAACCACTTTTATAGTATTTCCGCTGATTGTGCTGATGTTCAGAGGGCTGTTCTCTGATACTCTTTACTATTCATTGTGGCTGGGCGTATTCTATCTTGCAGCCTTGCCTTCAACAGTTTCATCCGCGGTGGTTATGGTTTCACTTGCTGGTGGAAATGTGACCGGCGCAATTTTCAATGCTACTTTTTCCAGTATTGCCGGAATCCTGATAACGCCTTTGTGGATGGGACTTTTTCTGGCAACAACCGGTTCGGGAATGGATATGACTCCTGTCTTTACCCGACTGGGCTACCAGATTTTATTGCCATTATTTGTTGGAATTTTTATGCATAGATGGTTGGGTAAATATGCCATAGAGTATCGCAATTTTACCCGTTACTTTGATCAGATGGTTATTCTTGCCGTAGTGTACACCTCGTTTTGTGCCTCATTCAATGAAGGGCTTTTCTCCGGTTTTACGCTTATGGTTATTATAACGCTGATCTTAGTTTTGCTTGTGTTGTTTATTCTGGTAAATGCCCTGATAAATCTGAGCGCAAAAGCACTGAAGCTGCCTCAGCCGGATTTGATTGCTGCTTTGTTTTGTGGCTCAACCAAATCACTGATGCATGGAAGCGTTATGGCGGGCGTTTTGTTTGCCGGAATGGCCAGCGGAGGTATCTTTTTGTTACCGGTACTGATATATCATGCCATGCAATTGACAATTACAGCGTTTATGGCTCAGCGTTTTAAGCGAAGAATTAACTGATCAAATGGTGCAATTTTGATCGCAATGGCTCCTGGAGATGATGGTTTCGGGCATACCGCTCAATCCCATGGCCCATCCGATAGCTTCAGGCATACTGGCAAATACTCCAATTTCAGGGCTTTGTAAAATTATATGCGAAATTCCTTTGTTCGCTGCATTTTCTGATTGCATCACAAAAGCAACCCGTTTTACACCAATGTGGCGCATCTGAGGAAGAAGAAATTGAACTATCCAGACTTTGATTTTTCTTTTGAAAAGCAACGAATCATGTGGTGCCGAAATAATCAGGTTTTTGACTCCATCCCTTTCAGCTTCCGCGATGTAGGAGTGAAGCAGAATTAAAAAATCAGCTGTTGAGTTTAAACTACCCGGCGCAACTTTTTTGATCAGCAGATTAAAATCTCTGAGATAATTCTGATCAAAAATGTCAGGTAGTTTTCCAGTCATTGATTTAGAATTTCGAGCGGGGATGTAAATATAGTAAACTATTATTGCAATATCAAGTAAAATATCATGTTATATTAGAATATTTAAATAGCAGTAAATAAGGATTTTGTGAAAACTATTTCAAATAAGTGTAAAATAAAATTACTTAATAGAGTGTTGGCTATAAAAGAAAATCGTCTGATTATCCGGGATGCAATCCGTAAACTATATCTTACGAACAGCCAGCAAGTGTAAAACCACATTAATTTAATGAGGTGCAAACGGATTTCTTATCTGGCAATGCGAAAACCAAATCATCGGAATGTCAGGGTTTGACTATGTTAAGGATGTATTCTTCAGAAACCACTTAAATTCAAATCAAGCGCTGACTCTAAACGAATCAGTTTCGGATTTTTCACTTTTCACTTTTCACTTTTATCTTTTATCTTTTCACTTTTATCTTTTATCTTTTCACTTTTCACTTTTATCTTCAAACCGCCATCCTCACCAGTATTTTTCCGATATTCTCCGATGCTTTCATTCGAATCAACGCTTCAGGAACTTCATCCAGCGAAATGGTCTGCGCAAGCGAATGGAGGTGCTCCGATTTGAGCTTATCTGCAATTAATTTCCAGATTTCCAGCCTTCGACTCATTGGCGTATCGGCGGAAGCTATCCCCACCAACCGTACTCCACGGATAATGAATGGAAATACGGGCACTTCCAGCTTGTCTGAAGCCAGCATTCCGCAATTGGCAACCAATCCACGCTCAGCGGTAGATAGTAAAGCAGTGGCCAGCGTATTCCCTCCAACGGTATCGAGGGCTGCAATCCACCGGGCAGGAAGTAATCCTTTGCCCGATTTGTCGTCAATTGCTTCTCTGCCTGTGATTTCTGATGCGCCGATTTGTTTGAGAATGGCTCCCGCATCCGCTTTTCCGGTGGAAGCAATTACCACATAACCCATTTTGGCAAGCATTGCAACGGCCATTGATCCAACAGCTCCGCTGGCGCCGGTTACCAGAATTTTTCCGTCTTCCGGACGAATACCATGCTGCAGAATCTCAAATATTGCACTTGCCGCCGTAAAGCCAGAAGTTCCGATGATCATACATTCCTCAAGGCTTAATCCTTCAGGTTTTTTTACAACCCATCCGGCAGGTACGCTGATATATTCTGCAAAGCCACCACTGGTATTCATGCCCAGGTCATAACCTGTAACAATAACTTCATCACCAGCCTGAAACTGTTGATTTGCCGATTCAACAACAATTCCTGCAGCATCAATTCCCGGTGTATGCGGAAACCGGCGGGTGATTCCTTTGTGTCCGCTTGCCGATAGCGCATCTTTATAGTTAATTCCTGAAAATAATACCCTGATCAGAACGTCATGCGTTATCAGATCGCTGATATTCCGGGTTTGAACATTCACGGAAAAACTCCCGTTTTTTTCTTCAGTTACTACTATAGCCCTGAATTTCTGATCGTTTGCTTGGTGGGTTGAGTTCATAGGTCAATGCTTTGATATACAACTATCTGCATGTGTTTTTGTTTGGCATTTTCTTATCCGGGGTATATTAAAATGCATACATTTGCCCCGGATTCAGGCATGCAAAGATGGAGACAAAATCAGCAAGTAATGCCATTGGCCGCATGATTTCTGAGCCAAAGTTTCTTAATTTATTGATAACCGTTAAAATACAGTGAAATGGCGTTGCGAATTATTTCAGCAGAAGAAGCAGCAGACTTTATTAAAAATGATGATGTCATCGGATTCAGCGGGTTTACCCCTGCAGGATCGGTCAAATCAATCCCAGTAGCAATTGGTCAAAAGGCCAGAGTAGAACATGCTGCTGGCCGGCCTTTTAAAGTTGGCGTTATTACAGGAGCATCCACAGGCGACTCACTTGATGGTTCCCTGGCAAGGGCAGATGCAGTCAAATTTCGTACTCCTTACCAGTCCAACCCCGACCTTAGGAATCTGATTAATGCAGGCAAAGCCGATTATTTTGATTCTCACCTTTCGGTTGTCGGACAAAATATCAGGTACGGATTTCTTGGTAAAATCAACTGGGGAATTATTGAAGCCTGCGATGTGACTGAGCAAGGTGAAATTGTGCTTACCACCGGGGTTGGGATTTCTCCGACCATTTGCAAATATGCCGACAGACTTATTATAGAATTGAATTCATTTCATCCACGGGCTCTTCGTGGTATGCATGATATTATTGTTGTTGCAGATCCTCCAAACCGACGCGAAATTCCGATTTATAAGCCTTCAGATAGGGCAGGGGTGGAAGTAGTAAAAGTTGATCCTTCAAAAATTGCAGGAATAGTTCTTACAAACCTGCCTGATGAAGTTGGCGGATTCTCTGATACCGATGCTGTTACCGATCAGATTGGTCAGAATGTTGCTGAATTTCTCTCCACAGAATTGAAAAACGGGCGGATTCCTTCCTCGTTTTTACCTTTGCAATCGGGCGTTGGGAATATTGCCAATGCGGTGATGTCGGCCCTGGGTGCCCATAAAGGTATTCCTGATTTTGAAATGTACACCGAAGTAATTCAGGACAGTGTAATTGACCTTATGGAAAAGGGCAGGGTGAAGTTTGCCAGCGGTTGTTCGCTCACCGTGTCGCCCGAAAAGCTTCAGCACATTTACGATACACTGAAATTCTTTCACAATAAAATTGTTCTGCGGCCACAGGAAATTTCCAACAGTCCGGAAGTTGCGCGCCGTATCGGTATCATCTCCATCAATACTGCCCTGGAAGCTGATCTTTTTGGTAATGTAAACAGCACCAATGTGATGGGTCGGAAAATGATGAACGGCATTGGTGGCTCCGGCGACTTTACACGAAATGCGTATATTTCCATATTTACGTGTCCATCTGTTGCAAAGGGCGGAAAAATCAGTGCTTTTGTGCCCATGGTTTCGCATACCGATCACAGCGAACATTCTGTTCAGGTTGTGATCACCGAGCGTGGTGTGGCCGATCTCAGATCAAAATCGCCAAAAGCCAAAATGGAAGCCATCATTGAGAATTGTGTTCATCCTGATTACAAAACTGCTTTACGCGATTATGCAAATCTGGCCGGTGATACCCATACTCCCTGCACTCTATCGGCTGCATTCGGCATGCATCTTGAGTTTGAAAAATCCGGCGATATGAGGAATGTGAATTGGGGCGATTGTTTTACGAAACGGTAGTGTTTAGTTTTTTAATCCACTTATCTTCAATTATATACGATGTCATCCTGAGCGGAGTCGAAGGACAAAACGACTGACATGGTTTCTTTTTAATGGCATCGCATACAAATTCCCCGTTGCTTACTCCAGCGGGGAATTTTTTCATCCATTTTATTTTGCAATTTGTACATTTGCGATATGAAATTTATCCGAATGATGCTTTTTTGCCTGTTGTTGCCGGTTTTCACCGATGCGCAGGTTTTAAATATCGAGCGTGAACGCATTAAAACAGATACAACAGGTTGGTCGGGAACCGGAAAGGTTTCGGTTAATCTGATCAGCAATACCCGAAAATTCCTGGAAACAGGTTTAAATCTGCATGTTCAATACAAAACCAACCGAAGCCTTTATCTTGCGTTGTCAGATTATGAGGTTATAAAATCGGAGGAAAATGATTTTTCCAATAAAGGCATGCAGCATTTCAGGTACAATTGCAAACTTGGCAAAATACACACCTTTGAAGCTTTTACCCAGGCACAGTTTAATAAAGTGCTTAATCTGAACTTTCGTGGGCTTGCCGGTACAGGGTTACGATCCAAAATATTAGGATATGATAATTTCAGATTATACTCAGGACTTGCGTATATGTTTGAATATGAGGAGTCTAAAATCAATGAATTGAAAGAATTCAATAACCGTTTTAGTTCGTACCTTTCACTGACCTTTAAGATAAATGACAACCTGACCATTATCAATACAACATATTATCAGCCCCGGATTGATTATTTTAAGGATTACAGGTTATCCAATAATCTGGATGTGATTTTCAGGATTTCAAAACGGCTGTCATACGTTCTGAAATTCGAGCATATCACAGATAACCAGCCATTGCCCGAAATGCCGCGGGTTACTTATAATCTTAAGAATACGTTGTTGTTTGATTTTGGGAAGTGAAATTACTCTTATTTTATATTATGGTTAAATTTCAGACAGTCTGAAGCCTAATGACCTGAGTGACAGAAAAGCAGGAATAAGCTACTCAAGCATGGGTCGAAGGAGGTAGAAAAGTTATACAACCGGCGAAATCTATTGAATTACAAATTCAAAGGTGTTTAAAGCGTTAATTCAACCGAGGCCGCATCAGTGGAGGTGTTTAGCATAGCTAAATTCAGCTTAACCGGGATTCACCGCATTTATCCAGTCTAAATGTAGCTGAATCCTGAAGTTTCGGGGACTAATCGCTGGTTCCGATACTATCAGAATTGCAGACCGCTAAGAGTCATGTTTATTAGCGCTCAGTTGGTTAAATCTTAATCTTTTTCTTGTTCTTATTCTAGGTTTATATAAAACAGACAAGGATGTTACTCCCTGTCTGTTTAAAAAATCGACCGCTTCGCGGTTAAATGATTAAATAGAAAATCAGTTAAAAAGCCCTAACAGCCCGAACATCGTAGTTGAGGTACTTAAATTTGCTACTCTGGGTACTATTGTTGAAGCTCTGGCTCCAAACATTGTAGGCATCCTCTTCGGTAGAACTCCAATAGGAGTCAGCTGAAAAATGACTACCACCGTTTGCCATTGCAGTTGTATTAATGATTATTCTGTTCTGGTAGATCAGGTTTAATTCTGCTTTAGAAGGTAAGTACCAGTCGCCATAAGTTTTTCCTCCCTCGGTAATTTGCAACTCATTACAAATACGTGCAGCATAGGTATTCTCATCATCACCCAGAGCTACATAAGCAGCGATAATAATTGATGTATTGGCTTCACCAGCAAACAGCCCATCTCCCTTGGCTTGGGTATTACCAATACTTCCTGCATACCATCTTACCCCTATACTTTGGTCAGTTTTAGCACATACAAGCCCATGTTGTCCAGTTTCATCCACCCAAAATACTATACCTCCCTGAGCGAAATCCCCAACTTTATAGGTTTTAGCATTCTTGGCATATAGTGCGTAAGGAACGCTCAATAACTGAGTAGTACCTGAAATCGTGTAACTGGAACCGCCCGTTGGATCAGTTTCTGTTTTGATATAATACTCACCATCAGACCAGTCAATATCAGTAAATACTCCTCCAGCAACAACCCCATCTCCAATTTTTAAATTGACCAAACCATTTTCATTGGTGGTAGGTGTATGTGTTTCGATGTACACATTTTGAAACGTCGGTGGAATACCTAATATATACTTTTGGATGCTGATTTTCATTCCAACTTGTGTATTCGTAACGAGTTGTTGGCTGCTGTTGCGAATAACGGCCTGGAAGCTCATTTTTTCGGGTGCTTGAGCAAGCACACCTGCCGTTAAAAACAGAGCTGCAAATAGTGTGATTATCTTTCTCATAATATTTAGTTTTTTATGATTTTAAATGTTTTAACCTCTTTATTTCCTCGATTTACTTGAACAAAATAGATTGACGGCAAAAAGTTGCTCATCGAAATACTTGTTTGGTTGCCAGTAATTTTCCCGCTTTGCAAAAGTTTTCCCTGCATATCGCATAGTTGAAAGGTTAAGTTCGAAAGCTGAAAGTCTATTACTTCCAATGTTAGATAATCGGTTGTTGGATTTGGGTAAGCCGAAGCCTTAAGATTGATGCCTGTGGCTTCTTCCAATCCTAATACATTTGATATTTCAAACGGCTGCTGTACACCTTGTGCCACAGTGCCGTTTGAGACTGAGGCGTTGGTGGTATAAGTCACTTGTCCAACGGAATAACTTACCGAGCCTCCCGTTCCTTCAGCCTTACCTCCGCCTGCAGGTACTGCCGTTTGTGCATGCAATCCTGTTAGTCCAAGTCCTAAATAGAGTGCTACACCAAATTTCAGCTTTTTGTGTCTCATTTTTGACCTCCTTTTTTTAATGATTATTTGACATGTTATAATTTATTGTTTAATATTTCGTAAGTCTGTGTCTATGTACGTTTTTTTCAATGAATACGGAAAATGGACGGGGGAGCGCGGTGAGCTGGAGATTACATTTTTGTCCATAAATGTATAATCTTTGCGTTGTAGTTCCGGTGATTCCTCTCCTGGTTTTTATGCTGGTGATGAACCGGATTTTTTGTTTTTATTATCAAAAATAATATTTTCTTTCCAAAAGTTTCATTCTTTTTTTCAAGACTCAACATAGTGGCTTTACTGGCGTTTCGTCCTGACATGGGCTACAACGAGTGTAAACATTCAACATTATTTGAATCTGACTTGTTGGACTATTGTGAAAATAACTGCAACCCAGATCTCTATACCAAATATAGCAACTTTTTAAATATGCAAGCCATAATACAAGCGCAGTTTTTTCTTCTTTTAAACGCTATTCAAACACCATTTAAACGCCATTTAACCCAGGTTTACGTTTTTATTTCGTTTATATTACATTCCTGCTATTTCTATAGATCCTTTTTAAGATAAATCATATCAACAAGTTGTATGTCTCCCTCGAACATAGGGTGGTCGTAATTGTCTGTAAAAAAATTCTTTACCCGATAAGACATTTCAAATCCACAACTTTCATAAAACGACAAGATTTGCGGCGTTTCGCCAGTCCCGACCAGCATTGTTTTGAAGTCGTTTTTGTAGAAATCAGCAATAAAATTTATCAATGCTCTGCCGTAGCCTTTGCCTTGATATTTCTCGTATGTCGCTATGTTTTTCAACTCGCAGGTTTCGCTATTTACCGGCACTACAACGCAAACACTTTTCAAATCATCATCATATAAAGCAAACAAGTCTCCACCAGGCAAATACTTGTCAATCATATTTTCCTGCTCGTCTGCCAGTAACAATAAGTCAAGAAACTGTTTCTTATTTTCGGTAATTTTTTCTATTTTCACGATATTTCTGTTGTTTCGAAGTTTGTCGTGGTTTTATTTTCCGTTGTATCGTCCCACTTTACTGCTAAGGGTCAAAGCTCAGCGCATGCAGGCAGTTTTGAAAATAATCTCTTTCCGGCCAACACAATTTTTAATAAATGTACAATCTTTCTTCTCACAACCATGCGCGCGGGGTAGTTTAGCCTTTATTGTGTGTGGAATTTCTCATTCAATCAGAATTTTTGATGTGTAATCTGTTACATAACTTTTTAGAAATGAGTCAATAAATTTTTTCGAATTTCCTTCATTTTTTAAATTTCTCTTAATTTTCTTGTATTCTTTTGTCTGTTTGAATGACTGAAATTGCCTTTCCTTAAAATTACCATACTCAATGTAATTGAAGTGCTTTTCCAGTTTTAAGTTTCCTGCATCAATTTCTAACAAGATATAATCTTCATATGTCGAACCATATCCCATATGAACGTAGTTTATTAATTTGCCAAAAGGTAAAACAAGCAGTCCTGATACCCAATCAGCTTTAATTTCTTGCTGTTCAGGAAAAACTTCATTCAATACACTTTTCCATTTTATGACACGGCCATTACCGTCAGTTGAGTCACTATATTGAATTTGAATATCTTTGACAAAGATAATGCTATCCTTTATCTCAAAAGTTGCCACATAACCACGCCACAATGCTGACGATTCAATTATAACACCTCCAATATTAAGATTTGGTTTTCTATTGGGATTTCTTTCAAAATACGTTTCTAATGGATTACTAAATAAATCATACTCAATTCCTTTGTAAATTATTTTATCTGGAAGTTGTGCTGTTGCAAAAACTTCCAGTCCAAATAAAAAGAGCAATATTTTAAGCATCATTGTTTTCATAATCATTTGAATTTTTTTTAAAAGAATGCTCTTTTTGATTCGGGTAATTCTTTAATGATGTAGTCGTTTTCTAAATATTTTTGAATTTCGATAAACAACTTCCTTAATTCTCTTGCATCCTTTATTTCTGATTCTGTGTTTTCTTGCCAATTTATCTTGTAGTCAATATCGTTCATTGTGAATTCGAATCGGTATGTAAAAGAAGGAAACACATCTTTCTTAGAAGTCGGAGCATAATTTTCAGGGTATTGAAAAATGTCAATTTTCTTTAAGATCTTATAAATTTTTTGTTTCTCGGCAAACGGTATCTTATAAGATATGGTTGTGTCGGTATCCCAGTCAATTGTCTTTGTCAGCTTAGATTTATATGTGTCAAGAATGTATTCACCATCGGCAATATTAGAAATGAAATTAAAATCATTAGGCATTGTATCTGGATAGTGTGAAAGTCTCCGCACACATCCAAATATAATTACACATCCAATTATTAGCAATGTAAAAATTCTTGTTATGTCATTGCTTCTCTCAAACATAAGCTGCTGTCTCTTTTTAAATGGGCTTTAACGTTTTGCAGCTACCCGAAGGTGGCGATTTCGAAGCACTTCACTGTCAACCAAGCACAAACTTTGATAGAAGCACAAAGCTTGATTTAACCACTGAACCGCCACTTTTGGGTAGGTGCTGTTAGCTGTTGGGTTTCTTTTATTTCCAAAGTTCGTCATTGTGATAATCTTGTCTATATTCAATTCCGCAACTACAGTCAAATTTATATTTATTGTCGGGGAAAAACTTCTTATAAAGTTCAAGTCGAGTTTTTAAGTCCACACTTAATGGGTCAATTCTTTTATTTAGCCAAATCCCAATTACCATAATAGGTTCGTGTTTAGGTGGTCGCCAACCGTCAAACTCACAATATCGTGTATGGTAGATAAAATGCATTCCAAGTATTTTTTCAGTCATAAAGTTCTTGTCAAGTTCTGTGTAACCGCTTGCTTTGAATTTTTCAATGGAGTTAATTGCTTTCTTGTAGTCCTGTCCAATGTATAATACTGTCCCAATACACAAAATTATGGCTGCTAAGAAATAGTATCTCGAAGTCGTAACTGTCGGTTTGATTAAATTCTTCCAAATAAGTTGAGCTATAAAAAAGTGCGGAATAAATGTCGCCAAGCCAAGTCCGACAATAATCATAACAAGTCCAAGCAAGTTCATATGCTCGAGAAAAATAACACAGTAAATAAAAACGAAAAGTGTTACTCCGTTTATGAAACTTGTCAAAGGAGCAAATTTTGTTTTGTCGAGAATGGGATATAAAATTGTGTTTGTAAAGCATATTGCAAGAACAATAATTGTCCAAGTTGTCGGAATGCAAAACGCTTGAAAATATGTGTTAAGCAAAATGAGAATTGCAATTAAAACGCCATTTAGAACAGCCAAATTTGTCGGCTTAGAAAAGTGCTTATATATTTTTTTAACCATTCTAATTTTTTGTCAGATTAACTCTGTCTTAACCTTTTTATTGTCCGTTGTCCTTGTCGTGTGTGGTCGTCTAACCTTGCAGCTAATGAATGAATATACGCAACACTGCGCACATTCCCAACTTGTGCCCGCATCAAATATAACAACTTTTCAAATATCCAAACCAACCGTCATTCCTTTATTTCACGCAAAGCTTTGTTGATTTTAGATATCTTCCGGATTACAACCTTTCACTGATAACAAACTCCAGCAATTCTACCAAAGTAGGAAATGCATAGTATTCATCCCAGGCGGTAAAATCAAGAATCTGATATTTTTTTTCTGCTCCGTTATAAACATATACCTCTTCATCGCTTCGTCCGAAAAGTACACATTCCGGCAATCGCTCAGCTATATTCCATTTCGTATTCTGAGCGAATAAATCCAGATATTCCTGAACTTCCTGAGATTGAAGAGAAAATAAATACAGGCCGTTGAAGAAAAAGCCGTTGCAGATCTGAAAAAGTTCCGAAAGCTCAGCTGTCCATGCATGTCCTGACTTTATCAGCAGTTCAGCGGAGTTTTTAATGATAAGCTGATCGCATGGGGCGTAAACTTCGGCATACTCATTTTCTTTTAATGATCCGATCAGTGTTGATAGTGGTGAGTTCATTTATTACCGGGTGTTTAAGAGAATTAGTTGATATAAGTTGACGGTATCAAAAATGATTCTAAAAAGAATCATCAGAATTTTAAGAAAAATCAAATATCCCGGCAAGGATATGAAATTATTTTTTGTTATCAGCAAACCCTGAAATTCAATATTGGCAGGTGTTTGACAATAACAGTCTGATACCTAAAGTAAGATAAGCCTTTAATTCAGGGGTAAAGATAAAAATTTAGTCCGTTTGAATTGCCATCAAACTTATTGATGTTTTTGAGGTTTATTATTTATGCCTTGTCTGACGTTGCACATAATAACTATTTTTGCAATTGCACCTTAGACTACCTATGAAAGACGAAACTCTCAAATTGCCGGATACTTTTCATGCGCCTGCTGAAAAAGCTTCCGAAGAAATTGTAAATGTTGAATTTCAGCAGCTTTCGTCAGATTTATATTTTCAAATGTTTACTGAGGCTATGCCCGATGTAGCCATTGTTGTAAATCCGCAACGTCAGGTAGTTTATGCGAACAAATCTTTGCTTGGTTTAATTGGTGAAACTGCTATTGATTCTGTAATTGGTTTTCGGACCGGAGAACTCCTGAACTGTGTGAATCTGAAAGATGTGGGGGAGGAGTGCGGCACAACCATTGCCTGCAGGTACTGTGGCGTGGTAAATTCAATTCTTGAAACTCTGAAAACCGGAAAATCCTCTGTTCATGAGTGTCGCATAACTTCAACCGAAATAAATGAAGGTCAGTCTTTTGATGTTGAAGTTAAAGCGAGCCCGATTCCGGTTGGAAATCAGGTTTTTATCATCTTATCGATAAAAGATATAAGCGACAAAAAAAGGAGGCAGGTTCTTGAAAAGCTGTTTTTTCATGATATCCTGAATACCGCTGCCGGGCTAAATGGCATCTTATCCGTTATTGAAGATCAGGAAAGCGAAGAGGAAACAAAAGCCATCATCAATTTCGCAAAAAAAACAGGCTGTGAGCTGGTTGATGAGATTGTAGCTCAACAGGTACTGATCTCAGCCGAAAACAGTGACCTGGAACTGAATGTTGTTCGTTGCAACTCTCTTCAGATATTGCAGGATGTATCCGCTTACCTTAGTTATCATGAAGTTGCCAATGAGAAAAAAATTTTTATCGACCCGTTTTCTCATATGTCACAATTCGAATCCGATCCATTGATACTAAAACGGGTATTGATTAATACAGTAAAAAATGCGCTTGAAGCCAGTGAGGAAGGAGCAGTTATACGAATGGGAACTAAAATAGTAAACAGGCATGTAATATTTTGGATTAATAACCCTGGCGTGATTCCGGAACATGCACAAAGTCAGATCTTTCAGCGATCGTTCTCTACCAAGGGAACTAACAGGGGTATAGGCACATATTCAATAAAACTCCTCACAACCCGATATCTTAAAGGAAGTGTATCTTTTAAATCAGAATCGGATGAGGGAACTACCTTTTTTATAAATATTCCTCATTCCCTCAGGGAAAGCTAATCAGGTTTCTTTACGTATTTCTCTACTAAATCAATCAATGCAGATGATTTGATAGGTTTTGGGATATAATCATCGCAACCCGCTTTCAGAAATACATCGCGATCTCCCGGAATGGCAAATGCAGTGGTTGCTATGATAGGAATACGGGGTTTGAAAAGTTTAATTTCACGGGTAGCTTCAACGCCGTTTTTTACAGGCATCTTTATATCCATCAGAATCAGGTCAATATCATCGTATATGCGGGCGTATTCAACTGCTTCATATCCATTGTTGGCCCGAAGAATTTCAAATCCGGCTTTACTCAGTAACTTTTCAATATATCTGAAATTTGAGTCTTCATCCTCGGCAACCAGAATTTTGATGCCGTTAGGAATGATAAAGCCATCATTGTGTTTAATATCTTCCATTTCTATATTCTCCCAGTATTTAAGAACAATGCATTTTGAAATAACCCGCAAATATGAGTTTAGTTCAAAGTTATTAAATAAAACCCAATATATGTAAATCGGGTTAACAATTTGAAATACTTCCCGCAAAAATCAGGATCACATGCCTGAGCAATTCCGTAGTTGAGGGTTTCGTTTCGAATCTATTTGTCAGCCAATATACAAATTTATTCTTTCAACCACGCCAGCACGAATAATTTCCTGAGACCTGCTATGTTATTGGTTTACAGATTTGTCGCAAGAATAATGCAGATTTACAAATGTTTGTCCGGAGTGAAAACCGTAAATTCTATTTACTGATTATCAGTTTTCCTGTAAATGTGCCTGCCGAAGTATGCAGCCTGACAAGGTAAAGTCCATTGTTTAGCTGCCCCGGACTAACACCTTTTGTCAGGCAATCTGTGTTCGTTGTGCGATAAACCAAGGCTCCATCTGTTCTGTAAATTTCAAGATGCTGAAATGTGTTGGGTGAGTTTTCAGGAAGCTCAATTGAGAATATATCTTTGGCAGGGTTGGGATAAATTCTGATTTTTCCTTTTGTAATGCTTTGTGATTCGGCATTTCCTGTAAAAGCTACACAGGTGTCGCTGTTAAGGAGCGTAAAATCACTAACTGTGAATGTTTTGTTTTGTTGCACACCAACAGATGCACCTTGCATTATAATATCAGAAAAAACCGGTGTGTAGTTCTCATGGTGATTCATATTGTTATAAATACAGCTTCCTCCGTTACCTGTGCTGTCAGTCCGGTAAGCTCCGATTTGAGGAATATAATCCGGAACTGTTTTTACTCCATAAACAGGCCCGTTTCCTAACAGCATAAACCCACCTTCACCTGCATGCATAGCTTCAACAAGATCCATAAATACCATCTGACTCCAAACCATCTCCCCCAAACTGTCGATTTTTATAAAAGAGCTGAACCCATTGGAAGGAGAAGCAAGCAAAAATCCTCCATCAATGCTTTTTATCAGATTGCCATATTTATTGGTGTAAATATTATAATGGTATTGAAGGTATCTTTTCGACCATACAGGATTTAAATCAAAATCAACTTTTATAGCACTTACTTCATCATTAAGCAACGAATAAAGAACAACTCCATCTTCAACAATTACAATGTCGATGGCAATGGATCTGGTTATGGTAGAATCTTCCATTACTTTAGATGTGATCAGATTTCCATTCTCATCAGTAACCATCAATAGCAGCTTTGATTTGAATGGGTTGTATGATCTTGATTCTCCGCACATCATAAGGTTACCGTCAGGTAGTTCTGCAACGGAATAAACAAAATCCAGGTGTGTACTTGTATTGAAAGTTCTGGCCCAATTCAGATTTCCTTCTGACGATGTTTTTACCAGCAATGCTTCACTAAGGCTTGGATTGCCGTAATTTTCGGTGGAAGCAGAGATCAGATAACCTCCATCACTTGATTTTTGAAGGTGGAAGTGCCCCGGATTGTAGGGAACAGAAATATTCCGGGTCCAGATTGTATCTCCTTGATTACTCAACTTTACGAGACATAAAGATGAATTTCCTGGTTGATAATAAGAGCCGGCTGCAACAACGGAAGAATCCTGTTCACAGATTACATCTTCAAAAGTGATATTGTCAAAAGCTTTGACCCATTCTATAATTCCGGAAGGGTCGATTTTAATGACATGGCCTTGTGAGTTGTAAATTATACCGGTAATTATAAAACCTCCATCAGGAGATGCTGCTCCACCATAGGTATGAATGCCATAGTCCATATCATAATAAACTTTGTTAAGCGCCGAATGCTGAGCTGAAGCTCCGATTGAAATACCTATAAGGCATAGGCAGAAGAATACATGAATTAAATGGTTTTTCATCAGATAAATGTTTGGATTATTATAAAAATAGTTCAGGCACAGAATTTAACCTCCGGAGAAAAATGATGTTCCGGAAGGTGAAACAAATATATCAGAAAAAATTATATATAAAGGCGTAAAAACAATTTTCTTAATCAATCATTTTATAAAGCATTTCAATCTCCTGCTGCCATATCTCTTCGTTTGGAGTTTCCAGTATAATCGGCATGTTGTCGAAGCGGGCATCATTCATCAGTCTTTTAAAAACATCAGCTCCCAAAAACCCTTTTCCAATGCTGTCGTGACGGTCAACATGGCTGCCAAGCGGTTTCATGCTGTCGTTCAGGTGAATGCCGCGGAGGTAATTAAATCCAATAATATCATCAAATTGCCTGAATGTTTCTTCATAACCTTCAGGGGTAATAAGATCATAGCCCGAAGTAAAGGTATGGCAGGTGTCAATACAAACTCCAACACGGCTTTTATCTTCAACAAGATCGATAATAAACCTGAGCTGTTCAAATGTATGACCAAGGTTGCTTCCCTGCCCCGCAGTGTTTTCAATTACGGCGGTAACTCCACTGGTTTTACTCAGCGTGATGTTGATAGATTCAGCGATAATCTTCAGACTTTCTTCCGGCGAAACAAGCTTAAGGTGACTTCCGGGATGAAAATTGAGTTGGGTAAGACCAAGCAGTTCACATCGTTGCATCTCATCGAGAAATGCAGCACGCGATTTTGCCAGCTCATCCTTGCCGGGATGTCCGAGGTTGATCAGATAGCTGTCGTGTGGGAGAATCTGCCAGGGTTCGTAGCCATGTAATGCACAATTGGACTTAAACTTCGTAATACTTTCTTCCGAAAGGGGAGAAGAGACCCACTGACGTTGATTTTTGGTAAATAATGCAAAAGCTTTTGCGCCTATAGCAGCAGCATTAACAGGGGCGTTTTCAACTCCGCCCGAAGCACTGACATGAGCTCCGATATATTTCATAGGATATTTGTTTTTGTTAGGGTTGTTTTCCGGCAGTCTGTTTTCCGGCAAGGCAATTTGTGAATGCCTGATTAAAAAGCCTGAAAAAGATTTTTCACAAACAGATCAACAGGCAAATATACAATATGGTTCAGTGTTTTAATTGATAAAGAAAAGCCCGCATCGTTTTTATTGACACGGGCTTGCTTCATGATCTTATGAAAAATACTCCGCCTTAAAAATTACAGGCTTTTGTGGCAGAACCACCAGTCGTAACCTTCGTATTCAGCCAGGCGTTTTTTAGCTGTTTGAATATCCTTTGCAGGTGGAATAATCACGCGGTCACCAATGAGTTCATTGTTTGGCCAGCCTGCAGGAATAGCTACTCTGTTGGCGTCAGAAGTCTGAAGTGCTTTCAGTGCGCGAAGAATTTCGTCCATATTCCGTCCGATTTCCTGAGGATAGAAAAGTATAATACGAATCACTGAGGTCGGGTCAATAATAAATACCGCACGAACTGTATCAGCAGCTTTGCCCGGATGAATCATTCCCATGGCCATTGCAACATTGCCGGTTGAATCAGCAATAATAGGGAAAGGAATCTGAACATTCAGTTTTTCTTCGATCCACTCATCCCATTTGATGTGTGAAAAAATCTGGTCGATGGAAAGACCGAGCAATTCGGTGTTCAACGCCTGAAATTGATCGAAACGTTTTGCAAAAGCCACAAATTCTGTGGTGCAAACCGGGGTGAAATCAGCTGGATGGCTGAAAAGTACGAGCCATTTGCCTTTATAGTCATTGATAAGGTTTTTTACACCATGCGTTGTTTGCACGGTAAGATCGGGAATCATATCGCCGATCAGCGGAAAACTTCTGGATTCTGTCATTTTGATATTAGTTTATTGTTGATTAAAGTTTACTTTCAGGTTATTTTCCAAGAAATGCTGAGTACATCCAAACCAGTTTTTCTTTTTCGCGGATGTAATCACTGGCCATTGCATTGGTGCCTTCGTCGTTGAGATCGGCCGAAAGATTGAGAATATCGCGCTCTTTTACAAGTAGTTTGGCAAATGCATCAAGAACATGTCCAACACAAGCCGGTCCATTGGTTTCATTTTCAAGCGGTTTGATTTCTGCAATTTTCAGATATCCTGCAAAAGAATGGATAGGTGTGCCGCCAAGGGTTAGAATCCGTTCAGCAATTTCGTCGATCTTAATCTGCAGATCATTGTATAGTTCTTCAAATTTTAAATGCAGTTCGAAGAATTTTTCTCCTTTAATGTTCCAATGGAAACCCCGTGCATTCTGATAAAACACCTGATAGTTTGCCAATAGATCATTTAATTTTTCAATCAGCTGCGCTGACATTGCCTCATCGAGACCGATTCTGTTCATTTTTTTCATGGTAAATCCGATTTTGTTGTTAATTATTGTGTTTGTTTTCTTTCGTTAAAGTCGCCCATCAATTGCAAGCGAATATCACTGATTCTGAAACCTTTTATTTGCTTGCGTTCGAAATACGCACTCAGCATCTCATCAAGTTCGTTGTCAAAGTAATCTTCCATCCGATCCGATACTGCACAGTATAAATGGTGATGATGTTCGGTAATGGCGTCATAACGCATAACATCAGCATCCGTCTTTACCCTTTTTATCATTCCTTTTTCAACAAAGGTATCTAATGTGTTATAGATGGTAGTAGCGGAAAGGCCGGGAATGATTTTAGAAACCTCTGCAAAAAGCTCTTCTGCAGTTGGATGCATACGAAGCTTGCACAGGGTTTGCATTACAGCCACCCTTTGAGGGGTAATCTTCAACCCGGCTTCGCTTAGTTTTTTAATAATTCCCTGAGTTATTTCCATTTTCAAATCATTGTTAACTTGAAATTAAAACTTGTTTGTAATAAATACAAATTAACGACAAAATTGTTCATTTGTCAGGCAAATAAATGTTAAATCTTTTGTGGAATATTATCCAACCTGCTGGACAGAAATTGGAAATTAATGTCGTTTAGTAAAGGCGTCGGATTTGTAGAAAAGTGAATTAAATATCCTTCGACTCCGCTCAGGATGACATCGTATAGGATTGATAATTAGTGCATTAAGATGATGTAGTGTGCACCATAAACGAATGTCACACTGAGCGGAGTCGAAGTGCTTAAACGCTTGATTTAACTGTCATCTTCGCATTATGCTCATTTTTTTTGAGTTACAACTCAGGATGACTGTAAGTCTGAGTCCCACACCTGCAAGACAATATTCACTACCTAAACGACATTGAATTGGAAATCCGAAAATCGAAATCCGAACCGAAGCGAAGCGGAGCTCACTGAAGGTAAATCCGAAATCCGAAATCAGAAATCCGCAATTACTCTACAAGTATCTATGCGCCGCTCTTCTCAACCTGTCCATTATTGCAATTCCGATACCAGCTTCAGGAACAGGCTCAGCTACTATAAATTCTACATCACTATCTTCAAGAAGGTGCAATTTTGCAAACAAGTTATTGGCCGCTTCATACGGGTTTGCATTTTCAGAAAGATACTCAATCATTTTAAACTCACCTCCAGGTTTCTTGCCAAATGACAGAAATGCTGCATTTTTTGTGTTCAGTTCTTTTGTGTATTCTCCCAAAATGTAAAGCGGTTTATTCGGACTGTAGTGAGAATTAATATTTCCCGGGGAAGAAATTAATTCGCTTTTGCGGATTTTTTGTTTCGATTGCGGCATAACTGTTTCCAGTTCTTCTTTGGTAATAATTCCTTGTCGAAGTATAACAAAGCCGTCGGAATTAATGGTAATTACTGTCGATTCAATGCCAACTTTTGTAGGACCTCCATCTAAAATGCAATCAACAGCCGGAAGTTGCTTTCGCACGTGTTCCGCTTTTGTGGGGCTTATCCTTCCGAATTTGTTGGCACTGGGTGCTGCAACCGGACATTCAGCAAATCTTATCAGATCAAGCGCAATTGAATTGTCAGGCATTCTGATTCCAACCGTATCTAATCCTGAGGTAACAATGTCAGGGACTATGTTGCTTTTGGGCAGAACAAGTGTCAATGGACCGGGCCAGAATTTTTCAGCTAAGCTGTAAATTCTTTCATCAGGGTTTGTAGTTAAAGATTTTAAATCTTCAATATTGGCAATATGAACAATCAGAGGATCAAATGAAGGACGTTCTTTGGCTTCAAAAATTCTGGCCACTGCTTGTGCATTAAGGGCATTTGCACCCAATCCATAAACTGTTTCGGTTGGAAATGCAACCAGGCCACCTTGCCTGATAATGTCTGCTGCACGTTTTATTTCTTGCTCACTTATCATCTGTTGCGATGTCTGCCTTGTTTTTAGCTTCGTTTGATTTTTCGGGAATTTCTTCAGGTTATTTTATTGGAAACCAGGAAGTTTTTGAGGGGTTTAATTACCTGTACATTTTGAATTTCTAAAACCTTTATTGGTTAAAGATCCTCATCTCCATTGTCAAGACTGTCAGGGATGAGCAGTTGTGATTCAGTGTCGCTCAATACTTCCACATCTTTTAACCTTCGCTGTATGGCGCGTGTACGTTTACCCATTACCTCATCAATCTGGTTGCTGGCGGTTTGAATGTTTTTCTGGGCTTTTTCGAGCATGCCGCCAAAGTTTTCAAACTCTTTTTTTACTGCCCCGAGGATTTTCCAGACTTCGCTGCTGCGTTTCTGAATGGCTAATGTGCGGAAGCCCATCTGCAGGCTGTTGAGAATGGCAGCCAATGTTGTGGGACCTGTCACTACTATTTTATAGGTGCGTTGCAACTCTTCAAGCAGGCTGGCTTTGCGAACCACTTCGGCATAAATGCCCTCAAAAGGAAGAAACATTATTGCGAAATCGGTGGTATAAGGTGGATCTATATATTTTTCACTGATGTCTTTGGCCATTTTTTTAATGGTTGCTTCAAGCATTTTCTGCGAAAGCTCAATCAGCACAGGATCGGCAGTATCGTAAGCATTCTGTAAGTGTTCATAAGCATCACGCGGAAATTTGGCATCCACCGGAAGCCAGACATTGCCGGTAATATCGTCCTTTCCGGGAAGTTTTATGGCAAATTCCACCGAATCGTTGCTGCTCTTCTTTGTGCGAACATTGGCTTCATATTGCTCAGGAGCCAGAACCTGTTCGAGCAACATGGATAGCTGCACTTCACCAAAACCGCCGCGCATTTTAACATTGCTGAGCACGCGTTTTAAGCCACCCACATCCTGTGCCAGCGTTTGCATTTCACCAAGTCCTTTTTGCACACTTTCAAGCTGTTTACCAACCAGTTCAAACGATTGTCCAAGACGTTCATTCAGTGTTTTCTGGAGTTTTTCATCGACCGTCAGGCGCATTTCTTCAAGTTTCTTCTCAGTACTTTCAACCATCTTTTGCTGCTTTTCTTCAAGCTGACCGAATTTTTCTCTTTGAAGATCGTTGAAAGAAGCAACATTCTTATCGAAAGCAGTCTGAAATTCCTTGATCACCTTTTCAACAGATTCGCGCATTTGTTTGCCTTCAACCTGCGATTGCTGATTGATGGCCGTAAGTTTTTCCTCAACTTTAACCGTTATTTTTTCGAGATTTTCAACTGTTTTGGCGGTCAGATCTTTTTGTTCGGTTTTCAGCTCATCGAATTTCCCGCGTTGTTCAAGCGTAAAATCCTTCAGGCTGCTGACGAGCGTTTCGCGGTTGGTTTTGTTGTTGTCGTCAACTTTTGTAATCAGACTGTTGATTTTTTCGTCGAGTGTACGAACAATGGTCTCAAGTGCTTTTTGGTTCTGCTCGGTGATCAGGCGCAGATTTTCAGTCATTTCACTTTTAAAGCTGTTCAGCGAGTTGCTCATTTCAGCACGGTTTTCACGGGCTGAACCTGCACTTTCTTCACGGTTTACCCTGAAGTCATCTTTCAGGTTTCCTTCAAGTCGTGTAAGGTTTGCCGACAAAGCATCCACCTTATTGGGAAGTTCGGAATTGTCCGTCTTTTTTGGGCGCAGAATTATGGTTATCAGCAAATTGGCTGCAACAAGAATAATGATGATGATTGTGAGTATGTCCATACGAAGGCTGTTTTTTCAGGAAATAAAGGTAGGCTTTTGTTTGAGAGAATAAACTATCTGAGCACCTGATACTGCATGCCTTTTTTGTCGAGTTCCATCAGTAAAGTCGGCAATTGTGTAGAATCCTGAAGATTGAAAGTGATGGTAACCTGCACATATCCAACGGGAACACTGGTGGTAGATCGCTCATGTTCAATATCATGAATATTGGCTTTCATCTTTTCCAGGATAGAAATAATGGATTTCAACATTCCAGCCTGATCGGGAATCAGCACCTGAATCCGTGCCCGTAAACCTTCGTTTATAACTCCTTTGTCGAGAATTTGCTCAAGGATACTCATGTTGATGTTTCCTCCGCTGATAACAGGCACAACCTTGCGGCCTTTGAGGTTGGTTTTTCCGTAAAGCACAGCCGCCATTGCTGCAACACCGGCCGGTTCTGTGAGTATTTTGGCACGTTGAAGCAATAGGTAGGCAGTGCGCGCCATTTCAGCATCATTAACTACAAGCAATTCATCCACAAGATCACGGGTGATTTTAAAGGTAAGGTTTCCCGGCGATTTTACAGCAATTCCATCGGCAATGGTATGCACTGAATTCAGGATAACCGGTTCTCCCTTTTCAACAGAAACTTTCATAGATTGTGCTCCTTCGGCTTCAACTCCTATAATCCGTATTCGGGGATTAAGCTGCTTCAGTGCGATGGCAATGCCTGCAATCAAACCTCCTCCGCCAATGGGAACCAGCACATCATCCACATCTCTGAGTTGTTCAAAAATCTCTAGCCCAACAGTACCTTGACCGGCAATGATGTATGGATCGTTGAACGGATGCACAAAGGTTGCCCCTGATTTTTTGCCAAATTCAGCAGCGGCATTGAAAGCATCGTCAAATGTATCGCCAACCAGAACTACTTCAGCACCATAGGCACGGGTCGCAATTACTTTGAGCGGAGGTGCAAATACCGGCATAAATACCGTGCTCTTTACGCCAAGTTTTGTCGCGGCATAGGCAACACCCTGTGCATGATTCCCTGCCGATGCACACAATACGCCATTGGCAATTTCTTCGGTTGTAAGATTGGCAATTTTATAATAAGCCCCTCTCACCTTAAACGAGCCGGTGGTTTGAAGATTTTCGAGTTTCAGATAAACATCCGCACCCGACATGGCCGAAAATGATTTACTTCGCTCCAGCGGAGTTTGTTTAACCACCGAACGAAGTAAAGACTGGGCGTTGATGATATCAGAAAATTGAGGAATGGGACTTTCATTTATGGTAACCGACATAGGAGTAGAAATTAATTGATGCAAAGTTACGACGACTCGCCGACTTGCCAAATTAATCTACGTTGCGACGAGCTGGTAACAATGCAATTTACGAAAGGTAAAGCCAATCGCCGTGAAGAAAGCAAACTGATGAAAACCCTGAAAGGGCGAAATAAATTAACGATGGGTGAAGCCCATCGTTATGAAACAATCGTTAATTAAGCCCTGAAAGGGTGAAATACAAAACGTTATGGGAAAATCTTTAGTTATAAAACACTTACACTTTATTATCAGCGCAAAACATTGTCTCCAACCTTATTATTTCTTCCCAACATTATTTTTCTTAAAATTCAGTCTTTAAAAATATAGCGGCGGCTCCCGATTTTCTTTGATTCATCACCATCTTTGATCATAACATTCTCAATAAATATCTTTTTAGGCATAATGGAGAAAATTTTCTCTTTGATATGCTCCGGAAGAATGTTTCCCTCAACCTTATACTCTCCCAGGTCGTTGACTTCAGGATACAATACCACAAGGGTAAATGAAGTAACTGTTTGGTTTTCGCCGGCGCTGACCAGCATATCTGAACATATCCTGAATTGACGGTAAGTAATGGTGTCACCTTGAAAATCACATAAAGTGATGCTGTTGTTTTGGCCTTTTAAAGGGGCGGAGTCAATTACTTGTCCGAACGTAAATGTGGTAACCAGGGTCAGCAAAAGAATTGCTACAATAGATTTTTTCATATCATTTATTTATTAGTTAAGCTGATATAACGAATTTCTGATATGATTATTGTGACAATATCCAGAAGTGTATAATGACTGACTCTCCGACTTCTAAATGCAGTGCATTGCTGCTATTCCATATATAAATCAATCAGTCCTTCAGGCGCAATGATGTGAAGGATTCGGTTGATCCGATCAACTTCGGCAATGATTTCATCGCTGATAGGAATTAAGATTTCTTTGCCTTTATTGTTAATGCGCATCACTGCCTGATGGGGATATTCCATAACCTCTTCTACAACGCCGGCTTCGCCATAGATTTTGTCTATCACGCTGAAGCCCTTGATTTCATGGTAGTAAAAACGATTACCAGTAAGGGGAGGAAGAATGTCCAATGGAAGGAACATTTCGCAGCCGGTAAGCATTGACGCCTGCTCGGGATTGTCAACGTCTTCGAAAGTTAAAACGACATTATTTTTATGCCTGAGTTCGATGTTTTGAATAAAAAATGGAATCAGTTGATTGTTCATGCGAACAAAAACTGATTCCAGATTTATATAATCTTCCGGGTCATCTACATCAAGATATGCAAGAAGGGCGCCTTTGGATGCAAAAAGTTTCAGAATTTTGCCAACGTAAAAGTATCCCTCCATTTCCACGGAATTTGCCGGAATTATTCGGCAGTAGGTTCTTTTGTTTCTTCAGCAGCTGGTTCTTCAGCAGCTGGTTCTTCAGTAGCTGGTTCTTCAGTAGCTTCAGCAACAGGAGTTTCTTCAACTGCAGGTGCTTCTTCAGCAACAGGAGCTTCTTCAACTGCAGGTGCTTCTTCAACTGCGGGTGCTTCTTCAACTGCGGGAGCTTCTTCAGCAACAGGAACTTCTTCAACTGCGGGAGCTTCTTCAGCTACGGGAGCTTCTTCAACTACTTCAGCAACAGGAGCTTCTTCGGCAACTTCAACCTCTTCGGCAACTTCTTCAGATTCTCCGGCAGCAGCTTTTGCTTCCTGCAGGCGTTTCTTTGCAATTTCTGCAGCGCGGGCTTCGTTGATTTTAGCCTCTACTTCAAGACGTTTTTTTGCTTCGGTTTTTTCCGCAATCTCAACAGCTCTTTCGGCGCTGGTAAGTTTTGATTCTTTGGCTGCTTTCCATTCGTTGAAACGTACTTCAGCAACTTCCTTGGTGAATGCGCCTTTTGCAACGCCTTTCATCAGGTGATTGTAATGAAGAACACCTTCGTGTGTAAGAATAGACTTAACAGTAGGAGTGGGGTCAGCCCCCTTGATAAACCAGTCGTAAGCTTTTGCGAAATCCAGATCGATTTCAGCTGGTTTTGCAACTGGATTATACGTGCCAATCTTTTCGATGAATCTTCCATCCCGGGGTGCACGACCGTCCGCAATTACAATGTGATAGAAAGGTCTGCCCTTTTTACCATGACGTTGTAATCTCATTTTTGTTGGCATAAAACTTGAATTTAGTAATTAAAATTTGTGATTTTTAACAGGGGTGCAAAGTAACGGATATTTTCTGTAAATAAAAAGCCCTGATTGACATTTATTTGTATTTTATCAGAGAGATCGCAAGTCAGGCTCTGACTATCATTTTTTCATGTCAGAGTTTGACTAATCTCAAACAAGCATCTTGCCAGAGCTACGTATTATTAAGTCAAGATATGACTATCTCTACCTTAGCCTCAACCTCGGTTGCTGAGCGATACCGATAGCTATCGGAACGAAGCACAACCTTAACCTAAACCTCAACTTTGAGGAATCTCACCAAATTCCAGAGAACCTGATCTCTTACCCAATAATCTGAACTTCATTTTCATCTTTTTTCCGGCTTTCAGTCCCCAATCTGCCTGCATATCAACATTTACAAGCACAATAGATAGCTTTAGATCCGACTCAGCCTTCAAATCATTCATCCATTCAAAATCATTCTGCAAGCGTTTCCGGCTTCCTGAAAATCTACTCCAGTAAACCAACATATAATAGTCGACAGGTTCTTCAAGTGCCATATCTGATCCGGAGTTCAACGGCTCTAATATTGAGAGATAAGAATCCAAACTGTTTGTATCTCCAATGCATGGAAAATAATTACTATGAAACTCAAGAAATGCCTTTCGCAACTGAACTCCACTGCATGTTTCAGTTCCCTTATAGCAATATCTGATACCATCATTACCAAACAATAACTCAACATCACCAAAACCCTTCATAATGTTTGTGAACACCGTCAAACTATCGGAGGTTCCCTTCAGAATGTACCCATAGTTAAACGGGCAATGAGCTTTCTTCAGATAATCTGTGACACTTTCCTTTGTTTGAACCTTCGGACTTTTTAATCCTACCATTTTTTTAACAGCAAATGAGCATGATGAAAAGGTTATCATTATTAATAAACAGTAAATGATAATTGGCTTCATAATAATTGGCATAAAATGGAAATCAGAAATCAGAAATCAGAAATTAGAAATTAGCCCTATAGTCCTACTTTCGAAAAATCCTTAAGCTTATAAACCATTACCCCTGTGTTTTCGTATCCACCTGAAGGTGTTTTGTAGAAGCGGAAATCACTGCTGAGCATGGGGTTATTGATGTCGGGAAGGCAATTCAGAAAGTCTGGCCCGAAATTATACATGGCTTCAAGAAAATAACGGGTAATGTCATAACCCAGATATGCATATCGTTCCAATTCAGGCTCGCCTTCATATCGTTTTCTGAACTCAGCAATATAATTGGTTACCCGATCAGATCTGTAATCGACAAACCATGGAGAGAAAAAGTGGGCTTCCAGATTATGCAGATAACTGAAATCCATTTCCATATCCTCCCAATCGGCTAAACCAACAACGACAATATTATATTTCTCGCGAACATCGTTCAATTGCCTGAGCAAGGAGGGAATAAGTGCTTTGTCAGAAGTCAGCAGAAAAATGACATTGGTTTTTCCGGGCACTAAACTTTTAATAAGCCCTGACGCATACACCTGACTGTAAACCACTTCATGAATGCGGCCTGGGTTTTCAATTGTTTTGCTTAATGCAGATTGAAAAACAGATGCCATGCTGTTGTTTTCGGCATGATCACGACGCATGATGGTAAAATTGGCATCGGGATAAACTGATGCAATTTTCTGCGCTGCATTGCTATAGCTGCTCCAACCCGAGGGCTGCATTTTTACGACATAAGGATTTGCTTCAATAATTTCACTTCGTTCTGACAATGGATTGACAATGGGTATTTTATGATCCATCGCAAATGCAGAAACAAGTTCGAAGCTGTTGGCGAAAAATGGTCCGATGATCAGATCCATATCACGGATGGTTTGCCCTGAAAGTACACGACGGGTTTTGGTAAGGCTGCTGCCTGCATCGGTATCAAAAGCATGAATTTTTATGTTTGCGCCTATTCCGGCAACGTCTTCAGCGGCAATCATTGCGCCTTCATAGAACTGAATAAAATCGAGCGAACGAAAATCGGAAGGTAATTTCAGCGATGAAGGATCTGACACCCTGATGCTATCGGCATAATCCAATTGAAATGGAATCATCAAAGCCACATTGAAAACCTGTCGGTGAGGCTGGGTAAGACAAACCATAGGCTTAACAGGCTCCACTGCTTCCTGAAAAACATCACGCCCCTGAATAATTTTATTTTCAGGTGGAACAACAACAGGCTCTTTCTTAACAGGAATGCGGATTATATCATTTTTCCTGAGTTTTCCGTCTAAACCCGGATTAGCAACAAGAATATCTTTAATATCAACATTATACATTTTAGAAATGCTGTAAAGCGTTTCCTTGCGCTTAACTTCATGGAGAGTAAAACCGCCGGAACCAGGAGTTTGATCAGCTACCGGAGTGATTGAAGGAACATAAATCAGTTGATCCACTTTCAGACCTTCCTTTAGTACTGGGTTGATATTCACCAATTCCTCAACTGTGATTTTATACCTTGTCGCAATGCCATACAAGGTTTCCTTAGGGGCAACCACATATGTTACAAACCCATAACGTGGAGGTAATTCAATAATTTTTTCGGGAGCAGGAGGTATATTCACCGTCATTCCTATCCTTAAAGTATCCACACCAGGATTGGCTGAAATAATCTCCTTCACAGGAACCTGGTATTGCCTTGAAAGTGCATACCATGTTTCTTTGGGTGCAACGGTGTGCTGTATCTGACCCGAATCTGTTTGCTTTGGCTGAACCGGGACTGCAATAGGTTCAACGGTCTTCCCCTTTTCAATAATGATAACCTGAGGACCTGCTGCTGAAGTTTCAACAAACGGAATCATCAGCATCTGATTTGGCTTAAGGGTTTCTCCTGCATCAGGATTTGCCAGCTTCACTTCTTCAAGCGAAACGCCGTAAGCACGAGAAATGGCAAAGAGTGTCTGACCCTGATCAACAAAATGAATGTAGTATTGCTTGCCCTTATAGGTTTCTATAATGCGGGATTTGCTTATCTCAGTTTCCTGCGCACTCGCTGCATTGGCAATGCAAACAACAAATAAAAGCCAGATAACGATTTGTTTCACTTCGTCAGTTTCTTTGGTTTAAATGCAGGAATTATTCCCATTCAATGGTTGCCGGTGGTTTTGAACTGATATCATAAACCACGCGGTTTACACCTTTCACTTTATTGATGATATCGTTGGACACTTTCGCCAGAAATTCATAAGGCAAATGCGACCAATCTGCGGTCATGCCATCGGTGGAACCCACAGCACGCAATGCAATGACATATTCGTAAGTCCGTTCATCGCCCATTACTCCAACCGATTTAACCGGCAACAGTATAACGGCTGCCTGCCATACTTCCTTGTACAAACCTGAAGATTTTAATCCGTCGATAAAAATTGCGTCGGCTTCCTGAAGTATTCTGATTTTTTCACGGGTGATTTCTCCAAGTATTCTGATTCCAAGTCCCGGCCCCGGAAAAGGGTGGCGGTTAAGAATATCCGGATCAATTTCCAGGCTTGCCCCAACCCTTCGCACTTCGTCTTTAAACAGGCTTTTAAGAGGTTCGACCACTTTAAGTTTCATATAATCGGGCAAACCACCCACATTATGATGTGATTTTATGGTTGCTGAAGGTCCGTTAACCGACACTGATTCAATTACATCGGGATAAATCGTCCCTTGAGCGAGCCATTTTACATCGGTAATCAGATGGGCTTCATGATCGAATACATCAATAAAAGTTTTGCCGATGGCTTTTCGTTTTTGCTCAGGTTCGCTGATTCCGTCAAGCGCTTCAAGAAACAGATCGGTTGCATCGACTCCCTTTACATTCAAACCCATATGTTTATAAGAATCCAGAACTTTGGCAAATTCATCCTTACGGAGAAGTCCATTGTCAACAAAGATGCAGTGCAGGTTTTTGCCGATGGCTTTGTGAAGCAAAACAGCAGCCACCGATGAATCAACACCACCAGAAAGGCCGAGCAAAACTTTATCGTCTCCAAGCTGATGTTTAAGCTCAGCAACCGTTGAATCAATAAATGAGGCCGGAGTCCAGTCCTGATGACAACCACAGATACCCACAACAAAGTTCTTCAGCAACACAGCGCCTTCGGAAGTATGATACACTTCGGGGTGAAACTGAATGCCCCAGGTTTGTTCATTGTCCACCTGAAAACCAGCTACAGCCACATCAGCGGTACTGGCAATAATTTTAAAATGATCGGGTTTGTGCAGAATGGTATCGCCGTGCGACATCCACACCTGACTGCCCTGACTCATGCCTGAAAGTAAGTGGTTTGTGATATCAATAAATCCCAGGTTTGCGCGGCCATACTCCCTGCTGTTGGATGGCATAACTTCGCCGCCCGAGGTTTGGGCTAAATATTGTGCCCCGTAGCAAACCGCCAGAAGAGGAACTTTTGAGCGGATAATGGATAAATCGGGATAGGGTGCATCCTTATCGCGCACCGAAAACGGGCTTCCGGATAGAATTACTCCTTTGATCCACGGCGTAATTTCCGGTATTTTATTGAAAGGATAGATTTCACAATAAACATTTAACTCCCTGACCCTGCGTGCTATAAGCTGGGTGTACTGCGATCCGAAATCGAGAATAAGAATGGTTTCCTGCATGGCGCAAAGATAAGGATTTTGGTTTGGGTTTATTGATTTTGAAAAGAGGTTTTGGGAGTGAACATTAAAAAGAAGAGAATTAAGACATTTACAATTTAAATATGACCAGAGCCGACAATAATAATTTTAAAAAATCAAATCTTTAAAAGCAAAAAACGGAGACATTGCGCTAAGCAATACTCCGTTTTTATTATGAATTGAGAAAATCAATCAATAATGATCCATGACCGGCATCTCCACTCAGGTTATTTCTAACCTTTCACCATCTGATAAACGCCTACAAACCAAGCAATTCAACCACCTGATTATAAACATTCTGAGCAGTAAATCCGAACTTTTCATCCAGCACCTTTGCGGGCGCCGAATAGCCAAAGTGATCCAATCCCCATATTTTGCCTTTTTCGCCAACCAATCCGGCGAGCGTTACGGGTAATCCTGCGGTAAGTCCGAAAACAGGAACACATGGCATAATTACCTGATCCTGATAGGCTTTCTGCTGATTGCGGAACAATCCCTCTGAAATTACGGAGACTATTCTGATTTTCAGATTTTTCTCTGAAACCAGCAATGCAGCACCATCCACCAGCGTGGAAACTTCTGACCCACTTGCCAGTAAAATTACATCAGGGGTTCCTTTGCAATCCTGCACAATGTATGCCCCTCTCTCAGCTTTTAAAGCACTTTCGTAAGCGCTGACCCCTTCTTTTACAGGCAAATCTGCAATGTTTTGTCTGGAGAAAATCAGGGCAGTCGGCGTATCTTTGTTTTCCATTGCCATTTTCCAGGCAACAGCAGTTTCGGCAGCATCAGCAGGGCGAAGCGCCAGCAAGCTCATCTGACCGTGATGATTTTTCAGCTTTTCGAGCAGGCGGATCTGAGCTTCCTGTTCTACAGGTTGATGGGTAGGACCATCTTCTCCAACCCTGAAGGCATCGTGACTCCAGATGTATTTTACGGGCAGTCCCATTAAAGCTGAAAGACGAATGGCTGGTTTCATATAGTCACTGAAGACAAAAAATGTAGCACATGCTGCCCAAACGCCTCCATGCAATGCAATGCCGTTGCAAATCGCAGCCATGGTCAATTCGCTCACTCCCGCCTGTAAAAAAGCACCGCTGAAATCACCTTTTGCAAATGGTTTAGTTTCCTTGAGGAATCCATCGGTTTTGTCGCTGTTGGCTAGGTCGGCTGATGAAACAATCATATTTCCCACATTCTTCGCAAGATAGCCAAGCACAGCTGATGATGCTGCACGTGTGGCGATGCCGGGTTTCATGGCAACGGAACTGAAGTCAAGATCGGGCAATTTTCCTGAAAGATAATCATCCAGCTTTGCTGAAAGTTCAGGATTCTTTGCTGCCCATTCCTTCTGCAAAGCTTTCCGCTGTTTTGCTTCAGCTATTTTTTCTTCTTTCTTTTGATTGTAAAACTCAGCAACTTCCGAAAAAATAACAAAAGGATTCTCAGGATCGCCGCCAAGATTTCTGATGGTATTTTCAAACGAAGCACCTGCTTCGCCAAGCGGCATTCCGTGGGTTGCACATTTGCGCTCAAAACTGCTTCCATCAGCGGTAAGTGCGCCTTTGCCCATAATGGTTTTGCCAATAATAAGCGTCGGCCTTTCCTTTTCTTCAAGAGCCTGAGTCAAAGCAAGGCGGATTGCATTGGCTTCATTTCCCTCGATGGTCACCACATTCCATCCCCATGATTCATATTTCATGGCAGTGTTTTCGTTGGTAACTACATTGGTATCGGTAGAAAGCTGAATATCGTTTGAATCGTAGAACATAATCAGGTTGTTCAAACCCAGAAAACCGGCAATTCGACCGGCTGACTGCGAAATCTCTTCCTGAACGCCACCATCCGAAATAAAAGTGAACGTCTTGTGCGACATCCATTCGCCGAAGCGGGCGCAGAGGAAACGCTCTGCAATGGCAGCACCAACAGCCATGGTATGTCCCTGGCCAAGAGGACCTGAAGTATTTTCAACGCCCCGCATTTTGTCCACTTCGGGATGACCCGGGGTACAACTTCCCCACTGCCTGAAATTTTTCAGATCATCCATGCTGTATAATCCAGATAAGGCCAGCACCGAATAAAGCATTGGCGACATATGACCGGGATCGAGGAAGAAACGATCGCGCATAAACCATCCCATATCAGACGGATCATAGCGAAGGAACTCCGGGAAAAGGATGTTGATAAAATCAGCACCACCCATCGCACCACCCGGGTGTCCCGATCTGGCTTTTTCGACCATAGCAGCTGAAAGAATCCGAATGTTGTCGGCAGCGGAAGTTGTAATGTCTTTGTTCATTAACGTGCTTTTATTCAATGAATTAAAAAATATGGTTGCTTAAAAGAATCGTTGGCAAACTTACAGCTTTTGATGGGATTAAGAAAATTTAAGAATACATAGATTGCTTATTTTTTTTTGCCACTAAGGCACAAAGACTCTAAGTTACACGAAATTTTTTAGCTCATTTGGTGATACTTAGTATCTTCGACATTGCCTGATAAAACGAAGTTCTGCCTGGACTTCTTTGTAATCCTAAAATCCGTAAGTCAGGGTTTGACTAATTTGAAAACAAGTATTTTGCAAAAACATGGTAATTTCAAGTCAAGCCCTGACTTTCAGACAAAAAAATCCGCACCTGAAATTAAGGTGCGGATTAATTTTAATGTTGTTACTGAAATCTGCTAATCAACCCAATCGGCAATAAATAAATTGGTGTCGCGTGTACCGCCATTGTTGCGGTTTGACGAGAAAATCAATTTTTTGCCATCGTATGAAAACATTGGGAACGCATCAAAAACGGGATCATAAGTAACACGTTCAAGGCCGGTTCCATCGGTGTTTATCATATATAGATTAAATTCAAAGCCACGTGCACTGGCATGATTTGAACTGAAGAGGATTTTGTTCCCGGAAGGATGATAAAATGGCGCCCAGTTGGCTTTGCCCAGATTTGTAACCTGCTGCAGATCACTGCCATCAACATTACAGGTATATATTTCCATTTCTGTAGGAGCCACAAGACCTTCCTTCAGCAAATCCTGATACTCCTTGATATCTTCAGGAGTTTTAGGTCTGGAGGATCTGAAAACCAACATTTTGCTATCGGGTGAAAAGAATGCTCCTCCATCATAACCAAGTCCAAAAGTTACCTGTTTCACATCACTGCCATCAATATTACAGGTAAATAATTCAAGGTCTCCGGTACGATCGGAAGTGAATACAACGAGTTTGCCATCGGGGGAAACGGTGGCTTCGGCATCGTAGCCCGGATTTTTCACCAGGGTATCAATTATTTCACCTTTGAGATTCGCGACATAGATATCAAAATCGGGGTAAATGGGCCAAAGATATTTGCCATCGGCACGTCTTTCAGGCTCAGGCGGACAATCGGGCCCTCCCGAACGCGTTGATGCATAAAGAATGGAAGTGTCGCCCGGCATAAAATAAGAGCAGGTTGTTCGCCCCAATCCATTGCTGATCAGTTGTGGCACATGATCCATCATATGGCCATCGCTGAAAGGGAAATAGTAAATCTGATCGCATTTTGCACCCCATTTCTGGCTTTTTGCCTGAAAAGCAATTTTTGTATCGTCAAAACTGAAATAGGCTTCAGCATAATCGCCATGTGTGGTGAGCTGGCGAATGTTTTTCAGATGTTTCTCCTGCGAATAATGGATTGAAGTATCCGGTTTCGAAGCAGGAGCATCGTGGCCGCATAGTTTACATGGGTCAGCAGGTTTGCCGGCAAATAGTTGAAGTGTTAAAATTGAAAGTAATAATGCAGTAAAAAGGGTCAGAAATTTCATTGATGTGGTTTTAGTTAATTAATCTTTGCCCGCGAATATTAAAAAACCTGCAGGCTATTGCTGTCTGTTCAGGGTTGTATTAACCTTTCAGGATGGAGTTGGTTCATTTTTACGTTTCGGATATTTATTAATGTCATTCATTTTTATGAAAAGTATTCTTTCCGTTCTTCATCTTTTTAGTAAGCGATAAGCAGTTAATTGCTATTTTCGTGAATCAATAAACGCATCTTCAGATATTGCAAATCATATGGATCGGGTATTCTTTCAGGATGGGAGTGAATTCGTCAACTGGCTGGAAATCAATCACATTCATGAGAAAGAATTATGGCTTGGCTTTCTGAAAAAGCAGAAAGGTCAAACCATCGGATTCACTTACCCTGAAGCTGTGGAAATTGCTTTGTGCTATGGCTGGATAGATGGATTGACACAAAAGGTGGACGACAGATGTTATAAAGTGAGGTTTACACCCCGTCGTGCAGACAGCGTCTGGAGCGTGATCAACATCAAAAGGGTTGAAGAACTGATGCGGGCCGGATTGATGAAACCTACAGGTATAGCAATTTACGAAAAACGCAATCCTGCGAAAACAGACAATTACACAGCCGATCGTGCCAAAGCAAAGCTTAGTCAGGAGTTTGAAGCTGAATTAAAAGAACATTCAAAGGCTTATTCCTTTTTCATCAGCAGATCCGACACATACAAAAATACCTGCGCTTATTGGATTATGAGCGCGAAACAGCAAGCCACCCGAAGAAGGAGGTTGGAAATCCTGATTGACAGTTCTGAAGATGGTTTGAAGATTCCACCGATGAGGACTGAGTCGGCACCTAAAAAGCAAAAGTGAACAGATAGTCTTCATTATCAAACAAATCAACATTATGAAAACCTATAGAACCAGCAAAGGCACCCTCATACAGAAGATTGCCGGAGGACGCAGTAATGTTTTTCTGGTAAAGACAGGTCATGAAATATTTTTGATTGATACCGGACCTGCATTTATGCGCAATCAACTGCTAAAACGATTGCAAAAAGCTGGAATTGAATCCATTGATTATCTTATTTTAACCCATACCCACTTCGACCATGCTGCTAATGCTTCCATTATTAAGGAGCGAGCCGGTGCAAAAGTGATCGTTCACGCCAATGAAGCAGCATATCTGTTGAGCGGTGACAGCCCTATTCCTCATGGCTCCAACTTATTTACTTCCTGGCTGATAAAGGATTTTGGAAAAATGGTTCAAAAGCAGGTTATTTACCCTTCATGTCAGGCTGATATTCTGGTGAATAATGAATTCACCTTTTCAGATCATGGTTCAGATATCAGAATTATTCATACTCCCGGACATTCATCGGGGTCGATGTGTATAATTATTGACAATGAAATTGCCCTTGCCGGAGATACTTTGGTAGGCACAATTCCCGGAAGATGTTTCCCTCCTTTTCTTGATGATATACCTGAGCTAATTCATAGCTGGCAAGAACTGCTTAAGACAGAATGTGCGATTTTTCTGCCCTCTCATGGAAGTGAGGTAAAGCGGGAGGTTGTTGAAAAAAAACTGGCTAAAGAAATCGCACTCCAAAACTCATTCGCAGCCAGATAATCCGCTAATTCTTTTCAAAGCCGGATGTTTACTGCTGCTCATCTACGTCAATATCTGTGAAAACAGGGGAATAAAGTTAGGAAGATTCCCGCATTGTGGATTAATATACACACATTAAAATCTCTCATATCTTGTTTATATAATTGTCTATCAGTACATTAATGAATCAGAATTATTATGGCAAACAATTTGAACTAATGCAATCAACTCAAATCTATTTACCATGAAAAGAATAATGATATTAGTAATTGCATTGCCAATTTTTTTGGCATCATGCGAGAACAAAAAGCAAACTGAACAGATTTCTCAACTTGAAATGCAACAACAAAAGCTTATTCAGGATGGTGTTTCAAAAGATTCACTCATCAATGAGTTTCTTTTGACACTTAATGAAATTGAAGCCAACCTGACTGAAATAAGATCACGCGAAAAATTAATCAGTGATAAAACAGCACAAGGAAAAGAACTAAGCAAGCCTGCCCGTGCTCAGATAAACGACGACATCAGACTGATTAATGAGCTTATGCTTGAAAATAAAAATAAAATGGCATCGCTCAATAGCAGGATCAGAGCATCGAACCTGAAAATAGCCGAGTTTGAAAATATGGTGGCAATTGCCAATATTCAACTTGCTGAACGTGACACCGAAATTCTTGCGTTGAAAGAACAATTAACCGGTTTGAATTTCTCCATTGCTGTGCTAAATGATACTCTTACAATGATTAAAGATCAAAACCGCTCGTTAAGCACTACTGTAACCGAAAAGGTTGACCAGCTAAATGTTGCTTACTTTATAGTTGGTGAGAAAAAGGATCTTATTGAGAAAGAAGTTCTTAATAAAGAAGGTGGTTTTCTGGGTCTAGGACGTACGCAAAAGATTGCCGGAGATGTAAGTATGGATTACTTTACAAAAATTGATATCCGACAACTAACGTCAATCCCTTTAGGAGTGAAGAAAGCAAAAGTTCTGTCAACACATCCTGCAGGTTCATATACACTGGTTGAGTCAGACAAAATGATTGCAGAACTCGTTATCAAAGATCCCGCATTATTCTGGCAGAAGTCGCATATGCTGGTAGTTTCAACTGAAAACTAACCTCCCTATATAGTTCAGAAAAGATTGGTCATCGGACTAATGATTTTTTGAATCCTAAGCCTCCTGTTAGTTTTTTATCAGGAGGCTTTTTCATTTTCCCTTTGGAATGGATTCAGGAATAGAACCAGTTAATTGATCTGTCAGGAATTCTTCACTACCAATGACCTGACAAAGATTCGATTTTTACTTAGATTTGCAATGACAAATACTATCAAATGAAAAAGGCGGCTGTACATGAACGAATCAAAGGGAAAGTCTTTACCGGGTTTTCTCTTTTGCTGATACTTGTAATGGCTGCGGTGTATGTTATCATTCAAATCGCTTCTCAACTCACTCCACCCGATACGGGAGTATCACAGTCTGTGACCAAACTTTCGATTGTCAGCAATATGTTATCCACATTGATTGACGCTGACGGACAAGCCAGAGCCTATATTACAACCGGACAAAAAAAATATCTTAATCAGTATAAAACTCTGGAGAAAGACATCAGGAATCTAACCGATTCTCTGAAATCACTAAGTATTGACCATCCTGAGCAATACAACCGTATGGCGGTGGTTGATAGCCTGCTTGACATGAAAAAATCAGCACTCGACAGCTATTTCAGGCTCAAACCAGCCGGCAGTTCAGCCATTATGAGCAGCGAAAGGCTTCAGAATATTGTGGATCACTTTAGCGATACCATCAGCGTTTCATCGAAAATCCTTCCTCCATCACCCAAAGACAATAAAACAGAGATTGACATAAATGAACCGGTTAAAAAGGATAACCTGTTGAAACGTCTGTGGACTAACATCACAGGAAAACAAACAAAAACAGATAGCATCATCAATGCCATCAGCATAAAAATTGAACAGGACACATTACATACTTACACAAGACTGAATGATTCAACCATCGACCTCATCAGAGCTCAGTTGAAAGTGATGAGCGAGGAAGAACGTGTGGAAAGACAGCTTTCAATCGAAAGAGAATTAATGTTACTCAGGACAGACCAGAACATTCTCGACGAAATAAGAAATGTACTGCTGCTGTTTGAAAAAGAAGAAATCAACCGGGCAATCGCAGGTTCAGAACATTCCGGCACTGTACTTAAAAAACTGTGGAATACTGCCCTGATTGCTGCCATTATTGGGATTATCACCATTCTGATTTTTACTATTCTGATATGGAAAGATCTGGCCAGAAGCAGTTTTTACCGGAAAAAACTGGAAGAAGCAAGGACTCTGGCCGAAAAGCTGTTAAAAGTAAAAGAGTTGTTTCTTGCCAATATGAGTCATGAAATCCGCACACCAATTACCAGCATAATCGGATTTTCGGAGCAATTATCCAACACCAGGTTATCTGCTACACAATCAAAGTACCTCAGGTTTATCAATTCATCTTCCGAACATTTGCTCAAACTTATAGATGATCTGCTCGATTTCTCGAGAATTGAAAGTGGGAACCTCAGTCTGCAGGAGAGGCATTTCTTTCCTTCCAATCTAATTCACGATGCATTTGAAACCATGCAGCCCCGCGCCAGATCAAAAGGCCTGGAAGCCAGATTAAATATAGATATTGATCCTGCGCTTGCAGTTTACGGCGACGATCTGAGAATCAGACAGATCCTGTTTAACTTACTGAATAACAGCATAAAATTTACTTCCACCGGAGTAATTGATGTTGAAGCTAAAGCTGAGGCAGATGGCGAAAAAGTAGTGTTTCTTTTAAAAGTTACCGACACAGGAATTGGAATAGCGGAAGACAAGCAGCAGGAAATCTTCAATGAATTCACTCAGGTTGATGCGGGCATCACCCGCAAATACGGCGGATCAGGGCTTGGCCTTGCCATCAGCAAAAAACTGACTGAAATGATGAGCGGGCAGATTGTCCTAAAGAGCATGCCTGGCGAAGGCACAACTGTGACTGTGACCATTCCGCTTCAGATTTATACCGGAAAAATTAAAAGTCCTGTTGAAACTGAAGAAAAAACAATTCCTGATCTGAGCGGAATGAGAATACTGCTTGCCGAAGATGATGAAACCACTCGTTTACTCATCTATGAAATATTGGAGCAAACAGGCGCTAAAGTCAAGGAAACAGAAAGCGGACTGCAAGCCTGGAAAATTTTTCAGGAAACAGAAGGAGATTTTGATCTTGTGATTACAGATATTCAGATGCCTGGACTTAGCGGACCCGAACTCACGAAAAGGATTCTCTCGTGGGCTGCTGAAAATGAAACAAAGAGCTGCCCCGTTCTTGGGCTTACAGCGCATGCATCAGCCGAAGATCTGATTCTTTACCGTGAATCAGGGATGACTAAAATTATGCTGAAACCATTTAAACAAAGTAGTTTCTATCAAATGATTCTGCAATTGCTCGATATTGAGGATAATATTTCAGAAAGCAATTTACACAAGGAATCAACTGCAATGCCGGATGTCAGCATATTTAATCAATTTGCGAACAACGATCCTGAAGCTTTGAAAAAAATAATAACCTCTCTTGCCAATGGGTTAAACGATACATCGCAGGCATTGGAAGTTGCCGCAGAAACGAAGGATTATCTAACAATCAGTTTGTTGGCTCATCGTATATTGCCCAATTTAAGGAATCTGAAGGCAAACGAAACGGTTACAAAACTTCTTGAGCTCGAAAATCTCAGAAACACCGAAAATCCGGAAAACGAAAATATTGATGAAACACTGGCATCAACAGTCCTTGAACTTAAGATTATTGAGAATAACCTACGTAAACTGATCTGAGTTTTACTGAAGCGGAATATCGTATTGCTTCATTTTATTATAAAGCGTTTTACGATCAATATTCAACAATCGGGCAGCCTTTGATTTATTGTATCTCACCTTTTCGAGTGCTGAAACAATAATATCCCGCTCACTCTTCCGGGCTGATTCGCGAAGGCTGAATTCATCCACCGGACTATGGTCTGCCACAATTGATTCTTTCTGAATCACCTGATGAGTAGAATGGGTTGATTCATTAACCAATTCATCAGGTAGAGTATCCTGGCTTACAATTTGAGATTTAGAAAGTAAAACTGAACGTTTTATAATATTTTTCAGCTCTCTGAAATTTCCGGGCCATGAATAGTTTTTAAAAATTTCGAGAACTTCATCTGAAAACCCTGTTACATTGCGACCGAGTTCACCATTTGCCTGACTTAGAAAGTGACTGGTAAACAGCAGCATATCTTCGGGTCTTTCGCGTAAAGGCGGCACTTGAATGGCAAATTCGTTGATACGGTGATAGAGGTCTTCCCTGAAATCGCCACGCGAAACGGTTTGCTTCAGATCTTCATTGGTAGCTGTTATGATTCGAACATCAATTGGAATTTCAACGGTCGATCCTATCCTCCTGATTTTTCGCTCCTGAATTGCCCTGAGCAATTGCACCTGAATTTCATAACTCAGATTACCGATTTCATCCAGAAAAATAGTTCCGCCATTTGCAGCTTCAAACTGTCCTTGTTTGTCGTTAAATGCTCCTGTAAACGACCCTTTCATGTGCCCAAAAAACTCACTTCCTGCAAGATCGCGTGGCAATGCACCACAATCAATGGCCACAAACGGTTTTAAATGTCGTTCGCTTTGCTGATGAATGCGTCTTGCGACAAACTCTTTTCCGGTGCCACTTTCGCCAAGAATCAGCACCGACATTCCGGTAGGAGCAACAAGGCTGGTATGCTCACTGATTCGTGAGGCGGCGACACTTTCTCCTTCCAGATACAAATCAACAAAGGGTACAGTTTTACCTGTTGCTTCAGTGTCTCCTGATTTCAAAGCCCGCTTTATTGTGGCAAGAATTTCATCGGGATTAACTGGTTTTGCCACATAATCAAAAGCGCCCATTCGCATGGCTTTCACTGCAGTGCGGATATCTCCGTAACTTGTCATCAATACCACCGGAACCTTGGAAGACTCCGACTTTAACAGCGTCAGAAGCTCCAATCCATCATGATCGGGAAGCCGCAGATCAGTAAGCACAATGTCGGGCTGGAATTCTATAAACTTTTTCCGGCCATCGCTATAAGTAAATGCCTGACTAACGATATAGCCATGCTTAACCAACAGGGTTTCAAGCATCAGGCAAAACGTAACATCATCATCAACAATAAGCACCTTACTCATGAGAAAAACATTAAAATGTAAAGCAAAATTAAGAGATTAATGCTTACTATGTCATTAAACGAAAAATTCTCTTAGAAATAGAGTTGCATTGGAACACATCTGGCACTGATCAGACAGATTTTCATGGATTTTTTTTATTCTTTTCTGTGGCTATCTGTCGCATCTGTGTACTCTATGTGCTATTGGAAAATCAATTCAGTATATTTGCAGACTCATGCAGAAAGACTCCCATTTCCCTGTAATTATTATTGGTGCCGGCCCTGCCGGACTATTTGCTGCTGCCAATATTCAGTCATCACAAACTTTACTACTCGAAAAAAAGGAATCGCCCGGACGTAAACTTTTAATCTCCGGAACCGGTCAATGCAATTTCACACATGCCGGCGCAATGAGCGATTTCAAAAATCATTTTGGCGATAATTATCAGTTTCTCCGGAAAGCACTCAAGTCTTTTACCAACCAGGATGCCATTGAGTTTTTCAAAGCCAAAGGAGTGAACTGCATAACCGATCCGAACGGATAAGTATTTCCTGCATCGCTCAAAGCGGCTGATATTCTCAATGCATTGTTAATTTCGTGCCGCAACGCAGGCGCAGTGCTTCAGACAGGAAGCAGCGTTCTTTCCATTCAAAAAGAGAACGATATATTTGTTGTGAACACCGATTCAGGCAGCTACACCTCTGAATATCTCATCCTTGCCACTGGCGGAAAATCATATCCCACCACCGGCTCAACTGGCGATGGATACCGGTTTGCCGCTTCACTTGGTCACTCAATAGCCGAACCACACCCGGCATTGGCTCCTGTAATTGTCAGTAATTATGAGTTCGCAGAATTGGCCGGAATAAGTTTTCAAAACATCGAAATCACCCAATGGAGAGACAATAAGAAACTCCGGACTTTCAGTGGCGACATTGTGCTCACACATACCGGACTTTCCGGCCCCGGAATCCTGAACAACGCGCGGTACTTTATGCCAGGGGACGAACTGAAGTTTAACATCAGCAACATACCTGAATCAGAATTTGAACAACAATTTGTCAGTCAGGCCAATAGCATGGGAAAAGTGCCAATCTCAAGCTTTTTAAAAAATACCGGCATTCCAAAAAACCTGGCAAATTTTATTCTTTTAAAAGTCATCGGTAGTCTGATCAGACCCATGGCGGAAATATCAAAATTACAACGAAAAACCCTCATTAACCAATGCTGCGCTTATCCTTTCATTATCAGGCAGGTCGGGAGTTTTAAAACAGCCATGGCAACTGCCGGAGGGGTTGTGCTTCATGAAATTAACCCTTCATCTATGGAATCGCTGCTGGTTCCCAAACTTTATTTTTGTGGCGAAGTAATGGATATTGACGGTGATACGGGGGGGTATAACATTCAAGCGGCCTTGTCAACAGCGTTCCTGGCTGCGGTGGATATTTCAAAGGCAACAGAAACAAAAATTTGAACCACATAGAAACATAGAACACATAGGTTTATAATTCCTAAGAGCTTTATGTGACCTATGCGCCTATATGGTAAAAAAAGAAACGAAAAATTGAACCACATAGAAACATAGAACACATAGGTTTATAATTCCTAAGAGCTTTATGTGACCTATGCGCCTATATGGTAAAAAAGAAAAAGAAAAATTTGAACCACATAGAAACATAGAACACATAGTTTAAAATTCCTTAAAGCACTATGTGCCCTATGTGCCTATGTGGTAAAAAAATGAAACGAAAATTTGAACCACATAGAAACATAGAACACATAGTACAAAATAGTACGAATAAAACAAATAAAATAAATCTTCGTTCCTTATGTAACTATCTGGTTTAAAACAAACCATAGTTTTTATTATTCAAGTATTAATTAAACAAAAAGCCATGAAAAATTTAACAAAAAAGTATCTTAATGATTTGACATTTAATGTAATAGGTGCTGCCATTGAAGTCCATAAAGAACTTGGACCAGGCTTGTTGGAAAGTGTGTACCAAAAATGTTTTGCCCATGAATTAAGGCTCAGGAATATCTCTTTTCAATCAGAACTTCTGATACCTATTAATTATAAGGGATTGCTTTTAGAAGCAGACCTTCGATGTGATCTATTCATTGAGCAATCATTGGTTGTTGAAATCAAAGCAATTGAAAATACTTTACCTGTGCATGAAGCCCAATTATTGACTTATATGAAATTATTACAAAAGCCAAAAGGTATTCTTATCAATTTTAACGTTGTTAACCTTTTTAAAGAAGGTCAAAAAACCTTTGTAAATGAACTCTTCCGAGCGTTGCCGGATGAATAGGTAAATAAATTGAATTTGAACCACATAGAAACATAGAACACATAGTTAAAAATTCATTAGAAGCCTATGTGACCTATGTGCCTATGTGGTAAAAAAGAAAAAGACCAACGGTTTTCCGCTGGTCTTTCTTAAAAGTAGTCCCCAAAAAATGTTATTCTATCCCTGCAAAATGTTTCATAAACTGTACCCTTTCGTAGGCTCCGGGATTTTCAGCTTTTTTAAAGCTCATTTTACCTACAAAGTCTTCAATTTTTTCATAGCCATGTTGTTCCATCCAAGCTTTTAACCCTGAATTCATTTCGTCAATTCTGTCGAATCCGTTTTTGTAAAGTGTAGATGCAATCTGAACGGCTTTTGCGCCTGCGAGCAACTGTTTGATCAGCCCTTCGCTATCATGAACACCTGTGGAAGCACAAACATCGCAATACACCCTATCGCTGAGCATGGCAACCCAACGCAGTGATGTGGAAATTTCTTCAGGTGTACTGAACACATTTGTGGCCACAACCTTCATAGTATTGATATTAATATCGGGAGAATAAAACCGGTTAAATAAAACCAGCCCTTTTGCTCCAGCCCATGAAAGCTTCAATGCCATTTTGGCAAGTCCTGAAAAATAATAGCTGATTTTTAAAGCGATGGGAATGCTGATGAGCTTTTTAACTTCATCAAGTATGGCAAAATAGACTTTTTCGTTATGCTCTGCGCCAAAAGATGGATCACTCGGCATAATAAATACATTCAATTCCAGCGCATCGGCACCAGCTTCCTCAATTTTTTTGGCAAAAGAAACCCACTCCTCCGAAGAAATGCAGTTTATACTGGCAATTATGGGGATTGATACCTCCTTTTTAGCTGCTCGGATCAGGTCAAGATACTCTGAAACTCTGTGGTTCCGGCTGTAATTGGCAATATAATCCTGAGCCTCGGGATAAAGGTTTGCAGTAAGATCATGCGCTGAAGTATGGGCAATCTCATATTTGATCTGCTCTTCAAACAATGATTTCAGCACAACTGCGCCAGCGCCCCGTGCAGCAAATTCCTTAATGTTATCAATTGAACTGGTGAGCCCTGAACTGCCGATAATAACCGGACTGCTGAGGCTGAGACCCATATAGGTTGTTGCAATGTTTGCCATAATCAGGATTATTGAAGATTTATGATTAAAAAGCGGGATTTAACCTCTCTTTTTTCGCTAACAAATTTAGTGATTGAATTGAAAAGTCCTAACATGACTTCAATTTTCTGATCAAAAATATACCAAATCACCAAAGCACAATCTCAATGTAATCTGAGTAACCACAAACAACAGTCTGAAAACTACATCGATAGACTTAATTTCCTGAATGTAGTTTCATCATTCATTACTTCAATGGCTTTCATCAGTTCGTTGTCAACAGGGCTTATAATCTCGAAATAAGCACTAACATCAAACAGATTGCGTGCGATTAATCCCATCACAATGTATTTGATTTCCATACCTGAACGCTCAAGCCCTTCGGCATTCTCAGCAACACCCTTGGATGAGGCATAGTCAACAAACTCTTGCATCAGTCTTTCATCAACATTAAAACCATTGCGGAAGGTCACAAGATCGGGATATTCAGATTTAAGGGTTTTCCTGTTTTTTTCAAGATAATCCATTGTAAAATCATTGAATACGCCTTTACGCCACAAATCATTATAATACTTTGAGGATGAAGTGGTATCCATAGGGATGAAAATGTCGGGCATAATTCCGCCGCCGCCATATACTACCCTTTTTGATGGGGTGAAATATCTGATTGAATCAGGAAATCTAATACTATCGGCAGTCACAAATTCGCCATGTTTGAAGCGTTTGGTCAGATCAGCATAATAATCTTCAACGCCATCTTCGTATGGTTTCTGAATGCTTCGTCCCGAAGGTGTATAATAACGCGCTGTAGTAAGCCTTACCACTGAACTATCTGGCAGCATAAAAGGCCGTTGAACCAGACCTTTACCGAATGAGCGGCGGCCTAGCACAAGCCCGCGATCCCAATCCTGCACCGCCCCTGAAACAATTTCGCTTGCCGAAGCACTGCCTTCATTAATCATCACGATCAATTTTCCTTTCTCAAAGTTTCCGCGACTGGTGGCTTTGTAATCCATACGGGGATTTCGAAGTCCTTCGGTGTAAACGATCAGGCGACCGGCGGGAAGAAATTCATCTGACAAATCAATGGCTATATCCAGAAAACCACCTGAATTATTTCTGAGATCAAGGATAAGATTTTTCATCCCCTTTGCTTCAAGTTCAGCAATGGATTGTTTTACTTCGGAAAGCGAGGTGCGGGCAAAGCGGGTAAGTTTTATGTAGCCGATGTTATCATTGATCATAAACGTGGCATCCACGCTATTGATGGGGATTTTATCTCTGACAATGGTATAATCAATCAGGCCAGGCGTACCTTTACGAAAAACCTCAATAGTTACTTTGCTGCCTTTGGTTCCCCGAAGGCGTTCCATTACAAAAGTATTGGTAATTTTAGACCCATGCGCAACCTCACCGTTTATGGTGATGATTTTATCTCCTGCCCTTATTCCAAGTTTGTCAGAAGGCCCACCCGGCACAGCCGCAACCACAAGAATGGTATCGCTGAATATCTGAAACTGAATACCTACACCTTCAAAATTTCCCTGTAAGGGTTCATTTGCTTTGGCAACTTCCTCTTTTGAAAGGTAAACCGAATGGGGATCAAGCTCTTTGAGCATTGAAATTATTGCCTTTTCGGTAAGATCAGATTGATTGGTAGAATCAACATAATAGTAATTAATGATCTGCAGCAAAGAAGAAAACTTTTGTGCGGTTGATCTGGTATCGTTTCGCAACTGACCATATGAAGAACCCGGCGAAATTAAAAGGAATGCCAGAAAAGCAAAAACTGCAATTTTTATTCGGTTGGTTGAGTTTATCATTGTGTAATTGGAGTAAATTAAAGAAGAAACAGAAACTATTTACAAAAGTAATGACAATAATCGGTAATTGTTTAAACAATCCTGCCATAAATAGGTTTTAACACTTTTTAAGAGTTACATTTGTGTAAGAAATTCAAATGGCTGCAACAATCTTAAGATGGCTATCTCGGGGCAACCATTGTCTTTTTTGAAATCATTTCGGGCCCCTCTGAATTGATACTGTGATTAACTGATTTCCCCCTGTAAATGAATAATTATCAGGAGGCTTGTGCTGAAGGAAGATATTTGTAACTCAATCAAAAACAACTCATCTACCGATGTTAAAACCTGTTTCAAAGTATTTAATACCTTTATTTTCCGGATTTATTCTGTTTTCAACCATTTCCTGCAAACATGAACCGGAAACTCTTCCTGATCCTGAAATCCCAATAGACACAATAACAACCGGCATCCCCTGCAATCCGGATACATCATATTTTCAAAATGATGTTTTGCCGATTCTGATAAGCAGTTGTGCAATGTCAGGATGTCATGATGCAGCTTCTGCCCAGGATGGGGTGGTACTTATTTCTTACCAAACGGTAATGACAACAGGCGATGTCAGACCCGGCAATCCCGGTAACAGCGAAATATACGAAAAAATCACCGACAACGATCCTGAAGACCGTATGCCCCCGCCTCCAATGCAGGCATTGTCGCCGGATCAGTTAGAAGTTATCAGAAAATGGATTGCACAGGGTGCGAAAAACAACCGATGCGACAGCGGATGCGACACTGCCGTATTTACCTATAGTGGTGCGATATTGCCGATCATCAACAACAATTGCAAAGGTTGTCACAGTGGAGCAACCCCTTCGGGCAATGTAAATCTCGACAGTTATGCAGCCGTAAGAACTGTTGCTGAAAGTGGGCGTTTGTATGGCGCGGTAGCTCACCTTACGGGATATGTACCTATGCCTCAGGGAGGTAAATTATCAGATTGCAACATTACTCAAATCAGAAAATGGATTGAAAATGGCACTCCAAATGACTAAATTACTGCAAAAAATCTCAATTGTCATTCTGATGGCAATTTCACTAAATTCTTGTTACTACGACAATGAGGAATACCTTTATCCGGATTTGCCCGGAGGCGAATGCGATACCGTAAATGTCAGCTATTCAGGGGTTGTAGCACCCATAATGGCGGCCAATTGCAATTCATGTCACAGTCCGGCAGCCCCTTCAGGAAATGTAACCATTAGCACATATGATGGGCTTAAGGTTGCTGTTAACAGCGGACAATTCTGGAAAGCAATCAACCATGAGTCCGGAGCCTCACCTATGCCGAAAGGGGGAAATAAACTTCCGGCTTGCGAACTCAAAAAAATTAAGGCCTGGATAGATGCCGGTGCTCCTCAGAATTAATTCGGATAAACTTTCACTTATGAAATCAAAAATAACGGCAATATTTTTTACGTTTTTTGTTCTTACGGGCTTTAGTTCACAGGTGTTTGCACAAGACCTGCTTGATTTGTTGGGCGAAGATGAGCCGGTAACCAATTACACTTATGCAACCTTTAAAACCACACGTATCATCAACGGGCATTCGATAGAAAATCCGGCCGATGGGGTACTGCTTTTCATGATATCACATCGATTCGGGAAACTGAACTCAGGTGCATACGATTTTTTCGGACTTGATCAGGCAACCATTAGGCTCGGACTTGAATACGGAATCGGAGACCGGTTGAGCATTGGCATAGGTAGAAGTTCCTATCAAAAAGCCTTCGACGGATTTCTGAAGTTCAAACTGCTCAGGCAAAGCAGCGGAGAAAAAAATATGCCGGTTACGGCTACCTGGTTCTCATCAATGGATCTCTTTTCATTAAAGTGGCAGAATACCGAAAGGAAAAACTACTTTACGTCAAGATTATCGTATGTGCATCAATTGATGATCGCCCGGAAATTCAACGACTACCTTTCCATTCAGATTACTCCGACATTTATCCATAAGAATCTTGTTTCAAATACTACCGATGATAACGACACTTATGCAATGGGGATGGGTGGTCGTTTTAAACTTACGCAAAGGGTGAGTTTAAACGCTGAGTATTTTTATCTGTTGCCTGGCAGTGTGTCTGAATCATTTATCAATCCTTTGTCACTCGGGTTCGACATTGAAACCGGCGGACATGTATTTCAACTTCACTTCACAAACGCCCAACCTATGTTCGAAAGGGGTTTTATTACCGAAACCCGTGGAAAATGGAAAAACGGGGACATCTATTTTGGTTTTAACATAAGCCGTGTATTCACCCTGAAAAAGCCGGCTGAATTCAGGGAATAGTTTTTGCAGAGGATTGAAATTTTCCATCTGTCACTTAATTCATTCACATGACCTATCCTGAAGAAAAGCGAAAACTGTTGACCGGAATTTACTCGGCATTGATTGTTGTTGCTGTAATGTGGCTTATCAAGGCCATCGAATTAATTGCCGGGATCTCATTTGCTTCGCTCGGAGTTTTGCCTCTTCAGGCAAAAGGGCTGGCAGGTATTTTGTTCTCACCGTTGATTCATGCCGATTTGGCCCATTTGTCTGCCAATTCGGCACCTATGTTTTTGTTGGGGGCTGCACTGGTTTATTATTACCGCAAAGAATCCATCACAATTTTTACAATTTTGTGGTTAGTTACCGGCTTATGGGTTTGGCTTTTTGCCAGAGGAAACAGTTACCATATTGGCGCAAGCGGAGTAGTTTATGCGCTCGCTACATTTCATTTTACGGGGGGTGTAATCCGCAGAGAACCAGGATTAATGGCTTTCAGTATGTTGATCATCTTTTTATATGGAAGTATGATCTGGGGGTTCTTTCCCGACTTTTTCCCGCAAAAGAATATTTCATGGGAGTCGCATCTGATGGGTGCTGTGGCTGGCGTAATTATGGCATTCTTTTACCGGAAGTCAGGCCCTCAGGCAAAAGTTTATGAATGGGTTGATGAGGATGAAGATGAAGAATTTGAGGAATTTGAAACTTCTGAGAATCAGCCTTCGGAAAATACTGAAAATCCGGAAGAACCCGGAAATACAATTTCATATCATTACAAGGAAAAGGAGTAAAAACGTCAGCTTTCCCCGGTTACCGTATTTTGTCTGAAATGTCGTTTTGCCATGGCCCAAACCATAATGGCAACAAATATCAGCAACAAACCGTAAATGAAGATAAACCAATAGTTCATGGTAATATCTTCCTCCTTCTCTTCGGTAACTGCATTATAATCGCCAACATCTTTAGCCTTTAAATACCAGGTTGAATCAGAAGTTGAGTTATAGTGTGCAAAATATACCTGTACGCTGTCGAACTCATGAATAGCGGCATATGACATAACCATATTGGCATACATTACCCGCGAATCCTGTCTTAGTCCCAGTTCGGTTGCAATGGTAATTCCTTTATAAAAATAGCCTATTGCTGCTTGAAAATCCTTCTTTTTTATGAGCAGTTCTCCGATTGAATTCAGTGCAATGGCTGTGCTTCGTTTGTCTCCTGTTTGCTGATTGTACTGAAGTGCCTGAAAAAAACAATCCAACGCCTGCTCAAAGCGGTTAAGTCTGATATAAATCTTTCCCAGATTATCAAGCGTAGTTGCCAGGCCGGCAATATCACCCAGATCATCGCGCAGCGCCAGAGCAAGATTAAAATAAGTGATTGCCTTGTCATTCTGAAAAGTATTCTGGTAAACCCCGCCAATATTGTTGTAGCAATAAGCCAGGCTATAATCATCGCCGGTAATTTTTGACAACTCTCTGGCTTCGTGCAAAAGAACAAGGGCTTTCTGAGGTTTTCTTTCGTTGATCCAAACTGTGCTGAGGTTAATATTTGCATCAATCAGCCGACTGGTATCTTTGTTCATGGATGCAATTCTGACAACCTCATCAAAGGTTTTTATGGCGTTGATATTATCGCCGGTGTAACTATAAATGGTACCTGTATTAATCATTCCGCTGGTAGCGCCAACCGTATCACCCAGTTTAAGTTTAAGTTTTACCGATTGATCGAAACATTCAATGGCTTTTGAATAGTTGCTTTTTTCCTGATGAATAACACCAATATTATTGAGACTTGCCGCTATTCCCTTTTCATCGCCCAGCTTTTTGTACAAAAGGTAGGCAGAGTCGAACTGCATTTGCGAAACCTCAAGGTTGCCCATCATAAAATTAAGCACACCTATGAATCGGTAAACACGGGCCATTGAGGGCTCATGTTTTTGCCGGATTGCTTCGGTCAAAGCAGAAGAAGCCAGTGTGTATGCTTTTTGTGGCTCAGAGTTTCTGTAAACTTCGGCTTCCTTGATCATAGCTTCAATGCCAGGCAAAACCTGAGCTGATGCCACGCTGCCTGTTGGAAGCAGGACAAGCAATAAAAAAAATATTCTCAAGCCACCAACAATCCGTCGTTGCACAAATCTTTCCAGACAGGAATAATAATTTTTCATTGGGCGTCTTTAACGGTTAAATATGGGCGTAGTTTCAGGAAAAGGGATTCGTAAATCAGCGGGATTTCTTTGATTTCAATCAAATCAGTATATGCCCCTTTTTGAATGCGTTTATCAACTACAGCCTTCGCAATGTAATAGTCAATATAAGGATGGGCGCGCAATTCGTCAAGCGATGCTTTATTGATGTTGATCTTTTTAATAAGCCCTTCATCGGCAAAAAGATTTTCCTGAATCTGGATGAAACGTGCACTGTCCATTCCATAAACTTCCTGAAGCTGTCCGATATCGCTGAAACCTCCAAGCTTATCGCGATAACGCATTATTCGCTTTGCAAATGCAGGTCCTATGCCTCTCACTTTCACCAATGAAGCGGAATCCGCACTGTTCAGTTCTGCCCTGTGTGGAATGTACTCCTTTCCTGAAGACTTTGGATATTCCTTTTTATCAGAAGTATAGGCAGTCTCCACTTTATCAGGAAGTTGAATATAAGATTCCAGCAATCCATAAATTTCATCATCAACAACAAACAGCTTTTTTATATCTGTTTTCACCCTGAATTTCCCGCCTTTCTCTTTGAATTTAACAATGCCGGCAGCCTGCCTTTCGGTAAATCCAAGTTTTTTCCATCCTTTCTGGTCCAATTGATTGGGATCGAAAGGAAAAGGTTTGATGCGGTCTTTGGCAATGGATTTATCAGGGCGTGTAAAGTCAAATTCCCGCTGATCGGCAGCTACTGTTTTTTCTGATCTTTTCAGAAACTCATCAATCTCCCTGCTGAATTCTGCATTATCAATAATGGTTGGTTGCTGTATGCTAAAAATGTAGCGAGGGAGCAAAAATACCCCAAGTATTGCCACAATTAAAATGGCAATGGCATTTCTTTCCGATTTGCCAAAATGAAGAAACTCTTTGACTTTATTCTTCAAGTGTCATAAAAAGATCAACGTTCAACATCGTCATTTTCGCTGTAAGAATCGGGTTCTGCTTTAGGCTTTGTCACCAAAACTTTATAAAAGAACCACCCGGTAAGTATAGTTACAACCAACTGAACCGAAATCATTAAAATCAGTGCTGAGCTATTCATATTTCATTTCTCCCTTCTTTGGTGCGTTTATTCCATGCATAATAAACCAGGCCTGAAATCATTAAAAATACCGAGAGAAGCAGCAATCTGGCCATATCAATAAAGAAAACCCGATTGATTACTTTTCCTGTGAAAATTGTATTGCCTGTATTTACTCCATCACCGGGTTTAACCAACAGATAATGTTTTGTAGGACTATACCTGTATTGGCGTGATTGGACAGCTCCGTTTTCACCGGTTTTGGAGACGCTGATAAAGTGTTTCTTTCTCAACTGATAGGTTGAATCTACAATCCCGGACGATTCAGCATAAAACACATCAGCAAACCACTCCTTATTGGGGCCAATTCCTTTATGCTGAAGCTGACCAATTATACTTTCGTTATGAAATTCCCATTTTCGGGGATTGAAGTTACTCCAGTCATCGTTTGCCGGCCTGATAAGTGCTCCGGTAAAAACAAGGATAAGCACTACCGGAGTAATGTATTTGATGATAAACCGATATATGAGTGGAATTTTAATATCGGCTCCTTCAGTTATTTCGCGCCAGCCTTTTTTAAGGCCAAAAACCCAGGAGAACAGTACCGCTTCAAGCAGCGCAAAAACCACCAGAGAAACCGTGCCGGCCCAATAGTCATATTCATCAAAAACCCCTTCAGCAAAAAAGAAAATGGTGGGTAAGCCCAAAAGCATAATTACAGTTCCAAACCCGATTGCAGCTTTTGGCCGAGACCAGTTAAACTCATCCATCATAAAGCCCATGCCCGGAGTTCCCATGGCAAGGGAGGACGTTATTCCCGCGAAGAAAAGCAAACCAAAGAAACTGACTCCGGCCAGCGCAGAAAGTATTGGACCCCATTGCTCAAAAAGAAACGGCATCGTGCGGAAACCCAGTCCCAGTCCACCTATTCCGGTAAGTTCAACCACTTTATCAATTCCCAGATAGCCAATTGCAATGGGAATAATTACTGCACTTCCGAGTACGATCTCAACAAATTCGTTCATCCAACCTGCCGACATCGCATTCAAAGCAATATCGTCGTTCTTTTTCAGATAAGAAGCATAACATTGAATGGATCCCATCCCAACAGACAAGGTAAAGAATATCTGACCAGCAGCCGCAAGCCACACTTTTGGATTGGCCAGAGAAGAGTAATCAGGAGTCCATAAAAAGTTCAGGCCGACCACTCCGTCGTTGATGGCACCGTTTTCGCCGGCTTTCAGGGTTATACCTTTTATGGCCAGAAAGATGCCGAAGACAATCAGCATGGGTACGCCGATCTTGGCAACTTTTTCCACACCACCGCTCAGTCCCTTGCTTAATATCCAGGTATTCAGCGCAAGACAAAGCAGAAAAAATATAAGTGCTTCGTAAGGTATTCCGGTGGTAGAAGTAGTAACATCAAGATAATTGGTAAAAAATCCTGCAACTTCAAACTGACTCAGACCATTGAAAGTACCAAAAAGAGAATGAAAAATATAAGAGATGGTCCAGCTTTCGAGATAACAATAATAGGAAGCAATGGCGATGTTTGAGAAAATGCCGAACACCCCGACATACTTCCATATCCATCGCTTATCCATTGAACCCATGATAAACGGAGTGGAGTGATGCCCGAATCGCCCTCCGAATCTTCCTGATGACCATTCTATCATCAGTAAGGGAATTCCAAGAATTAAAAATGAGATGAGATAAGGAATAATGAATGCTCCTCCTCCATTTTGAACAGCCTGTACAGGAAATCTCAGAAAATTACCAAAACCAACAGCATTTCCGGCCATTGCCAATACCAAACCTACCCTTGAACCCCAGGCTTCTGTGTTTTTTACCATATTCTTTGTTTTCAGTTTTGTGGTTTATGTTCTTCTTCCTGAATTAAAATACAATAATAGAGACACTTATATGCGTAATGACAAAAAATGCAAAGAAACTTCAGCCAAAGTGAACGGTTAAATTTCAATCGCTCATTTTCTGATTGGCAGCTGCATCAAACACTTCCCATATGCAATATTATGAAAAATGCTTGAATTGACGAAGGTGTCAGAATGAAAATGTTAGTTATTGAAAAGAAAACATAATTGAATGCGTACAACTTTTTATTTTACCAAAGACAGATTGTCCATTTTATCCTTTCCCGCACGTGCAGCGATTTTTTAGCCCTTCTTCATTTTAGTTAGATTCATGCGAATGTATTTCTTTTTTTGAGAGCACCTCGTTGATTTCTTTTATTGTTGATAGATTTCTTTATTCAACTGCGATCATAAATGTTATTTCATTTCAATACACTAAATATTATCATGGCGGTAGTATTAGTTATCAATAAGATTAGATAATTTGGCTTAAAGTACTCATAGTTAATAATAATGTAATACATTTGATGATTATTTTCACAATAATTTTGTGAACTCATATTTTATGTGTAATATTACCGCCAGATATTAATTTAGTACTAACATTAAAATCTACGGTTATGGCTCTCAAAATTGATGGATTAAAAGGAAATGATTTTATCATTGACCCTGACGATTCTTTAGCCATGAAATTGGCTATGCTTATCGAAGGCCATTGCACTATCGGTGTAAAGGCAGCTTGCCAGAAATTTGGTTACACTGAACAGCGTTTCTATCAATTGAAGAAACAGTATGAACAGGAAGGGGCCATAGCCTTGGTAGACAAAAAGCGTGGTTCAGATGCAAAGCCAGTAAGAACTGAGGTTGTTGTGAATCAAATAATCAGGCTTCGCTTTTTAGACCCACTAGCCAGTTGCGATGTGCTGGCACAAAAACTCAAACAGATGGGTTATAGTGTCAGCAAAAGAAGCATCGAACGAACCATTACAGAATATGGCTTAAAAAAAAACTCATTGTTTCAACCCGACGAAAGAAAAGCAAAAACAAGAAGTAGACATTAGGTTTTCGAAGCGGGAAACCGAGACTGTAAAAATTAACAATGATGACAGCGAACGAAGGTTCAGAGAATCGCTTTCTAAAACCATCAGTGGGACATCGGTTGGGTTATGGTTTTTGATTGTAGCCTATCTCAGGCTGGGTATTTGGGATTTAATTAAATCATTTACAAGTTGTTCCGACAGTGATATCGATGCACATATTGCTATGCAAATAGTAAATGAGTCCGCTTTGTGCAGCAATCGAATCCGCAAGAGCAACTATCTGGCAAACCAGGGTTTTGAATTAGTCAATGGGTTGGGCTTTTTAGCCAGCGATCAGCAAGTACATTATTTATTAGATAAACAAACCGTTTACCAGGCAGCTCAGATGCAAAAAGCATTGGCAGGCATAAGGGCAAATGCAGGCCATTACTATGGAAATACTATTGCCATTGATCCGCACCGTATTATCACAACCTCGCAAAGGGTAATGCCCAAAAAGAAAAAGCAGCCTGAAGAACCGTCCAGAAAAATGTTGCAAACTTTTTTTGCTAATGATGCTGACACTGGACAACCCATAGGTTTTGGGATAGGGTCACCAGGGGTTAGTACAACAAAAGCTACTATCGATCTGCTGAATTTGACAAAAATTGTCAGCAAGGATGCTTTGATTCTGGCTGATAAAGAACACTTTACAGACAAGTTGATAGAAACCATAAGCCAGCAAATGGATTTTGATTTATTGATCCCCGCAATAGCGAACCAGCGAATCAAAGACATTGAGCAAAATTCTCAATACAAACACTTATGGGCCGGATATGCTTTGGCTGAAACAAAATTTCGTTTTGAAAGAGGAGGATCAGATTATCGAATGCTTACACAAAGAGAAGGCGAAGTTGAAAAAGATTTTGCATATAAATCGTTTATAACATTGAAGGACAAATCTGCCGAGAACCTATTAACGGTAAAGTATGCCCAAAGATGGACTATTGAAGATTTTTTTAATTTTGACGGAGCTATGGGATTTGATCGGGCTTCAACATTTAATCTAAATATTCGGTATGCAAAAATGTCCCTGGCCCTTTTGGCACAGGCAGCAACCTATGAACTTAGGCGGCAATTGCCAAAACCCTATGACCGTTGGAATGCAACACATCTGGCTGATGCTGTACTGGGTAAAATTGACGGGGACATAAGAGTAAAAGATGATACTATCATTGTGACCTGCTATGACGCCCCCAAAGAACTAAATCTTCATGAAAATTATTCAGATTTACCTGCAAGACTGATGTCCGAAGGAATCAATCCTAATATTCCATGGCTTTATAATTTCAAACTCGACTTCAGGTTCAAATGACTAAAATGAATACCCCCGAGAAAATCGCTGCACGTGCGGGACTACCATTGACAGATTGTCGTTTTATGCTTCGTTCCGATAACTATCGGAACCGCTCAGTAAATCAGTGCTATGAAATTTAAAATTTATACCCCTTTTCTCAGCAGATAATTTCCAATCCTGCAATCGAGGCACTTTTTTTTGTCGCAATAAGCTGATTTGAGTCCGATCAGTGCCTGTGTATTGAAAGCAGTACTCACATCCATGCCTGACTTCGCCCAGTTTTGGGTGATGACATTTTTTTCGCCGGGGAACTGATTGAAAAAATCAAGCGCCCGGTTGCACAAAACATCATCGTCAATTGCCCGTCCATAAACAAACATAAACGGCAGCACAGCATTTATCATAAGCAGATTAACGGAATCTTTTCCGAGTGTTTTCTGACGCGGTGCGACCTCCCTATCAAACATATAATGGGTTTCCCAATAGGGTGAAGGTACAACTCCCAGGAATAATTTCATCAGATCATCGGCAGCTGCGCATTCAAGGATTCGTGACAATAAACGCTGACTGTGACAAAGCAAATTTGAAAACTGACTCAACCGGATGGTAGGAAAATTAACGGGCCGAAGTCGGAGAAATTTCCACAAATGCCCTGAAATCGGGATCAGATGGTATTTTTTCCGGAGGAAAGTATATTCATTGAAAAGATCCTGCGCCCATCGGTCGGTAGCTTCTTCGGTAAGGAGACCCGATTGACCAAATACCAGCGCTTCCACCTGGAAAAGATTATCGGCATGACGGGCCAGGATGGTGTAAGGCAGGGATCTGGCAAGCATTTCGAAAGGCAGGGCATTCACATTAAAGCCAAAACTACGGGCAAGGGTAAAGTAAAGGGCTTCTTCCCAGTTGTTTTTACCCAGTTCGAGGAAACCGGAAATAAAATCCGCTTTTCGCTCCAATCGTTCAATGAGCATTCGTTCCAGCCAGAGAGTAACATCCGGAGCCGGAACTGCAGTAATCTGATTGGCACAAGGCACCCACAAACGGGCATCAATAAAGCTGCGGTATTTAATAAAGAGGTTTTCTTCGAAGAAGCCTTTCATCTCCAGCAAAGGAATCCTGGAATCATGCACCGAAACATCGTTGTTATAAACTGCATGTAAAACCACATTGTCATAAGCCGGATCATTCTGATGGCCATGTTTCAGCCAGTCGGAGGTGTTGATATGAATTTCAACATTTCCGGCCCACATGGCCGAACCTATGCGCAGGCGGGCATCTGAAAAGTCAGGGCCTGAATTATGATTATGAATGCCAGGGGATAAAATTTCAATTTCCTCTCCCTCAGAAGTCTGTAATATTCCTTTGAATAACCTGTACTTCCATATGTAATGCAGAAACTCTTCGTTCATACCGGAATTTTCAATAAAAATATAAAAAATGGTGCAATCGATTGAAAAAATAAGTATATTTGAACAAAAAAGTACCTGAAATCAGGAACAGATATCGGGCGATATAAACTTTAACTTATATTTGCCTCCGCAAACAAGGAATTCATGACAAGTGCAGAAACGCTTACCACCGGAATTGAGTACAAGGTAAGAAAGCTTTTGGAAAAGAATAGTGCACTGAAAGCTGAGAATGAAAAACTGAGTCAGGAAGCAAAAGCGTTGAATGCAAGAATTGAAAACCTGAAGGCGAATCTGAGTGAACTTGAGAATAGATTAATTGTTGTCAAACTGGCGAAAACACTAAACAAGGAAGAGAGCCGGACAAACGTCAAACTGAAAATTAACGAACTTGTGCGAGACATAGATCGTTGCATTGGACTTTTAAATAAATAACAAACTGTAAATAACCCTGATGGATGAATTGTCAATAACCGTTGTAATCGCAGACCGGCCCTATAAACTCACGATAAGCCGTAGTGAGGAAGAGGCCATCAGAAAAGCAGCAGCAGCTATTGATGATCAAATTGAAAAATATGCAAGCTACTTTCAGTACAAAGACAAACAGGATCTTCTGGCTATGGTAGCACTGCAATTTTCGACGAGTTCCATTGAATTTGAGAACCAGTTAAAGTTTCGCGATCAGGAACTTATGGGCAGGCTCTCCGAAATTGACAAGGTGCTCACAGAATCGTTATAAAAATAAAAGTCATTAAAAGTTCTTTGAAAACATTAAGACATCCCGCATTGCTCCTCAGTTTGTAAACTCAACATTTTCAACTTTGGGGCACACGCTCAGTATGCGGCCTAGAACAGGCCTTACCCCGGTTTCGGCCGGGTCTCTCTCAGGAGGGCATTGGACGTTCGAAGTCACTGGCAGCCTCATTCATGTAGTTTTGGGGTTTACCAAAACTCATAGGACAATGCGGGTTTTTTTGTCCCCCTTCCTCCATTTCAATATACACCAACTAACTTTTATCAAAAAATGGAGACATTAATAATTGTTCTGGCTATTGTGGCGGGACTGGTTGCAGGAGTAGTAATCTCTTCAACCATGCTGCGAAAAGCCATTGAGAAGAAAAGTCAACACATCCTGAAGGATGCTGAAGAAAAAGCAGAAATGATCCTGAAGGACAAAAATCTGCAGGCTAAGGAGAAGTTCTTCCAGCTAAAATCAGATTACGAGAACACATATCAGGAAAAAAACAAGGAAATATTAAAAAACGAAAACAGACTCAAACAAAAAGAAGCCACACTCTCTCAAAAATTTGAAGAGCTTCAAAGAAAACAGAAAGAAACAACAATCATTAAAGACAACCTGACTGCCCAGCTTGAATTGCTGAACAAAAAGCAGACAGACCTCGACAAAGCCATCAAGCAACAGGTAGAACAACTCGAAACCATTTCGGGCTTGTCGCCGGAAGCAGCTAAATCGCAACTTATTGAAGCCCTGAAAGATGAAGCCAAGTCGGAAGCTATGGTTCACATCAAGGATATAATTGAAGAAGCAAAGCTTACCGCCAATACTGAAGCCAAAAAAATCGTTATTGAAACCATTCAGCGTACTGCTGCCGAACATGCCATTGAAAACAGTGTTTCGGTATTCAACATTGAAAGTGAAGAGATAAAAGGTCGCATCATTGGCCGCGAAGGTCGCAATATCCGCACCCTTGAAGCCCTTACCGGAATTGAAATTGTAATTGACGATTCGCCTGATGCCATTATCCTCTCGGGTTTCGATCCTGTGCGCCGCGAAATTGCACGCCTGTCGCTGCATAAACTGGTTACCGATGGCCGTATTCACCCCGCCCGTATCGAAGAAGTTGTTGCCAAAACCCGCAAACAGATTGAGCAGGAAATCATTGAAACCGGCAAACGCACCGCGATTGACTTAGGAATTCATGGGCTGCATCCTGAATTGATCCGTATGATCGGTAAAATGAAATATCGTTCATCTTATGGACAAAACCTGCTGCAGCACTCCAAAGAAGTTGCAAACCTTTGCGCCACAATGGCCGCTGAACTTGGCCTCAGTCCGAAAAAAGCCAAACGTGCCGGACTGCTTCATGATATAGGGAAAGTGCCCGACAATGAACCGGAATTGCCACATGCAATCCTTGGTATGAAACTGGCGGAACGCTATAAAGAACCTGCTGACATTTGCAACGCCATTGGTGCTCACCACGATGAAGTGGAAATGGAAAGCCTTATTGCACCGATTGTTCAGGTTTGTGATGCCATTTCTGGCGCCCGCCCCGGTGCTCGTCGCGAAGTGGTTGAAGCTTACATTCAGCGTCTTAACCATCTGGAAGAGCTGGCACTCTCTTACCCCGGTGTCGTGAAAACCTATGCCATTCAGGCAGGCCGCGAACTCAGGGTAATTGTGGGTGCTGATAAGGTATCAGATGAAGAAGCCAATAAGATTTCATACGACCTGTCGAAAAAAATACAGGACGAAATGACTTACCCGGGACAAATAAAAATTACCGTAATCCGCGAAACAAGAGCAATCAGTTTTGCGAAATAAATCACTTAAGTCAATAAAAAAAGCGTCCTTATGGGACGCTTTTTTTATTAGGGACATTTAATAAGGTGTTATAAGTTCATCACCCTACAAAGCAACAATTCCCTCAATTTCAGCTGCCAGTCTGTAGCGTTGAATTACTTCGGCGGCATCCATCATCATTTCTTTTATTGTAACAGAGATGAATTTCTCCTTAGATGAATTTCGGCTGGTAAAAATGGAGTCTTCATTAAAGATACTCCTCAGAATTGCATAATCGCGGTTGTTGTTCAGGATAATAAACTTGAACATGTAAACCTTCGGCCATTTTCCTTCATGAGAAAGCTGAGCCTCGAGCCGGTTTAAGAAATCGTCGTGAATTGCCATAAAGGATTTCGGATTGTGGATTGTGGATTTCGGATTTTGGGTTTACCTTCGGTGAGCTCCGCTTCGCTTCGGTTCGGATTTCGGATTTCATCTGACCTCAGACCTCTGACTTCCGACTCCATTTCGGATTTTTGATTGCGGATTTCGGATTTCATCTGACCTCAGACCTCTGACTTCCGGCCTCCATTTCGGATTTTTGATTGCGGATTTTGGATTTACCTTCGGTGAGCTCCGCTTCCCTTCGGTTCGGATTTCGGATTTCAGCCTCAACCTCAACCTCAGCCTCAGCCTCAGCCTCAACCTCAGCTTCAATGCATTCTCACCCTTTTAAGCAGATAAGGCAAAAGCACCTGCCGATAACCCAAAGCGATATCAGCTTCGATAAGGTCGATGTGGTACTGTGCGCACTTCATGATAAGTTCAGATTTAAACAACTGCATTTCAGCACGATAACCTTCTCTGACTTCATGCGGACGTACTTTAACCTCTTCACCGGTTTCCATATCAATAAAACGATAAGGTTTATTGTCGAAGGCAAAATCGATTTCGTGTTTCTTATCTGTGACATGAAACAGGATTACCTCGTGCTTGTTGTGTTTCAGATGCTGAAGTGCCGGAAAAAGCTGACTGCGCGAACCTTCACCATCGAGCATATCGCTGAAAATAATTACCAGCGAACGCTTATGAATGTTGTCGGCAATTTCGTGCAAGGATTGGGCTGCTGATGTTGTTTTGCCCGTTTTTGCCGATTTGTCGTTGAGTAACTTCTCAAGCTCGGTATAAAGACGCTTGCTGTGAACCAGATTAGAATGAGCACCGGTGTGAAGGTCAATTTTATCGGTAAAAATGCTCAAGCCTGCGGCATCGCGCTGACGACGCAGCAGATACATCAGCGCAGCAGCAGAATAGATAGAAAAATTCATTTTATCGGGATCTTCCGGCGTTGGATTATCGTGAAGCGGATAATACATAGAAGAAGAACCGTCAATCACAATCTGGCAGCGAAGGTTGGTTTCTTCCTCGTACCTTTTTACGTACAAACGGTCGGTTCGTCCGAAAAGTTTCCAGTCGATATTTTTAACCGACTCGCCCTGATTGTAAAGGCGATGTTCGGCAAACTCAACCGAAAAACCATGAAAAGGACTTTTGTGAAGTCCGGTAATAAACCCTTCAACCACCTGACGGGCAAGCAGTTCAAGCGGGCTGAATTGATCAAACCTGGATTGGTCTATGGTAATGGGCACAGGTTTCAGTTTTAATAAACAAAATAGGCTGTCTCAAGAGCAAAGCGATGTTTACTTTTCGTTATACTGCTTTCACACAGTCGTTCTGCTTAAGCTGACTATCCGAATTTAAACAACAGTCAGAAAACAGTAACAAAGAATAAACGGCTTTTGAGACAGCCTGTTCAGAAAAATGTTTTATCAGAGCAATTTCTCGAGCTTGGCAACAAGAACAGATTTTGGCACTGCACCTACCTGTTTGTCAGCAATTTCACCGTTTTTGAAAAACAGTATGGTTGGGATATTGCGGATTCCGTATTTGGCAGTTATACCTGGATTGCTGTCAACATCCAGTTTTCCGATGACTGCACGGCCTTCGAATTCGTGGCTCATTTCCTCAACAAGAGGTCCTACCATACGACAGGGTCCACACCACTCAGCCCAAAGGTCAACTATTGCCGGTTTATCTGATTTTAAAACGACTTCTTCGAAATTCGCATCTGTCAATTCAATAGCCATAATCTTTTTATGATTTAAGGTTCAACAATTTGGTTGGGGTTCAAAGATAACGCATTTTTTATCGTTGGGTTTACCACCGAAGGAATTTTATTGAAAATTTACTTCTTCGCTGAATACTATCCCAGCGTAATACCAATGTATTCAAAGGGTTTAAGAGCAGCAACCAAGTTTCGGGGATTAACCCTTAAACGGGAAGGCAGCTTTACTGCAACTCTGTTCAGTTCGTCGAGAATGTTGATGTATAAAGGTGTGTTACCTTTGGAGGATTCCATGATGCTTCGCAATTGCGCAACCAGAGGTTCAGTTACATCTCTCACACCGATAGCAAGCGTAATGTTTTTGGTGAGTTTATCAATTGACTCAGCCAGCAGACTGATGTTGGAGACTTTGAGTTCAATCTGATCAGAATCGCGGAACCTTTTCTGCACCGAACCACTCACAATCAGCGACAAACCAGGAACCAACAAATGCCTGAACTTCAGGTAATCATCAGAAAACATGGTAAGCTGAACCGAGTCGTTGTGATCTTCAATGGTAAATATCCCGAAAAGGGTATTGTTCTTACTGGTTCGTTCTATGGCTGTGGTAACAATTCCGGCAATGGTAACCGGATGGCCCAACAATCGTCTGATGTTTTCCTCTCTGATGTCACTAACTTCATTTTTACAGAAGGCATTGATTTCAAGGCGATAATCATCTAATGGATGCCCTGACATGAAGAAACCGGTTACTTCCTTTTCGTTTCGGAGCTGTTCAAAATTGCTCCACGGTTCGCAATCGGGAATGGTTACTTCGGGCATTTCAACTTCAGAAGCGCCTCCAAACAAACTCACCTGCATTCCAAGCTTTTGCGCCTGATAATCAGAGGCATGGCGAAGAACTTTATCCAGAAAAGTTGGTCCATCGGGCACATCCTGATAAAAATACTGCGCCCTGTGTGTACCTTCGAAAGTATCAAATGCGCCGGCATTTGCAAGTGCATCAAGACTGCGGCGGTTAATGGTACGCAGGTTTACGCGACGGGTTAGATCAACGATATCTTTAAACGGGCCATTGGCTGCACGCTCTTCCATCATTGCAACAACTGCATTTTCACCAACGCCTTTCACAGCGCCCATTCCAAAGCGAATCTGTCCGCTTTTATTCACAGCAAAGTTGTAACCCGACTCATTTACATCCGGCCCCAGAACCGGAATTCCCATACGACGGGTTTCATCAATAAAGAAGGTAATCTTTTTGATATCGCTGAGGTTGTGGGTAAGCACAGCGGCCATATATTCGGCAGGGTAATGCGCTTTAAGATAAGCTGTCTGAAAAGCTACATAAGCATAACAGGTTGAGTGTGACTTATTGAAGGCATAAGCTGCAAAAGCTTCCCAATCAGTCCAGACTTTTTCACAGGCTTTCAGATCGAGGTTATTGGTTTTGCAACCTGCCATGAATTTGCCCTTTTTCTCATCCAGGGTCTTACGGTCTTTTTTACCCATTGCTTTGCGCAAAGTATCGGCATCGCCTTTGGTAAAACCGCCGAGCTTCTGCGAAAGAAGCATCACCTGCTCCTGATAAACAGTAATTCCGTAGGTTTCTTCAAGATATTCCTCAAGTTCAGGAAGGTCGTAAACCACTTTTTCGCGGCCGAACTTACGGTTGATAAAGTTGGGAATATAATCCATCGGGCCCGGCCTGTAAAGGGCATTCATGGCAATCAGATCCTCAAATTTATCGGGTTTCAGTTCGCGGAGGTGTTTCTGCATTCCTGCCGACTCAAACTGGAAGGTTCCGTTGGTTTCACCCCGCTGATAAAGTTCGAATGTTTTAGGGTCTTCCAGAGGAACATTTTCAATATCAACTTTAACACCGTGATTTTCTTCAATAAGGCGGAGACAATCTCTGATGATTGTCAGGGTTTTGAGTCCCAGAAAGTCCATCTTGATAACACCGGCATTTTCAATTTCTTTGCCTTCGAACTGTGTGATAAGTAGCTCAGATTCTTTTGAAGTCAGTACCGGAATGATATCCGTAAGGTCAGATGGCGCAATGATGATTCCTGCGGCATGTATTCCTGTGCTTCTCACGGAACCTTCGAGCCTTATGGCTTCGCGAAGAACTTCGGCCTGAAGGTCTTTGCCTTTGGCAATTTCGCGCAGCTTTTTAACATCTTCAAGGTCTTCGTTCTGAAGACCTTCTTTTTCTTTCAAACCACCGGGACCTTCAAGAGGAGCAAGCATAACACGGCGGAGTTCAATACCCGGTTTTTCCGGAACAAGTTTAGCCAGGTAATTCGCATCATTCAAATGAAGGTCGAGTACCCGCGCCACATCTTTGATCGAACTTTTAGCAGCCATTGATCCAAAGGTAACGATTTGAGCTACCTGGTTCCGGCCATATTTTTCCACCACATAGTCAATGACTTTCTGGCGGCCTTCATCATCGAAATCGGTATCGATATCGGGCATACTCTTTCGATCGGGATTCAGAAACCTTTCGAACAGCAACTTATACTTTATCGGATCAATGCTTGTAATTCCGATGCAATATGCAACAACTGAACCTGCCGCTGAACCACGTCCGG
>Ga0351882_1011_pt1 | contig 79828 bp, 46 predicted proteins | sample BONcelFGM3001F13_FD_206762 | JGI IMG/M metagenome (GOLD analysis project Ga0351882, IMG submission 206762) | Enriched cells from coal bed in the Powder River Basin, Montana, United States - BONCAT cells FGM rep3 HSBNCT.FGM.300.1.F13 ... | reverse complement strand
GAGGGATTGCATAACTTCATCCGGTATCGTGTCTCGAAAGAGGAAGGAATTGACGCAAAATTATGCCACATTGTAGATTCGCACTATTTTAGGGGGAGGCTGAGTGCCTATGAGGCTCAAAGCAGTGAAAACAAACTTTATGCCGAGAGGATTTTCGATGATATCCTCATGGGCGAAAAAGTGATAACCCATTACCTGCCATTGCGCATGCGCGGTGGAAAACGTGAAGAAAAAGGGATTGACGTATGGCTGGCTCTCGAGGCCTATGAGCTGACAGTATTCAAAAAGTTTGATGTACTCGTGCTTATAGCTTCTGATGGCGATTATGTTCCCCTTGTTCGTAAGCTCAATACTCTGGGAACCAGAGTTATGTTGCTAAGTTGGGATTTCCGTTATCAGGATATGAATGGTCGCGAAAGCGTTACCCGCACTTCACAGGAACTTCTTGAGGAGGTGACTTATCCGGTAGCTATGCACGAAATGATTGACAACCGCCTCAATAAAAATGATGCAGTTATCTCAAATCTGTTCGATAAGCAGGATGAAAACAGGATGAAATTTATCAATAAACCTGTTCCGGAAGGTGTTCAGCGTAGTCGCACACTCAATATGAAGAGCGGTTACGGTTTCATTGCTTTCCCTCCCAATAACCTGTTCTTCCACTTCGAAGACGTAATGGAAGGTAATTTCAATGACATTATGGACGGCGATATGGTTGAATTTGAAATCCGTCGAAATGAACGTGGAGAAGAAGTAGCCTTCAATGTCCGTAAGATTGAACCCGGTTTGGTTTAATCTGATGATAATTATTTTTAAAAGCCGGTCGAAAGCCGGCTTTTTTGGTGTATTCGCACATTATATCCCCTTCTGTTATCGACAGAAAACTCCATCTGTGAAATATTTTTTCAGAATCATAAGTTGGGTTATAGATGTTACTAATTCAATAAGACTTGCTTTAGGACACACTTTTAGTTATTTTTGTGGTAATCAAATGATTTATTCACTCAATTATTCAATTATGAAAAAATTTACTCTTTCAATGATTGCAATGTTGGTATTTGTATTTACAACATTAAATCTACACGCCCAGCAGCGGGAATTAGTTTACGAGGATGATTTTGAAAGCTATGCGGTTGATGATTTCATCGCTCAGTCTAATCCCGAAATGTGGACAACCTGGTCAAATGCTCCGGGTGGCAGCGAAGATGCGCAAATTAGCGATGAACAAGCTTTTAGTGGAACAAAATCGGTTAAAGTGGATGGGGTCACAGACCTCATTCTTAAACTTGGCAACAAAACCAGCGGGGTTTATGAGGTTAATTTTAATTTCTATGTACCGGTAGGTTTGGGTGGATATTACAATATCCAGCATTATGAAGCACCTGGTGTTGAATGGGCCTTTGAAGTTTATTTCCAGGCCAATGGCACTGGCTTCATGAATGCCGGTGGTGATAATGCAGCCACGTTCAACTATACACAAGGTGAATGGTTTACAATTAATAATTACATAGACCTGGATGCCGACTGGGCGCAGGTTTACTTTGATGATGTATTGATCCATGAATGGCAATATAGCCTTCAGGCACAAGGAGCGCCCGGTCTGCTGCAACTTGGAGCCGTTAATTTCTATGCCGGCGTAGTTACCGGATCGGGAGAAATACCAACCTATTATCTGGATGACATTTCATTCGATGCAAATATTGAACAGGTGCTTTATTACAATGAGTTTGATGAATACACTATTGGCGAATATATCGCTGTTGTGGATCCCGATTGGTGGACAACCTGGTCAAATACCCCCGGCACTGCTGAAGATGCGTTTATCGTAAATGAACAATCAAGTAGTCCTGAGAATTCCATAAAAGTAGATGGGATCTCTGACCTGGTTTTCAAAATGGGCAACAAAACAAGCGGAAAATACATACTTGATTTCGAGTATTTCGTACCTTCAACATTTGGAGCTTATTATAACCTTCAACATTATGAAAGTCCGGGTGTAGAATGGGCTGTAGAAGTCTATTTTGCAACAGATGGAAACGGCTCCGTAAATGCCGGGGGAGAAAATGCCGCAACCTTCACATACAATCACGACGAGTGGTTACAAATTACCAACGTTATTGATCTGGATGCTGACTGGGCGGAGCTTTATATCGATGATGTGCTAATCTACGAATGGCAGTTTAGTCTTCAGGCCACCGGAGAACCCGGAATGTTGCAATTGGGAGGCGCCAATTTCTACGCCGGAGCTCCTACAGGTGAAACACCAACCTATTTTCTTGATAACCTCTCCTATGTTGCATTGGTTCAGCCTGCACTAGGGTCAATTATCGATATTGATGACAGTGATATCCTGAGTTTATTGTCGGAAGGCGAAATGGAAACCATTAATCGTTCCCTTACAAACGCTGGTGACATGCCTCTTATCTATGATATTGTTGTTTCGTTTGATGATCCTACTGGTGCCAAAACATCACCATGGGTTTCAAATACCCCAATTGGCAAATTCATCGACACACCGGCACATGCTCCAAATTATACTCCTGGAATTGTTGCCCCTGCAAACCGCGATGTCGTATTGAACTATGACGGAGAGAATGCTTCTGCCATTGGATCAGCAGTAGCCGCACAATGGCGAGTTGCTGCCATGTTCCCGTCAAGTATGGTTGCACAGTACAATGGTATGTATGTTTCGGCAGTCAGTGTATTTATCAATGAAGTAGCCAGTTCAAATAAAATCCAGATTTACGATATGGGTTCTATTAATTTGCCTGGACCTGGTGTATTACTTTACGAGCAGGATTTTACCCCACTTCCTACAAGCTGGAATGAAGTTATTTTAACTACCCCGGTTTATGTTAGCGGACGCGATTTGTGGGTAGGATACCGTTTTAACAAACCAGCAAACATGTATCCTGCCGGGGTTGATGCAGGTCCGGCAAATCCAAACGGAGACTGGCTTGCTACGGGTCCGGGATGGGGACACTTATCAGACAATCCTGCACTTGATGCCAACTGGAATATCCGTGCTTTGCTTACTGGCGAGTCAGGACCAGTCTGGTTGTCAGTTAATCCTAATCAGGGAATAGTTGAAGGAGGATCATCGGATGTATTGGATATTGTAGTGAATTCTGCTGGCCTGACTCCTGCCAACTACTTTGGAAAATTGCACGTAAGAAGCAATGATCCTGAAAATGAACAAGTTGATATTGCAGTCACACTCACGATTGTTACAGGAATCAATGACGTTGGAGAACAAACGTATGTTTCTGTATATCCTAATCCTGCAAATGATGTATTGTTCCTCAAAGGCAATACCGACATTAAAACAATTACACTGAGGAACATCCTTGGTCAGGTTGTTTATGAAAGTTTTGTTGGTCAACGTGATACCCGCATTGCAACAAGTAGCTTTGAATCCGGAATGTACATTCTGACCATTCAAACCCAAAGGGGAATTGCTACTCAAAAAATCATGATTCATTAATCACTGATATTGCTCAAAGAAAAAGGGCTTCCATTTGGAGGCCCTTTTTGATTTTATCCAACTGATGATCTTTCAAAGCGTATAATATGCCGAAATTACCAGTGCATCGCTAAACTGTCCGTGATCCCAAAAACGCCATACATCTCCGTTTACACGTCTTTTACGTAAGGAAAACAGCGAATTGTCAGTTCTTAAATTAACCCGGAGATTATCATTTATTCTGACAGATAGTCCGGCCAGAAAACAGAGATTGGTTAAACTGAATGGTGATTCTACAGTTTCGTATCCATTAAATTTCTCATTGCTGTGGATCAGAATATTCAAGCTTAGTCCGGTTTCGAAACTGAGAAGTTCATTGTATTGAATTCTGTAAAGTAATGGCATATTGATATATCCCAAACGCATAAGGTATGCATCTAATTTATCTTTCTCGTAATCCGGATTTTCACGGCTACCTTTCTGTATGTATCCCAACTCCATCTGCATTTTTGATCTTGCGCCAATAGCAAGGCTGATCCACCCTCCGGCGTTGATGCCGGCTTTGTTGTAGCCCGAATATTGATCGCCTGCAACCTGACTGCCCACCAGGCCAAGCATTACGCCGCCCTCAAACTTCTGGGCGTTAAGGTTAAAAATACAGAGAAAGCAAAAAAAGGTGAGTAAAAATCCGAATTTCATGGGTGTATTTTTTTGTTGTGCTGATGTTGGGTTTATCGCACACTAAAATACAAACAAATCCCACATCAACGGCAATTTTCAGGAGGACCTGCCATATCCTTTAATTCGCCAAACCATACCACAATAAACTGATCGTTGGCTCCGATGCCCATGGCTTCCCAGGTGGCGGTTTTCCATTTCCCCCGATTCATCATTACTTCGTGGTGTCCACGGCTTTTCTTCCAGCCTTCAAGTGCATCTTCAACAAACGACTGATTATCGGAATAATCGTGCGTAGAGTAAAATGCAATTTCAAATCCATCTCCTTTATAACTGGTGAGCTCCCGGGGTTTATCCCACATGCAGGCAGCCTTACTGTGATCACTGCCATAGCAGCATGAACTCCATCCGGGATTCTCTGACCAGCTATGAAGGTTACACGATGTGCCATACGTATAGTGGCCCTTCAGATCATTTACATGAATGCGTGCCACCCACGATAATGAAGTTGAAAGCGGAATCGGCTTAAGACCCTGTTTTCTGCGGTATTGGTTGATTGCGGTTGCCATTTTCTGTTCAGCGTCATTCAAACAATGTGTTCCGGAAAGCTTTGCAGAAACGGGTGGAATTGACTGCCCGTATGCAGTCACTTCTATCAACATCAGCAAGCTGAGAAGTCTGAGTAAGATCATAGTCAATTGTAGTTCAACGTATTTTTTTCCTTTAAAAACCGGAAAGGCGTTAAAGTAATTCAGTGAAATTTCGGTAAAGTTACAAACCAGAATTATAACGCAGATTTTGTTTCAAAAATTGCACCAGAAATTTCATGTCAGTTTTTCGGGAAATACTGTAGTTTACTCCAGACATCGACTTATTCAACCCAGTGAATGAATCTATTTTTCTCAACCACTGAATAAAGTTTTATTATTCAACCGATTTCGCGTAATTTTGGTACGGTGCAATTTATTCCTTCATGCCCACATGCAATAATCAGAAAATATTATGGATAATAACCAGTTCAAAATTCTATTGGTCGATGATGAACCCGATGTTCTTGAGTTTCTGAGCTATAACCTGAAAAAAGAGGGTTACACAGTTTATAAAGCCAAGAATGGCCGTGTCGGACTCGAACTGGCTGTGCAGGAAAAACCTCAGCTGATTATCCTCGATGTAATGATGCCTGAGATGGATGGTATTGAGACTTGCCGTGAGATAAAACAGATTCCCGGTCTAAAGGATTCTCTGGTTGTTTTTCTGACTGCACGTGGTGAAGATTATTCTCAGATTGCTGGTTTTGATGCCGGAGCAGATGATTATATTACAAAACCAATAAAACCCAAAGTGCTTACCAGCAGGGTGAAAGCATTGCTGCGACGCTATAAATCCGCGCAGGAGGAGTCTGTCATTCATACATTGCCTGAAATGATTATTGATCGCGAAAAATATGTCATTTTCAAAGATGGCAAAGAAATTACCCTTCCGAAAAAGGAATTTGAATTGTTGTTACTGCTTACTTCCCGACCCAATAAAGTATTTTCGCGAGACGAAATATTTGCCCGCGTATGGGGAAATGACGTGATTGTTGGTGACAGAACCATTGATGTTCACGTCAGGAAAATCCGTGAAAAGATCGGTATCGAGAACATTAAAACCATTAAGGGCGTAGGTTACAAATATGAATCCTGATTGCTATGAAAGTTGACTTCTCAAACCCGAATAAACTTGCCATCAACAACGCACTGATTGTTGTTATTTTTCTGGCTGTACTGTTTTCAGTTTTTGCTCTTTTTGTGGATGAGAATCCTCAATGGTGGTTTATGTTGATTTTACTGCCGGCAATGTTTCTGCTTACCTATTATCTTTTCCGGTACACACTGGAAAAATTTATTTACGAAAAAATAAGGATAATCTATAAAACCATTCGAAACAAGAAATCGGTAAGGGGAAGTGAACAGCCTGAAATAAAGGGCAAAACTATTGAGAATGTTTATGAAGAGGTGGTGGACTGGGGCAACAAAAAAAGCATGGAAATTGAGGAACTTAAGGAAATGGCAAAATACCGGAGGGAGTTTCTGGGAAATGTATCACATGAACTTAAAACACCCATCTTTAATATTCAGGGATATGTTTTGACTCTACTCGACGGAGGTCTGGATGATCCGAGCATCAACAAAGAATACCTGATGCGGACTGAAAAAAGCATCAATCGCATGATTGCCATAGTTGAAGATCTGGAAACTATTTCTTCGCTGGAATCAAGTGAACTAAAACTTAACCTTAAAAAAACTGATATTCTCGCGCTGACCCGTGAAGTGGTTGAATTTCTTGAAATTAAAGCCCGTAAACGAAGCAACAACATTACATTTGGTGACAATTATGACAAGCCGGTTTATGTTATGGCTGATAAAGAGAGGATTCGTCAGGTACTGATTAATCTGATTGATAACTCCATTAAATATGGAAATCAGGAGAATGGAAAGACCCAGATCAGTTTCTTTGATATGGACGAAAATATACTGGTTGAGGTTACTGACAACGGAAATGGAATTGATCAGGCTGACCTGAAGCGGATTTTTGAACGATTCTACCGCACAGACAAAGGCCGGTCGCGTGAGCAAGGTGGTTCAGGGCTCGGGCTTGCCATCGTTAAGCACATTATTGAAGCACATGAGCAAGCCATTAATGTTCGCAGCACTTCCGGAGTGGGTACAACTTTTGCTTTCACACTCCGAAAGGCATAAGATATTAAATATCAGTATTTTCGCTCAGTGGTAAAGATAACCAGTTTTTCAAGCGAACTTCTTGAGATGTTATCCGGAAACTCACTGAGTAATTCCAGGGCTGCATCTCTGTATTCAAACATTTTTTTCTCGGCATAGGCAATTCCGCCTTTTTCGTAAACTTCCTTAATCAGCGCATTTACCTTTGCGGGATTATCATTATGGTTTTTCACTATATTTATGATACGTCGCTTGTCAAGCCAGGATGCATTCGTTAATAGAAAAATCAGAGGAAGTGTCATCTTCTTTTCCTTTATGTCGATGCCATTTGGTTTGCCGGTGTCCATGCTTTTTGAGTAATCAAACAGATCGTCTTTAATCTGAAAGGCAATGCCGGTCAGCTCGCCAAACCTATGGTACTTTTTTATCGTTTCCTGGTCTGCTCCGGCTGATGCTGCCCCGCATGCACAACATGAAGCAATCAGAGAAGCTGTCTTCTTACGGATAATTTCAAAGTATATATCCTCACTGATATCCAGGCGACGGGCTTTCTCAATCTGAAGCAATTCACCTTCACTCATTTCGCGGGTTGCATCTGCAACTATCCGAAGCAGATCAAAGTCATTGTTATCAAGCGAAAGCAACAAACCTTTCGACAACAGAAAATCACCGATCAGCACCGATATTTTGTTTTTCCAGAGTGCATTGAGCGAGAAAAAGCCACGTCTTTCGTTTGAATCATCCACCACATCGTCATGAATAAGTGTGGCGGTGTGCAAAAGCTCAATCAGCGATGCAGCACGATAGGTAGAGTCGTTTACCTGACCGTGGGTTTTGGCTGTAAGAAATACAAACAAAGGCCTGATCTGCTTTCCCTTTCTTTTTACAAGGTAAGCGGTAATCCGGTCAAGCAAAGGGACTTTGCTGCGCATCGAGTCCCTGAATTTCTTCTCAAACTCCCTGATATGGTCTTCAACCGGTGCTTTAATTTCGTTCAGTAAGCTCATCTTAAGCCATTAGCAATGTTAATGTATGCAAATATATTGCAAAACAGTCGTTATCGGCCCATTGTTCTGATTTATTATCAATAATCATAAAGGATTTTATGCATTGCCTTACTTATTTACTCCATTAAACTGAGATCATCCTTAATTTTTCTAAGAAACTAGTTTTTTTATTACGCTTTCATCAAAGTCAGTAATTCAATTCAGATACATGAGAGTCATTCTCACACTGCTTAATTCCTACCTTTGCAAAAAAATAATTATGTCAGGTTTTCTTTTTGATGATATTGTATTCGGGCCGGTCAAAAGCCGTCGATTCGGAGTTTCTCTGGGGATTAATCTTTTGCCCGAAAACAGAAAAATATGTAATTTCAATTGTGTTTACTGCGAATGTGGTCTTTCTGATTACAAGCAAAACGCAGGAGCCAGACTTCATACTGCAGTCGAAATTATTGACGCGCTTCGTACACGTTTTGATTCACTTTCAAACGAAGGTCTCAAGCCCGACAACATAACTTTTGCCGGAAACGGCGAACCAACGCTGCATCCGGGTTTTGCCGAAATCATCGACCAGACCATTGAACTCAGAAACAAATACTTTCCCAAAGCACTGATCACTGTACTTTCCAATTCCACACGGCTTCATATCCCCGAAATCAAAAAAGCTTTGCTTAAGATTGACAACAATGTACTTAAGCTGGATGCCGGCAGTCAGGAAATGTTTGAAAAAGTCAATCGATGTGCCGGTAATATTTTGCTTCAAAATGTGGTTAATCAACTGGCTTCTTTCGAAGGAAAGCTAAGCATTCAGACACTTTTTTTGCGCGGAGTTGTGAATGGAATTGAAGTAGACAATACAAGCAAACATGAGCTTGATTTATGGCTAGATCACATCAGGATTATTAAACCTGAGCTGGTAATGATTTACCCCATTGAAAGAGAAACTGCAGAGAGTGGCATTGAAAAAATAGGGAAAGAGGAACTTAATGGCATTGCAGCATTACTAAAACCTCTTAATATTCCGGCCGAGGTCTTTGCCTGATCGGAAACAAATATGTTTGGTTGTTGTTGATTCTTGAATAAAGCTGCTTAGTTATGTGGGAAAAAAGAATGATTGCAGACGACTCAGGGCGTTGTTATCTTGAGAAAAGTTTTGAATTCAGTAATTTTACTGAAGCTTTTGCATTTATGACCAGGGTAGCATTTCTGGCCGAAAAGCACCAGCATCACCCCGACTGGAGCAATGTTTATAACAAAGTTGTGGTGAAATTAAGTACGCATGATGCCGGTGATATAGTAACCGAAAAAGATTACGAACTGGCTGCTGCTATTGACCTTTTATAGCATAAATTGCAATGTTTTTATAAATCTGGTTATATGCTGAATTACCCTGTTAAAGTTTTGCTGGCATTTGGCGAAACATTCAGTGGAAATACTGAACTGCACGATTGGCTTTTAAAGAACGGATATCCTGAACTCGGCGCTTTATCCAGTGCCATCAGAGGCAGTGATGAAGCACTGGTGTGGTTGATGAAAAATGGTTTTCGTGAACTGGCAGCGCTTGATTCAGCCATCGATGATAACGAAAAAGCTTATCACTGGCTTAATCTCAACAAGCATTATTTTCTGGCTGCTTTTTCTGATGCCTGTCACAATCAACCGGAAGCCGTTGAATGGTTCACAAAAAATGACCTGAAAATTTTTCTGGCAATTGCTGCAAAAATCCGATTTTACAGAGACAATCAAACTTTTGATCATCACAAACTTCATTTCTGATGCCTGTCAGAAAATATTAACTCTGTGCTTTGAAAATGAATGCCGGAAGTATTCACAATTCTTTAATTTTCACACAGCCCAGCTTTAAAACTACGGGGATAAAAAAAATCCCTGCTTTTTCAGGGCAGGGATTATAAGGGAATTTGTTGTGGTTAGCCGCACTTGGAATATCCGCAATGTTTACACGTCATACATCCTTCTTTAAAAACAAGGGCATTTTTCTCGCCGCAACTCGGGCAGGTTTCTTTTGCACCCGTTGATGTACCATCGGGGATGTAACGTTTGAGTGATCGTACAACGCCGTTTTTCCAGGTTGTGATGCTGTCGTTGTCGAAGTTGAGATTTTGAATCAGGTTTACAAGAAATGGCAATGGCATTCCATGGCGCAGGATTCCTGAGATCAGCTTGGCGTAGTTCCAGTACTCTTTGTTGAAAGAACGCGAAAGTCCTTCGATGGTTACTTTGTATCCATCCTTGTCCTCAAACTGAAAATCGTATCTGGCCGATTCGCCTTCGTTTTTATAACGATAAACCCATCCTTTAACTACCCATGGCGGAAGATAGAAACCTTCAGCTTTACCTGTAAACACTTCATAAGGCTTGCCATCCATCAGTCCGATAACGGCGATCCATTTTTCATAATCATTCTGAAACCTCACAACATCTGCTTCCAGTTTCAATGGACGGGTGGGTGCTTTGGTTTCGCGAAATTCAGAGACTTCCTCTTGCTTCTCATTGCTGATCAATACTCCAGAGCGTGAACCGTCGCGATATATGGTCATGCCTTTGCATCCGCTTTCCCAGGCAGTTTTGTAAACTTCGCTTACAAGCTCTTCGGTGGCTTCTTTTGGCAAATTAACGGTAACGCTAATGGAGTGGTCAACCCATTTTTGTATGGCACCCTGCATGCGTACTTTGCTCAGCCAGTCAATATCGTTTGAAGTTGCTTTGTGATATGGTGACCTGGCAATGATTGGCTGAAGTTTTACATCATCAAAAAGTTTTACCTCATCAGGATTATATCCGTTTATTTTCAGCCAATCGAGGAATTTCGGGTGAAATACATTGTACTCTTCCCATGAATCGCCAATCTCGTCAACAAAGTTAACAGTAACGTTTTTGTCGTTTGGATTAACCTTTCGGCGGCGTTTGTAGCTCACCATAAAAACAGGCTCAATACCCGATGAAGTTTGTGTGCAGATGCTCACACTTCCGGTTGGCGCAATGGTAAGCATGGCAATGTTGCGTCGTCCGTTGCGGGCCATCTTTTCATACAATTCAGGCGATGCTTCTTTCAATCGCTGAATAAACGGGTTGTTTTTTTCGCGCTCGAAGTTGTAAATCGGGAAAGGTCCTCTTTCGGCGGCAAGATCAGCGGAAGCTCCATAAACCTCGGTAGCCAGCGATTTATGCACATCAACGGAGAAAGTGGTAGCATCTTCTGACCCGTAACGCATTCCCAGTGCGGCAAGCATATCACCTTCGGCTGTAATGCCAATACCGGTGCGGCGTCCAAGCAGGGTTTTCTGGCGGATATTTTCCCACATTTTGCGCTCAATCCTCTTTATTTCTTCATCTTCAGGATCGGCTTTTACTTTGGCAAGAATGGCGTCTATTTTCTCTGATTCCAGATCAATGATGTCATCCATAATCCTGAGCGCATATGCCGAATGCTTTTTGAAAAGATCCATATTAAACCTGGCTTGAGGCGTAAATGGATTTTCAACATAGCTGTAAAGATTTATGGCAATCAGCCTGCAACTGTCATACGGGCAGAGTGGAATTTCGCCGCAGGGATTGGTTGACATGGTTTTGAATCCAAGGTCGGCATAGCAGTCGGGAACTGATTCTTTTATAATGGTATCCCAGAAAAGCACACCGGGTTCGGCAGATTTCCATGCATTGTGAATAATTTTATTCCAGATTCCCAAAGCATCAATTTCCTGAATTTTCGTCGGGTTTTCCGAGTATATCGGATATTGCTGGCGGTATGGAGTTCCATTGATAACTGCCCGCATAAACTCATCGTCAATTTTCACCGAGACGTTGGCGCCGGTAACTTTTCCCTGCTCCATTTTGGCATCAATAAAATTTTCGGCATCGGGATGTTTCACCGAGATCGAGAGCATAAGTGCGCCTCGTCTTCCATCCTGAGCAACTTCGCGGGTTGAGTTGGAATAGCGCTCCATAAAAGGAACAATTCCGGTTGAAGTGAGGGCGCTGTTCATTACGGGGCTTCCGGTTGGACGAATGTGTGAAAGGTCATGTCCGACGCCTCCACGTCGTTTCATCAATTGCACCTGCTCCTGATCAATCTTCATGATGCCGCCATAAGAGTCGTAATTGCTGTCTCCACCAATTACAAAACAGTTTGAAAGCGATGATACCTGAAAATTATTTCCCATACCAGCCATTGGGCTGCCTTGAGGAATGATGTACTTAAAGTTGCGAAACAGCTCAAAGATTTCTTCCTCGCCCATTGGGTTAGGGTATTTTTTCTCAATGCGTGCCACTTCCGAGGCAAGCCTGCGATGCATGTCGTCAGGGGTGAGTTCATAAAGATTGCCAGCACTGTCTTTCAGCGCATATTTGTTCATCCACACACTGGCCGCAAGGGTATCTCCATCAAAGTATGCTGTAGCATTTTCAAGAATTTCCTCATGTGAATAGGAAACCTGTTTTTTTGTCTCTGCAATATTTATTGTTGCAGATCTTTCAGTCGTAATTGTGTCCATGTTTTTTAAATTCTGTTCCGGTTCAATAATTTTTTGTTCCGGTACAACAGGTCGCACTCTTTGCCCGAGTACTTCTTCATAATACTCAGTTTTGCTCCCGGTTCCTGATGTTTCAGCAACTTCTTCAAAATTAGCAAACAGGTTATTTTCCATAGCAATAGGACAAATGACAGTGAATCAAATATTTTAACTATACTTCAGATTCTTTTGATAATAAAGCACTTATCTGAAAGACAAGTGCTAAAGAATCATCAGACCAATATACAACAACCATTAGGGTAAGGCAAAATAGACTTATTAACAATTGACCCTTTTTGTGTCGTAAATGCCTGAACCCGAAATTGTAATAATCTTAATAATTATTTTTCGGACGGGCTTTTTATGGCTGAAATACTTAGTTGCCGGAAGTTCTGAATAACAAGTTGATTATCAGTATAAAAGCTGAAAGTAGCGCTGTTGTAGCCAAAGTACAAAGATCGGCAAGTTTATGATGTGAAAAGTCCAAAGATTTTCACAATGGCTTTTGAGTTATTAACAATCGTAAAGTGGAAACCTTTGGCTGAGTCCAAAGTCGTTGCTAAACGCAGAATGTAAGACAATTGTATTGAAGGAATGATCGCCGGTCTATAATTATCAATCCTGAAATTACACTTGAAAACTTCCCAATAAGCTAGAAATCAAGGCTTAATGAGATGTAGAAGACAGGTTTATTGATGACCATATCTTCAATTCCCCAGGCATAATCGGCCCTGAGGAAGTAACCCAGAATGCGGGTTCTGGCGCCAAATCCCAAGCCTCCCACAACGGGTTCGCGTTGTTCGCGTATGGTTATAAACAGCGGTCCACGGCGGATAATTCTTGTAAAAAGGGCATTCTCATCCGAGTAGGGTGTAGGGCCTGTCCAGGCAGTACCCAGATCTCCGAAAGCAATTACCTGAAAATTATTAAGGAAGTCAGACCTGAGCGGCCGGTTGGCGAAATAGCTGAATACCGGGAAACGCAATTCAGAATTGATTACAGCAAAACTATTTCCGTTTCTCACATTCTGATAGAACCCGCGCATATTGGTGGCCAGGGTCTGATAAGCATAGTTTTGCGAGTAATCGATAGGTGCTTCGGTTGTGAATTTCGGCGTAAGCCAGGTGTCAACACCACCCATATAATAGATCAGTTTACTATGCCCGAATGAAGTACTTGTTGCAAAACGGTTGGCCCAGATAAAATTACGGTGAATAGGCATATAATGACGTATGTCGAATCCGACAACAGCCATGTTGTTGAACCCGTCTTTGCCACCGATCTCCTGATAATACTCCCCGAAAAGTTTAAAACGCATTCCATCCAGCAAATTCAGTCCCAACTGCCGGGTGCCATCATAGGTTACTTCTCCTTTTGCCGAAACCCAGTGTTTGTTAACATCCGGTTGACGCAGGTTATACTGGTCGGTTGACATAAAAACGGCTCTATCTTTTCGGAAAGTAGCTGTTCCTTTAATGCTCAGAAGTGGATTTATGGGATATCTGAGAATATAATGCAGTTCATGTATTTTATACCTTACAATTGAATACAAGCTGACCTGTTCAATAGACTGCCGATGGAAGTAAATTTCCCTGTCGAGGCGATGTTTGAGGTTGGCAATTGAAATAATGTACTCATTGTTTACAAGATTGAAGTCGAGCCTTACCCCGGCAACAATGCGGTAATCTTCAAGCAGATCTGTCATGCCGACTTTAAAAAATGCATTCAGTCCGGGAGTCAGAAAAATGGGACCGCCTCCACCCGAAAAAGGCTGATAAGAAGTGCTCAGGAAGTTAAAATCGAGCTGATTAACAAGCTCATTTATTTTGTACTCAACATTGTAGTTTCTTTGCTTTGGAACAACAAACTCTTCCAGACCTTCAATCTGCCCGCCTCTTCTTCTTTTACCCCCTGTCCTGCTGCTTTCCAGCGATATCCGGTATTCTTCCAGATCAATAAGGCTGTCGGAAGCAGGGAGTTCGGGATCACCTGCATAAACACTCATAAACTGCCGCCTTCGTGTTGATTTTACAGGAATCTGACTTTCAGGTTTGCTTGCTTCTTGTGTACTGCTCAGAAGTAACTGCTGATCCATGTAAGGAGTGTTCTGAGGAGTTACATGCTCAATTCTGCGGGCTGGAATCTGATCGTAAGTGTGAATGGTCATCAACTGACCCGAATGTATAACTTCGGCAATTTTGCCGGCTGCAGGTGAGGCAGTGTGCGACAACACATTCCGGGCATAGTTGGTTAATCCGTAATTTCGGGTAAAGTATCGATAGTGGGCAATGGTGTCAACATGGGTAATCACACTATCAAAGCCGGCCAGATAGCGGTTGTAGATGCCCGATTCGTCGCTCAGATAAGAAATATAGCCTTTTTCATACTGAACGGGCTGTATTTCGTTGGCTGAAGGTGTATCGGTTATTCGCCGCAGGGTTTTGGTTTCAGGGCCTATGTCATAGATAAAAAGATCGTGGGTCCGTTCCAATCCTGGTCTGGAAATTACCGGATTGTCCCTCAGAGTATCATCCGGCCGGTTCGAGCTGAAGACAATCTGCTTTGAGTTGTTGAAAAAAACAGGGTTCAGGTCATTGTAAACATCTTTGGTAATCTGATTGGCCGAGGATGCAGCAATGTTGAAGATGAAAATATCGCTTTGACCTTTTCTTATGGCTGACATGGCAAGATTTCGTCCGTCATGCGAGTAATTGATGTCGATAATTTTCTGAAATCCGTAGATAAACTGCCAGGTTCGTTTGCGGGTATCCGTGTCTATCTGATAAAATCTGATTTCACCTTTCCGTTCAGTTATCAGACCTATAATATTGTTGATGGGATGAAACTCAATGAGCGGATACGACATATCTGCTTTTTCATCGAGGCGCTGACCCTGACGGTAGATTATTTTGCGCTTCCCTGTTTGATTGTTGTACAGCCATACCTTTACCTGCCCGGCTTCATTGCTTATCCAGGCCATATGTCTGCCATCGGGGCTTATTCTGATGCGGTCATAAACAACCGTCTTTTTTACCTTTTTCTGTAAAGGCGGAGTCTGCGGAAGTACCCTTTCCTGGTCGCTGTTCTCATATTGTTTGCGATAAGCTTCATACCACTCCTTTACGAGATTGCGGAAAGAGACATTGAGCACATAAAGAAATCCGGTTTCTACATTACGACTAACCCGGGCCAGGTAAATAATATTGGGAATGCTCTGCTTTCCATATTTATCTGAAATATATTTCCAGATGCTGTGCCCTGCATAAATCGCATCATCACCTTTAAGATGGTTGAACTTTTTATATCGGCCACTTATTATACCATCGCGCACATAATTGTCGATTTCGGTGTTCCACTCTTCAGCGATGTACGATACCAGTCCATCGATAAACCATGGAGGCATTGTCATCAGGGTAGAATTTGTAATCTGCCTTCCTACAGAACCACCGTAAATTGACTGGTCGATAAGTGCTCTGGCCATTCCTGCTCTGATCTGTTTCTCAAATCGGGAATAATCTCCATCGAAATAAATGAAAACCTTATTGGCAACAATGTGCGTGATTCCCCCGATGTTGTATTGTTGTTCGCTCAACAGTCCTATATTGCTTTGTTTCAGATCGGTAAGCGAGTTGAAAACAATAAATTCAACCTTGTCGGTCAGTCTTGTTTCGAGAAATGACTCAAGTTCGGGTTGAATTTGTTTGGCATAGCGAGCGGTATAAATGGCGAGCTCTTTACCATTCAGGTAGAAATAGGTGTCAAAATCTTCAAAACGGTAATACGTCCAAAGGAAATCGCCATATTGAACCCTGTTTTTCCCGAAAGGCATCTGAGAGCCATTATAAAACTGGGCAAACACTCCCGTAGAAAGCAGCAGGCCGGTAAGCAGAAGTAAAAATTTCCGCTGATATTTAATACAGAAGCATGAGCAAGCTGGTCTTTTCATCCGGGGTTGAATAGGGATGTAAAATTAACATAAAAAAAGCGGACTTGTTGAAACAGATGCTTCAAAGAAGGCTTTTTGCAACAAATGTTGTGCCGTGGGTTGTTGATTGGATGGTTTTGATACTGCAAATGCATTATTTACGATAAAAATGTTATCGTTGACCGCCTCGATCTAAAATTTTTCAGCCATGGACAGTAAAACATAAAAAAGTGAGTGTTGACAACGGGATGAACGGAGAAATGCGGATTATCCTTTGTTTGAAGTGGGGTTGCGGGTGATGATCATCATATTTCATCGGGTAATTTCCTGCTGTACATATTTATAATATGGCTTCCTGCTCAGCCGCAACCCAATATTTCATGTAAAAAACCAGCCTGAATATCATCAGCAGATCGATATTTTTTATACGTTTACGTCCTGATTCAAAAAGGCTTCTGAAACCCGGCGATTATGAAAAAAATATTACTTGTATTTTACCTGTTTTGTATCTCCTTGATTTCGAGTGCCCAGTCACCCTGGCGCGAAGGCGAAATGCAGGTGAAGGTTTTTGCTGAACAGCCGGAGCAGCAGCAACTAATAAAGCAGCTTAATATAAATGCTGATTTTGCAGGGGATTTTTTAAGATGTTACCTTACTCCTCAGGAATATGAATCACTGCTGGCTTCCGGTATCCGCTGCGAAGTTGAAATTCCCGATCTCAATCATTGGTCAGCATCTTTCGGTCCTTTGGGCGTGCCAACCGGTTATTATACAGTGGCTCAGTTGAATGAAATTGCCGATAGTCTTGCCACCCATTTTCCGGATATCTGCACCCTTCATACCATTGGAATTGCCAGCAACTTTGATGTGATTTACGCACTGAAAATCAGCGATAGCTCTTCAGTTGATGAGAATGAACCTGAAATTCTGTTTGATGGAGGAATACATGGCGATGAAGTTGGCGGATCTGAAAATATGATACGCTTTGCCCGTGATCTTTGTCTCGGATATGAAAACGACCCGTACATAACTGATCTGGTTGATAACCGGGAAATCTGGATAATCTACTGCCTTAATCCTTACGGGAGATCAGCCATGACGCGCTATAACCTTCCAGGTGTTGACATTAACCGCGATTGTGGATATATGTGGAATGGCGAAGGAAACAGTACCTCTGCTTTTTCGCAACCCGAAACCAAAGCGCTCAGAGGTATGCTTACCGATAATCAGTTTGTAATACATTGCAGTTATCACAGCGGAATTGAGTTTATAAGTTTTCCATGGAGTTATCGCGCTTCACAAACCCCTGATCATGCGCAGCATCAATATCTGGCATCCTTATACGCAAGTACTTCAGGTTATACAAATATTCCTTATCAGCAGGGCTATTCAGGTATGTATCCGATAAACGGGAGCACCAAGGATTTTGGCTACGGCGCTGTGGGTTCCATCAGCTGGTCGGTAGAAATATCTGTAAGCAAACAGCCTCCAGCCTCTCAGATTGTGCCCATTTATCTGAAAAACAAGCCTTCCATGCTGGCTATGTGTGAGTATGCCGGCTACGGAATTTCAGGATTGGTAACCGATGAAACGACCGGCGAGCCTGTGTCGGCCAATATATTTGTAAACAATTTTTACCCCATCAGCACTGACCCTGAAGCGGGTGATTTTCACAAATTTCTGGTTCCTGGTAATTATGAATTAAAAGTGATTGCCAATGGTTATGAACCACAAACGCTCACCAATATTGTTGTCAGCAACCAATCTTCAACATATATAAACGTTGAACTACAGCCAGCTACAGGTCAGTATGCACGGGCATTGGTCAGCAGTTATATTCCCAACAACAACCCAATGGACGAAGGGTATACCCCTGCAGCACTTGGCCCGCCCGATGGAGTTCAGTACTCATTGGGCCGGTTCGGATGGGCAGTTTTTGATATGGGTACACCGGTAATCAACGGCGAAGGGCCTGATGTGATTGTACATGAAATTGATGCAACACCCGAAGGATACACACTTTTCGCCGGCAGCACCATTGATGGTCCATGGCAATCTATGGGAACAGGTATTGGTACCAAAGCCTTTGATCTGTCCTCCACATTTCTGCCCGAAGCCCGGTATTTTAAAATCAGTGATGATGGCGACGGACAATCGCAGGTTAACAATGCTGGTTTCGATCTGGATGCAATTGAAGGAATTGTGAGAATTCCTCCCGTTGATTCAACCGGGTATATTTCGGGTTTCATTTATGAATATCACAATCCAACTCAGGTAGTAGAAGGTGCGACGGTCTATTCCGGGGAGTATTCAACCATCAGTGGTTCAGATGGTTTCTTCCTCATCAGAGCCGATACCGGCAATGTTCAGATTTGTGCTGAACACTGGAGCAGATGGTTTTACGATTGCGATTCAGTGTATGTAAATCCCGGCGACACGTTAAACCACAACATGTACCTTTATTATGTTGAAAAAGTTAGCAAAATAGATTATCCTGCGATAAGCATTTATCCGAATCCGTCTAAAGGCCTGGCAAAGATATCCGTGCAGGGAAATGCTGTGATTGAGAAAATAATTGCTTTGGACAATTCAGGGGCTGTGCACAATGTTCAATTCTATCCGGACGGTTCGGGTTCTGCTATCGCTGATTTTTCAGGTCATAGTGCGGGGTTTTACATTCTTGAAATCCGCCTGAAGGATGGTGAAATCATGCACGCAAAAATTGTAATTCAGTAATCTTGTTTTTTATGAGACCCATAATATCACCGCCTGAAATTGAATTAAATTTGTAACTGCAGAAACAGCACACTCAACACTTTCTTATTAAATTCCCGATGAAAAGAACATTTACCTTCCTGCTCATTTTTTTGTTTGCAGCAACACTCTCGGCCCAGGTAACCGAATTCACCTATCATTTTGACCAGCCTGAAACCAGTGTATTCGGGTCAAATCAAATCATCAATTTTCCGAACACCATGCTTCAGGGAAAACCCGGCGAGCCAATGATGCCCTATCATGCTGTAAATCTGTTGATTCCCCCCGGCCATGAAGCCATCAGCATTTCGGTAACCGGTACCGGTGAAGTATTCCTGACAGGAAATTACAAACTGCCTCCTGCTCAGTTTTCAAGGCCCATTTCAATTCCGGGATTTATTGCGCAACCCGAAAATGAAGAAGTTTATAATTCATCTGACATCTATCCTTCAAAGCTTCATGGTAACCTGAGCACCCATTATATGAATGGATATGCTTATGCACAATCGGTTTTTACCCCGGTACGATACATTCCTGCCGAAGGTAAAATCAGCTTTTTCAGTGAAATAACCATCCGAATAGAAACCCGCGAAACAACCCGGGGACGGGAAGCCCTGAAAAACCTGAGTTCTTCAGCGGCTCTTCAGAGATCCGCGCTGAAAAATGCCCAGAATCCTGAGATGGCTTCAGTTTACTCATCTCCGAGAGCTTCGGCTACCGATTATCAGATATTAATAATCACTCCGCAACCCTTTACTGCCACCTTGAATCAACTGGCTCAGCTTTACCTTCCGGCTGGATTGAAATCGCAGATCGCCACCATTGAATTTATTCAGGCAAACATTGCCGGCTTAGATCTTCCTGAGAAAATCAGGAATTATATTATTCAGCAATATCAGCAAAACGGAATTGAACATGTAGTGCTTGCAGGCGATGTGGAGCATGTTCCTTACCGCGGTTTTTATTGCTCGGTTCAGTCGTCAAGTGTTTATACCGACACCAATATTCCGTCAGACCTTTACTATTCGGCTCTTGACGGAAACTGGAACACCAATGGCAATAACCTTTGGGGCGAAATCGGAGAAGACGATCTCCTGCCTGAAGTATCGGTTGGCCGGATGTCGTTCAGCAATTCCACCGAGCTGGCTGCCATGCTCAATAAAACCACAAAGTATCAGAATGAACCGGTACTTGGCGAATTGAGAAATCCATTGCTGGCCGGTGAGAATCTTTACTACAATCCCGATACATGGGGTTCAGATTATCTTGAGCTGCTGATTGGCACCCATAACGAAAATGGCTATACCACCACAGGAATACCTGAAAATCACAATTTTGTAAAACTATACGATGAAATTGAAATCTGGGATAAATATTCCCTGATGGCCACCATAAATGCAGGTCGCAATTTCATTCACCATGTTGGACATGCCAATCAGGATTATGTGATGAAATTAAATATGTGGGATATCACCAACTCTAATTTTTCAGGAGTGAATGGAACCACGCATAATTTTCCGGTGGTTTACACGCATGGTTGTATTTGCGGAGCTTTTGATGTAAGTGATTGTATAGGTGAAAAAATGGTTTCCATAGATAATTTTGCTGCTGCTTTTGTCGGAAACTCACGCTACGGCTGGTTTAACGAAGGGCAAACCGAAGGGCCTTCGGCGCATTTGCACCGGGAATTTACTGATGCACTTTTTGCCGACAGCCTGAACCGCATAGGACGGGCACATATGGAATCAAAAGCAGCAACAGCACCTTGGGTCAATGCTCCGGGACAGTGGGAAGAAGGTGCATTGCGCTGGTGCTTTTACGATTGTAATGTGCTGGGTGACCCGATGATGCCCATCTGGACCAATGAACCCATCCCCGTAGCAACTGCATATCCGGCAACAATTACCACAGGAACTCCGCAATTTGAAGTAACAGTTACTACCGGTGGCCAACCCGCCAAAGGACTCACTGCGGCTTTGCTTATGAACGGAACTCTTTTCGGAAAAGGTATCACCGGAAACAACGGAACAGCTACTGTTGTGATTGATCCGCTCATTACCACACCCGGCAATGCTCAACTGGTAATTTCGGGATACAATTGTTTGCCGGTTTATTATCCCATAGCTGTTGTGAGCGGAAACAGCCCTTATGTTGTTTATTTCAGTCATCAGATTATTGATAACCAGGGAAATAACAACGGACTTGCAGATTATGGCGAAACCATAGATTTGTCGCTTACAGTCGAAAACATCGGCCTTGCTGATGCAACTGATGTAACTGTAACCATCTCTACCACTGATCAATACATTACCTTCACTGATAATGAGGAAAGCTATGGACTTATAGCAGCAGGTGAAAATAAAACAACTGAAGGTTTTACATTTGAAGTAAGTCCTGATGTTCCGGATAACCGGTTGGTAGAATTTACGGTTTCGGCAGAATCAGAAGGTGAAATCTGGATTTCATCTTTTACCATAAATATGCATGCGCCGGTAATTTCAGCCGGTTCGGCGGTTGTTGATGATGCTTCGGGCAACAACAATCACATTCCCGATCCGGGAGAAATTTTCAACCTTAACATATCCGTTTTAAATACCGGCCACAGCAATAGCCTTCCATTAACAGGTACTTTATCCTGCAACAGCAGTTATGTAACGCCAAACTTTATGGAGGCAGGACCTTATGTAATAGACCTGCTTTCAGAAACTATGTTCGAATTCCAGAATATTGAGCTTTTGCAGGATACGCCACACGGAACTCCGCTTATTTTTACTTTTTCTGTTACAACCGGTGAACCACCGATAATGATACTTGAGCAGGAGTATGCTTTTGTTGCAGGTCAGATTATTGAAGACTTTGAGTCGGGAAATTTTCTGATGCACCCATGGTTACACAGCGGCCATGCAAACTGGACAGTAACTGACGCCAGTTCTTTCGAGCAAAACTATAGTGCCCGCTCAGGAATAATCGGTCATAATCAGTTATCGCAACTTGAAGTCAATTACAAGGTTTTAGCCGACGACAGCATTTCATTTTATCTGAAGGCTTCATCTGAAGCGGGTTATGATTTCCTAATGTTCTATATAAATGATGTGAAAAAGGGGCAGTGGTCGGGCGAGCAGGATTGGATGCGTGTGAGCTACCCTGTTTCAGAAGGAAATCAAACCTTTAAATGGACATATTCCAAGGACATGTCGGCTACCGGCGGACAGGATGCAACCTGGATCGATTATATTATTTTTCCTCCGGTAGAAATTGGAGTGGGGAATGTCGAAATTTTACTTAACAATACCAAAGGGATGTATGTTTTTCCTAATCCTGCTAAAGGGACAGCGATGCTATATACAGGAAAAACGGAGAAAAACGCTGTTATCCAACTAACTGATATTTCAGGGAGGCTGATTAAAAGTTTTGATAGGATTTCAACGGATCAGTTTATTACTTTAGACCTTTCAGGAATCCGGGCAGGAATTTATTTTATCAGAAATGACGGGCAAATTCCTGCACAGACCATAAAAATAATCATTCAATAATTCATACAACCTGGCTTTTAACTTTAACGCACACACACCGTGAGAAAAAACCTGATAATTATTTCGCTGGCAATGTTGTTTGCCGCACCTGCAATTTATGCCCAGAAACCCAAAAAACAAATGTACACACCCAATGCTCCTGTCCCTGACAAGTATAAGGTAGATACACGAATTGATAATATGTCTTACTGGAGACGGATGGCTTCGCTCGGACTGGTTCCTGTTGCACCTGATTATCCGGCACCCTATGGAACTTACACAGGCAGTAAACTCACAGGCAAAAGTGTTTTAACGGATGATTCACCAGATATACCAGTAACCACAGTTAATTCCACACAGAGTGAAAACTCGATATTTGTAGATCCCAACAATTCTTCGGCAGTTCTTAACTCAAACAACTCAACACCCAGGCCGGCATCGGGGGTGTATGGAGCCAATGATTTCTGGTCATCAGATGCAGGAAACACCTGGGGAGGGCATGTACAGGGAGCTGGTGGCGAAAACAGTGGTGACCCTGCAACTGCAATCGGTCTGAATGGCTGGTATTACGTGGGTTATATTCACTCGTCGGGGGGGCAGGGCGTGTCCTATTCAACCAATCAGGGCAATACCTGGACTCCGGTGCTTGCAGCTCCTGCACCTTCAGGGTTTAGTGCATTGCTCGATAAAAACCATTTGTGGATTGACAACAGCATCAGTAGCCCTCACGAAGGAAACCTCTATGATGCCTGGACCAACTTTGGCGGCAGCAATGATGCCGAAATCGAAATCATAAGATCAACCAATCAGGGACTTGCCTGGTCGGCTCCCATAAATATTAGTTCAGCAGTTAATGCCGGAAGTCATAATCAGGGTGTCAATCTTCAAACAGGACCCAATGGCGAAGTTTACGCAATCTGGGCAATTTATGATGGCTGGCCAACCGACGAAACTGCAATAGGCATGGCGCGCTCGCTCGATGGCGGAGCCACTTATCAGCCAGCTACCAGAATCATCAGCAACATCAGGGGAATCCGCAATTCAGGAACCGGCAAAAATATGAGGGTAAATGCTTTCCCTACCATGACCGTTGATATCAGCAACGGACCAAACCGCGGAACAATTTATGTTGTATGGCCAAATATCGGCGTTCCGGGTACAAACACCGGCAGCGATATGGATATTTACATGATAAAATCCACCGATCTCGGAATCACATGGTCAACACCTTCAAAAGTTAATCAGGATGCATCAGGTTTGGGCAAAAAGCATTATTTCCCATGGATTACCAGTGATGCCACCAACGGAAATCTGAGTGTAATTTATTACGACGACCGCAATGTTTCTTCCACTCAATGCGAAGTATATGTTTCAAACTCCTCTGATGGAGGCGCAACCTGGGAAGATATGAAGGTAAGCGATGTATCTTTTACACCGCAGCCCATTTCGGGGCTTGCAACCGGGTATTTCGGCGATTATCTCGGAATTCATGCTCACGGACGTTGGGTTTATCCAGTTTGGACCGACAACCGCCAGGGTTTTGCAATGACTTATGTATCACCATTCCAAACCGGACCTCCGCCAAACCAGCCATGGGTTATTTATCAGTCGCATCAGGTAAATGATGCTGTTGGAAATAACAACGGATTGCTCGACTTTGGCGAAAGCCTCCATTTGAACATTACACTGGAAAACATCGGTGATCAGCCGGCGACCGCTGTAACTTCAACACTTTCAACCGATTCTCCTTTTATCACCATTACCGATGCTGCAGAATTATTTGGTGATTTCGAAGTGGGTGAAATCAAAACCAGATCATCTGCTTTTGCACTGAGTGTTTCTTCAGCAATACCCGACGGAGAAAAAATAACTTTTACCATCACTTCAGTAGATGCGGTGGACAGTACTTTCATCAGCAATTTTAACATTGAAGCACACGCACCTGCGCTACAAGCCGGAACGCTGACAATAAATGATGCATCGGGAAACGGGAATGGACGTCTTGATCCGGGCGAAGCAGCCACACTCACAATTTCTACATCAAACCCGGGTGATTATGTTGCCAATGCAGCATCAGGACAGTTAATCACATCCAGTCCTTTTGTAAGCATTACCAACTCAGTAGCCGATCTTGGAAATATAGAACCTGGTATCCTTAACGCTGTTGCTGCTCAGTTTGACATTACTGTTGATCCATTAACACCCATTGGCCACTCAGTAAGTTTCAATTATACAGCTACATCAGGTTTGATAACAGTAAACAAAACCTACAACACCCCGGTTGGTCTTATTCTTGAAGACTGGGAAACAGGAGGTTACGAGTCATTTGGGTGGGAGTTTGCAGGCACTGCACCCTGGTCAATTGCTACTGATCAGGTTTTCGAAGGCACCTACAGTACAGCCTCAGGATCAATAGGAGATAACAGGACCTCGGAAATGAAAATCACCTATAATGTAATGAGTAACGATACCATATCATTTTACTTTAAGGTTTCTTCTGAAACGAGCTATGATTTTTTGAATTTCTATATCGGGAGCACCATGCGAGGACAATGGTCAGGCGAAGTTGACTGGCGGCAGGTAAAATTTGCTGTTGCACCGGGCTCGCAAACCTTCAGATGGGTTTACAGCAAAGACGGATCAGTAACAAGTGGCAGTGACAAAGCCTGGGTTGATTTCATTATTTTCCCGGCACCACTTCAAACCACTGCTTTTGCAGGAACCGATGCGTTTGCCTGTGGTTCTGAAGCTGTACTTCTCAACGGATCGGCAACAAATTATACTTCTGTGCTTTGGTCAACGGCAGGCGATGGAACTTTTCAAGCCCCATCACAACTCAGCACATTTTATACTCCGGGCATCAATGATCTTTCCACAGGAAATGTAATCCTAACCCTAACAGTTAATGGTCCTGAAGGCCAGATTATGACTGATAATATGACATTAACTTTCAACACACCGGCTATAGTATCGGCGGGTGCTGCAGCATCTGTTTGCTCAGGAACAGATCTGGCTTTAAATGGAAGCGGAGAAAATTATGTTTCGGTTAATTGGCTGACCTCAGGCAACGGCACATTTTCTAATCCCAACATCCTGAACCCTGTTTACACACCAGGAGCCGCGGATATTGAAAATGGTGGTGCAGTGCTTACCTTGGTTGGAATATCAGGCGTTCCATGTACCGATGCAATCAGCGAACTTACCCTTACCCTGATTCCGGCTCCGGTTGCATCTTTGAGTGGAGATACTCTGGTTTGCGCCGGATCTCCTGTGCCGGTATCACTTCAGTTGACCGGAACAGCTCCATGGACAATTGAGATGGAAGGCGCCGGTACATTTCTGGCAACTGAAACCCCTCATGTTTTTTCTGTGTCACCCGTAAGCTCTCAACTTTACCAAATCATTTCTGTGGTGGATGGAAACAACTGTGCCGGTAGTGGTGATGGCTCTTTTATGGTTAATGTCAATTCATTGCCTGCGCTGCATCTTGTTTCTGATACCATTGCTTGTGTCAATCATGTGGTTACCCTTACTGCTCAAACTGATGGAGATGTTGATTATCTGTGGACTCCCGGAGATTACATTTCGCAAAGCATAAGTGTCGATACAACTGGAATTGGATCAGGAATCCACACATGGACAGTCAGGGTTACGGATATCAACGATTGTATATCTGAAGCATCAGTCAACGTCACATTCAATGAGTGTACCGGAATCGTTGAAACAGGCAACAGCAATATAGGCATTTACCCGAATCCATCACAAGGGAATTTTGCACTTCGCTTTGCTCAATCACCTTCAAAGCCAGTCAGTATTTTAATTTCAGATGCTTCAGGTAAAGAGGTTTACCGTCTGCAAAATGCAGTCATCACCCAAAATGAAATCAGATTTTCCAATACAGGTTTCGCACCCGGGGTCTATCTGATTAAAGTTTCTGAAAACAATGAAGCAACAAGCATTAGGCTGATTATAAGATAATTATATTTTCAGAAGTTGTTTAAAGAGGGCATGCTACGGTATGCCCTCTATTATTTTTAATCTATCTAAATAGACAGTTTTTTTTCTAAAAGCGTACTTTGTTTTGAATTTTAATTATTTTTGCGGGGGATGCAAGTTCTTTCATTATCAGTCCATTAATCTGGCTGATAAGTAAATTTATTTCACACATTCTTCATTTAACAACACCTCATGAAAACAACTTTACAAAGGTTATTTTCGAAAAGTTCTCTGGGATCAGTAGCAATAGCTCTTTTACTGTCCTTGACTTTTCTAACCGCTTATGCTACCGAACATCGCTACTCTGACAGTTGGGGCAAACAGGGACTAAGTCTGAACCGACAAGGATCAGATGGCGTGAGTCTGAATTTTTCAATTCAGGAGTTCCGTTTCACCGAGCGCAACATCAATGGAACCAACATGACCGGAATTGAGTTCTCGGAATCATTTCTTCAGAACGAAGAAGGATCTCCTGATCTTCCGGGGTTTGGCAGGTATATTGCCATTCCAAACGGCGCAACACCAGTTCTGGAAATTGTTAACATGCGCACCGAACGCTTTGTAAATGTTGAAATTGCTCCGGCTCCACGAATTCCGCTGGATACAGACCAAAGTCCGTTGCATTTTGAAAAAAATCAGGCAATCTATGCACAAAATGCATTTTATCCTGCGCAGCCTGTTTCGCTTGGCGAATACAGCAAAATCAGAGGAGTTGATGTGGCAATGCTTGGAATTACACCATATCAATACAATCCGGTAACCAAAGAATTAATTGTGTACCGCGATATTGAAATCAACATTCGTTTTGAAGGTGGTAGCCGGCAGTTTGGTGAAGAAAAATACCGCAGCCATTACTGGGATGCAATTATGGAAGATGCAATTTTCAATTATACATCCCTTCCTGAAATCGACTACAGTGCAAGGTCACATAATTACAGCAGAAGCACCGGATGGGAATATCTTATTATCGTTCCTAACGATGCTATTTTCTCACAGTGGGCCGATTCAATTAAAAAATTCCGCACCGAAGAAGGTATTTACACCGGAATCGTAAAGCTTTCTGACATTGGCGCCAATGTTAGTGCTGCTATGCTCGAAACATACATAAACAACGCATACAATACCTGGGATATTCCTCCGGTAGCCGTATTGTTACTTGGCGATTATGGACAGTCATCACAAAACAGCAACAGCATTACTTCCCCGATTTATGACAATTATTGTGTTTCTGATAACATTCTTGCTGACGTAAGCGGCAATCATATGCCCGACATTATTTTTGCCAGAATTACTGCACAGAATGCAGCGCAGCTTGAATCAATGATCGGACGTTTCCTTAAATACGAACGCAATCCTCCAACCAATCCGTCCTTCTACGCAAATCCAATAACTGCATTGGGTTGGCAGACTGAGCGCTGGTTTCAGATATGTTCTGAAACAGTTGGCGGTTTCTGGAAAAACACACTTGGAAAAACTCCTGTTCGTATTAACGAAATCTATTCGGGAACTCCCGGAAATACCTGGTCAACAGCTCAGAATACATCTACAGTTGTTGGTGTTTTCGGACCCAATGGTCTGGGTTATATCCCTGCTTCACCCGCCTCAATGGGAAACTGGAGTGGCGGAAATGCAACCATGATCAACAATGCCATGAATTCAGGTTCTTTTATGCTTATGCACCGCGACCACGGGATGGAAACCGGTTGGGGCGAGCCGTCCTATACCAATGGAAACATGAGTGGGCTAACCAATACCGACCTTTGTTTTATTCTATCAATCAATTGCCTGACAGGTAAATATAACTGGAGCGGTGAAAGTTTCACCGAGAAATTCCATCGTTTGACATATATGGGACAACCCGCCGGAGCACTTGGCCTTATTGCCGCTTCTGAGGTTTCCTATTCATTTGTAAACGACACTTATGTGTGGGGAATGATTGATAATATGTGGCCTAACTTTATGCCTCAGTATGGTTCAAATCCCGGATCACGTGGAATCTTACCAGCCTTCGGTAATGCTGCCGGAAAATACTTCCTGCAACAATCCAACTGGCCCTACAATACCGGCAACAAGCAGGTTACTTATCACCTGTTCCACCATCATGGTGATGCCTTCCTGCGTGTATGTTCAGAAGTTCCGCAAACCATTAGTGCAACTTATGACCCTACTATTTTTGAAGGTGCTACTACAGTTTCTATTACTGCCTCACCAAATTCAAAAATAGCCCTTACTGCCAATGGTGTTATTCTTGGAACCGGTGTAACCGGATTTGTAACTACTGTTGAAATTCCTATTCCTGCTCAAAGCGAAGGTACCCGCATTAAAGTGGTTATTACCCGCGAAAACAGCAACAGGTATGAAGGTTGGATTGATGTAGTGCCTATGGTTACATCTGCTGTTGCTGGTGAAGACATCACAATATGCGAAGGATCGGAATATCAGCTTAGCGGTTCTGCATACAATTACACTTCACTGCTTTGGACAAGCAGCGGAACAGGTTCGTTCAGCGATGCAACCATTCTTGATCCGGTTTATACTCCTTCGGCAGGAGATATTGCTCAGGGAGCTGTAATGCTTTCACTCACCGCTTCAAACCCGGCAACCAGTGATTCAACAGATTATATGACCTTATCGTTCAGACTTGCTCCTGTTGTTTTTGCCGGAAACACTACCGACTTATGCGCCGGAAGTAGTTTCTCAGCCTCAGATGCAACGGCTGAAAATTATACCGAAATGACCTGGTCAACCAGCGGAACCGGAACATTTGATGACGTTACTTCGATGAATCCACGTTATGTTCCCGGAGCCGAAGATATTGAAGCCGGCGAAGTAATTATTACCCTTACCGCATGGAACGATATATGCGAGCCGGTTGAATCGCATGTTCAATTGCTAATCCATGCACTTCCTGAGCCGAGTGTTGCCGGTCCTGCATCTGTTTGTCAGTTCCAATCTGAAGTTATTTATACAGCCGGAACAGAAACCAATACTTACCAGTGGGATGTTACCGGAGGTACAATTACCGCCGGACAAAACTCAGCAGCCCTTACCATTACCTGGGATGAGCCAGGAACCGGAATCATTACCATGACTGAAATCAATGAATTCGGATGCGATCAGACAACTAGTTATGAAGTTGCTGTGAATGCAGCTCCAAGTCCGGCCATTGATGGAAACGCAAGGGTTTGCGCCAACAGCGGCCAGGTTGTTTACTCAACTCCTGTGGTTGAAGGAAATACTTACGAATGGTCAGTTACAGGTGGCGAAATTACTGCAGGTGTTAACACAAATGAGGTGATCGTCAATTGGGGCGAAAACGGAAATGGGATACTCACATTGTTAGAAACCAGCACAACCTCTACCTGTTCAGCTCAGGTTGGGTACAATGTCTTGATCAGTTCTCCATCCACAACACTTGGAGCCGACACAACCATTTGTCTTACCCACGTTCTCACGCTCACCGGTGAAGCCGGATTTGCATCCTATGCATGGTCAAATGGTGCAAATACACAAAGCATTCAGTTAAGTGGTGAAGCACTAGGCATCAGTTCAACTCCATATACTGTAACCGTTACTGATGAGTTTGGCTGCGAAGGTACTGCTACCATAATGGTTGCAGTTGAAGCATGTGCCGGAATTGAGGAGCCTGCAATCAACGCTGGAATTTCAATATTCCCTAACCCTAACAGAGGTGAATTCACCCTTGAAATCAATAATGCAAGTGCAGGAAATGCAGCCATCAGCGTAGTTAATGCCAATGGCGAAGTTCTCTACAAAAGGAGTATTGTTATCAGTCAGAAGCTGCACAAAGAAAACATCCACCTGACAATCAGCAGTGGGGTTTACTTTATACGTGTTGAATCGGCCAATGGCATCAGTATTCAAAAACTTGTTATCAAATAAATTTGTTTTTAATTAAATAAAAAGCCCGCCTGAAAAGCGGGCTTTTTATTTTCTTCTATTGGCAGGATTACAAATGCATCAATAATCAATTAATTTATTAATTTAGCTTAAAAACTAATAGTAATTTTAGGTGTTTCAAATTTAAAGTATATAACACGAAAATGGCCGGTTCCGAAAAACCAAAAATTCTTATTGTTGACGATATTGAGGTAAACCTTATTCTTTTGGAGACTGTTCTGAGGAAGGAGAATGCCACTATACTGAAATCAACATCAGGCCCCGAAGCCATAGAAATATCTGCGGTTAACGAACTGGCACTCATCATTCTCGATGTTTCCATGCCAGGCATGAATGGTATTGAAGTTGCCGAACATATCAGGTTACAGGAGAACAACCTGCTTACACCGATAATTTTCATCTCTGCAATAATGTATGATCAGCGCAGCATTGTTCAGGGCTATCAGGCAGGAGCAGTTGATTACCTGACAAAGCCTTTTCAAAACGAGATATTGTTGGGAAAAGTCAGGATGTTTCTTAAAATTCATCAGCAAAACCGGGAAATTCAACAAACAAGTCTGGCGCTGAAGGAAAGTGTTGCGCGATATCAGAAAGCCGAACAAACCCTGCTGTTCAGGTATCAGCTTGAGCGTATAGTTTCATTGGCATCAGCAAGATTCTCCGGGAAATTCGATCCCGATAGTTCCATTCAGTTTATGTTGATTGATCTTGCACAATTACTGAATGCAAATGATGCTGCATATTTTACGATCGGGGATCAGAAACCCGGAAATATTATTTCATCCGCAGGTATTGCTAACATTGAAATACCTGCGCCGACAGGTCCGTTTATTCAGGAACTTTTCTCAAAAAGAGACAACTGCAATTTACTGATACATTTTATTACACGCGAAAACAACTGGTACAGTCCCGGTAAAGGACTGGAAACCAGCAACGACGAAGCAAGTGTTGCAATTCCGGTAAACTTGTCAGAGAAACCATATGCCTGCATACTTATAAGAGGTTGTACAGAGCTTGATCTTCTTGAACCCCAGGACATTTACTCTCTTGGGGTTTTTGGCACCATTACAGGGAATGCGCTTGAACGTGCTGCCACCAGAATTGCTCTCGAAAGAAGTGAACAGAGGTATCGCAGCTACATTGAAAATGCCCCGAATGGAATACTTGTAGTGGATGAAAACGGGAATATTCTGGAATCAAATGCCGTTTCAACTCTACTTTTTGATTTAAGTGCTGATGAAATACAACTTCAGAATATTAATATATTGCTTAATCCCGAAAAACTTTCTGGTCAGTTTCCCAATTTCACAGGACTAATTCAAGGCGAGAGGAGTCAGGCAGAGTTTATAGTGACAAAGGATAAATCAAACCTGATTATCAGGGCTGAAAGTGTCAGGCTCCCTGATGGTAATTATCTGATCTTTTGTTCCGATATTACGGCAACCCGCGATATGGAGAAGCATCTGATTCATACCGAAAGAATGGTTGGAATAGGAGAAATGGCTACCGGAATCGCTCACGAAATCAATCAGCCACTCAACACCATATCCTTTGGAATTGACAACCTGATGCATGCCATTTCATCCAAACAAGCCGACGATAATTACATTAAGGAAAAATCGCGCAAAATATTTGAGGGCATTCACCGCATGAGAACCATCATTGATCATGTAAGGACTTTCTCAAGAAGCAATGACGATTATATCAACTCCGTTTTCAGCCTCAACGAAAGCATTATTAATGCATTATCGCTGGTAAATGAACAGTACAAAAATCAAGGCATTGAAATAAGTACCAACCTGTCGCCTGATCAGGATGTTTCCATAAGTGGGAATACCTATAAAATGGAACAGGTTATTTTGAACCTGCTTTCCAATTCCAGAGATGCTCTGGAGGAGAAGAAACAGCAGATAAAGGTACCGTTTACACAAACCATTGATATTTTAAGCATTGGGAATCTGGAAAATATTGAAATTACTGTCCGCGACAACGGGAATGGAATTCCTTCAGAGCATCTCGAACATATTACAGCTCCTTTCTACACAACAAAGGAACCGGGAAAAGGAACGGGACTGGGTCTTGCCATTTCCTATGGAATTATAAGGGAGCATGATGGTGAAATCAGTTTCAGCAGCGAACCCGGAAAAGGAACTACTGTTTCTTTATTATTTCGACGAAACCTGAAGACTGCGGATAAATAAAACCAATACCGGCTATCATGGCTAAAATGAAATTAAGGGTACTGATACTCGATGACGAAACCGATTTTGCAGATGAACTGAAAGAGTTCCTGGAGCTTCGCGATTTTGAAGTATTTACTGCCAATACACCCGGCGAGGGTTTTGAAAGTCTGAGGCGCAGACCTTATGATCTGATGATCCTTGACATCAGGCTTCCCGGAATGAGTGGATTAGACATTCTTATACAAGTAAGAAAGTTATACCCCTCCATGGAAGTAATAATCATATCCGGGCACGGTGATATGGACACAGTAATACAGGCCATGCGCGACGGAGCAATTGATTATCTGAGAAAGCCATTCCGGCACATCGATATTCAGCTCGCTATTGAGCGTACCGAAAAATACCTGAAACTTTACCGGCAATTTCGCGAAATTCAGGATCAGCACTCACTGATATCTTCGGAGCTTGAGCGGATGATCGACCGCAACTTTATCGGCGAAAGCCGACCCATACGACAAGTGCTTGAGCTGGCGAGTACAGCTGCAAAATATCCCAATACAAATGTGCTGATTACCGGCGAAAGTGGTACAGGAAAGGAAATTATTGCCCGCATTATTCACTATGCCAGCGAACAACACAATCATGCTTTTTGTGCTGTCAACAGCAGTGCAGTTTCGGATTCGCTGCTCGAAAGTGAATTTTTCGGACATGTAAAAGGTTCGTTTACAGGTGCAATTAATGATAAAAAAGGCTATTTCGAAGTAGCCAATGGTGGAACTCTCTTTCTTGATGAAATAGCCGATATGCCCTTTGCACTGCAGGCAAAATTGCTTCGTGCCATTGAAGAAAAAAGGATTAAGAAAGTAGGAGGCAGTGAGGAGATACAGGTTGAGTTCAGGATAATAGCAGCAACCAATCACAATGTTGAGAACCTTATTGAGAGCCGTCAATTCAGGCTCGACCTTTTTCACAGATTAAATACGCTTACCATCAATATTCCACCTCTGCGCGAAAGGCCCGAAGATATCGAACCACTGCTCAGATATTTTGTGAATTTCTTTGCAGGGAAGCTCAATAAAACCATTCCGAAAATCAGCTCACAACTCACCGAAACCATAAAGGAATATGATTTTCCGGGAAATGTACGTGAACTGAGGAATATGGTGGAACGGGCAATGATTTTCTGTAATACCCAAACACTGAGTACCATCGATTTTCAGTTTGCCGACAAAAAGGGTGGAAAATCAACCAAAGCCGTTGTGCTCAATCTTGAAGAACAGGAGCAGAATCTTATACTTGCTGCACTGAACGAGTGTGGTTACAATCAGGTTCTGGCTGCAAAAATGCTGGGCATTTCGCGCGATTCACTCATCAGACGGATGAAGAAATTCAATATCAGGATAATGAAGGATTAATATGCCGCTTGTTTGGTCTTATAGTTTGATTTACTGAGAAGTATTCCGAAAACGCATAAAAAAACCTTTCATTCTTGCTTTCTGGTAACTGAATTGCCATTCTGATTTTTACCAATCATATCCAGCGGTATCCTTTCCATATTTGATTTTCTGTATTCGGTTACTGAAACTCCGGTAATCTGCCTGAACTGATTGGAAAGGTAATGAACAGAACTGTAGCCAAGCTGATTGGCAATTTCGCTCAGGGTAAGTTCGTCGTACTCAATCAACTCTTTGGCTTTTTCAATTTTATGTAGTATAATGTATCTCTCGAGAGTTATGTGTTCAACCTTAGAAAACAATGCCGATATATAAGTATATGACAATCCGATACGTTCAACCAGATAATCCGAATTCCGTATGATTGAATTGACATTTCCTGCTTTATGAATAAGTTCTATTACTGCGATCTTGATTTTATCCACCAACTGATCATCCCGGTTTATGGCAGGTTCGAATCCATTGGCAGCAAGCAAATCGATAAAAAATGCCTTACTTTGCAGTAATGGGTCAAACAAAATGTCAACCTTGCCAGGTTTAATTTCTTTAACTTTGGCGCCTGTTCCTTCTATTAACTGACGGATTACCAGCATGCAACAACTGCATGTCATGTTTTTTGGATACAAAGTCGAAAGAACAAAATGATCTGTTTTATGGTCTCTGTTGTCCATCAGGGGTTAACGTTTCATTAAAGTAAAAGAGAAGGTTAGGGTTAAGACACGAAAAATTTGAATTACCTGCATTTTTGCGAATAATTTAATGTGCTCCTGATTTGTAAAAATACTTTATTAAGCAAAACATTTCAACAATAAATTGTTAAAATTGCAGTTTAATATGAGCCCGGGCAAAAGCTCACAAATCAAATTTACTAAAAATGAAAAGATCATTATTCCCAGTTATAGTTATTATAGTTCTGCTATGCTTGCCAGTCCTGAAATTATCCGGACAGGAAATCGGTATCGGACAATGGCGCGACCATCTTCCTTACCGTAAAGTTATTGCTGTAGCAGAGGGCGAGAATAAGATTTTCGCTGCGACTCCTTACAGTCTGTTTTATTACGATCTGTCTGACAACAGTTTGAACAGGCTCACCAAAATAAATGGATTGAGCGATGTTGGCATTAGCCATATAACTTACCTTGCCGAGGTCAAAACCCTTGTGATTGCATACACCAATGCAAATATCGATCTGATAAAAGACGGGAAAATCATCAATCTGTCAGATATCAAGCGCAAGCCCATCCTTGGGAATAAGACAATAAACCGCATCACTTCTATCGGAAAAAGAGCCTATCTCTCCTGCGGGTTTGGAATATTGGTTCTTGACATTGAGAAAGAAGAATTTCCAGAGCCCATTTACTACATTGGCAGCCTGGGAAGCGCATTGAATGTGAATGACATTACATACAATCCTGCTGATTCCATTATTTATGCAGCCACCGATGACGGTATTTATAGTGCTCCATTCTATGGATCGAATCTGGCCAATTTTGCTGAATGGACCCGTGAAACTGCATTTATACTTCCGTCCGGACAATATAATCACATAGCCACATTAAACAATCGGATTTACATAAACAAAAAAGGGCCATCCTATTCTACAGATGCTATGTTTGTTAAAATAGCAGGAGAATGGCAGAAATTTGATGAGACCAATACATCCAACCGTTTCAGTATGAAGGTTTTCAATAACCTTCTTGTAGTTAGCACCAATCTTTCCATCTACATCTATAATCCTGACGGAACCCTGAAGGACAGGCTTTACTCCTATAATCCAGGCAATATATTTCCAAAAGACGCCTTTCTCGACAAGGATAATAACCTATGGATAGGCGATGAATTTGAAGGGCTCGCGAAAATTTCAGCTGCAGCAGGAACTGAGAAATTCCTGCCCGATGGTCCCGATTTCCCGGATGTTTATGCAATGTCATCAGGAGGTAATGATGTATGGGTTGTTCCCGGCGGCAGAAATTCATCCTTTGGCGGGCTATACCGGCAAGCAAGATTTACCGGGTTTTTAAACGGGCAATGGAAAACGATAACGAACAAACAGGATGCTTTTCTGAGTAATATTCGTGATGTACTCAGTGTGGCTGTTGACCCTTCAAACAGCAAAAGGGTGTATTTTGGAACCTGGGGGTATGGTCTTCTGGAATATGTAAACGGAGAGTTCAGCCAACACTTTACCAGCGAAAACAGTAGTCTTGAAGGTGCTACTTTTGAAAGCACATGGATTGGAATTGGCGGAATTTCTTTTGATGAACAGAATAATATGTGGGTGACCAATTCAAGCGCCCCTTCTGTGCTTTCTGTTAAGCGTAACAATGGTATATGGCAATCATACAATCTGGGTTCAGTTGCAACCGGCGTGGATATGGGTCGCATTATGGTTGATAAAAGCAATCAGAAATGGTTGATGCCGCGTGATCATGCATTGCTGGTTTTTAACGACAATAACACTGATACTCCCGCAGACGATAAAGTAAAGCGACTTACCTCATCTGTCGGAAACGGGAATCTTCCCGGTTCCTTTGTGCAATGTATGGCAACCGACAGAGAAGGCCTGGTTTGGATTGGAACCAACGAAGGTGTCGCGGTATTCTACTCCCCCGACAATATATTTGGAACTCAGAATTTTGACGCACAGCGTATTCTGATCGAACAGGATGGTTACGGACAGTATCTGCTGGAAACAGAGTCGGTTACAGCAATAGCCGTTGATGGTTCAAACCGAAAATGGTTCGGAACCGACAGGGCAGGAGTATTTCTTATGTCGGCTGATGGCACAAAAGAAATTCTGCATTTTACCGAAGAGAATAGTCCGTTATTAAGTAATTCAATAACAGACATAACCATCAACGATGCAGGAGAGGTATTTATTGGCACTTCTCTGGGTGTAATTTCTTACCGCAGCGAATCGGTTCCTCCCAAGATTGACCTGAAGGAAATTGTGGTTTTCCCGAATCCTGTTCGCGAGAGTTACAACGGGAGCATTGCAATTCGCGGTTTGGTTGAAAGCTCAAGCGTTAAGATTACTGATATTAGCGGTAACCTCGTGTTTTCAACCATGAGCGAAGGCGGACAGGCCTTGTGGAATGGAATGAACTATAGCGGAGACAGGGTTAAAACAGGCGTTTATCTGGTTTATGTTACCAATGCTGACGGTTCGAAAACCAAGGTCACAAAAATCATGTTTATCAACTAATGTTTTTTGTAAAATTGGTCCTGGATAATTATTTCTGACTCATGTGCTGATTGTTTTTTCCTTAACCATGCTTTGGCGTAAACCAGTATTTTCAGGTGTTTTTGTTTGGCGTTTTCTGAAGAGTTGCTTTTGTAACTTATGTAATTACTTGATTTTAATAAGCCTTTCTGCTAAAAGTTAGTATTTATTTACTTTCTCCCCTAACTTATTTGCTTCCTTTCTGTTTCTATTGGTATATTATCAAATTTAATCAGATATGGAAAATCTACTTATTAAAACCCTGCTCCATTCATTTGAAGCAGAAGCAGGCGACAAGGTTGATAATGGTGGCAATAAACCATTTATTACCATTTCGCGTGAGTACGGGTGCCAGGCAAATCTTTTGTCAGAATTGCTGATTCAAGGAATTTCCAGTAAGGGAAAACATTGGCAAGTGGTTAATAAAGAAATTCTAATGGAAACGGCCAATGAATTAAAGATCCATCCCGAAAAAGTAAGGAATGTGGTTTCTGATGAAAACCGTACCCATTTGGATGAGATATTTGAAGCCACTTCAACAAAATACTACAAGAGTGATAGAAAAATCAGGCAAACTATTGCTACGGTAGTAGGTTCTTTTGCAAAGCAGGGCAATGTAATTATTGTTGGTCGGGCAGGTGCAGCAATAACCCGTGGTTACCACAATGGTCTTCACATAAGGCTTACAGCTCCCGCGACCTGGCGACTTGAGTCGGTGATGTCGAGGCACAAACTTTCACGCGAAGATGCATTCAAACAGATTGCTTCAACCGATCATAAAAGATTTAAGCTTTACCGCGATTATATGAAAGGCTGGCAGGATATGGACGGACTTTTTGACATCGGATTCAATTGCAGCAAAGTCACGCATCAGGAAATAGCCCGTTTGGTTATTAAACTGATGGAAGATCGAAAAATGATCTGAAAAGATTGAAATGAAAATCTGAATACCGGATTTATGCAATTGTTGAAAATCAAGAATTACTTAATTGCGGTCACAATTGCGGTAGCTCCCAAAAGCATTGGAATGCCGCCAACTTCGCTGAACCCTGCTTTTATCAGAACGTCTGATATTTCGGGAATTGAATAGTAATGATTGGCTGAATATGCCAGGTAATCATAGGCTGGTCTGTTTCCAGAGATAAGTCCTCCGATTGGAGCTGTAATGTATTTCTGATAAAAATGATAGCCCGATCTCACAATTTTATTCTCAGGCTGGCTGGTTTCCACAATCACAAAACGTCCTCCAGGCTTTAACACCCTGAGAACTTCCTGTATATGCAACTGTGCATCAGGATTTTCGAAAGTAAGGTTGCGGAAACCAAATGAGATTCCGATTGAATCGAAAAAATTATCTTCAAACGGCATTTTCCCGGCATCACCCTGAATCAGTTTCACTCTGTCTTTTCCGAATACAGCAACTTTTTCATTTGCCCTTGCCAGCATGGTATGGCTAAAATCGAGGCCGTAAAGTTCTGTTGCTGAGGCTGCATTTTTTGCGATGTGCATCATCAGATCGGCTGTACCACAGCATAGATCCAGCACACGTGAAGGCCTGTTTTCCAATACCTTTGCGGCAGTTTTCCGGCGCCATCCTTCATCAAGATTTAAAGTGAGGATACGGTTGAGTATATCATACTTCGGAGGTACTTCGGTAAATATCTGTTGGGTTGGGCGAAAGCCCTTTTCGTCGCGGAACATTCCTGATGGTTAGTTTTTATGATACAAAGTTACAAACTTTACGGGGATAGGTCTGGTATGAGTGAAACAGTTTGTGATGTGCCGAAGAAAATCAGAGGCAATCAGGTTGATGGTTTGATCCCGATTTTTGAAAACCAGAAAATCGCTCAACCTCTTTACATTTCACTTCAGAACATTTACAGATTAATTTATCATCAGATTGCGCCAATTTCATACATTTGTACCAACCCTAAAAATACTTTAACATGCGTAACCTTATCATTCTCACGGCTATGGCAATAATATTTGCCACAGCTGGCTGCGGAAAGAAGCAAGCAGCTGTTTCCGATGAACCCGTAAAAGCATTTATTGAACAAACAACTGTGGAAAAAGTTATCAAAGCACTCTCTGATTTGCATGGCAACGATGCAAAATTCCGTATAGAAAGAGGAGTTGAACAGGTTGCGAAACTTTGGCGCGAAAGTGACGGAACTTCGGCCGATTTCGAAACTTTCTGTACTGAGAATTTCCTGGCCGACGATTCAGCACTTGAAAATCTGTACACAAAACTCGAGCGCAATTTTGAGGTTTTCAACGGATACTTCCATAAAATGGATGTTATGCTTAAAGAGCCGCTTCACATCGAAGGGCCTGAAATTGAGCCGGTTGATATGATGTTTGGCAGCTACAATCCTGCAGCACATCTTACCGACGATTTTTTTAACAACAAAATTGCATTCCTGACGGCATTGAACTTTCCTTTCTATTCACTGAAAGAGAAAACCGACCTTGGTGTTAACTGGAGCCGCAGAGATTGGGCCTATGCACGCATGGGCGACCGTTTTACTTCTCGCGTTCCGGCTGAAATCATTCAGAATGCTTCGCAAATACTAACAGCTGCCGATACCTATATTTCGGAATACAACATTTATATGGGCAATTTGCTGAACGAAAATGGAGAAACCCTCTTCCCGGCCGATATGAAACTGATTACTCACTGGGGATTGCGCGATGAACTGAAATCGAACTATGCAGGCGAAAACGGACTGGTAAAACAGCAGATGATATACAGCGTTATGAAACGCATTATCGACCAGAGTATTCCCGAACAGGTAATAAATAAAGGCGATTATACCTGGAATCCGGTTGACAACAAAATATTTAAAGATGGGGCAGAAGCTACTGCAACTGCTGAGCCGGACAGGCGCTATGAAGTTCTTCTCAATAACTTCCATGCAATGAAAGCCATTGATGCTTACAATCCAAACTTCCCAACATTCATCAGCAGGGCATTTGAGGGTGGAATGGAAATTCCTCAGGAGGATGTTGAGCGCTTGTTTACCGAATTTGTTTCATCGGCTCAGGTGAAGGAAGTTGCTGCATACATCAGCAGCCGTTTGGGTCGCCCCTTGCAGCCTTTCGATATATGGTACAACGGATTTAAATCGCGCGGCGGTATTCCCGAGGAGCAGCTCACCGCCATCACTTCCAAAAAGTATCCCAATCCCAAAGCATTTGAGGCCGATCTGCCGAACATTCTGGTAAAACTGGGATGGGATAAGCAAAAAGCCGCAGAAATTACTTCGTTGATTTCTGTTGACCCATCGCGCGGAGCCGGACATGCATGGGGTGCTGAAATGCGCAACGACATTGCACGTCTGCGTACCCGTATCGGGCCAAACGGCATGGATTATAAAGGTTACAACATTGCGGTGCATGAGTTCGGTCACAATGTGGAGCAGACTGTAACCATAAACGATGTGGATTATTATATGCTGCAAGGTGTTCCAAATACCGCTTTTACTGAAGCTGTTGCCTTCCTTTTCCAGAAACGCGACCTTGAGTTGCTTGGTTTGCCTAATGCCGATCCCAATAAGGATCATATGATGGCATTGGATAACTTCTGGGGAAGCTATGAAATAATGGGTGTATCGCTTGTAGATATGAAGGTGTGGAAATGGATGTATGCAAATCCTGAAGCGACCCCTGCTCAGTTGAAGGAAGCTGTGATTGCAGCAGCCAAAGAAGTGTGGAACAGCTATTATGCGCCCGTACTTGGCGGAAACGATGAACCCATACTTGCCATTTACTCGCACATGATTGATAACCCGCTGTATCTTTCCAACTATCCCATGGGTCACCTGATTGAATTTCAGGTAGAGCAACAGGTAAAGGGAAAGCCCCTTGCCGCAGAATTTGATCGAATGTACACACAAGGCCGCCTGATTCCGCAAACCTGGATGAAAGGTGCTGTCGGACAGGAAATTGCTATTGAGCCAACCCTGGATGCCGCTGCCGAAGCACTGAAAGCTCTGAAGTAAATTTCTTAAAAGTGATTTAGACGAACGAAGCTATTGTTCATTGACCTAACAAGTTTTTCAGCCCAAGGTGTGCAGGCTCTCAACTTGTTAGGTCTTCTTTTATTCAAAAAGCGAACAAAGCTATTTTTCTCTTGCAAACTATTTTTTTAATAATCTGTTAAACCCTACGTACATTAACATATAAATTTATTACCCATGCAAACCATACTCGGTGCCGGTGGTGCCATAGGCAAAGAACTAGCCAGGGAATTACATACATACACAAACGATATTCGTTTGGTGAGCCGAAACCCCAAAGCTGTAAATAAAAATGATCAGCTGATGACAGCCGATCTTACTTCTGCCGAGCATGTTGACCGTGCAGTTGAAGGGTCTGATGTTGTTTACCTTACTGTTGGCCTCGATTATAAAGCCAGTGTGTGGAAGAAACAATGGCCGCTGATTATGCGCAATGTAATAGATAGTTGCAAAAAGAACCAGGCAAAACTCGTGTTTTTTGACAACGTTTATATGTATGACCGGGATTACCTTGCCAATATGACCGAAGATATACCCACACGTCCTACCAGCCGAAAAGGTGAAGTCAGAACGCAGGTGGTTCAGATGCTTCTGGATGAGATGAAATCTGGTAAGATTACCGCTCTTATTGCACGATCAGCTGATTTTATCGGACCAACCAACAGTGTGCTGGTAGAGATGGTTTATAAAAACTTCAGCAAAGGGAAAAAAGCAAACTGGTTCTCCAAAACTGATAAAATTCATAGTTTCACAAACACAATTGATGCTGCCCGGGGAACCGCCAAACTCGGAAATGCTCCCGATGCATACGGGCAGGTATGGCATTTGCCTACATCTGATGCCAGACTTACCGGCAAAGACTGGATAAATCTGTTTGCCAATGAGATGGGTGTGGAACCAAAAATCAGTATCCTGCCCGACTGGTTGCTGGCAATTTTGGGACTTTTTATTCCTATTCTAAAAGAGATGAAAGAAATGTCTTATCAATATGACCGTGATTATTTCTTTAACAGCAACAAGTTCAATAATCGCTTTGGGTATAAACCAATTTCGCCGGACGAAGGGGTGAAAAAACTGGTGAAAGAACTGGAAGCCGGAAAGTGATTCCGGATTGATGATTTCGGTATTATAATCACAACTTTCCTTATGTATTGATAACATTGCAAAGTCCTGAAAAGCAATGCAATACTCTCATTTACTTGCATAATCGTCTGAATATTACTATCTTTAGGCCATGAAAGCACATATACGCCCTGGCTCAGGAACCTTGTCAGCAGGTTTTTTGGCCTCCGCCATGTTGTTACTAATTTTTATGGAAATGACACCGCTCTATGGACAGGATTCTTATGCTGTTGCCCGTGAGAATATGGTAAAGTCCCAGATAGCCGATGAGGGCATCAAAGATGCGGCAACCCTGAAGGCCATGCGAAAGGTGCCCCGACACCTTTTTGTTCCCGAAAATCTCAGGTCGCAGGCTTACCGCGATATGCCATTGCCTATCGGTTACGAACAGACTATTTCTCAGCCCTATATGGTTGCTTATATGACAGCAGCAATACTTCCTGCAAAAGGTATGAAAGTGCTGGAAATAGGCACAGGATCGGGCTATCAGGCTGCGGTACTGGCTGAAATCGTTGACAGCGTATTTACCATCGAGATTGTAGAGCCATTAGGCAAACAATCGACCGATCTGCTCAAAAAGCTTGGATACAAAAACATAAAAGTGAAAATTGGACATGGTTTTGCCGGTTGGCCGGAACACGGACCCTATGATGCCATTGTGGTTACTGCTGCTGCCGAAGATATCCCACCTCCGCTGTTTGCTCAATTGAAAGAAGGTGGACGTATGATTATACCTCTCGGGAAGCGCGGCAGCGTGCAAACATTGGTTATGGCAACCAAAGAAAAGGGAAAACTTGTAAAGAAAAATTTGCTGCCCGTTAGGTTTGTGCCGTTTGTAAGAGAATGAATATTGAATAAATGACCTCTCAAAAAGTATGGTTTATTTTATAAGATCATACCCCTCTTTAGCAGAGGAATCTCCGGGCTTATTCATCAGTGCTTTTCCGAAAAGGACTTTTGCTTCCCGCAATTTACCCAAACGGTAATTGGTCCAGCCAAACATCAGCAAGGCATCGTAATCAAAGGGATAAAGGTTGGCGATTTTCTCAAAGTATTTATAGGCTGCCTGATAATCCTGCTTGCCATAATAAATCATCCCCATGCGATAATTCACTGTGTAATTGCTGGGATCTATTTTAAGAATTTCGTTGTATCGCGTAATTACCTGATTCCAGTTTCCAACTGCAGCTGCCGGAAGTACAAACCCAAGACGTGCCTCAACTGACAAAGGCATAAGCAAGATACTTTTGTTGTAAAAAGCAATGGCATCAGTAAACAGACCTGACTGATAGCTTAACCAGCCCAGCCGGAGGTTTATTTCATAGCTGGACTCATCGTACACTTTTTTAAGGACTTCAATTGCTTTTGAATACTCTGCAGTGTTTTCAAATGTGTAGCTGTTTTTAAAGACTTCTTCCAGTGAGCCCTTTTCCTGGGCAAACAAATCTGTTGCTGATACAGTGATCAAACAAACCACAACGATTACAAAATTTCTTATTGAAGATTCCATGACATTCCTCCTGTAATACTAAGCGTTTGGTAATTGTATGAATAAATTCCGGCTTTGCCGGTTTCAGTGAAAAACAGTTCTGTACCTTCTCTTATGAATACTTGTCCTCTTAAACTGAATTTCAGGTGATCGTTAACGTTGAGAATCAAGCGTGTGCCAAATCTGCTTTTTACCTTATCGAAGGCATTGTAAAACACCTGCAGATTATTTTCCCCGGTGCAGGAAATGTCTCCTATCGTCAAAAATGCTTCGCCCCATACCTTTCCAAATAATTTACCGCCTACCAACTGATTGAAAATATATTGTTTGGTGCCTTGTGATATTTTCAAAGTAAGAGCAGTATTTGTGTAAAGATTAAGGTTTCCAAGTGGCCTGACAAAAAAAGAAGCACCAGCCTGAGTATATTTCGAATCGTCCACCCGCAGCGACCATAAGCCAACAGTAGTTACCCAAAATGGTGCCAGATAACTGATTTCTCCTCCAAAGCCAATATCGTTATAAGATGTCGTTCCCGGGGAGCCGATCATCTTTTGAACAATTGAATCATCGCTGCTGAGCGGATTCTCCAGGCTAACGTTGGAGAGCCTGAAGGCAGGACTAATTCTGAATTTTCCGTTTCCCCGCAGGAATGATGGGGAGAGGTAAGCTTCCATTTGCGAAACCGCATAATCTCCGCTTAAAGAATCAATATATCTGATGTCAACCCTCCGGTTTTTATTAAAATTCAATTTGGCGAATGCCGCATTTACCGAAAATTTATAACCAACCGGCAAAACGGTTCCAGCCAGAAAATAATACGAGTTTTTGTTCAGGTAAGCTTCTGAATAAAGTCCGCTTCCGGTTTGCCTCGATGTTTCGAATTGCTTAACATTATCAGAAAAGGCTGGTCCGGTCTCCAGATATATCATAGGTTTGCCGGGAGCAGTAGATATCGATTTTGCCAATGAAGGTGGCAATGTGCTCAGAAAAATACGCGCTTCATCTACACGTCCGCTATACATATAGGCATGGTAAAGCACCCCTGAAACAAACTTGTCGTTGCTGTTGAAGTCAAGTGCAGCTTCGAAGTGTATTGAAGCTCTGATGTATTTTTGAAGTTCAAAGGCTGCAATCCCCACTCTGGCTCTCATGTAAAAATAGTCATGACCTTCAGAAATGGCTCTTTCGCCAACCAGCAGCAGGCTATCCCATTTTTGTTCGGTGTAAAGCCGGTAAGTAAGACTCTCGTATTCCCCGATGCTCATTTTTTCACCTTTCGCGCATAGCGTTATGCCAGTGACAAGTAGAAGACAACATAAAAACTTTACGGATTTCGGCATAAACTTCAGGATTTTGTAAAGTTCACTTTTGCATTGAAGGTTTTCGAAGTAATGCCGAACGATTGCAATTTATCGGAAGAAATTTCAATTATAAACCTGTAATCAAGGCTATCAAAGCCAGCAATCTTAAGGTAGCAGCGTGAAGCCAGTACCACCCTGTTGCCATTGAAGTCTTCAGTCAGCTCGTGGAAACCAAGCTGATATACCGGGTTTATAAATATCCGGAACGGAGCAACAATATCCTGCAACAGCCGCAGTGGAGAAGATGAAAAAGACGAGGGTGGAAATACGTCGGTGACATTAATGTCATCATAATGAGCAAGTGGCACTTTATAAGCTGCCAGATAAAAGTAATACAACATGCATTTTTGTGAACCTTCGTAATGGTTGAAAAAGAAAAGTGACCCATCCATATGGAAAAATGCTTTTGCCCCTGTTTTCTGGTCTTCGAGATACTGGTTTTTATAGACATCAACCACAACCTTCCACCGGCCTGAATAAGCATCATCAGTAATGCAAACAAAATCAATATTTTGACCTGGAACAAAGTGAAAAGCTTTTTTCAGTGCGGGTTCCTGAACAATATTGCTGACTTGTTCGCCCAGCACCGGTACTTCGTAATGTTTGAGCCTGGGTTTTCCTGAAAGACTGATGTATTGCGATATAGGGTAATCGATCGTTGGTGATCCGATGTAAGGAGTAGATTGTAACTGAAAGTGAAGGTGTGGATATGGAGATCGCCCGGAGTTTCCGCAAGTTGCCAAAACCTGTCCTTTGGTAACCCAGGTTCCGGCAGTCACTTTTATACTTCCGAATGCCAAATGGGAGATTGAGGTAAAAAGCCATTCGCTGTGTCTGATTACGATGGTATTTCCCCAGTTCTGGTCGAGATTGGAATTGCCTATCGCATTGTCGGGCACATTATTCACTATTTCTTCTACCCATCCATCGGCAGGAGCAATTACCGGTTTATTGAAGCAATAATAATCAGAAGTTTCCAGCCCGTTTCCCTGAAATTCCTTTCCATTTTCATCGGTTATAACAAAATCCCAGGCATGGCGCCATTCTTCTTTATGTGTATGCTCGCCATTATGTGCCTGATTTACTGTCCATGTGCCATAAAACGGCAAATTGATCGGCAGGTATCCGCGATATTTAAATCGCTGCCTGGAGTTTTGTCCTACATAAAGATTTTTTTCAGGAGAGTAGTATTGAACAACAACTGTCTCCGGCTTTAAAAGCATGCGCACTCTGAACTTCATGGCATATAAGAAGAGCAAAACCACAATGTTAAAAGGCAGCGAGTAAACGGGCAACTGCAAGGAACTTAAAAGTTCAGAAAATCCTCCGGTAATGATTGAAATTATAGGAGTTATAAGAATAACCCATAGAAAGGACCATCGCGAAGCCACCATAAAAAACCCGCCAATCGCGATGGCCGTAAGTATATGATTGAAGCCGATAAAGCCATAATTCAGTTCATTCATATTGGCTCCGATAAGCAGATAAAATCCCCAGGCTGAAGCAAAACCAACGATAGATAGCAGAAAAGCGATACGTGAGTATATCAGGAGACCGGCTGCGATAAGCAAACCGGCAAAAAGATGGTATTGAAAAAATATAGCTCCCAGAGACTTAAAATAGGTTTTAATAAAATTGGGCCAGTTAACATCTGAAAACCAATGGTAAATTTCCATAGTCACAGAGCCACCTCTTTCATATATAGTATTCAACGTATAAATACCTGCTTCGCCCTGAAGCAGAGAACTATAATTGCGTGCAGCAAGAGATGCCAGCCACAATGCTATCAGAAAAGGAAAAGTGAGAAAAGGAAGTCCGTACTTTCCCAATACACCTTCAAAAGCCAGCGTTAAAAACAGAGTAGCAAGAGCAACGGATATCAGCAAAACATAAAACTGAGGCATTGGCTGGAATGATATTCCCATTCCCAATCCTACGAGTAAAGCATTGAAACCATAAAAGCCGGAAAGTATGCTTGCCCGGTTCAGCCCCAGCGCCCATGCAAATGCATTGGCGGTCATCAATGAGACCAAACCGGCAATACCGGCATGAAGATCAAAAAAAGTAACCACAAAAAGAATTGCACCAAACCATCGGTTTTTCGAGAAAAAAACCATGGTATAGCTGTTCAGGGTGCTGCGGAAGATCTGGTTCAGAATTGTTACAACCTTTGGCATAAAAATTAGCCTGGTACAGGGGTTTAATGGGAAAATTAATCTACAAAATCTTTCATCCGGGGATCGCTCATGATGGCCTTTTTCAACCGCTCCTTACAGTTGTATTTTTTGGTTTTAGCGTAATTCTCAGAACCGTAACCCATCGTTTCGGCGATATCTTTTGACGAAAATTTTTGAAGCGAAAGCAATAAAATACGTTGACAATCCTTTTCCATGGCATTAAAGTGTTCACGGTAAATACGGTATTTTGTTTGCTCTGCTTCAACGGTTTCAGCAGATGAGGTTTCCGGAATATTGAAGAACTGCTCGATCAGGTCGAAATTAATGGCTCCCTTTCGTTTTACTTTAAGTCTTTGCATCCATAGATTTCTGCTGATGGAATACATGTAAGTGAGAAATGAACAAGTCAGGTAAAAATCTTCTTTTTGAACATTTTTCAACACAACAATGAGTGATTCCTGAAAAATGTCTTCGGCATCTTCATCATTCCCTGTATTTTTCTTTATCAGGTATCTTATGGTGGGAAAAAACTCCTGATAAACATGCTTGATGATATAATCGCTGTTAAGCTTAAGCCCCTCAACTATCGCCCTGTCGGAAAAATGTATCATCAAGCCTTATGTTTATTGACAGTTCAATTCAGTGAAAACACAGAGCCCTGAGTTTTGTTTATGAAAACCCGCTTTTACCGCCATTGGGTTTGAATTCAGCCCTGATTGAGATCATAAAAGTATGAAATTTTAACATTCAAAATTCAAATACTTTAAGTTGGCATTTATTGTGTTGACATAAAATGTCTCATCTGTGAATTAACTCAAATCAAAACTTTGCTTTTCATGCTATCAGACGCGTGGTTCAAGAGTTCTGATTTATTTTCACAAGATGTTCAGGAATAAGCTCCGAACCGCTTACATCTGTAAGCTTTTCCTTTTCTCTTACAATATGAACTTCCCCTTTTTCATCGATCAACACCACGTTTGGTCTGAGATGGATAAACTGCATCCACTGTGTTAAGTTATATGCGCCGGTTTTGTGAATCACAACATGATCATTTACATTGAGAAGCGGAAGGTTGATACTCTCGCGGATACAGTCAATATTCATGCACAACGGTCCGTAAAGCGATGTATCCTCGCGGTATTGTGATGTGCCCTGAGCGACTGTAACCTGATGCTGATACCAGAATGAAGTAAACAACAGGTTTACACCCGCATCAATAATGGTTGCCCTGCGACCTCCTGACATGCGCTTGTTTGCAATGACTGTGGAAAGAATATACCCGGATTCATCAATTAAAGCCCTTCCTGTTTCCAGAATCAGCAGAGGCAGCTCTCCAGGTGTAAAGTGACTGTTTATCAATGCACTGCTGATTGCTTCGGCATACTCATTGAACGTTGGGTTGGTATCACTTCCCGGAAGGTAAGATCCTTTGAGGGTGTTTTTTGATGCAAATCCACCGCCGAGATCGATGTATTTAAGCTGATGGTTGAATTTCTGCTGAAGCGAACGGGCAAGTTCGGCAAGTTTTGATGCAGCAACAGCATAAGCATTTGCACTCATGATAAATGTACCGATATGAGTATGAAGCCCCATCAGTTCCAGTTTACCTGAATGCATTATTTTGTTCAGGGCATCCCAGGCTTGACCGTTTTCATAATTAAATCCAAACCGATCCCACATGGGATAAATTCCGGTATCCATATTCACCCTGATTGCAACTCTTGGTTTTTGAGAGGTAGATTCTGCTACCTCAACAAGCATGTACAATTCATCCAGATGATCAATATGAATAAGTGATCCGTTTTCAGTGGCGAGAACCAGTTCTTCGCGCGTTTTTGCAGGCCCATTGAAAATAATCTTTTTGGGATCAACTCCGCTGGCAATGGCCTTCTCATATTCAAATCCCGAAACTACTTCGGCCCACGATCCTTCCTGATGAAAGATATTGCAAACCGCCGACAGGTAATTGGTTTTGTATGACCAGGCAAACTGCACTTTAGGATATCGGGTTGAAAAAGCTTTATAAGCTTTTTGATAAGTATTTCTGATGGTTTTCTCGGAAAGTACAAAAAGCGGCGATCCGTATTTTTCAATAAGTTCAGCAACAGCAACTCCATCAATGTGTGTGGTTGGAGGTAGTTCACTTCTCAATCCGGATTTTCCAGGCATTCCTGCATCGAGTCTGACTATATGCGGACGTTCATAATGTTTCTTTTCCATGATTCTTGTATTATTTAAAGTTCTCCTTTTACTGAAAAATTCTCAAATTCGCTGCGGTCAACGATCATGTCCCATGAATAACGGATGAATAGTTTACCGACATCAAAAGTTTTGTATGGTTCAGGCTTTTGACCCAATGCAAGCAGCGCCAGTGCTTCGGGAATATTTTGTCCTACGCCGACTGCCAGATAAACCCATGCAGGAATTCTGGGATTGATTTCCATCAGAAAATACTTGCCATCTCCCGATTTCATCATTTCAAGTTCAAATCCGCCTCTCCATTTAGTCGCACTAACAAAACGGGTTGTCAGTTCCAGCAGTTTCTTATCATCAATACTGATTCCCGCCCAGGCTTTACCTTTGTCGGTGATAAATTGTTTGCGCATCGGAACTGCGGCAATTACATTCCCTTCACCATCGCCTAGACCGGTAACATTGTACTCTGTGCCATGAACAAATTTCTGAAGGATTACGGGCAGACCCCATTTGGCAGCAATTTTATTGAAATAGGTTCGTGCTTGTTCAATGTTATAGGCAACATATGCATCATACCATTTCCCCTTGATCATCATAGGGAAATCAAGTTTATCGGCGTGTTTGTGAATTTCGGATGAATCACTTACAGCAATTCCCTCGGGAACATCTATTCCATATTTTTTCCCGAAAGTGGATAGGTTCACTTTGTGACGCTCTTCAAACTGTTGAAATGTAGGAAGAAACATGTGAATGCCTGAATCGCGGAGTTTCGCCTCAAGCTTCATAAATGAATAAAGCTCCGCATCGAAGTTGGGTATGATAATATCAAGCTTTTCGTGGCTGTTTATGTATAATAAACGTTCCAACAATGCGTCGGCACCGGCAGTGGGATAGGGAATCAGATAAGTAATGTCAACCAATTCATGCATATATATTCCGGGTTCCAGCGATTCATAAGCCAGACCAACAATACGCACATCAAACGAAGCGGCTTCTCTTAATCCTCTGATCACAGCAACTCCCGGGCCCGGGCTGTCGATGGCATTAAGGCCGGTGACAGCTATGGTATAGATTGGCCTACTCATCTTTTTCGAGAAGATTGTAAGTTTTCAGAATCCCGTTGAAGTCCTGAAGATCCTTTTCAAAACTATTGCGGTCCACCTGATAAAGCTGAGTAATTGAATCGATAATTTCTGTTCTGCTTTTCCCGTTTCTGAGCATAGCAATAATCTCTGCACCAATGGGATTTACGGTAAATGATTCACCGGTGCCCGGGTTAAACAGAAACCCGGATTCGCTGACAGCCAGATTGTGGTTAATTTTCATAATCATAAATTTTTCAATCCTTTACGGATTATTGTACATGCAAAATAACGGACTAATAACTGATTATGATTTACAATATTCTTAGAAAAGCGTATAAGATTTGCCAGTACGCCGGATGAATATACCCTAAAAACAAAAACTGCAAAGCGTGGGCCTTGCAGTAGGATATATTTACTGTGTTTTACGACAGTCTGGTAATCAGAAAATGTGAAACGGGTTTACCTTACAACTTTCACTTCAAATGCGCTCAGACCTTTAGGGCCTCTTTCAATTTTGAAAGTTACTTTATTGTTTTCTTTAATAGGTTCTGCCAGTTCTTTGATGTGTACAAATATACTATCTCCAGTGAGGAGATCCTTTATAAAGCCAAATCCTTTTGAATCATTAAAGAAAGTTACAATGCCTGTTCTGAATTCATCCACAGGATCCATGTCTTCTTTTTTTCTTACACCAACTTCAATATCTTCGACTTTAATAACGATTTTTTTAGCAGTAGGATCTGGTGGTGTATCGGAGATGCGACCATACTCATCAACGTAGGCCATCATGTCGTCGAGACTGTTGCCATCGGAGGTATTGGTTGATCTTTCGAGCTTTTTCGCCGCTTTATCTTTCTTCTTTTTTTGCTTTTTTTTCTCGTTCTCGATTTTGTTCCAGGTTTGTTGTGATCTTGCCATGAATGGGGTTTAGGTTAATTTACTGCAATCAGAGGTGAATAAAATAGTTCTGCAGAAATCCACTTGAAAAGAAGGGTCAATGTTTTCAACAAAACTGTGATGCTGCAAAGATACAAATAATTTGCGTTCAGATGCTTATTTACATGATCAGGCGAACCTTCGCTATTGGTTGCGTTTTGGACTTTATTTCCGTCGGAATAATCTTGTAATATTTTTTCCGATTTCATCAAGCTTTTCAATTGGCTCTAGCAGGGAAGGATTATTAAGGTCGATTGTCTCATTGTCAGTTACACCAATTTGCATTGGATAAACAAGAATAAAACTATTTGACTGAAAATATTTGTTAAGGTAGAACGGTATATTTATCATATTTTCGTGATACGATGGCTTATGCATCCTGCTTAGCACAATTATAAGGTTATCATCTGTTTTTAAATCACGGGCAATAATCAGAAAATCATTCCAATCATCAAATATTTTAAAATCTGCATCAATCGGGTGTTTTGATTGAATTTCCTTTATGACTTTGATGGTATTTTCATTTGCATAGAAAACCAGTCTGGAGCCTGAATTTCTGGAAATATTCCAGACTTTCAGAAGCCAGAACGGAAATCCGATTTCTTTTTCGGCATTTTGAGGAACAATAACCACATGATTTTTGATTGTCGAAATTGGTTGTACCGGCTTATATACAAGCGTAGTTGTATTGCATTTTGACAATATCCCTTCGGTTAATTTGCCAAGAAAGGATTCAGTTATCCCTTTTTTTACATGAAGTCCTAGCACTAAGTCTGTTATTTTTTGTTCCTTAATAACTGAGGTGATTCCATTGACAATATTCAGATCATACCGCAATAATTTATTTAACTTTATATCTGTGGCTGATGCAGTGATTACTGCCCTGTCAAGTAATTTTTTGGCACTAACATCAGATTCATTTTCACTGTTGATGATTTTAAGGGCAAACAATTCATTGATATTTTCCTTTGACTTTATTATTGTACTTAAGTTAATTAATTCATCAATGGTATCAGGATTACTGATAGGAATTAAGATTCTTTCATTATTGACACTATCATCGCTTTCCGCAATAGATGATTCAGCCAGCGAAATGTTTTTCCCCCCTTTTTGAGCTGCAAAAGAGGCAATGGTGCAGGTTATAAGAATCATTATGATTGTACCGTTCAAAATGCTTTCATTCAATAAGCGGATAGGCTCTCCATTTTCTGTTTCACCAATTATTACATTATAAGCAACAAGAATAGCAGCAAGAGTTGCTGCTGCCTGTGCATTGCTCAATCCAAAGATTATCCGGCGCTCATCAATGGAATAATTGAAGGTTTTTTGTGTGAGCCAGGCAGCTATGTATTTGGCCGAAGTTGCAACTATTGTCATTACTGCAGCAACTTTGATGGTTTCAAAATCTGTAAAGAATGCCCGGTAATCGACAAGCATTCCAACACCTATTAAAAAAAACGGAATAAAAACAGCGTTACCAACGAATTCAATTCTATTCATTAAAGGTGAAGTAGATGGAATCAGCCGGTTGAGTGCCAGACCCGACAAAAATGCTCCGATAATTGCCTCAATGCCCGCTGCTTCAGCGAGCACAGCGCCAAGAAAAACCATAACAAGCACAAAAATATATTGGGAAACATTGTCCTGATATCGCTTCAGAAACCAACGTCCTATTATTGGAAAAAGAAACATGACGATTAAGCCAAAAACCAGGATGGAAATCGAGAGTCTGGTCCAGAATGCCTGGTTTACTTCGCCTGTTGCCATGCCCACGATAACAGCCAGCACCAGAAGAGCAAGCGTGTCTGTTATCATTGTACCTCCGATGGAGATATTAACAGCTCGATTTTTTGTTACTCCCAATTTGGCAATTATCGGGTAAGCAATCAATGTATGCGATGCAAACATACTGGCCAGCAAAACCGATGCAAGAACAGAAAGATTTAAAATATATAATCCTGACAATGTGCCAAGAGTCATTGGGATAATAAAGGTGTACAATCCAAACACCAGACTTTTATTGCTGTTTTTTTTAAATTCAGCCAGATCTATTTCCAGTCCAGCCAGAAACATAATGTACAACAAACCTGCTGTCCCTGATAAAATAATGCTGCTATCGCGCATAAGGAGGTTAAATCCGTTTGGCCCGATAATAGCTCCGGCAATGATAAGTCCAAGAATATGGGGAATCTTGAGTTTATTTAAAAGAATAGGAGCAGCCAGTATAATGATCAGTATAACCAGAAATTTCAGCACTGGATTTTCCAGAGGAAGTGTAAAATTCAATATGTTCAGTAGAATCATACCTCTCTCTTATTTGTTCTGCAAAAGTAGTCAAATAGGAGTAATGTCAGGAATTGAATAATATATATGTCTTCATTGTGCCCGTGCAATACCAAAATATCTCCTTCATTAAGGAGAGTATGGGCAGATGCAGCGCCTTCAATCTGCAATTTTGATGATTTACGGAATAAATCTATAATACACTAAGGCAATTTAAAAAAATCCCGGCTATGGGAATAACCGGGATTTAAAAATTTAATTGAAAGCTTTATGAGCGAGCTTTAGCTATCCAGTTTGTGCAATGCAAAAGCATAAGCGCCCACTGATACAGCCTTTGAAGTTCCGAGTCTGCTTACACCAACACCGATTCTTTTCATCGGGTCATATTGTATGCGTCGGGTGCTGAAAGGAATCCTGATTTCGCGGGTATCGCCTTCGTAAAATTTCTGAAATTCAGCTTCATCTTCAAGATTGAAAGCTTTGATTTCCATACGATCGAGTGCTGTGCCAACAATGGTGGTAAAATTGCTGTTCATTTCATCAACCAGGCGTTGAAGGAACAATGGATGCGCTCCTGCAAGTCCGCCACCAATAACCACAAGTCCGTCAATCATAGTTATTGCGTTTGCAATAGAATCTCCGGCTACTTCAGCCATACGGTGAAATGCGGTAGTTGCAGCTTGTTTGTTGCCTTCGCGTAAGCCCATTCCGATTTCAAAAATTTCGCGTGGTTCGGGGCATGTGTCAAATTCGTGATTTGTTTCGCGACAAAAAATACGTTTTATGCCACGTATGCTCACATTTTCCTCTACACTGGCATTGGTGTGCAACTTGTTTCTCATGCGGTTAATTTCGCCCTGAGCCGAGTTGTCGCCAAGGAAAAGTTCTCCGCGACTTACAATACCGCCGCCGTATCCGGTACCAAAGGTAACTCCAAGCAGGTTTTGATAGGTTTTTGGGCTTTTGCTGCTGCTGATGCGGCTGTTGATTTCGGGCAATAATCCCGCAATAGCTTCACCGTAAGCAAACAAATCGCCATCATTGTTAATAAACACGGGAATGCCGAATTTTTCTTCGAGCATTGGGCCCAGCGCCACTCCGCCACGAAAAGTGGGGAGATTCTCAAGATCACCGATAATGCCTAGTTCATACTCAGCGGGCCCTGGAAAACAAAAGCTGATGGCAACCGGAGTAACGTTGAGTTTTGCCTTTACTTCATTAAATCCCTGAATGATCTTGTTCAGCACAATCTCAAGGGTATTCCCTTCGGCAGGAATACTGATGGGATCAATAATTTCCTGCTCTGCCTGCACGGCTGAGAATACAAAGTTGGTTCCCCCTGCATCCAGGGTCATTACCACACGTTTATCTTCGTTGTATCGCATGATTGTTTAATTTTTTCAGATTTATTTTTTTTTTGACGGGCCTAAGTGTAAAACATACACCTACTTTTCATTGGCGAAAGTACAACATGAAAGGTGAAATACAAAAATAATAAATAAAATACCGGCAAAAAAATCATAAATCGATTTGCAAGACTTATTTATACTGCAATGTACCGTTTATCTTTTTTTTACAGGCATTTTCAATCTGTACAGTGCGTTCTTCTCTGCGGGCATCCGACAGTGTGTTGATCAAGTCAGTACAATCTTTAAAATTGCCGATATTGCGATGCAATTCTGCAATGATCAGGATTTCATCCTCATTTGATTTATCCAGCAGATTGATCAGTGCTTCTGCATTTTGCCGGTATTCCGGTGAAATTGCAAAAGTGGAAGGCATATCATCTTTCCAGGGATGGTTGTTCAATTTCTGCCAAAGCCTTTTCCGAAGGTATATTTCTTCGTTTGTATTTATATGTAATTTTTTTTCAATGGCTTCGAGCAGTTCGCTTTTGCTGAGGTGTTCAACGGTTGGCAGTCCATCAGCATCCTTGTAATTCAAGGCTTCGTGGTTTGGTGCGTTGCTGATGTTGAATATGGTGTTGCATTCAGTGCAACGGGTAAAAACTACCTGATCGGGTAACATGGGAGCGAAAAAACTTCCATCGCTCCAGAAATGGCCGGCAAATGTGTTGCCGGAAAGTATGCTGTTTTTTGTGTAATTCGTATTGCATACAGGGCATTGAATGATGATGGGGTTACCTATAATCATAAAGTTGATTTTTAAGTAAAGGTATTAAAAACAAAAAATCGTTTTTGATCCATCATTTAAAAAAGCATGCCAGTCAGTCGTTTATCATTGTATATGTATTGTGATGATGCTTATTCATAAAGCACATCTCTGATTTCCTCCACCTTTTTGAAAGTTGCGACAACAAAGGGACAGAGTGGCTGAATCTTCAGGTTTCGTTCGCGGGCTAATTTTACAATGCGGTAGAGTAATTTTCGGCCGGCTCCCTGACCTCTCAATGAATCATCAACCATGGTATGGTCAACAATAATGTAATCATCTCCGCCTTTTACCCAAGTCATTTCGGCGAGATTTCTTTTGCCATCACTCATAAAAACGATGCCTTTTCCGGTGGATTCAGATATTTGTATTTCCATAAAATGTTGTTGTTAAAGGTTGTTCAGTTTAAACAGCAACAAAAGGTTTATTGTTGAATTATTTCGCAAATTCACTGATTATTCAATAAGTGAAATATGGTAATATTGCTTTCTCAATTCTGAAACCAATCCAGCGATTGCTTGTTTTTTTAGTGATTGAGTTTGTTTTTGTGGTTTTTGGCCTGGTCAGTTTCAGCATTTATCTACTGCTTTGCTAAAAGAGAGTAACTTTGCAACCTCTGGCGGATATCTGATTTGTTTCGCGATTGAACCAGCCAAATAAGTAATTGACAGATTCACCTGAGCATGCAGTGTTGTTGAATTCAGAAATGAATTCTTCGGCACTACACTGATTTTACAGAGAGCCGGAGTTTAATTGATGGCTTCATTAAATGAGATCTTGCGAAGCAAGGGATCATATTGAAACCTTAATGATTTAAAAAAATCCAGAAATGAAAGAGATAGAAAACATTGAATTGACTTTTTTAAAGGTTAGTGATTATCCGGAACTTAAAGAAGCAATGATTGAGGCATATGCCGGAATGCCCAATGAATATTGGGAAGAAGAGCATATTAAATCTCTGGTAACCCGTTTCCCCGAAGGGCAGGTAGTCATCAAGGTTAACAATCAATTGGCTGGATGTGCATTGTCTATCATAGTTGATTATTATAAATTCGGGAATCAACACACTTATAAAGAAATTACCGGGGGTTATTCGTTCAACACCCATACATCGAACGGCGATATTCTGTATGGCATTGATGTATTTATTAAACCGGAGTTCAGAGGTTTGAGATTGGGCCGTCGTTTGTACGATTACCGTAAGGAGTTGTGCGAGCGCTTGAATCTGAAAGGCATAGCATTTGGCGGCAGAATCCCCAATTATCATAATTATGCTGATCAAATATCCCCGAAGGAGTACATTGACAAAGTAAAAAGGACCGAAATTGAGGATCCGGTATTTAATTTTCACATATCCAATGATTTCTATCCATCAAAGGTGCTTAAAAATTATCTTGAAGGCGATTCAGAATCCAACGATTATGCGGTATTGCTGAAATGGGATAATATCTTTTATGAACGACTGAATAAAAAGGCACTCACAACCAAGAGAGTTGTAAGACTTGGACTAATTCAGTGGCAAATGCGCCCTTACAATGATTTGGATGGTTTAATGCAGCAAGTGGAGTATTTTGTTGAATCAGTTTCCAGATACAGGGCTGATTTCGCATTGTTCCCCGAATTTTTCAATGCGCCGCTGATGGCTGAAAATAATCATTTATCGGAACCGGAAGCCATCAGAGAACTGGCCAAACATACAGCTGCCATCGTCAGGAAGTTTTCAGAACTTGCCATTTCATATAACATCAATATTATATCGGGAAGTATGCCTGAAATGGAAAATGACAGGCTTTACAATGTTGGATATCTGTGCAAAAGAGACGGAACCGTTGAAAGCTATGAGAAGCTTCATATTACTCCCGACGAAGCTCAGCTTTGGGGCATGGAGGGCGGAAGCTCGATGAAGGTTTTTGATACCGACTGCGGCAAAATCGGGATTCTGATATGTTATGATGTGGAATTTCCTGAATTGAGCAGGTTGCTTGCCGATGATGGCATGGACATTCTGTTTGTCCCATTTCTCACCGATACGCAAAACGGGTTTTCGAGGGTCAGGCATTGTGCACAAGCCAGAGCCATTGAAAATGAGTGTTATGTGGCTATTGCCGGTAGCGTTGGGAATCTGCCCAAGGTTCACAATATGGATATTCAGTTTGCCCAATCTATTGTTTTTACACCTTGCGATTTTGCTTTTCCAAGCAATGGAGTTAAAGCTGAAGCAACGCCGAATACTGAAATGATTCTGATTGCTGATGTTGATCTTGATCTGCTCAGAGAACTCAACCAGTTTGGAAGTGTAAGAAACCTGAAAGACAGGCGAAAAGACCTGTATGATCTGAAAAGGAAGAAATTCGGACAGTAATCGTTGAGGTTGACGTTAAGGTTTAGGTTAAGGATGAGGTGTGGCAGGTCACTCCGGAGTGAAGAGTCTCTGAAATCTTATCAGGATTTCCACGGGGAAAAATGTTATTTTTAAAACGTTCTGCAGCGACTAAGAACCTGATAGTTTTAACTGATGCCTTAAATCCGAAGGAATATCGATGATTTGTTGAAAGTCAGGGCTTGGCATGATTTTACCTTGTTCTAGCAAAACAGTTGCTTTCAATCAGTCAAACCCTGACTTGCGGATTTAAGGTGATAATAAAAATATTATTTATAATTAGTCTAAATAAACATAATATGCATTATATTTGTCGCACTTCCACTCAATACTCAGGATCCATGCACTGATCCGGCTCCATTCTCTCTGAAATGCTGCATACCGTTAAATTTTTCTCAGCTTTCGAATAATTTTTTGATTTCTAAAAGTCATTAGTTCTCAGATTTGGTATTCATCAAACCCTGAAAGAAATGCTATTGCAACAAGGATCAACCGGTAATGAGGTAAAGAAACTCCAGGCCAGGTTAGGCGTTAACAATACCGGAACCTTCGGGCCGATAACCGATGGAAAGGTAAAGGAGTGGCAAAGTCAGAATGGCTTGACTGCCAATGGAATAGTCGATGACCTGATGTGGGCAAAGTTATTTCCCATGCATGGTTTGAACGGAGGAAGCATCTCCCCTGCAGAATTTAAACTGGAAAAGCTCCGGGGTTTAATACCCGACGGTGTAATCAATCAATTGCCCGATACCGCTGCCAGATTCAACATCAGCAATGTTTACAGGCTTGCTCACTTTTTGGCTCAATGTGGCCACGAGAGTGGTGGATTTAAGGTGGTTGAAGAAAACCTAAGCTATTCAGCGGATAGACTTAGGGTAGTCTTTCCCGGAATTTTTGAAGGTGGACTGGCCGAAATTTATGCACGCAATCCCCAAAAAACGGCATCAAGGGCCTATGCCAATAAAATCGGAAATGGTGATGAAGCCAGTGGTGATGGATATACGTTTCGTGGCCGGGGTTTCATACAATTAACCGGAAGAGGAAATTACAAAAAATTTGCCGGTTATATCGGCGAAGATACGGAGCTTAATCCCGATCTGGTTGCAACGAAATATCCACTGGCTTCAGCGGCTTTTTTCTTTGGGTCCAGAAATATATGGGATATATGTGATGGTGGTGACAGTCAGGCAGTTATTGTTCAGGTAACTAAAAAAGTAAACGCGAAGCTGCTTGGGCTTCAGGATAGAATCAATCATTTTAATCAATATTACAATTTGTTGAAATAGTGGAATTTTAACACACTTTTTAAATATGGGAACAGAAGATAAAAAGCTAATAACCAGCATTAAACGTGCAACAATTCTGTCCGGAATCGGCATGGGATTACTTCTCGGAATCATTATGGGATTGTCCACCTCTGAGGTTGTAAAAACCATATTCGGGGTGCTTGCCGGATTGATGGGTGCTTTCCTTGGATTTGACAAACGAAGCTATGCCGGAATGGAGGCATCAGAATATGAAAAAGAGAAATACAACACCCTTTTTACCGCCATACGAGCAGGTTGGTTCGGACTTGCTGTCGTGTTCGGGATACTATCAGGAATGTTGATCCGGACACAGGAGATATTCGAATTGTCGGTTGCAAAAAGGGTTACCCAATGGACAAAAGCTGGTTATGATCCTGACTATGCCCGCAAACTGGTTACTTATAAAATATTTGCGATTGATCCGAATACCGGTGAACTGGGGCCCGTAACTGAAGTTCAAAAAGCAGGGATGGCTGCACTTTTCAACGCTGAGGACAGGGCTGGCCTTTGCGGAGCCATTGATACTGACAACTGGAACAACGACTGGCAAACAGCCAAAGATGCATTGCTGGAATTAAAAAATGAACCACTCACAAAACTGGTTGCGGCTATAGAATTTAATGTACCGGAGGATCAGCGATTTGATTTTTTAAAGGCACTTCGCATACTCGTGTGCGAGATGAAAATGAAAACAACCCGTTTTTGTGAACTGGGCTCTGATATCAGTAAATGGCAAGGGAATGAAGATACTTCGCCCATAGCTAATGAGGTTGAGCGGCTTAACCCTGCAAACCAGAAAAGAATGATGGATGTACTTTCATCAATGGTTTGTCAACTCGAAAAAGATTAAATCATCAAAAATCAACAACATGAAAACCAAAATCATTTTACTTGTATTATCTTTCACTTTTTTACTTCCCTGTTCTGGACTTTTTGCCCAGAGCGATATGGAAAGTGCACGGACATCCGTAGTTAAGGTAAAAACCCAATATTCAGTAAAAAACAAGGCTGGAAAAATTGAAAAAAAAGCCGGAACAGCCACAGGTTTTTGTTGGCAGCAACCTTTGCATGTGGTAACAGCATTACATGCGGTAGCAGGTGTTGATGAAATAAAGATCATCAGAAATGATGGAAAAACAACAACCGCAAAAATCATCAGTGTTTTGCTTGAGGCTGATCTGGCATTATTGAGATTAGATGCTGATCTTGGGCTTAAACCGCTGGCACTTGCCGATGTGAGTCCCAATGCCGGGAAAAGTTATACCATATGGGGCTTCCCACATGCCGTATATAAAATTCTTGACACTGAGGTTCGGCTATCGCGCAGTCTTGAAGCCTCGCCTGTTCTTAATGATATTATTCATGGCGATGACCTGAAGTATCAGCTCGAAAAGCAAAAATACCCATCAACAAATGCTAAGATTTTAAAGATTGGTTCAACCATCCAACCCGGGCAGTCAGGCGCTCCGCTTTTAACGAGCGACGGAAAAGTTATTGGTGTTGCTGATGGCGGGCTAAGGGGAGGAGCAGCCTTATTAAACTGGGGAATGCCCGCAGCTTATTATGTGCCGAAACTGCACAATTCGCAGGATCTCATTCCACGCACTGTTTCTTTGCAGTCAAGTCTATACAGCAGCAGCACTACTATTGATGAAGATGCTACCGATGAGGAAGTCTTTATGGCCATTCAACAAGAGGCTCAAGCGAATACAGTTTCAATGGGAGGACAATCAATCACCAAAACCTGGACGGCAAGTTATACTGAAATAATTGGCACCATGTCGGAAGAAGATAAAGCTGATATAAATGCCATAATGAAGGATTTTAATATCGATATGCGGGATACCTGGTATGACATTTACGAAGATTTTGGAACCGGTGCAACCATTTCTATCCCTTACGGGGAATACTTTGATGTGCAGAATGGCTGGTATTATACCTGCAATGCCGATGCAAGTATCTGTTATTATGTTTTACCGTTTGATGCTCACACGTATCAGAATGCAAAAGATCAGGCAATCGCATTATTTAACAAAACTTTCCCATCAAATTTATGGATAATTGATCCGGACAGTGAGGATGCGTTCTACGTAGACGATGAGAACTATGAAGCAAGCCTTACACTTGATCGCAATGCAGCCGACGGAAGTGGCTTTAAACTTCAATATACTGTTGACATCATCGGCAAGGATATGCTTTTTGCTTATATCATTTATAACTCAGACAACCTGCAGTATGATGGCTTTGTGAAACAGTTTTTCCATTTTACACTGGCAATGGAAATGCGTGATTTTGCTTTTGATTATTGATATGTCAAAAAATATCAGACAAATACTGGAAGGTACGGGCATTGGCCTGTTGGGCGGCTTGTTAATCGGATTATCTGATTCTGACTGGATACGCCTTCTTATTGCATTGGCGTTAATTGCCCTTACCGGGAAGTCGCTGAAGGACAGCATTTTGAAAGCCGAAACCTCCCCGGGTCAGTCATATACCGGCATAGCTGCATTTTTTGCTGTGTTGGTGGGATTATACATCAACGGACAGGAAACCTTCAGGCAATTGCCGGCAAATGTGGTGGAGAAATGGGTCAAAGCCGGCTTTACACCCGAAGAAGCCCGGGCCATGTATCTGAAACAATGGGAGTGGGAAAATCAGAAGGATTCTGAACCTTCCGCTGCTGTGCAGGCGATGATTAAATCGATCCTGGACCGGATGGGCGTTGAAAGCAATGCATCAGAAAACAAAGATGTACCGGTAAATGAAGCGGAAATGCAGGATTCTTTTCCTGAAAACACAGAGGAAGAACAAGGAATTCCTGAGCAACCTCAGGAAGAAATTTCTGATGAACCGGCTGAAGGATAAAGCGGGCAGCGTTTGATCCGGAATTATTTTCTACAAAACCACAAATCTCAGTGTATGTTTCCGGTTTCCGTTTTCAAGAAGTGAAGCAAAATAGACTCCCGGGCGGAGGCTTATTATTGTTGCATTATTTTCAGGCGACTGGTTGTAAACCAATCGGCCGTCAACAGAATAAACCTGTAATCTTTGGCTGGCATTGATTGTGTTTTGCAATGAAATACTGACATTTCCGGGAGAGATATTGGTTACCCGGATTTCCGGCAATTCCTTTATCGACAGATTTCCGGAATTTACTGTACAAATCATGGAAACACCACCTGCAGCTGTAACCTCTGAATTTAGTGTAAGCTGGTCGGGAGGCCAGATGTGATTGTTAAGGATACTGCGATCTGGCGCAATAAGAATAACAGTAGGGTAGGACTGAACTTCATAAAGTTCCACCACGCCGTTTCCGCCGCCCTGTAATCCGCTAACCGAAGGATAGTGTGCGCCCCATAGTTCATCAAACTGCCGCACGGTCTCATTGTCGCTGCCCCAGTTGATTCCCAGATAAATCACATTGCTGTTATTGCAACCGAAATGCTCGAAGGATGCACTAATTTCGGATGCATAAGTCTGACATGGGCCGCAATTGGTTGTGAAAAAATCGATGACCACCAGATTCCCGGCGTCCAGATAATCATAAAGGTGATGAAGATTTCCATCCACATCTTTTACCGTAAAATCAGGCGCGGAGAGCAACGGAACCTGAGCCACTGAAGATAGTGAAAGAGCAAGGGATAATATTATTGTAAAGAAAAATCTCATAGGTTGTCTTTTTCGGGAAGGAATTAAACAAAGGAAAAGGCAAAAGTACTTTATCCTGTGAATAAATGCAAGAAATTACATATGAATGCGGGAAAGCAAAAAATGCTCTCCCGCCATCTGGCTTAACCCTTCGGAAACCCGAAAATTACTTTAACGCTTCAGCCAGGTTATCAGCAAGGCGACTGGCTCCGATTCTGAAGAGTTTGCTGTTGAGCCATTCAGGACCAAGAATATGTTCGACCAGCTTAATGTAAACAATGGCCTGATCGGGAGTTGAAATTCCTCCGGCAGGTTTGAAGCCTATGAATTTTCCGGTTGAATTGTGATAATCTTTAATCGCGGTAAGCATAACAAATGCAGCTTCGGGAGTGGCTGCCGGGTTAACTTTTCCGGTTGATGTTTTTATGAAATCGCCACCGGCTTTCATCGCCAGCATTGATGCATCGTAAATTTTGTCGGGATCGGTAAGCTCGCCGGTTTCCAGAATCACTTTAAGATGAGCATTTCCACAGGCTTCTTTAATTGCATTTACTTCCTCAAAGACTTCAATATATTCACCTTCAAGGAATTTGCCTCTTGAAATGACCATATCTATCTCATCGGCTCCTTCGTCAACTGCGTACTTAACTTCGGCAATTTTAACATGCAAAGGTGATTGCCCCGAAGGAAAAGCTCCGGCAACGCAAGCGGTTTGAATGCCTGTTGAATGCAGAAGTCCTTTTACCTGGCGTGCAAAAACAGGATAAACACAAACCGCCGCAACATCAGGCAGTCCGGTTGCTGAAAACCCTGACGCTTTTTTGCAGAGCGCTTCCACGCGGGCTTTGGTATCCGCACCTTCAAGGGTGGTTAAGTCAAGAATGCCCAGTGCAAAACGAAGGATTTCAGGCAATGTTTCAAAGTTAATTGAAGGCGCATTAACGATTTCAGAAATGCTTTTGCTGATTTGTACAGGCGAAAAATTATGGTTGCGGCTCATGGAGGTTTATTATTTCAGTTCAAAATTAACAAATGACGGGTAAATGGCAAGCACGAAATGGTTGTTTAGAGCGAAAATATTAAAGTGCAGTGGCCGGATCCCAGCCGGTAGTAAGATTTTCGTCGAGATTATTGAGAATCTCCATATCGTTTTCACTGATCTCGAAGTCGAAAACTTTCATATTCTCAATTACTCTTGCTGGAACAGCCGATTTTGGGATGGCGCAAAATCCTTGCTGAAGTGCCCATCGGATAAGCAACTGAGCGGTGCTTTTATCGTATTTGAGGGCTATTTTCATCAACAACGGGTCATGAAGTTTTAGTCCTTTGACCAGCGGACTGTAAGCAACCGGAAGTATGCCTGAAGTCCGGCAGAGGTTTATGGTTTCGATTCTGGAAGTGAAAAGGTAAGGATGGAGTTCAATCTGATTGACAGCTGGTATAACTTCGGCGTGGTCAAGCAATTCATTAAGATGATGACTCATATAATTGCTCACACCAATGGCGCGGCATTTACCATCTTTGTTCAGGGTTTCCAGGGCTTTCCAGGTTTCTTTTCTTTTTCCCTGAACGGGCCAGTGAATAAGAAACAGATCAACGTAATTCATTTGCAGGCGTTCAAGGCTTTTGTTAAATGCTTTCAGGGCATTATCGTAGCCATGATCTGAATTCCAGAGTTTGGTGGTAACAAAAATCTGTTCACGGGGGATAAGGCTCGATTTGATGGCATTGCCAACAGTTTCCTCGTTTCGGTAAATTGACGCGGTATCTATATGCCTGTATCCGTTGCGCAGGGCGTTGTCTATAACTTTCTGGGTCTGGTTGTTGGAGGGCATCTGATAAACTCCCAATCCGACTGCCGGAATGGAGATGCCATTATTAAGTTTAAATACTTTTATGGTTGAAGGGAAGTGCATGGCAATCGGTTTTTAACAGTTGGGTTTTGATAAAGCAAAACTTACGGTTATGCAAAAATAAAGTTTATCGGTGAGTTTGGTCAAATAAGGTTTACAAAATCAGAAAATATGGGTACAAGGTTCATTTATTATAATAGAGTAACATTTAATTTTTATTGACAAATACTGACTTGAAAGCGCTTTTTCCATTTGGAAATCAGAAATGGTTAACAAGCACAGAGTAAATTTAAGTAACATCAGAGTAAAAAAATCAAACATTCGCTTGTTAAGTAGAGTAACATTAAAAATAGAATAGGAAGCCGCACTTGAATATCCGGATCATTTTCAAAGGTTCAAAATTTGCAATACTAATTCATGTGTCTGAAATTTAGGTATATATCAGCTGGCAATTGAACAAAAATAAATAATTTATTAATTTTTTCGCAATATCGCCTATTACTTCCAGTCATTTTTTTGATAAACAAATGAATCTTCAGCAGTTAAATGTGACACTGAGAGATTTAAGTTCTTTACTTCCGGATTCAAAAAATACAATAATATGAAGACCTTTTACAGAATTTTCGGGGGGAAGTTTTTAAGGTTGGTACTCCTTTGTATCACTTTAAGCGCATTCACCCCTGTAACAGCCCAGCCATGCAGCAATCTGAGTATTTCAGGTAATGCAACTATTTGTCAGGGATCAACCACTAACATACAGTTTACTATCACTGGTGGAACGGCCCCCTGGAGGGTAACCTATGCCATAAATGGCGTGGTTCAACCGGAAATAACAAACATTAATGTCAGCCCGTATATTTTAACTACTGGAGTAGCTGGGACTTACACAGGTGTTGATATATATGATGGAACCAATTGCCAGGGACAGGTTATTGGTTCGGGTGCCACGGTAGTCGTAAATTTACCACCTGTGGTAAATCTTGGTCCTGATTTTTATAGTTGTACCTTGGGAGGAATTCAATTAAATCCTTTAGTTCAGAATTATTCTTCAGTTACATGGACAGCAACCGGTAACGGAACTTTTTCAAACCCAAACAGCCCCAATCCAATCTATTATCCGGGTACCAATAACATAACCTCAGGACATGCAACCCTGACACTCACAGTTTATGCTTTGAGCCCATGTACAGGGTCAGTTTCGGATCAAATGACTATTTTTGTGGTTCCGGGCCCCAGCTGCAATGCTGGTCTTGATGCATCAGGTTGTGGAACTACCGGATATACTATCAACGGCGCGTCTGCCCAGGATTACTCAACAGTAACCTGGAATTCAACAGGTACGGGAACTTTTGTAAATCAGGGATCTCCTAATGCAACTTATTATCCAAGTATTGCAGATGTAGCAGCTGGATCTGTTGTTTTAACCCTTTCAGCTTATGGCAACGCGAATTGTCTGACCTACGCAGCCACAGATCAAATGACATTGAATCTGGTACCAGAACCTCAGGCAGAGGCAGGTTCTGCTGTAATGGTTTGTGAGGGATCTTCACTTACCATAACTGATGCTACGGCAATGAATTACAGCAATATTATCTGGAGCACATCAGGCAGTGGTACATTTGTCAATAATGGATCACTCTCGCCAACTTATATCCCAAGTGCTGCAGATATCAGTTCCGGGCTTATAACGCTCACTTTAACTGCCCTTCCATCTACTCCATGTTCCAATGCTGCAAGTGATTCCAAATCTGTTACCTTCTCTCTTGCTCCGACAGTAACTGCAGGCCCTGATGGTTCAGTTTGCGACAATAATTCCTATGCCATTACAAACGCGCATGCTTCGAATTATAGCTCAGTGTTATGGACAACCAGCGGCTCTGGTACATTTTCAAATAATACCTCATTAAATACAACCTACACACCCGGGGCATCCGATTTATCCAGCGGGTCGGTATTACTGACCCTGACAGCCTTTGGTGATCCTTCATGTAGTCTTTCTGCCTCAGACAATCTGTTGCTAACCATTGTATCTTCTCCCGTTGTTGATGCTGGTAGCAATGGAATTTCATGTGAAAATTCAACTTACACTATTCTATCCGCATCAGCTTCAGGATATTCAGGGATCCAATGGACTTCAAATGGTACTGGTATATTGATTAATGCCAATACAATTTCTCCATCCTACATTCCGTCAAACCATGATGCAATGGTTGGTATCGTTACTCTCACATTATCAGCAAGGGGAAATCCACCATGCGCTAATGTGATTTCCGATAATATGTATTTGACTGTAATTCCTCTGCCAACTGCAGAAGCAGGCAACCATATTTCTTCATGCAGCACGGCGCCTGTTTCCATTTCAGGTGCCAGTGCAACCGCTTATTCTTTAATCACCTGGACAACTTCAGGAACTGGCACATTCAGCAATGCCAATGTCCTGAATCCTGTATATAATCCTGCTGCTTCAGATGTAGCAAGCGGAAGCGTTGTGCTGACCATAACTGCAAATCCGTTAATTCCTTGTTCGGGTTCAGTAACAGACAATCTTACTCTTTCGCTTACGCCTGCTCCAACAGTGAATGCAGGACTTGATGAAACCAGTTGCACAGGAATTCATCTAATAAGCGGATCTTCGGCAAGCAATTACAGTTCACTTATCTGGACCACCAGTGGAACAGGTGTATTTTTGAATGCAACTACCCTGAATCCAACGTACACAGCTTCGGCTCAGGATATTGCCAATGGCGCAGTAAATCTGCTGCTTACTGCACAGGGTCAATCTCCTTGTGCTATGGAGGCAACAGATTATATGGTTCTAACTCTGCCGGGAATGCCGGTTGCAGATGCTGGTTTAAATGGTTCTGTTTGCGAAAATTCAGAGTTTAATGTCACAACTGCTTCAGCATCAAATTATGGCAGCCTGCTCTGGACCACTTCAGGCAATGGAACATTTGCAGGCCAGAATACACTTTATCCTGTGTATTACCCTGGAACATCAGATATCACAAACGGATCAGTCATACTTACCCTTACAGCATATTCCGCAGCTCCGTGCGCAACGTTTTCTGCTGATCAGATGACGCTGAATATACTTCCACTACCTCAAGCCAACGCTGGCCCCGACCGTTCAATATGCGAAGGGAGCCAGGCATTCATCAACGGCTCGGTTTCAAACAGCTCGGTTTTCACATGGACAACTTCTGGCGATGGCTCATTCCTGAATGCATCAACTCTCACTCCTTCTTATGTCCCGGGTCCTGCCGATTTGATTTCCGGGAGTGTTACCATAACTCTTACAGCCTATCCTACAGGAACCTGTACGACAGCCGATTATGACCATATGATACTGACAATTGTAAAGAATCCGTCAGTTAATGCAGGTAATGATTTGACCATCTGTAATAACTCAGTTACGCTTTTAACCTCATCTGCAGCCAATTATGCCGGATTATACTGGACAACTTCCGGGTCCGGGTCTTTTATTAACGCAACTGCACTGCATGCAACCTATCTGGCAAGTAATTCAGATATAGCTATAGGCAGTGTAATCCTAACCTTGAACGTTACTGGAAATCCTCCGTGCTTCGGATCCATTTTTGATCAGATGATTCTGACATTTACTCCTGAACCAACAGCATTTGCCGGACAGGATGCCTCATTATGCGGAAATGTAAGTAGTTATACAATTTCAGATGCCTATGCCACAAATTATTCTTTGATTTCATGGAGCACTGCTGGTGATGGAACATTTTCAAACACAGCTGTTGTTAATCCGACTTATTATCCCGGTGCTTCCGATTATAATGCCGGCTTCGTAACTTTATCTGTAACAGCAACCGGTTTTAATCTGTGTAATCTTACCGATACAGATGAAATGATACTGAATTTTACAAATCAGCCAGTTGCAAATGCAGGAGTTGATTTATTTTCATGCGGCACACAACCTGTTCAGATAACAGGAGCCTCAGCATCAGGATTCATTAGGATATCGTGGATACATAATGGTTCAGGTATTTTGCTTGGAGCTTCGGGACTAACTCCAGTGTATATCCCCTCACAGGGCGATGTGATTGCCGGTCAGGTAACTCTAACCCTTCAGGCATTCCCAAGCGCCCCCTGCACAGATGTGGCTACCGATCAAATGATCATCAATCTTCAGGCAGCGCCAGTGGTATCAGCAGGCAATGATGCTGGTATTTGCGAAAACCAGAATGTTGCTTTGACAACTGCAACTGCTTCAAATTATGCGTCCTTGCTCTGGACCAGTAGCGGATCGGGAAGCTTTAGTAATAATACAGCCCTCAATCCCACCTACACACCCAGTCCTGCCGATGCAATTACCGGATCAGTGGTATTGACGCTTTCTGCGTCAGGTATTTCACCTTGTACAGCCATTGTATCAGATGAAATGTTATTGACCATCCAAAGGCTTCCGCTTGCCAATGCCGGCCCTGATGATTTCCTTTGCGGTAACACTTACCAGCTTGTACAGGCAAGTGCTCAATATTTTTCTACTGCAATCTGGACAACCACAGGAACAGGTACTTTTAGCAACCCATCACAGGTTAATGCCGTTTATATACCCAGTGCCACAGATCGTGCAGCAGGTTCTGTAATACTTACCCTTACTGTAAACGGACAAAGTCCATGTACCAATCAGTCGTCAGACCAGATGACACTACTTCTTGGCGAAATTGCAATGGCCAACGCCGGACCTGACGGATCAACCTGTGGTATTTCTCCCTTTATGGTTACGGGTTCCTCAGCAAGTACTTACAGCTCAGTAAACTGGGTATCTTCGGGAACAGGAAGTTTTGCCAATCAGAATACATTAAATCCTACATATACCCCATCAGCAGCAGATGTTGGCATGGGGTCTGTTATCCTTACCCTTCAGATTCAGGGTAGCGCACCTTGCTTCAATTTTGCCCAGGATAACATGATACTTACCATTATTCCTTCTGCAACGGCCAACGCAGGTCCGGATGCCCAGATATGCAATGGCGGGCTTTATACTATTTCAGGAGCAACAGCAACAAACTACGTTGCATTATTCTGGAGTACTACAGGATCGGGTAGTTTTGTTGGCGTAAATACTTTATCTCCGACCTATATTCCAGGTATAGCCGATTATATTGCGGGCAATGTAACGCTGTCGTTGACAGCAATAGCACAGGGTCCTTGCAGCGGTGGAGTATCGGATGAAATGCTTCTTACCTTCCTTGACGGCGCAGTTGCAAATGCGGGGCCTGATGCAGAGATTTGCTTCGGATCTAATTTCACGGTAACGGAAGCAAGTGCAGGCAATGCAGCATTGATCAACTGGTCAACATCAGGAACTGGCTCTCTTCTGAATGCAGGAACAGTTAGTCCTACTTATATTCCATCAAATGGCGACCGTGTTGCAGGTTCTGTAGTACTTACAATGACAGTTACCGGTAACGCCCCCTGTTTAAACACCTCAACCGATTTCATGGTACTTACTGTAAATTCAGTACCAGTTGGTATTCCAATAATATCAGGCCTTCAGGATGTATGTGCCGGACAAACCGGAGTGGCATATTCAGTATTCCCGGTGCAATATGCAACCGGTTATAACTGGATTCTGCCTGCAGGTGCAACTATTGTGTCAGGAGCCAACACCTCATCAATTATTGTCGATTTCTCGATGTCAGCAGTTTCAGGTTTTATATCTGTAATTACAACCAGCGGTTGCGGCAATGGGCCGGTTTCAGCGGATTTTCCTGTAAACGTAAATCCGCTTCCAGGTGACCCTGGCATTATTATGGGGCCTGATGTTCTTTGTCAGAACACCTCAGGAGCTATTTATACGATTAATCCGGTTACCAATGCTACTTCATACCAGTGGACTGTTCCGGCAGGAGCAACCATTGTTTCAGGTATAGGAACCAATTCTATCACTGTTGACTATTCAACTTTGGCTGTTTCCGGAAATATAACCGTAATACCTTCGAACGGATGCGGAAATGGAAACATCTCCAGTCTTAATATTTCTATAAATCCCATTCCGGTAGCTCCTGTTATCTCGGCAAACGGACCTATAGAATTTTGTGAAGGCGGAAGTGTCGTTCTGTCTGCAACATCAGGATACGCATCTTATATGTGGTCGAATGGTTTAACGACTCAGGATATTACCGTAACTATTGCCGGCACCTATTCTGTCTCTGCGACAGATATGAACGGGTGCGCCAGTCTTCCTTCCAATGAAATTACAGTTAATGTGCACATGTTGTTTGTGCCGGATATCACCGCCAGTGGTCCTTTGACTTTCTGTGAAGGCGGCAGTGTAACCTTATCAGCGCCGGCAGGTTTTGCATCATATCTCTGGAACAACGGACAAACTTCACAGCAAATAACAGTCACTACCAGCGGGGTTTACAATGTTACTTTAACTAATGCTTTTGGTTGCACCAGTCTTACTTCGGCTGATGTTGCTGTTACCGTATTTCCAACACCTCCTGCTCCTGTAATTACAGCAAGTGGTCCGCTTACATTTTGCGTTGGCGGAAGTGTTATACTGACTGCGCCGGCAGGATATGCAACTTATAATTGGTCTAACGGATCAACAACTCCGGCCATTACCGTTACCACCACAGGTAATTACTCTGTAACAGTTACAGGCACCAATGGCTGCCCTTCTGTTGTATCAAACAATGTAACTGTTACCGTACTTCCTTTACCAGTGATTTATGCCGGATTAGATGCAAGCATTTGCCAGGAAAACAATTATACTGTAATAGATGCTTCCGCAGTGAATCATTCTTCTGTAAACTGGACTACTTCTGGCAGTGGATCATTCAACAATCCGGTCAGCATTAACCCGACCTATTCACCGAGCCAGGCTGATGCCATGAATGGTAGCGTTACCCTAACCCTTACCGGATATGGATGTACAGAGGTAACTGACTTTATGGTACTGACAGTAACCCCACAGCCAACCGCAACTACAGGCGGAGATCTGAATATTTGTTATGCTCCCGCCCCTGTCACAGGAGCAGTTGCATCAGGCTATTCAAGTCTGGAATGGTCAGTTTCTTTCGGATCAGGAACACTCGTCAATCAAAACAATCTCATTCCGGTTTACACACCCGCAGCAGGTGACCTTACTTCAGGTTATGTTATACTTACATTAACACTTAATCCGTTAAGTCCTTGCACTACACCTCTTATCCTTACCAAAAACCTTTATATTCAGGATACACCAATGGCAGATGCAGGCAATGATGAAACCATTTGTTCAGGTTCACAATTCATTATCACGACTGCAACCGCTTCAAACTACGTATCAGTGCAATGGAGCAGTTCGGGAACCGGAACATGGTTAAATGCCAACACGTTGAATCCAACATACATTCCTTCAAATGCTGATATTAATATTGGATTTGTTACTCTTACCATTACCGCAGCAAACGGAGGATGTCCTGATGCAACAGATTCCATGTTACTGAGCTTTCAACCAGAAGTGACGGTAAATGCCGGGCCTGATGGTTCAACTTGCGAAGGAAGCAATTTCAATATTACCGGATCCTCTGCCATACTGTTTAGCAGTCTTTCCTGGACTACTTCAGGCTCAGGAACTTTTAGCAACCCGGCAATTCTTAACCCGGTTTATTCACCCGGTCCTGCCGATATAGCTGCAGGCATTGTACAACTTACCTTAACAGGAACCTCTGCTGCTCCATGCAGCGGCACCGATTCCGATGTGCTTACTCTGTTCATCAGGCAGGAGCCACAGGCCAATGCAGGTGCAGATGGCAACATTTGTCAGGGTGAACAATATTTGATTATGGATGCTGTAGCTTACGACTTTTCATCCATTACCTGGGCAACATCCGGTTCCGGTTTCTTCCTGAATGGAACAACGCTTACACCAACCTATATACCCAGCCAGCTTGACATCATCTCAGGTAGTGTGGTGCTTACACTGATTGCTTCAAATCCTCCTTGCGCCGACATTTCAGATTCTCAAACACTTACAATAACTCCAACTGCAACTATAGAAGCCGGGCCTGATGTAACCATCTGTCAGACATGCTCTCACACCGTTTCCGGTGCATTTGTGAACAATGCCCAGAGTTTCTTATGGACAAGTACAGGGAATGGGACTCTTACCGGAGCCAATACTTTTACTCCAACATACCAGCCAAGCATTGATGATATTGCCAATGGTGCTGTAACCCTTATTCTTACAGCCGAAAGTTATCTTGGCTGCGGAACATTCAGTGATCAGATGGTGATTTATATAAATCAAAACCCAAATCTTGATTTTACCTGGGATCCGGTATGCGAAGGCCAGGAAACAAGCTTCACGGTTGACCCTGTCGTTACTGATATCAACGCTATAGCTGTATGGCACTGGAATTTTGGTGATGGATTTTATTCCAATGTAATTAACCCTTCACACACTTTCCCGGCTATTGGATCATATAACGTAACACTTACTGTTACTGACACGCTTGGTAACTCTTCGTCAGTCACTCACATTATTCAGATCAACAGTTCGCCGATCTCATTCTTTAGTTTTGACACTCCGAACTGCCAGGATAATTCCACTCAGTTTCATAATCTCTCATCCACAGAAAACGGTTATATTACCCGTTGGGTATGGAATTACGGTGATGGATCTGCAACAGACACCATATACTTCCCTAACGACCCCAACGTAGAGCATACTTACGCCAATTCAGGAATTTTTGAGGTAACGCTGAATGTGCTGAATTCGTTCGGATGTGAAAATACCTGGTCAACACAGGTAACAGTTACTCCGAATCCGGTTGCCAACTTCTATTACACCACCCTTTGCGAAGATCTGCTGGTTAATTTCCAGGATGCTTCCTTCCCGAATGGTGCAGGCAATGTGGTAAGCTGGGCATGGAACTTTGATGATCCTGCATCCGGTATTTTCAACACATCAAATCTTGAAGATCCACAGCACATATTCAGTGCTCCCGGAACTTACAATGTTACCCTGGTCATTACCAATTTCAACAACTGCACCGGAACCATAACCAAACAGGTAACTGTTGGTGCTGCTCCTCCTGTTGAGTTTACCTGGGAATCGTCCTGTGCCATTGCACTCACCAGCTTCTTTACCGATGCTACGGTGGTCAATATCAATGCCATTGCAACTTATGCATGGGAATTTGGTGATGGCGGACAATCCAATCTTCAGGATCCACAGCATATGTATGCTGCAGCAGGTGATTATCTGGTGACCCTTACTCTGGTTGATACAGCAGGATGTACAAGCTCCGTTACCCATCTGGTTTCAGTTGGTGCGCTGCCGGTTGCATTCTTCAGCTATAGCGAGCCAACTTGTTTCGAAACAGTAACTTCGTTCACCGATCTTTCATTCGCTTCAACCGGTTATATTACTGAGTGGGAATGGATATTTGGCGATGGCAACTCAACAACAGTTACCTTCCCCAATACACCGCATGTAACTCACCAGTATGCAAATGCAGGCGTTTACAATGTCACACTAAATATTACAACTTCACTAGGTTGCGAGAATTCAGTTATCCGTCAGGTTGTTGTAATTCCGAATCCTGTGGCCAACTTTACAAGCACTGCATCATGTCTTGGCCAGCCGGTTCAGTTTACCAATCTTTCACAAACCAATGGTGGCGGACAGATTGTAAACCATACCTGGAATTTTGGTGATCCTACCTCAGGGGTTAACAACACTTCAGCACTTCAGAATCCTTCACACACATATGCACAGCCCGGAACCTACACAGTTACCCTGATAGTGACCACTGCAAATTCATGTGCTGATACCGCAACCATGGTAATCACCATAGCTCCGGCTCCGGTGGTTGACTTTATCGCAAGCAACGCATGTTCTAACGATACCATTCAGTTCACCAGCTCAACTTTTGTGAATCTTGCTACAACCCTCACATGGTACTGGGAGTTTGGTGATGGATCAACTTCAACCGAGACAGATCCTCAACATATCTATACCACACACGGTGTATTCAATGTAAGCCTTACCATTACCGACAATATGGGTTGCACAGCAACTATAATGCATCCTGTAAGTGTTGTTCCTGGTCCATTGGCAATGTTTGGATTCACTGCTCCGGCTTGCTCAGGTTCAGACGTACTGTTCAATGACTTGTCAGTTGCCAACGGAAGTGTCATCACTTCATGGTTCTGGGACTTTGGTGATGGAAACACCCAACTGGTTACAGCTCCGGGCAATCCGAATGTGACTCATACTTATGCCAATTCAGGAGTCTTTACGGTTACTCTTACTGTTACAAACCTCCAGGGATGTGATGCTTCCACAAGTATGAATGTAGTGATTGTTCCGGGTCCGATAGCTGAGTTTACTTACGACGAAGGATGTCAGGGAAATCTGGTGGCTTTCACCGATCTTACGGCAACCAACGGCGGATCAGTTCTGGTTCAATGGCTATGGAACTTTGGTGATCCTGCTTCAGGGGTATCCAATACTTCAAACCTGCAGAATCCTGTACATATTTTCAATACAGCAGGAACTTACACCGTTACTTTATCAGCAACCAGCGCCAGTGGATGTAACAGCACCGTATCTCACGATGTGGTAATTACACCTCGGCCGGCAGTTGCTTTCATCATCACCTCAGGCACTTGCGTAAGCCAGCCGGTAACATTTGAACCTGATCCTGCTGTTATGGATCTGACTTCAATTGCTTCTTACACCTGGAATTTTGGGGATGGAACCCTGGTTTCAAATTCACCTGCACCAACGCATGTTTATAATGTAGCCGGCACTTTCCAGGTTACCCTGACTGTTGTAAACAATAATGGTTGCTCAAACAGCATAACTCAGCAGGTTAACATCGGGGCTGTTCCGGTAGCTGCATTCACTTTCACAAGTGGTTGTTCGGGCGGTTTGACCAGGTTCAATGATCTTTCCTATGCTGTAACAGGTGAGCCAATCACAGGTTGGTACTGGACATTCAATGATCCCAATGCTGTTCCGGGCACGGATACTTCTACCCTGAAGAATCCTTACTACCAATACAGTGCGCAGGGATTGTACAATGTTACGCTTACAGCCACCTCTGCCAGCGGATGTAGTGGAAGCATCACCATGGCAGTTCAGATATTCCCTGCTCCGGTTGCTGCATTCAACTACACAACCAATCCATGTATGAATGGAGTTGTTTCCTTCCAGGATGCTTCTACCAGTTACATGGGTGCCATAACTTCATGGGAATGGCAGTTCGCACCTGGCTATACTTCTACCTTACAGAACCCGAATCACACTTACTATCATACCGATAGTTGCTATAATGTGCAGCTTGTGGTTACCGATATGAGGGGTTGTATTGATACCCTGATTCAGGAAATTTGTATTCCTGCCGGGCTTGAGGTGGATATCCTGCACACTCTTGCCTGCCATGGTGACAGCATCAGCTTCACACCCCAGCTTCTGGCTCCTGCCGGAGATTCTCTGGTTGCTTTCCTTTGGAACTTCAACGATATCAGTTCAGGAATTCACAATACTTCCACACTGCGCAATCCATCACATTATTTCCAGAATACAGGTTCATACCTGGTATCCCTGCTTGCTACCGATGTAAACAATTGCCAGATTACTGTCTACAAACGGGTGGATATTCTTCCGCTTCCCGTTCCAGCATTCAGCTATACTGCCGGAAACTGCGACAGCACTATCTACTTCACGGATAACTCCTATGGAAATGGCAGTATTCTTTCAACCTGGATATGGAACTATGGAGACGGATCGTCAGATACCATTTATGCAGCTCCTGCCGGAACTTCACATTACTATTCCACTTCAGGAATTTTCAATGTAAGTCTGACTACCATTACTTCAACAGGTTGCGAAGCCAGCATCACATTAGATGTTGAGCGCATGCCTTGCATCATGGCTGACTTTGCACAGCTGGATACCCTCACCTGTGAGCGACACGCACTTACTTTGCAGGATCTCTCTGTCTGCGGTAATCCGATAAACAGGTGGGAATGGAACTTTGGTGATGGCGAAACACTTGTTTACAATGTTGCTCAGCCAACAGTTTCTCATATCTATCAGCTCAGTGGCACTTATTCTGTAAGTCTGGTAGTTTCAACCACGGTTTCAGGAAAAACGGTCAGCGACACCACATCACAAACAGTGAAGGTATTGACATCGCCAACTGCACGTTTCTTTGCTCCTGATGTTTGTCTGAACCAGACCACAGTCTTTATGGATCAGTCAATATGGACGGAATCGAAGATTGCATCATGGCACTGGAATTTTGGTGATCCGAATTCAGTGTATGACACAACCTCTATCCGTAATCCGGCTTACCGCTACGATCGTGCAGGCAATTATCTGACCACGCTGACCATAACCAACGAATTTGGTTGTACCGACACTGTCAGCAGAAACCTAAGGGTAAATAACCTGCCGGTTGCAGATTTCAGCTACAGCCTGGCTTGCCAGAACAATCACACATTGTTTACTGACCTCAGCGACAGCGCCGATGCTGCAATTGAGCAATGGTGGTGGAAATTCAGAGATTCTTCAACCATGCTCGGACTTGCCGGTGTTCAGAATCCAAACTTCATCTTCACCAATGTAGGCAACTACACTGTTGACCTGATTATTGTAAACGGCAATGGTTGCACCGATACTACCACACAGCAGATAACTGTTAATCCTAAGCCAATCAGTGCATTCTCCTACACCGAGAATTACGAAAACACCCAGGGCAGGGTACTGTTTACCAATGGATCTATTGGTGCAGAATCCTACGAATGGAATTTCGGAACCGGTATTCTTTCGTTTATGATTGATCCGGTGGTCAACTTTACAAGTGATGGCAGTTACGAAATCAGCCTGATCACCATGAATGAATTTGGTTGCCCTGATACACTGATTATGGATTACAAATTCCTGTTCAAAGGATTGTGGGTACCCAATGCATTCTCCCCCAATAATCCTAATGAGACGGTCAGACTCTTCAAGCCAGTAGGAACCAATCTCAGGTCCTACACCATTGAAGTTTATGACACCTGGGGTAATATGATGTGGACCTCATCAGCACTTGATGCCAACGGATCTCCTGCTGAAGGATGGAACGGAGTTTACAACGGAAATCTGCAGGCTCAGGATGTATATATGTGGAAAGCAACTGCTGTTTTCAAAGACGGAACCATCTGGCGCGGAAATGATGTTGGAAACAAAAAGAACATGGCTCCATTGCCTTATGGAACAGTAACGCTCATCCGATAATCGCACCAACACCACTAACTGAAAAAACTTACAGTCATGAAAAAGACAGGTTTATATTTCCTCATCGCTATATCACTGCTGATTATTAAAGGCGCAAATGCGCAGGATCCTTTGTTCTCGCAGTTTTACAACAATCCTGTTTATTACAACCCCGGTGCTGTTGGATTGAATCCCGGAATGCGTGCCCGCTTTACTGTTCGCGAACAGTGGGCTCAGCTGCCCGCTGATTTGCGATCATATTCCTTCTCTATGGATATTGCCGAAAGGAATATTCCCGGATCGGGCGGACTTGGATTGGTTGTGTTGCAGGACAATGCCGGAACAGGTGTATTGAGTACATCGTCTTTTGGCCTTTCAACCTCAGTAAGGGTTCCTTTGCAGGCAAACATGGTTACCCAGGTAGGTGTCATGACCAGCTTTGTGCAGAAACGGCTGAACTGGGACAACCTTGTATTTACCGATCAGTTGGATCCCATTTATGGAAATATATATGAGAGCAGTTTTCAGGCACCTGACAATGGTGGTGTATTTTATCCTGATTTCGCGGTGGGAGGTATATTCCGGTTTACAGAGAGCAGCCCAACTTTCAGTTCCATTCAGGGTACTTTCGGATTGGCTATGCATCACTTGTTTCGTCCGAACGAATCTTTTATCGGCCTTACCTCTCCGCTTGAGCGGAAGCTGGCAATCACCGGTGATCTGATTCTTGAAATTGATGGCGGTGGTGACAAACTCTATTTTCAACGTACTGAATCCGGCAAAAATACCTTTAAGTTTAACCCTGGTTTTATTTATGAATCGCAGGGTGACTTCAAGACTTATGCCATGGGCGTCAATATTCTCAAATCTGCCATCTACACCGGCGTTTGGTTTCGCAACCGTACCACCGAATTTGTTAAAACCAACGATCTTATTTTCATGCTTGGGTTGAATGCTCATCTTTCATCGAGTACCCGAATGAAAATTAATTATACCTACGATTTTGTTCTCACCGAAATCAGAACTGCAACGGGCTGTTCACACGAAATCTCAGTAATTATCGAACTGGATGATTTCAACATGTTCAACCGTGGCGGCCGCGGCGGAAAAGGTGGTTTTGGGTTCTCAACCCGCAACCGCCGTTCGATGGAGGAGCTGGAATGCACTCCTTTCTGATAAAGATAAGCGATCCCCCCGACCA
>Ga0351882_1010_pt1 | contig 85689 bp, 67 predicted proteins | sample BONcelFGM3001F13_FD_206762 | JGI IMG/M metagenome (GOLD analysis project Ga0351882, IMG submission 206762) | Enriched cells from coal bed in the Powder River Basin, Montana, United States - BONCAT cells FGM rep3 HSBNCT.FGM.300.1.F13 ... | reverse complement strand
AGTGTTGCTTATGCAGGTCATTCCGCAGGATGTCTTCGGTCTGGTTGGTAATCTTCGCGCGTCCCAGATTTTCGCGGATGGCGATGAACTCCATTTCCGGGGTGATGATTCCCTGGCGTGCATACCAGAGCTGCGTGACAGGATGACCAGAGGAGGCACGCAAAGGCTTGCGCTTGGCATTCTCGGGGGAGTGGAGTGGAGACAATCCTCCCCGACGTTCGGAAGCAATCTGGGCATGGCTGGTGCTCAGGTAACCATTGTCCTGTGGCTTGATCTCGCGGCCATCATACTCCGCCACATCGGAACGCTTTAAAATCCACTCCCGGCGGAGAGCGGGAAGCCCCTGCTCCACATTTCCCTCAAAGTCAGGATCTCCCCAGGGTCCCGAGGTGTCGTACACACGTACGGGTTCGTTGATCTCGATTTCTCCGCTGATGCTCTTGGTCGGAGACAACTCGATCTGGCGCATCGGCACTTGTACATCGGGATGGATCTCTCCTTGCACGTACACACGCGAGGAATTCGGAAACGGCTCGCTGCTGTCAGGCTGGATGGACTCTTTTGGCGCTATCATAGGAATGGGTAGTTTGCGGTTGCTCGGCTCATTCCCGCTCGGGGATCACGCATGCCACTCCTGCCAGAGCCCACCGGACTCCTGCCACACAACAGAATTGTGCTTCAATGGCGGTCTGCATCGTCTCCCTTCGCCGGTTTTAGCCGAATCAGGTTCCAAGGGTCTTCCGATCGATTTCTCGCTCGAAACTCTCAGCACTAGGCTCCCCTGCAATAGTCGGTACTCTCAGCCATCTCTGCTTCGAGGTCAATTGCCAATGAGACAGGTCTTTTGTATGTGCATTGAATTTAATTGTTGACGAATGTATTCATTTGCATACATTCGTCACATCTGACCATGAAAAGCATACCTCTCAGCGTTCGAATCAGTGAGGATGATGCCGCGTTCCTGGCACGAGTGGAGTTAGGCGATGCAAAGACTCCCAGTGACAAAATCCGAGCCATCATCTCCGAAACCCGTCGCCGCATGGATGGCGTGGAAGACTTCTCCGATTGTGCCGAATTACTCCGGGACATGATGACTCCCGCCTTCCGCCGAATACGCGAAGGCAACAAGGAACTTGGCCTTAGGTCGGACTTCGTTGAGAGGCTGGGGGAGTGGTTGCCGGAATCCTTAGCGTACTTCATCGCCAGCAGTCCCGATGAGAAGATGAATAAGCGTACCCTGCATGATTTCGAGGGGGCGCTGGCGGACCGTGTCTGTGGACTTTTGGAATTCTTTTTGCGTCTTGGAGTCACTCAGGAATCTCCCTGTTATGATCCAGCCTTAGTGGTTTCAAGACTTAAGACCATTTTAGAACTCGCCGAAATAGCGGCCAAACATCAACCTCAGCAAACAACACCAGAACAATGAAAGAATCCCTCACTGCCCGCGTAGGTCGTATCATTAGCGGAGGCGCACACAAAGTCGTCGAGGCTTTGGAAAACGCTTCACCCGAGATCGTCATGGAGCAATCCATCCGTGAAATCGATGGCGTTGTGGACGAGGTCCGTGCCGAGTTGGGAGCGGCGAATGCACGCCGCCACCTCGCCAGCACCCGACTTATGGAGGAAAATCGCCGCCACGAGGATCTCGCCGAGAAGATCGAACTCGCTTTGCGCGAGAAGCGCGAGGAACTCGCTGAAGCTGCCATCGCCAAGCAAATGGACATCGAGGCTCAGATTCCCGTTTTGGAAAACACCATCACCGGCTGTGTGGAAAAGGAAAAGGAACTTGAGTCCATGATCTCAGCCCTTCAGGGCCGTAAGCGGGAAATGGCAGAAGACCTCCGCCAATATCGGGCATCCGAGTTGCGGCAATCAGCTCCGACTGCAGGCTCTTCTCCGGCGGCCACCTACGAGCGCCGTGCCGAGGGGGCACAAGAGGCCTTTGATCGGGTGATGGAGCGCCAGACTGGCATTGCTGGTCGCCCCGTATCCGCAAACGAATCTCAACTCGCAGAGTTGGAGGAGTTGGCGCGGAAAAACCGAATCAAGGAGCGTCTGGCTGCTGCCAAAACTCGGATCACGGAATGATCTCGTCCCTCATCAGTTTCCGATCTCATCAAGGCCGGAAACTGCCACACAGTCATCAAGCCGCACACTTCTATTAGGAACTACACTTTGCTCTCATGACATTCCTGCTTGCTGGAGATAATCTTCCTTTCACGATCGCCCTTGGCCTCATGTTTGGTATTGGCCTTCTCGAAATCCTGTTTTCCGTGTTCGGTCCGGGATTCTCCAGTTTGATCGAGGCAGGCATGCCGGATCTGGGTTCAGACCCGAGTGCCGGGAATCTTGATGCCACAGGCTTTGAGGATGCCACCCCGCTCTCGAAGCTTCTTGGGTGGTTGCGTGTTGGTCAAGTCCCCCTTCTTGTGCTCTTCATCGTGTTTTTGACGGCCTTCGGCATGCTCGGATTGGTCATTCAAGGCATGTGGCAGCACTTCACGGGGGCTTTTATCCCAGGATGGATCGCCTCCGTCCCAGCCTTTGCGTTGGCTCTTCCCTGCGTGCGGACAGTGGGAGGCGTGATTGGCCGCTTGATGCCCAAGGATGAAACTTCCGCTGTCTCAGAAGATTCCTTCATTGGACGCATTGCCATCGTCACCTCGGGGACTGCCCGCCCGGGTCATCCGGCAGAGGCGCGGCTCACCGACCAGTTCCGACAAGATCACTATATCTTGGTTGAGCCAGACGACAGGACCGAGCAGTTCGAAAGCGGCTCGCACGTTTTGCTCGTGAGTCGGATCAATACGGTTTTCAAAGCAATCCGCAACACCAATACCGCCTTGGTTGACGAGTCCGCCTCCTAGTCCCTCTCCCTCAATCCCATCCCATCACCAACACTACCATGTCAAACGACCTCAGCACCTTGTTCACCATTCTTATCGTTGTCGGCATTCTCCTTGTCGCCCTTGTGACGATCGGACTTATCCTAGCGCGACTCTATCAGCGCGCTTCCAAGGAGACTTCATTCGTTCGCACCGGTTTCGGCGGCCAGAAGGTCATCATGAGCGGTGGAGCCATCGTGCTCCCAGTGCTCCACGAGACCATTCCGGTCAATATGAATACCCTGCGTCTGGAGGTGCGTCGCGCCAATGAGGCCGCGTTGATCACCAATGACCGCATGCGTGTGGACGTGCAGGCGGAGTTCTACGTGCGAGTGAAACCCACGGCGGAAGCTGTTGCCGATGCCGCGCAGACCCTTGGTCGTCGCACCACGAATCCTCAGTTGCTCAAGGAGCTCGTGGAAGGCAAGTTTGTTGATGCTCTTCGCGCTGTCGCTGCCGCCATGAATATGGAGGAGCTTCATGAGCAGCGTGTGGACTTCGTTCAGCGAGTGCAGCAAGCCGTCTCGGAGGATCTGCGCAAGAATGGGCTTGAGTTGGAATCCGTCTCCCTGACCTCCCTCGACCAGACCAGCCAGCAGTATTTCAATCCTCAGAATGCCTTCGATGCGCAAGGTCTCACAAAACTCACCCAGGAGATCGAGGGGCGGCGCAAACAGCGCAACGATATCGAGCAGGAGACAGCCGTACTCATTCAGAGCAAAAACCTGGATGCCGAGCGGCAGAGTCTCGAACTCGCTCGTGAGGCGGAGTATGCCCGTCTGGCTCAGTCCCGCGAAGTCGAAATCCGCAGGGCCGCACAGGTCGCGGAGATTGCGATCGAGCGAGCCGCCAAGGAGCGTGATGCCAAGGAGGCCGAAATCACGGCCAAGCAGCAGGTGGACCAGGCACAGATCCTCGCCGAGCGCGCCATTGCCGAGGAACGTATCCGCACAGAGCAACTCCTCAAGCAGCGTGACATCGAGAAGGTCAAGGCTGTCGAAACCGCCGAAGTCGAAAAGGTGAAGTCTATCGAGCTTTCCGAGCAGGATCGCGCCATCGCCGTGGCGGCCAAGTCCAAGGAGCAGTCTGAAGCTGAAGCCATTGCTTCCCGGGCTCGCTCCCTCGCGGTCAAGGCTGCGGAAGAAGTGGTAACGGTCCGCGAGAAGGAAATTGCAGAACGTCAAAAGACCATCGATCTCGTCGAAGCTGCCAAGCAGGCCGAGCGTGAAGCCATCGGCGTGAAGGTGGCCGCTGATGCGGAAAAGTCCGCTTCGCTGGACCGGGCGGAAGCCGTTCGTATCGCCGCCCAAGGTGATGCCGATGCGGAGAAGCTCCGTGCTGAGGCAGCCGAGACGCGCTACTCTGTCGATGCGGCTGGTACTCGGGCTCTCCACGAGGCCGAAAACGTCCTCTCTGCCGAGATCATCGCCATGAAGGTGCAGCAAGCGATTTTGGCAAAGTTGCCCGAAATCATCCGTGAAAGCGTCAAGCCCATGGAGCGCATCGAAGGTATCAAGATCGTACAGGTGGGGGGACTTGGAGGCGCACCCTCAGGTGCGGTCAATGGCTCATCCAGCTCGGCAACGGAGGGGGGCAATCTCGCTGATCAGGTCGTTTCCAGCGCTTTGCGTTACCGTACTCAAGCTCCTTTGGTTGACGCGCTTCTTAAAGAAGTCGGTCTTGATGGATCCTCGGCCGAGGGGCTTGTGAAGGCCGTGAATTCCGCGCTGGACGGAGGGAAACCTTCGGCTTCCTGACGAAAGGCGTAGGTTAAGCAATGGTCGGCAGGCATCTCGCATGCCTGCCGATTCATTTTCAGCTAGATTTAGGACAGGTGAGGGGACTCGGGGTGAGGCTCCAGAGTGATTTCTGTTCCGATTCCGGAGGTCGTGAAGATTTCCAGCAAAAGGCCGTGGGCAATGTGGCCGCCGATCATGTGGACTTTGCCTACGCCGTCTTCGAGGGCTTTCACGGCGGACTGGATCTTGGGAATCATGCCGCCGCCGATGACCTTTTGTTTGATCAAGGATTCCACCTGGGGGGCGGAAACGGTCGGGATCAGGGATTCGGGCTGTGTCGGATCACGCATGATTCCCGGCACATCACTGACGTAGATGAGCTTGGTGGCCTTGAGAGCCGAGGCCAGGGAGGCCGCGGCTATGTCGGCATTGATATTCAGGCGTACGCCATCTTCCTGTGCTCCCACGGGGCTGATTACGGGGACGACCTCTTGCTCGATGGCGGTCTGCACTTCTGTCAGGTGCAACTTTTCTGCGGCCCCTACAAAGCCGAAATCGATCTCCTCACCAGTATCCAGTCTTTGCTTGGGCAGGCGACGGGCGAGAAATACTTGTGCGCCGGATAATCCCTGAGCTTTGCCGCCAAAGCGTTGGATATTCTCCACGATCTTGGGGTTGATTTCGTTGTCCAGAGTTCCGGCGACGATGTCGATGGTCTGGGCATCCGTGACGCGCAGGCCATTGACGAACTGAGCTTTTAATCCCGCATCACGCATGCGGGCGGTAATGGCCTTGCCGCCACCATGGACGAGGACAGGGTTGATACCGACGGCTTCGAGGAAGACGACATCGCGCAGAAAGCGCTCGACGATCTGGTCTTCCTCCATGGCGGCACCGCCGTATTTGATAACAAAGGTGCTACCGCGGAAGCGTTGCAAATAGGGCAGGGCCTCGATCAGGACTTCGGAGCGGGTTTCGGGAGAGAGATGACTGTGCATGGAAATTATTCGCCGAGATTCAGACGGACATACTCTTCCGTGAGGTCGGTCGTCCATACGAGGTGAGAGGCTTTGCCGAGACCAAGATCGACCTGAATGCGGAACGACTTCTTGGCGGCCACGGCTTGGAGCTTTTTCCATGGAGTGGATGTCACGAGGCCATGGCGTACGATGGGGAGATCATCATAATCGATCGCGATGATCTCTTCCTTGATCTTGGCTCCACAATAGCCGAGGGCATCCATGATGCGGCCCCAGTTCGGATCTCCACCGGCCCACGCGCATTTGACGAGAGTGGAGTTGGCGATGGCTTCCGCACCCAGGCGGGCGTCTTTCGGAGTGGCGGCGCCCTTTACCTCGACTTCGACAAATTTCGAGACCCCTTCGCCATCAAGCACGATCTGCTTGGCGAGTGTCTGGGTGACTTGATCCAGAGCCGCGAGGAAGACGGCGGCTGTCGGCTTTACGCCTGAAGCCCCATTTGCCAAAGCGATGACGGTGTCGTTGGTGCTCATGTCGCCATCGACGGTGATGCGGTTGAAAGAATTCTCCACAGACTCGCGGAGATACTTCCGCAGTTCGGCCGGGGAGATATCGGCGTCGGTCGTGACCACGCAAAGCATGGTGGCCATGTTGGGATCGATCATGCCTGCTCCCTTGGCGAGGCCTCCGATACGGAAGGTTTTCCCGCCGGATTCCACTTCAAGTGCGATCTGCTTGGGAAAGGTGTCGCTGGTCATGATCGCCTTGGCGCTGGCGAGGCTGCCCGAGCGCTTCAGTTGCAGGGAGGGGAGAGCGGCTTCGATACGCTCGACGGGCAGAGGTACGCCGATGCGTCCTGTGGAGCAGACGAGGATTTCCTCGGGCTTTACATCCAGCTTTTCTGAGGCGGCCTTGGCCATCCTCGATGCGGTGGTAAGCCCGTTTTCACCGGTGCAGGCATTGGCGTTTCCGCTGTTGAGGATCACGGCGCGCGCCATGCCTTTGCGAATGTGCTTTTGCGAGATGAGAACGGGGGCCGCTTTCACTTTATTTGTCGTGAAAGTTCCCGCCGCAGAGGCTGGGCGCTTTGAGACGATCAGGGCGAGATCGTCCCGGGTGACAGTTCCGTTTTTAATGCCACAACCCGTGGCGCCGGCAACGAAGTCGAGAGGCGCGCAAACGCCTCCCGTAATGGATCGAGTGTTTTTCACAAAAGGGCAGATGTTTCGGGGAAGCCAGCCATCAGGTTGAAGTTCTGGACGGCCTGACCGGCCGCCCCCTTCACCAGATTGTCGATGGCGCTGAGAAGAATGAGCCGTCCGGTCCTGGCATCATACCGTACGGCGATGTCGCAGAAGTTTGTCCCGACGGTATTTTTGGTGTCTGGCAATCCCTGAGGCAACCGCACGAAAGGCTCGTCGGCATAGGCGGTCTGCAAGCAAATAGCGACCTCCTCGGCTGATACTCCCGAGCGAGGCTTGGCCATGATGGTGGAGTGAATCCCCCGATTCATCGGAATGAGGTGAGGGATGAAGGTGATGGTGACGGTCGATCCGGCAGCGAGGGAGAGTTCCTGCTCGATCTCGGAGAGATGCCGGTGTTTCGGCACGCTGTAGGAGCGGAAGCTCTCGTTGCATTCCGCAAAGAGAAGACTCTCATCAGCCTTCCGGCCTGCTCCGCTTACTCCACTGGCACTGGAGACTGCGATGGAGTCCTTATCGAGCAGGCCTGCCTTCAATAAGGGTACCAGCGGCAGCAAAATACTTGTGGGGTAGCAACCTGCTGAGGCTACCAACTGAGATTTCGCAATCTCTGCACGGTGCAACTCCGGGATGCCATAGACGGCTTTCTCAAGCAGGTCTGGGGCGCTATGCTCCTCACCATAAAACTCCTGGTAGGTCGTAACATCGTTCAGCCGAAAATCCGCACTGAGATCAATCACCCGCTTGCCAGCAGCTACCAATGGTGCGGCAAATTCTCCCGCCAGACCATGGGGTAAAGCCAGAAAGACGTAGGGGGCTTCGCAGGCCGTCAGATGCTCGATGGTTGAGGGGCCGAAACTCACCCCATTAACCCCCGGGCGTCCTGCCAAGCGTGGCAGCACTTCGGTCACCGGCTTGCCTGCATGTTTGCGGGAGGTCACAGATTCCAGGGTTGCCAGAGGATGTGCAGCCAGTAAGGCGCACAACTCCTCTCCCGAGTATCCATTTGCTCCGACCACGACGACTTTGACCATGGTGAAAACGTATCGATCCCGCTCCAATTTCAAAGCTCAAATCCGCACGGCATCGCGAGTATTTCGCAAGGCAGGCACCTCCGGTCTTTTCAAGATCCATGTGATATGGTAGATTATTCGTCTGTGTCAGCTTCCGTTACCCCTCCCATTCCTCGTCAGCCCATTGGTGGGACCTTCATTGTTGCCATCTCACTGCTTGGTCTTTTTGCCCTGGTGCAATTGATTGCGGTCATTCTTCACTTTGTCCCGATTGTTCGTTCCCAACTTCTCGAGCAACAGCGGCAGGGGGCCAATGAAGAACCGTACCGCCCCGCGCTGCAATCGGCCCCAACTCAACTTGAGCAATCCTCTCCCGCATCAACTCCTGTCGCCGTTGACCAAGCTCTGGAGGCTCGTGCTAAAGCCATTGTGGATGATGCAGACAAGAATTTTCGACTAGGGGATTACAATTCCACTCTCAATCTGTTAAGGGAGGCCGAATCAATGCTTCCGGCCAATCCGGCGATTCAATTTCGACTGGGGCTCGTCTTTGAGAGCCTGAATGATAAGGTTCAAGCCTTCGAGTCCTACGAGCGCTCGCTGTCATTCCCCGGTCTCGACTCCGAAATTCAGCGCAAAGCCGAGCAGAAAATGGCACTCCTTGCGCAAACCATGGGCGATGCGCGAGCCCAAACTGAAGGCAACTCTACGGGAGGAGGGATGGCTGTTCGCGACGAAGTGGGCTTGCAGCCCGGAGCCGTGCTTGGGATCGTGGAATCCCGTCTCTCGGATTCGCGTCCCGGCGAAAAAACTCTGCGTGTCGCGGTAAAATCCCGTCCCGGCACCAAGATCGACAATCAGATCATGCGGGTCTTCGCCTACTTCTACGAGGAGGATGAGAATGGCGAGATTGTGACTACCAAGGCCAATGTCCAGAATCGTTGGTTTAGCCCGCCCATTGATTGGGCGGATGGTGAACCGGAAATCCTCGACATCACGTATCCGACTCCAGACGGCAAGCTTCCTGGAAATTCCTCTGAGTTTGGTGAGCCAGGACGCAAATTCCACGGCTACGTACTGGGGGTTTATTATAACGGAGAGTTGCAGGATGCCCGCGCGGAACCCGGCAAGCTCGACACAATGTTCCCCCTTCCCCTCTACGAGAAACACGCCGCTGAATGAAAATCCTGATCCTTGATGATGAACCGGGCCTGGCTTCCGGTATCGCTGCTTTACTGACCGAAAATGGCTGGCCAACTCCCGGGGTGGCTAACAGCGCTTCGGAAGCTCAGCAATGGATCAACGAGCAGGGGCGTATCGATGTCTTGGTTACGGATGTTGTGATGCAGCCTGTCGATGGCTTTACGTTTCGCGAGAGTCTCCTTCCTTCTTTCCCCAAGCTCCGCACGGTCTTCATTTCCGGTTATGATCTTTCCGAATATAAAGATCGGACAGCGGGATGTCCGGTCTTGCTCAAGCCTGCTCAGTTTGCCGCGATTGATGCCGCGATTCGCTCTTTGTTTGAAGAGCCTGCGACTCCTCAGCCTCAAGCGGTGGCAGTCAAGGCTACACCCACCGTCGTTGCGCAGGCCAAGCCGGTGGCAGCGCAGCCTCAGGCTGTGGTCGCGCAGGCCAAGCCGGTAGCAGCGCAGCCTCAGGCTGTGGTCGCGCAGGCCAAACCGGTAGCAGCGCAACCTCAGGCTGTCGTTGCTCAAGCCAAGCCGGTAGCAGCGCAACCTCAAGCAGTGGTCGCACAGGCCAAGCCGGTGGCAGCGCAGCCTCAAGCCGTGGTCGCACAGGCCAAACCAGTGGCAGCGCAGCCTCAAGCCGTGGTCGCGCAGGCCAAACCGGTGTCAGCGCAACCTCAGGCTGTGGTTGTACAGGCCAAACCGGTGGCAGCGCAGCCTCAGGCTGTGGTTGCACAGGCCAAAGCGGTGGCAGCGCAGCCTCAAGTAAGGCCTGCTGTGCCAGCAGCAACGTCTCATCCGGCAGCGGCTCCCGCTGGAGCGGTGAAAGCTCAGGCTCAAGTGCTCGGAAAGGCTCAACCCCGCACGCCAGTCGCCCCGGGATCCAATGCTGCGAATGCTCCCGTCGTGGCAGGGAACGTGAGTGCATCCACGATTTCTCGAGTTGAGACCGAGATCGAACCTGATGAGTTCGTGGGGCGCCAAGTTGGTCCTTATTTGGTCGAAGCCAAGATCGGTCAAGGTCGACAAGCCGGTATCTACCGCGCTCTTCAGACCGATATGAATCGCCAAGTGCGCTTCTATATTCTGCAGCCATCACGCGCGCTTGATCCTGAAGAGATCAAGCGATTCATTGGCAACGCCAGTGCGAAGGCCAATGTCAATCATCAGAGTCTCTTTGCGGTTTACGAGGCAGGACAGAGTGAGGGCGCTTATTATTACTCCTGTGAGTATGTGCCTTGTACTTCCCTGCGCCAGATGACTTCGGCGGGCAAATTTTTGACTGAACTTCAGGCCGTGCAGGCTCTGAAGGTGGCCGCTGACGTCATTGGATATTTCGAGAAGGAAGCGATTCCTCACGAGATCATTACCGATAATGCAGTCCTTTTCAGCCCGGGAGGACGTGTGCGTATCGCTAATATTGCGGCTCATAATCCCGAAATCAATTTTGATACCGCAACGGAAATCAAGGAACTGGGTCGCATCATTGCCGCCGCCCTGCCCGAGACCCCGGAAGGTCCAGTTCTCGGTGCCAGGACGCTCGCTTTGCAGATCGCAGAGGGGCAGGGGATCACTACGGCTTCTGATCTCTACAAGGCGGCGAAGAATCTCGAGCCCAAAGTGCGTCCTCAGGATGCCTACAAGCTCGACGCGCAGGAACGAGCGGCGGTTCGCATGGTCGAGGAAGCCAAGAAACGCCAACGCAAGGGGATGATCGTGAGCTCGGTCATCTCACTTACCCTTCTGGCCGTAGCGTTATTTACGATCTGGTGGACGCTCCTGCGCGAAAAGGGCAGCGGAGCCAAAGCCTTCGACAAGTATGTCACGGTTCCCGCCGGTGAATTTATCTATCAGGATGGGCAGAAGGTGACGCTTCCGGCATTCTCGATCGATGAATACGAGGTTTCCATCGCACAGTATGCGGCATTCCTGAAATTCATCGAAGAAAACCCGGGTGAGCTCGCAAAGATCGAGCATCCGGATCAACCCAAAGGCAAATCCCACGTACCTGCTCAATGGGCTGACATGAATGATCTCACCCCTCCCATGCCTGGTTACTACACGCGGGCGAAGCGTTATGGACGTTTTCAAGAAGCGGCTCTTGACGTGAACTCACCGGTATTCGGTGTGGACTGGTGGGACGCTTATGCCTATGCGAAATGGAAAGGCCGTCGGCTTCCCACAGAGCAGGAATGGGAAAAAGCAGCGCGTGGTACGCAAGGGTTCAAATATCCCTGGGGCAACGACGACAATACGAAGAATGTCAACAGCGGATCCGACCTCAACCCTGATCCCAAGCTCGGTGGAGACATCGATGGATTCAAACGCTGGGCTCCCGTGGACGCCATCAAGGGTGACAAATCGCCATTCGGTGCATTTGGCATGGCGGGAAACGTTTCCGAATGGACGGACTCCTTTGACATCGATCCTCAAATGCCTTCTCTGAAGATCCCCGTCATCCGCGGTGGAAACTGGAAAAACCCCGACTTCACCGCGACTCGCCGTGTCCTCCTGCTCACCCAGGAGCAATCGGACAATGCGCTGGGCTTTCGCACGGCGAGCGATGTGAAACCCTGACAACAAGCATGAGGTATCCTTCTTTCGGAAAGGGGCTTGCCCTATTGGGGCTGGCCTTGGCGATTTTGAGCAGTTCGGTGCTAGCCCAGCAAGGGCAAGTCAAAGTCGATATCAGTCTTCGTCGTACGCTGTACATGATCTACGAGCCACTCATTTGCGTGGTCAGCATTACGAATCTCACTGGTGCCGAGTTGGTACTGGAGGATACACCCGAACACAAATGGTTTGGCTTTCAAGTTGAGACCTTGGATGGACGTCCTTTACCGCCCCTCCAAGCCTCGTATCGTAATGAACCACTCAGTATTGCTGCAGGCCAGACGGTCAAGCGCTCTGTCAATCTGACTCCGTTATTTCCGCTTTCCGAATTCGGAGCCTACCGTATCCGCGCAGCGATTTTTGTTGCTCACCTCAATAAGTATTTTAGCTCGCTTCCGCTCTCTCTTGAGATCACGGAAGGTCGTGTCCTCTGGGAGCAGACCGTAGGAGTCCCACCTAACTCAGATGCTCGTGGGAGTTCACGCCTTTATCAGCTATTGGTCCATCGCCTACCGAGCACCACCATGCTCTACCTGAGGGTTCAAGATAAAGAGGATGGCGTCGTTTATTGCACTACACAGCTCGGCCGCTTCGTGGCATTTGGAAAGCCAAACGTCATCATTGACCCCACCAATGAGATCCACATCTTTCATAATCTGGCACCCAAGGAGTTTCTCTACTCTCACTTCGACATTAATGGAAGGGTGATGCACCAGCAGGCTTACCAGCAGTGGGGGCAAAAGCGGCCCACCATGGTTCGGACTACTTCCGGGCAGATTCAGGTTATTGATGGTTCGCCCTACGATCCCAAGGCTACTCCTCCCGAGAAAAAACTCCCCGGCTTGAGCGAACGGCCAGTTCCCCTGCCCAAACCTCCCAAGGAAGGCACTCCGAGCTCACCCGACAAACCAGAAAGCCTCCTCTCACAATAGTGCAGAGGAGCTTCGTGCAGATCATTTACTCAGTCTCGGCAGCACACCTTACCTCGGGCAGACGTCGAAGCTCGACTCGCTGCTAGACGGATATTACCAACCAGCGTTTATCGGAAGAGGTGATTGGAGGAAGTCTCCTCCAGACAACACATCCTTGCACGACCACGTTTACTTGCGAGTGTGAAAGCTCACGCTGGCTCAGTACCGCCAAGGCGTGCGAGAGGGGCGAAGGACATCAGTGCATCCCCGGCTCGACCTGTCCGTTTCACTTGGTTGACGGCTTCTATACCTCGGCTAAAGAATCCCTTTACGCCTCAATATGTGGGCGTGAGACCTTGCAGTCCTAGGTCGTCTCGGACCAGACCGTTGCGGGGTTCGAAGAAGTAACGCACCCAGATGTTGATGTAGCCTTCGTTGTAGTCAGCCGTCACGCTATACCCTGCTGAGGCACCGAGCATCCAGTTTGGGTTGACCAGATAACCGCCGGTCACATTGATAAGACCGATGCCTGTGGTGGATTCCGTGGCATCAAACTCGCGTCCGTCAGACTTCAAGGGGAAGTAAGGCGATGCATTCTGCTTGTTTGTCTGAATACCAGCACCCGCGCTACCACCAGCCAGCCATTTCTTGCCTTCCTTCGTCAGGAACTGAGCCTGGATCAGGCCTTGGAGCAAATACTGCGGACTGAAATAGCCGCCATTTCCGTAGGTGAAGTGGTTTTGGTTGTTGTCGAAGGTTTCATACGAGACGGCTGGCCCGACAGTCACAAACTCGTAGCCCGGTACCGTGAACTCATGCGCCAATGCGATAACACCGGAGAAGTGCGTATTGTCCTCCGTATTGCTGCCATCAATCCACCCATAGGACGCCCGAGCATAGATCGTGTTTTTGTTTCCAATCGACCGGAAAACGGAGAGAGAACCTCCTGTCTCCACGACCCGGCCCCAAGTCTGTCCGGTGTAGGGATCCTTCATGCCGATATAGGAGAGAATGCTTTCCTTGATCGATTTGGAGTAAATCTCGCCCTGCACATAGCCCTGCAAATCCCGGTAGATGATGCCCGCATTGCCGACCGGTCGGGAACTGAGCGGACCATTCTGCGGTGTGGTGCTTAGATTGAAGTAATAGCTCCACCAGTCCTGATAAGCAAAACCGATGCCGAATTCCCACAGGTCATTAAATTCCGTCTGAGGCTCGTACAAATACGGCGTGAACTCAGTGGGAACATTGCCCACCTGAGCTCCCACTCCGAGTTCGCCGGCATTCAGCGTCACGCGATTCAACCAAGCTGTGACGATTGTCTTCTCCGTAGGAGCAAACTGTCCCTGGATAATGGGGAAGATGCCGGTCTGCAAGGCACCTTCGCCTTCCGTTCCTGATTTGCTCCGGTATCCGATGCCTAGCGAGACGCTTGGCGAATCCAGGTTCACGAGCTCTGGATAGATTTTATCGCCACCTGTTGCCTCAGAGGCGCGGAAAAGGCCCGCCTTGTAGTACCTCTGGGCATCGTATGTCTTGTAGATCCGCTTGAGCGGTCCGCCACCTGTTGAGAGCAGCTCCAATTGGTCGTAATCCTGCAGCTTGCTGAGCGAGGCATAAAGGCCTTCCGCGCTCTGCTCATCGCGATTTGACTGATACAGCTTCTGAAAAAGAGCCGCCGATTGGTCGTAGTTTTTGGTATAGTAGTAGTCCCAGGCGAGAATGACCTGTTCGTTGCGGTTCAATGGACGGCATGCCGCAGCCTTCTGCATGTACTCCAGGCTCTGGCCATAGCGCCCGAGTTCGTAATAATCCATCGCCCGCTTCACGTGGATATCACCTTCCAAGTTCTTCATCTTGGGACTCCCTGCCCCGCGGAAATTGACGATGGCTTCTGCTGAGGACGCGTCGCCCTCACGGAACTTCGTCAGAGCCAAACCATAGGCAGCATCTCCCTGATTTGGCTTCCAATCCAGGGCCTGGCTGAACCAGATCCCGGCGGAGCCAAGTTCACCCCGATTGTAAAATGCCCACCCGATACGCTCAGCCAGATTTGCGTCCTGTTTGGCCATCGCTTCGTTGACCCATTGATTAATCTGGTTCATCGAGGGGGCGACGGACTTCTCTGGCGACGGTGGTCGCGACTGCGGCTTCGGGCGCGGTTGCTGACGAGGGGTGGGGGTCGCGATGGAAACGGGCCCTGGCTCAGGGATGACTGGCCGTGGCACGTCACTCGAGAGATCCGGCCCCACCTCTGCTGGGATCGTATCTTCGATGACGGGCTGCATGGGCTGAGCCTGCTGCTCGGGGGCCGGCAGATCCGACGGTACAAACATCGGCGTCGGAGTGGCCACCGGGATGGGCGTATGCACCGGCATCGGAGTCGATGAGGTGACAGGTATCTCCACGGTGGGGCGGGGAGTGGAAGTCACAGGCCTGCGACCTGGATCGACCGGTAGAAAAAGCGATGAAGGAGTGGGGCTGGGATTACCGGGATCCATTCCTGGTTCAGGAATCGGCATGGCTGGCTGCGCATGCACGGTATTCACAGTGAGCAAAATGCTCAAAGCGAGCCCTAGGAGGACATGCTCAGTACAATGGAAAAAATGGGGAAGCGATTTATTGAGCATCAGGCCTCACTCGGTAGGGCGGTTTCTTTGATCACCATCTTGACGAGAATCTTAAGGCAAGCTGAATAATAGACTTCGTCTGCAGCTACCATAGGAATATCCGGTACGGTGAGTTGTTGTTTTTCCACACTGGCCATCGTCAATTTCGCAATGGCCAGCATTCCTGGTAAGGCGGGGTCCACGCCCAAGGCATTCGTCTCCAAATTCACCGTAGCGGGAGTTTCCTTGTCGGCAAATTCCTTCCAGAAGCCCGCAAAGGGTTCCAGCAATTCCAGGCTCTCCGGCTTGGCCCAAATGATGTAGAGAGGGATTCGCACGGCATTGTACCCGAAATCCGGTGGGAATCCGGTGGGCAGGCTGACTCCCTCATCATTAGCCACCAACACCCATTCCGGTGCTAGCTGCCATTTCCCGAATCTTGCCCTCTCGATCAATGCTTTCCCTGAGTCGCTCAGCGCCTCCCAAGTTGGCTCCGGAAAGATGCGGTTTAATTCCGCAAAAGCTTGGAAAATATAGTACGAAGGATTGAGGATGACACCTTCCGGTTTTAGGAATCCATCCGTTCCCGGCAAGAGCACCAAACGTTCGTTGAGTAGGTGATAGTCCAACCGACGCAGATCGGCCAAAATTTGCAGGGAAGCCTGCTCATAAGAAAATTCATTCCACCGTTGCGATGCTCGCGCCAGTGCCCAAGCCACGAGCAAGTCACCATCACTTGCATTATTGGGATCAGATACTGCCCCACCGTCAGGAGTACCATCGGGCTTCCAGAGCCAGCTCAGCAGTTTGTCATTGGGGCGGGTTTGCAGATTTTCCCTGGTCCATGACCAGATGCGGTCAAAGGTAGCCCGGTCGCCGTACGCTTCCGCAATGAGCATGCCATAGCCTTGACCTTCGCTATGAGTGATATTGCCATTGCCGTTGTCAATGACGCGTCCCTCCTCGGATATGCAGTTCTTTCGGAAGGTGTTCCAGTCCGCTATTGGCAACTCATAAGGAGCTGGCGGTCGCAGGAACAAAAGCCAGATGCCTGCTCCTACGACGAGTAGGAGCAGCAACGCGACAGCGGCTGTCAGCATGAATCGGGATTTAGTGGCTGCTGTCTTGGACATCATTCACTTTCTCACGTTTGCGAAGTGCGAAACGGGCCAGGATACCCAGGCCAGCCAGCAAGCCGACAACAATGAAGGCCAGGAGCCATGGGTTGGCATCGAAGCGCGTTGTGAGTCGGGTCACTGCAGAAGTTGCCTTGAAAATGAAGTCGGATCCCACCTTGGCGGTAGCCAGAGAATCTGGAGCCGCACTCCATACGGCCAAGTCACCGGTAAGGTTGTCCCACACGCGACGATCCGTCAGAGCCCGGATACCGCTGAGGAGCTTTTCTGCATTTCCGGCTGTCACGATCGTGGCCGGATAGCCGAGATTGAAAGGAGATTCAAATTGGACGGCGACAGTTTCCTCGGCCAGATCCGAAGTGAGATTCAGGTTTGCTGTTGCCGGAGCTTCCGGCTCTGCCTTGTCGGTGGGGATTCCGCGGATTTTCTGCAGGAACTCTTCCACTGGTGAGGTAGCCATGCGCTGGGGCTGGGGGATCGCGCTCACGAGGTAGCGGATGCGTCCCACTTCCTTCGGTGATACGGGAGCTTTGGAGACAACCTCCTCGGGGATGGAGTCTCTCGGGCCGATCACCAGTAGGCTCTTCTTGCTTTGCGGCAGACGGAAGGAGATTTCCGAGCGGTGCAATAAGGCGCCGGAAATCTGTGCCATCTTGCCCAGAAGTGTCCAAGCCGCGCAAACGCTCAATTCATCGCCCCCGGATACGCAGATGGCAGTCTCTGAGCCATCAGGAGCCGACGTGTACGGGAATGCTGTTTGCGAGAAAAGGCCGAAGCTGGGAAGGCGTGCTTTCCGCAGAGCTTTTGGAAACACGAATTCACTATCCTCATAGAGGGTGAAGAGCAGGTTTTGATCATGCAGGATCTCACACGCGTTTGAAAAGAGCGGGACCATCACTGGCGTCAAGTCGATGGAATTGCGCCCCGGCTGGAAGGAGGACATCGGCAGGAAAAGCCGGTGGTTTGAGTGCATCGAGCCATTCTGGTCGCCGAGGCGGATGGCTGTCTGGAAGGTGCCGTTGACAAAAACGTTGAAGACAGAGTCCTTCCTCAGTCCGGCGCCATAGACGAAGTGCAGCCGCAATTCCGCATTGCTGGCATCATCACGAGAGATGTCGCCGGGCATGTAAACCTGGAGCGTGTAGCCGCCCGTGTTCCATCCCTTGATGGTGGCAGTCTTAAAGCTGAGTTGATTGAATCCATACACACCAGGAAGGCTGACGGGTGCATTCCGGATGTAGGGTGGCTGATTTGGCAACGCGACTTGACCGATCGTCGCATACTGTGAGTCGGGGAGAGGGAAGTTCACGAGGCCGAAGGCCAACGCCGTCTGCCCCACTTCCTGGTCATTTCGTCCTGTGATCAGGATCATGCAATGTGCCGGATCGCCGGGCATCGGCTTGATCGCCAGGAAGCTTCCGTTGATGGACCCTACTTCTGTCGCTGTCAGGAAGGAGGACACTTCATTCATCGTCCCAATGACGATGTTGTCCATGCCAGGTCTCAGTGTGTTTGAGACATTGACATTAAAAGGTTGGTTGTTCAGGGAAAGGCCGACGCCCTGCGTGGCCATCGATCCGAGGGCCAGATGCTGATCCGTCATCGGAGTGCCTCCGGGCAGGCAGACATTGAAGGTGTAAGGGCTCCACATCTTGTCGTCGATCCACCATCTCAGGAAGGACAGGCGAGCGGGAATAGCCTTCAATTCACCCGTGGCACTCAGATAAGATTCGTCAGGGTTGATCTCCGTGTAGAGTTCTGGAGCACTGGGATCTTCGCACTTGTAGGTGTAGTGCTGGGCGACGATGAACTGCATCCTGTTAAACCCGTCCTTCATCAACTTCACGGGGATCTCGACATCCACCGCCCGATTGGGATTGTTGCGATCCAGATAATATTGTCCGACGATGACGTCGTTGATGACAACCCGTAGGACCGATCTCTCGGTCAGGAGGGCGATGGAGTTTGTGAACTCAAGGTGCAGTGAGCAGGTCTTAAACTCGACACGGGCACTCTTCGGCACGAAGAGCGTGTAAACGCTGCTGGCATTCCGCAGCACCATCGGATCGCGGGCACTGATGAGCTTGCGCAGAGGCAGACGCAGGGCCATCGGCTTGGGAACGTAGGGGGCTGGCGTAGGAGCGACCAAAGGTGACAACAAGGAAGATGGCGTGGGAGCAGGAGCCGCTGGAGCAACCGGCTGCGCCGTGGCCAGGCTCATACTGCCGATGCCCGCCAGGATGAGGCCTGCAAGAAAGCGCGACATCAGGGGCAATTTTGATTCGGGAGTAATGGTCGATTTCATCGGGTCGGAATCACGAGGTTTGAGTAGAAGTGTTATTGAATGCCGTCACTTTGCCTTTGGTATTGTTGGCAAGCATGATCTGGGCGAAGTGCTGCATGGAATAGCGGATGCCGCAGTTCATCAGGAAGAAGGCACTTCGCAGGACGCCGAGACGTCGTTCCCGTACGGCTTGGAATTCCAGCCATCTCTCACTGCTGCCATTGACCCAAGCGACCTTGCGACGCATTTCTTCCAGGGACTTGTGCTCAAATTTCAGGCCCAAGTGCATAAGAGAGCCCTCGGACCGTACATTGCATACGAGCACATGGAAGGGGTCTTTATTGATGGAGAGGGGATTATCCAGGCTGAGATGGATACTCTTGCTCTTGCGGAAAATCGGTTCGTAAGCAGCGTCCATGAGGATGCTGGTTCCGCCGATACTCAGATCTTCTGTGACACCGGCGTACACTTTACCATCAACCAGTACTTTCACGGGTGTGCGTGAGGGCATACGTGGCGTCGATCGTCTCTGCCTCCGCTCGAGAAGAGCCCCCATAGCGGACAGGAGGAGGAAAACGTTGAAAGCCGCCCAGCACATGGTGATTGAGGTCGGAAAGCGATCAGCCGGGAAGGCCAGCAATCGATAAACGCCGCAGAGCATCGCAAAGAGGTTCAATCCCAGAAAAATATAAAAAGGCTTGGCCAGAGGGCTGATGAAGTCTTGATCAAGAGTCTCGCCCTTGGCTGTCACATTGAAGGTCGGAGCCCGGGGATTCATGAAGACTTTGACCATGGCTGGCAACGTGAAGACGGACTGCATGAGTTCATACAATTCCGAAACGAAGGACCAGCGCACACGACCAAAGAGAAAGTCCGACACCATGAAGACCGCCAAGAGGTGAGGGATGGCATAAGCCGAGAAATCCACGAAATTTGCATCGTAGATCTTCAAGCCAAAGAGCAAGAAGCAAAGAGGCGACAAGATGAAGACCACCCGGGCATAGGCGAAGAACCAGAAGAAACAACTGCTGAAGTAGCAAAGGCGCTGTGGGATCGTCAGTCCGGGAATGAGCAGTGGGTTTTTCAGTAGGAAGATCTGCACCATGCCCTGTGCCCAGCGGATACGTTGCCCGATAAAGCCGCCGAGTGTTTCAGGGGAGAGACCGGAGATCATCGGTCGTCCGATATAAGCGCTGTTGTATCCACGAGAGTGGAGGGTGAGAGCTGTCTCGGCGTCCTCGGTGATCGTGTCACCGGAGATGCCACCGATCTCCATGAGATATTTGCGGCGAAGCACTGCGGCGGATCCGCAGAAAAAGGCAGCGTTCCAATAGTCGAGTCCTCGCTGAATGACCTTGTAGAACATCTCGTTCTCACCAGGCATCTGGTTGAAGGTTTGCAGGTTCTTTTCGATGGGGTCTGGATTGACGAAGAAGTGAGGCGTCTGAACCAGGAACATCTTCGGATCCTTCAGGAACCAGCCAACGGTGTTTTCCAGGAAATCCTGGGTCGGAGCGTGATCGGCATCGAGGATCAGGATCAACTCGCCATCACTGTGCTGTAAGCCGTTATTAATGTTCCCCGCCTTGGCTCGCAGGTTCTTGGCGCGAGTTTGATAGTGGGCACCGTGTTTGCGGCAGAGTTCCTGTAGATTGGCTCGGCGGGCTTGTGATGATTTTGCGCGATCTTCATCGGGTGACTGACAGCGTTGATCAGTACCGCCGTCGTCCAGCAGATAGACCTTCAGCTTGTCTTTCGGATACCGCATCTGCAAGGCCGAGATCAGAGTGACTTCGAGCAACTCGACATCCTCGTTGTAGGTGGGGATCATGACGTCCACCGTTGGCCATTCTCGGAGGTTGGTCGGAAGCTCTGCCGGTTTGCGATCCAAGGGATCGACGTTCACAAAGAGGCTCAGCAAATAGACGGTGAAGCCATATAACTCGGCAAAATACAGCGCCAAGGCGCAGGTAAAGCTGAATATGTCGTGATACGTCAGCGTGGTGAAGGTACGCCAGTAGAAGTAGTCGATCGAGAGAAAGGCAGCGAGCGTCAGGAAGACGACGCGCACGACTTCATTCTCGTTAAAATTGCGCAGGATCAGGAAGGCGCAGACACCGACCGTGGCAACAGCGATCTGTGTGCGCGTGGTGACCACCGCCGCACAGCCGATCATGACGACTAGGAAGATGATTCCAACGGCAACCGGCGTCCACCCCTGGTTTTCAAACTGCTTCTTCCAGCGCTCAAATGTGGATGTGACATCCATCACTTCAGGCCGTCAAACGGTAGGGTGAGGGATGGGTAATACATTCAAGTTGAGAAGGAAATCGCCTAGCGCAGAATCGTCGAGAGGATGAAGCCCAGCACACCACAGACCGCCATCAGCATGAGTACGGCACCGGTCGTGATCGGCTTGATGGAAGCGCTGGCTTTCTCGATTTTGATGATGAGCGAGTCGCTCTCCTTTTTCACCACGTCGAGCTTCTTGGTGCAGTAATCGATGCCTTCGTGATAGGACTCAATTTGCTTCGCGAATTGCTCAAAATTAATGGTCTCCAGCTTTTTCTGAAGCTCCTGAGATTGGAAGGTCAGGCGATCAATGGCAGGAAGAAGAGAGGTCTTGAGCGCCTCGGAGATCTGCTCGTAGTTGGCCGGATCTGCCTGGACATTAACTTGCTGGGCCGGGCGATCGAGTTGGAAGATATTGATGAGCTCAAGGAGCGCGAGGGCGGGATCTCCATCCTCGATATTGTTGCGCTTTTGCCATTCCAGCACACGGGCTCGGATCTCGGGATTTTCAATATTCATGGTAGCAGGATGTCTCGGACACTGTCGAATTCGCGGGAAATATTGCGGGAGTAAGTAAGTAGTCTCTGGCGGTCAATGAGGTGACAGGCTTGAGAGGCCAGCGCACGCCCGATCGTCATGGATTGCAATTGCAGGCTGAGGGAGAGGGGATCGTTTAGCTTTTTCATGGCGATCTCCTTCGCTCCGAAGCGCAGCAGTTGCTTGCGCGCCTCACTGTTCTCGTAAATGTGGTTGCGGGAGCTCAACTTCTGGTTCTTGACCACGAGCCAGTCCACTTGATTGCCGATTCGTCGCACAGCTTCACCGGCCTGATGTACGGTGTCTTTGTCCTCTTCGACAATGAGCACCAAGGTGATGGCTAGTCCCAGAGGTCCCTTGGCCTGCAAGAGATCCGTATCCTCGATCCAGTCGAGGAAGATCTTTTGCTGTGCTCCGACGCCATCGACCAACACCAAGTCCTGTTCTTCAAAAGGAAGAATGATGCGGTCGAGATTTTCACTATGCCGGATGTCGAGAAATTGGGCGGCAGGATAGAAGCGAGTCAGGGTGCTGTTGCTGAAATCAGGATCGAACGCCACAAAATTGGCATTCTGTTTTTCCAGCCACTCGATATACCGAAGACAGAAGTAGGATTTCCCCACGCCTCCCTTATCGATCGCGACAAGCACGAGGCGCTTGGATTTGTGTCCCGTCAGCGGCGGATGTGATATTTCTCGGAGCATGACGATTCTCGCCTAGACCCTTTCAGGGGCGATCCTTGGCCGTGCAGGGGGCGTAGGAGCAGGGGTTTTGGTTGGGGCGGGGGGATCGACTGTTCTTGGAAGGTCTCCGGCCTGCAATAAATGCCGGGCGGTTTCCATTTGTTGGAAAAAACGACTCTGGTAGGACTTCATCCTCTGGCGCTCCAGAAATGAGAAGGAAGGGTCTTCGGATAGTCCTGAGATTGTTTTGCCACTCTTCTGGATCAGCAGCAGGAGATTCCAGGGCACGCGATCCATCTGGACCTCGACTGCGCCCAAGCGGATGAGTTCCTGACGGGCGTCGCTGGAATTGTAAATCTCGGTCGTGGGACAGGTCTTCAGATTGCGTACGACAACCCAATGTCCATTTTCTCCCAAACACCGCGCCGCTTCGCCAGCTTGGAAGACGCTATCCTTGTCTTCCTCGACCATGACGAGAAAAGTGATCTCGATCTTGGGCTCGATGCTTTTGAGAAAATCGCAGTCCTGCAGCCATTCGAAGAGATAGCCTTGGAGGGGGCCGAGTCCATCAAGGAGGACCAAATCCACCTCATTGAAAGCATTTTGGATGTCATCGACGGCCGAGCTGCCTGCCGCATCGATGAAGCGAGCCTGAGGAACAAATCGCGTCAAACTGCCATTGCACCAGTCAGGATCGAACGCTACGAAAGGAATGCTCAAATCGCGATACCAGTCGGCAAGGCTCGCAAGGAAGAATGACTTGCCTACGCCGCCTTTACGGGAAGCTGAGATGATAAGGCGTTTCGTGGAGCGATGCACGGGTGTGGGTGCAGTCTGCGACGCGGCAGCATTCCCTCGCCAAGCTCCGAGACGTGCCAGGAAACTATTCTCGGTAGGGGATCCAGTTTGTTGCGAAGGGGGATGACCATGCCCGCCGCTGCCTGAATGGTAAGGGTTATTCACAAAAAAGTCGCAATTGTATTAGCCTAAAGAATTTCAAAAGCCCTAGGTGACTGCAAGCTTTACGTTAATGCACCAGGTTGCGCTGGGATACTGGATAACCTAACTCCCGAATGCAACTCAAATTACGACGGAAAATTTATCGTCTTCTGTCACTTCACGACAGAATGCAGCCAATAATCGTGGCAAAGCTTCCAAGTCGTCGAGATCGATGACTTCGACTGGCGAGTGCATGTAGCGGTTGGGAAGCCCGATGGATACGGTGGGAATTCCTCCCCGCTGCAGAAAGACCGTATCGGCATCCGTACCGGTAAACCGGGGGTTTGCTTCCAACTGGACGGGAATCCCCTCGCGTGCGGCTACGTCTATGAGTCTTTCACAGAGTACGGGATGATTTGCGCTTCCCAAGGAAATTACCGGACCCTGGCCGAGTTTGACGGATCCGTGTTTGGTAGCGGTGCATGGTGGGATATCTGTTGCGTGAGTGACATCGACGATCAGAGCAATATCAGGCTTCACCCGATAGGCTGCCATCGTGGCACCATAAAGACCGTTCTCTTCCTGAATAGTGGATGCGGCGACGAGGGAGGCATGGAGATCGGTCGTTTCGATGCTCAAAAGGCGCAGCGTCTCGGCAGCGGCCCAAGTCCCGATCCGATTGTCACAGGCGCGCGCAGCCATACGACGATTTCCCAGTAGGATGGGGGAGGCATCGATCGTCACGGGATCACCAACCCGGACCAAGGCCTCTGCCTCTTCCTTCGTTGAGACACCAATATCGATGAAGAGATTATGAAATTCGGGAACCTTTTTTCGGTCGTCCGGCTCTTGCATATGGATGGCGAGATGCCCGATCACACCTTTTGAGGCCGTCTTTCGACCGTGAACCACGACACGCTGACCGCGTAGGAGTCCCCGATCAACTCCTCCGATGCCCTTGAAAAAGAGAAAGCCATTGGAATCGATGTACGAGATCATCAGCCCGAGTTCATCACCGTGGCCGGCCACCAGGATCTTCGGACCTCCGGCCGGATTCATGAAGGCAAAGGTATTACCATAGGCATCGCTCTCCACCTTGTCGGCAAACCGGGAGACATAATCGACCCATACCCTTTGACCTCGGGTTTCAAAGCCGGAGGGGGAGGGGGTGTCGAGGAGTTGTCTGAGGAAGTCGAGGCTGGCGTCGTTCACGGATCTCTTTTAGCGGCTCTCGTCCCGCTTGGCAACTTTGCCTCCCACGTCATTCAACGCTCGTATATTTCGCCAGTGCAGCTAGAATTCATACGCTATGAAAGCCTACCCCCTTCTTCTTTCTGTGCTTCTCTGCGTCGCCCAAGTTCAGGCTGGTGATTATAAGAAAAAAGATGCTGATCAGCTCGCTTCCGAGAATCTCAGCCAGGCAAAAAACATGTTTGAAGAAGCCAAGCATCATCAGGCGCGGGCGGCGGCATCGTCACCTGAAGACGCGGAGGTTCTCAATAAATTCGCACAACTCACTTTTGAAGAGGCCGAATGGCTGCAAAAGAGCGGTGAAGCTTTTGAAAAAAAACAGATCCGACTCGGCGAGCGGTATCAGGAGAAGGCCCGGGAGCTCTGTGATAAGCGAGGCAAACTCTCGGAGAAGATTACCGCCATTTACAAAAAGGACTGCGCCGACAAAACAGCAAAATCCGAAAAAGACACCGGCACCTCCCAAGAGAACAAAATTGCTGAAATCGAGAAGAAGGAAGCGCAACTCGCTGCCGAGAAAAAGCGCCTGCTCGGTCAAGAGTAAGTCGGAAAAGCGCCGCGCTGTGTGATCAGGGAACGATCACGCGGCATTCTGCACCATGCGCAACTGCACGTCGCCGATATTCAGTTCCAAGGCTTTTTCGGCAGTTCTCAAAAAGCCCTCGGTGGCGTCCGTCAGGGCAACATCCATACGACCCAACTGCCTGAGGGGAGCCGCCAAGTTAGCTTCCTGCAAGACATCACGAACGGCCAGAGCGCAATTCTCTGCGGAATCGACCAACGCGACTCCACCGCCCACCGCACGGGCAATCGCATTCCGCGCAAGGGGGTAATGGGTGCACCCAAGTACGAGGGTATCGATGCCCTTGGCCAGCAAGGGAGTCAGAGTGCGGTCCAGCACCTGATCGGTGATCGTGTCATCAAAGAGGCCTTCCTCGATCAATGGAACGAGTAAGGGGCACGCTGCACTGTAAACCTCGGCGTCTGGATTTTCCGCGCGGATCGCTCTCTCGTAGGCTCCACTGGCAATCGTGGCGCGAGTGCCAATAACGCCGATTTTTCCCGTCTGTGTTTTTTTCAATGCAGCGGAGGCTCCAGGAGCCACCACGCCTTGTATGGGGACATTAAAAACTTCCAACATGCGCGGAACAGCCAGAGCGGAGGCCGTATTGCAGGCGACGACGATCATCTTGGCCTGTTCAGCCAGCAAGAGACCTCCGATTTCCACACTATAGCGCTCAATCGTCCGGCGACTTTTGCCGCCATAGGGAACTCGCGCGGTATCTCCGATGTAAAAAATGTTTTCCGAGGGTAAAAGCTTTTGAAGCGCGGCTGCTACGGTGAGTCCCCCGATACCGGAGTCAAAAACTCCGATGGGGTCAGAGTGGCCAGTGGGAAGCGGAGAGCCTGCGATCGTCATGCGGAGCGAGAGTAACCTCGCCGCCAAGTCGAAAGGAAATCAATTTGCGAGTGATTTTACCGCCGCCTCAACAGCACTGGCATTATCCGTGGATGAGCCGATGGGAGTGTTTTCCACACTTCTCAGGGAGGGGGCATCCGTGGGATCCGCCGCCGAGGCCACGACGGATGGCTTTTGATAGGCTGGTTTCCCACTGACAGCCGTCTTGAAGAGATTAACCCCATCGAGAATGGCTCGCGCCATTCGTTGCCGATATTCGGTGTTCGCGATGAGGCGTGAATCCTGCTGGTGATTCATAAATCCCCCCTCAACCAGAATGGCAGGAATGGTCGAATTTTTGATCACCACAAATCGTGCTCTTTTGATGCCACGGTCGGGTAGAGTGAGGCTTTTCACCATGGAAGCATGCACGGCTGTAGCCAGTGCGATGTTTTCTGGATCACGGGCATGACCCGGGTGTTGTTTCAGGTCACTATAGCTAAGATTTTCCTCATCCATGGAGGGTACGCCACGAGGAGCGAGGCAGAAGGTCTCAATACCCGTTCCACCACCTTGGGCACTTTTGTTGAAATGAACGCTCACAAAAACGGCATTGGCATGCCGATTGGCGAATTCCGGTCGCTTTTCCAAGGGTATGAATACATCCGTCGATCTGGTCAGACGGACCTGATAACCATTCTCTTGCAAAAGTTTTTTGGCGCGAAGGACGACATCCAGGGCTGCATCCTTTTCCAAGCCAAAGGGACCACGAGCGCCTCCATCATGACCTCCGTGCCCGGCATCCAGTATGACGGTGCGAACAGCGGTTGCATTGCGGATCTTTTGTGGCCGCATCACGGGCTCGATGATTTTTGTCACATCCATCGCGGAGATCAGAACCTGGCCGCCTCGTGAGACAATGGGGAAACAAAGGACGTATTTTACGCCATTGATCCTCACATCGCGTCCGCCCGGCTTCCCTTCGATACTACGCCCCTGTGCACTCAGGCGAAAACCACCCCCTGATGCGGTCTGACTCATTTTGTAAAATGTCGCCACGTTGTCGATCGGCACAAATCGTCGGCCTTCATGCGTCACAACGTCCCACTGAGCCTGCAACACAGGCAACAGGGTCCAAAAAATGACCGCAAACAGTGGGAACCGGGGCATCAGCCTTGCAACGTGAAAGCTAGTGGCCTCTGAAGCAAGTGGTTTTTCCAGTGTATTCTCTGAAGGGATCATCTAATGACCCCGCCTTGCGGAGAAAGAACCCATGGCATTACGAGTCGGAAGATAGTCAACCAGACCCAAACTCTATCCCTCAGACCATCTCACTGTCGCGCCTTAATCACCTCGACTGTTTGGTTTATTAAGAAAAATCCATTTTCGGAATTGCCTCCGTCCCTTGTCGCCGCAATTGTTTTCTCCCTCATGTCTGATCCTGCTAAAGCCTACGACCCCTCCACGGTGGAGGACAAATGGTACTCCTGGTGGTTGGAAAAAAACTGCTTCCATGCCGACCCTTCTTCGCAAAAGCCGCCATTTTCGATCGTCATCCCGCCTCCCAACGTCACTGGCGTCCTTACTCTCGGCCACGTTTTAAACAACACAATCCAAGACATCCTTGCTCGTCGCGCCCGCATGACCGGTCACGAGGTTTTGTGGCTTCCGGGTACCGATCACGCAGGCATCGCCACGCAGACAGTAGTCGAGCGCAATCTACGAAAGGAACATAAAAAGACACGCCATGATATTGGTCGTGAGGACTTTGTAAAACTTGTATGGCAGTGGAAAGAGAAGCATGGCGATATCATCATCCGCCAGCTTAAGAAGCTCGGCTGTTCCTGCGATTGGGAGCGCGAGAGATTTACCATGGACCCGATCTATGCCCGCAAGGTGCAGGAAGTCTTTGTGGATCTTTACAACAAAGGCCTGATCTATCGCGGCAAACGCATGGTGAACTGGTGTCCAGTGTCTCATACGGCTCTTTCTGACGAAGAAGTCATTCCCAAACCCCAAAAGAGCCTCCTGTATCACTTCAAGGTAGAGGTCGTCGGACAGCCTGGGCGCTATTTGGAAATCGCCACGACCCGACCAGAAACCATCATGGGAGATACCGCCGTGGCTGTAAATCCCAAGGACCCACGCTATGCGGACTTGGTCGGCAAACAGGTTAAGCGCCCGTTGCCCATTGAAAATCAGGAGCTTATCCCTGTTATCGCGGACGAAGCCGTTGACTTCGAGTTTGGAACTGGCGTTCTAAAGGTTACTCCGGCGCATGACAAAGCCGACTACGAGATCGGCCTCCGTCACAGTCTGCCGATCATCGATGTCATGAATCCGGATGGCACCATGAATGAACTGGCTGGCGAAGCCTTCCAAGGATTGGACCGCTTTGAAGCACGCAAGAAGGCCGCCGAGACCCTCACGGAGATGGGTCTTCTCTGTAGCGAACAGCCTCACGAAAACAATATCGGCTTCAGCGAGCGGGCCGATGTACCCATAGAACCCCGTCTTTCCGAGCAATGGTTCCTTAAATACCCGAAAACCGCGGAGTCTCGCGCCGCCGTCAAAGACGGCCAGATCCGCTTTTTCCCGCAACGCTGGGAAAAGGTTTACGATCATTGGCTGGAGAATATCCAGGACTGGTGCATCAGTCGCCAACTCTGGTGGGGGCACCGCATCCCGGTTTGGTATCGTGAAGAGAGTGGGGGAGCACCCGAGGTCTGCTGCCAGATTGACTCTCCCGGAGAAGGCTGGATCCAGGATACCGATGTCTTGGATACGTGGTTTTCGTCGTGGCTCTGGGCCCACGAAACCATGGAAACCGAGGCATTTAAAAAGTTTTACCCGACCAATGCCCTCGTCACAGGACCGGATATTATCTTCTTCTGGGTAGCCCGCATGATCATGGCTGGCCTTGAGTACACGGGGGAGATTCCTTTCCGCGAAGTTTACTTCACCGGCATCATCCGTGATCGCCAGGGCCGTAAGATGTCCAAATCTCTGGGCAACTCACCGGACCCCTTGGATTTGATCGCCAAATACGGGGCCGATGGCCTTCGCTATGGCCTCCTGCGCATCGCGCCACAGGGGCAGGATATCCGTTTCGATGAGCAGCAGGTCGTCGAAGGGCGCAACTTCTGCAACAAGTTTTGGAATGCCTGCCGCTTTCGCAGCATGCAATCCACACTGGATCCGAATGCCGACCCATCACAGCATTCCTTGTCCATTTTTGCCCAGGATCTGCTGGCTAAGCTCGATGGCACCATCACCCGTATCAACGCGGCCTATGAAGCCTATCGCTTCAGTGAAGTGGCGCAGGCTTTGTACGATTTTGTCTGGGGTGATTTTTGTGACCGCTTCATCGAAGCCGCCAAGGCCGACTTTTCCGGTCAGAACGAGTCCCGCCGCGCCGGCACCTTGGCCGCCATGGACTACACCATCAAGCGGGTCTTGCAGCTTTTGCATCCCTTCGCTCCCTTCATCACTGAGGAACTCTGGCACTCTCTGGGTTTTGGGGAGGAAAGCATTCAGTTTAGCGAATGGCCGCAGGCTGGGGGATTTGCCCCAAATATTCAGGCCGGAGCGTTCTACGAAGCTGGCGCTCGCGCTCGCAATGCCCGCGCGACCTACAATATCGCGTCGAATCGCCGTCTTCCTTGGCTCATCCGCCTCGCAGACCCGTCTCTCGAAGGCGAACTTCCGATCCTAGGCACACTTCTCCACGCTGAAAGTGTCCTGACTGTTCAAGAAAAACCCACCACAGCTTGTGCCATTATTCCCACCGATCTCGGCGTGTTATATCTACCCCTCGAAGGCGTGGTAGATGCCGAGGCTGAGAAAACGCGCCTAGCCGTCGAACTCAGTAAGACCGAGTCTGAAATCACCAAGGTGCAAGCCAAGCTGGCCTCCAAAACCTTCGTTGAAAATGCTCCCACTGAGGTGGTTGAGGAACATCGCCAGCGCGAAAAGCGTTGGCTCGAACGCCGCTCCGAGTTAGCCTCAGCCATCGAAAGCTTGGCCTAATCAATTTGAAATCATCTCCTCCAAAAGAGCCGTCTTCAGAGACTGCGCTACCTCCCGCCTGTGTCTTCATCCTCGCTGGCGGGAGCGGAGAACGATTCTGGCCCATGAGTCGCATCAAGACGCCGAAGCACTTGCTGCGTCTTTTGAGCGACAAAACCTTGCTGGAAACTACTGTTCGGCGCTTGGAAGGAGTGATTCCCTGGAGCCGGGTATTTGTCCTTACCAACCAGGAACAAGCCGATGCTGTCCGCGCCGAGCTACCATTCCTGCCAGAGGAGAATATCATTGCCGAACCCGCCAAGCGTGACACCGCTCCGGCTTGCGCCTTGGCAACGGCCATTTCCGCCAAGCACGATCCCGATGCTGTCTGCGTTTTGCTGCCGGCCGACTCGATGATTCATAATATCCGAGTTTTTCAGCGCCAGTTGGGGGAGGCTATTTGCCTGGCGTCGAAGAGTAGGGCACTCATCACCTTCGCCGTTCCGCCGACATATCCAGCCACGTCGTTTGGATACCTCCATTTGGGAGAAGTTGCGGACCAAGACGCCTTTCAGGTTATTCGCTTCGTCGAGAAACCGGACCGGCCGACCGCTGAGACCTATTTGCAAACCGGCAGGCATTTCTGGAATGCCGGTATGTTCGTGTGGAAGGCTAGTTCGTTCCTTTGTGAAGCCGCCCGGCTCCAGCCGTTGCTCGCCGAGTTTATCGAGAATTTCCCCGACACTGACCGTGCCTCATACATTGCGGAGAAGTTTCCCCAGCTTCCAAAGATTTCCGTGGACTATGCCATCATGGAGAAAGCAGGTGAGGTCAGAGCCATCAAGACTGCGTTTGACTGGGATGATGTCGGCTCGTGGACAGCTATCCCGGAACACCTCGGTCACGACGAGGATGGAAATACCTTCCGCGGAACTGTCATCAGCACCCACAGCAAGCACAACGTTGCCATTTCAAACAAGCGACTCATAGCCCTCTGCGGGGTGGAAAATCTGGTCATCGTGGAAACCGAGGACGCTATCCTTGTATGTCATCGAGACGCTGCGCAAGACATCAAAAAGCTCCAAGCTCTACTGCCGGATTCTGCGAAATAAGCACCTAAGGGGCAGCGGCAGCCGACAAAAATCCTCGCTTCAGCTCTTTTTTGGCGGATTCTTGGGCTCTGGCTCGGGAGGCTTGGGACGCACGACCGACTTAAGACCTTCCGGTAACAAGGCTTCGATTTTCAATTGCGAGAGGGCATCTTGAGGCCGCATATTCTCGAAAACTACCCGCACGACTTTTTCGCCCGATTGCGAGTGTTCAAGGGGAGAGATGGCCTCGACACGGGCGTTTCTGACGATCTGCGAGCCAGCCAGTCTCACCGGAAATGTATCGCCCACGGCCAGAGCTTTGGCGGACTCGGCCGTGATGGGAAGTTCGGCGGACACTGCGGTCATATCGGCCACTGTGACGACGATGTCTCCTTGATTTACCTTATCGCCCCTACGTTTAGCCATGTCGATGATGGTGCCGTTGATCGGACTGCGGATATAGCGGTTTTCCAAAAGCTTTTCCGCGAGTTCAAATTCCAGTTTCGATAACTCAAGACTCATCTTCGCCTGGGAAAGCTTGCCATTGGCAACCTGAGCTTGCGCATTGGCCTGCTCGAGCTGGCCGTCGGATGCTTGCCGTTTTCTATACCGTAGCTTGACATCGTTCAGGACCGCATACTTCTCCCGTAATTCACCCTCGGCGATTTCAATGCCCGAGCGATTCTCGGCCCGTAACTTTGCGACGTTGTAGGCATGCAGTTGGCGCTCATGATCGAGCTTCATCAGCAGTTGTCCCGCCACAACTTCATCGCCAATTTTGGCATCTACGATATCCATGAATCCAGAATCCCGCGAAGTCTGGGTTTCTACAGTCTGCGGCTTGATGGTATCCAAGGCGTGAGCCATTTGAGCCCAAGAAGAATCAACCGCTATCGTGGCCATTATTAGCCCCAGAACGGTCGGGATTGAAATGCGCTTCTTGGGGGAAGACATGTTTGGCATCATTGGTTTGACTGCAACCTTCGTCAAGTGGATTTGCGATATGCTTAATGGCTTTCCGTCTGCGACCAATCAGCTGTTTTCTGCTACGCCTTCCACGCCCCCCGTGGCCTGCTAGAAGGGGGCTCGTTTTTACGAATCGCGGCATGCGATTTTCAACCTCCGTGTGAACAACTCTTGTTCCCGAAGCGTGGGAGAACCGGGCCAGTTTTTTATTCCCGACTTATTCACAGCACCAAAACACGCTCTTTATCAGCATGATATATATAACATCATATAATATATGTCATATATAGTGGCGACTTGAAAGGCTAGGAATGGACTGGCAAATGTGGACCGCGATTGTTCCGAGAATAGGCCCCCCTCTTGATGATGGAAAGCAAGGTCAGCGACTCCTTCGAGAATAGCGGCATTTCTCCAGATCTCACTCACCAAAATCCCTGTTCGCAGGGAGCCCTTGGCGACCCGATTGTCCACAACCGTAAAGCCGACCCTTTACAAAGAGCCAACATCTGAAGTACAAGGCCGAATGTCTTCGCAACCCCCCGAGAACCGCGATCTGACTCCAGAGTCCGCGGCTCCCACAGATATCGCTCCTTTGGGTCGAAATCCTTCCGATAAACCCGCCCACGAACGGACGGCCGCCGAGGAAGCTGGTACCGTGAATTGGAATGCCATCGCGGAAGATCCCGACTTTAAGGCGTTACTGGCTGACAAGGTTCGCTTCATCTTGCCCGCCACGGTCTTTTTCATCGTTTACTACTTTGCCCTGCCGATTTCAGTCGGCTGGTTTCCCGGTCTCATGGAGACCCGAATCATCGGTGAGGTAAATCTCGCGTATCTTTTCGCTCTCTCCCAATTCCCCATGGCATGGATCATCGCCTTCCTTTACGTCTTTGTCGCCACCGGCTGGGATAAGAAGGCTGCGGCGTTGCTCACCAAGTTCGGTCGGTAATCTCCTCGCCGTTTGTTTTAAAGAGTTCGCGATTCCTTCGATCTCCCCTTTCCTCACTTCGACCTGTTTCTTTATATGACCATCCCCTGCGGTGCCTCGTTTCTTTCTGAAAATGCAGCTCTGATCATGTTTCTCGGCTTTGTGGCTGCGACTCTGGTCATCACGTATTTCAGCGCACGTAAGTCCTCCGGCTCCAGTGCGTATTTCGCCGCTGGCCGCCGTATCACCGGTTGGCAAAATGGCTTGGCCGTCGCTGGCGACTATATGAGCGCCGCCAGCTTCCTGGGCATCGCTGGCATGATTGCTTTCAATGGCTACGACGGCTTCATGTACTCGGTAGGCTTTCTCGTGGCTTACCTCACAGTGCTCCTCATCGTGGCGGAACCGCTGCGGAATGCCGGTAAGTACACGATGGCTGACTTGCTCGCCTATCGGTTGAGTCCCCGCCCCGTTCGGGCTGTTGCCTCCCTGAGCACCCTGACCGTTTCCATCTTCTACATGATTGCCCAGATGGTCGGTGCCGGAACTCTGGTCCGTCAACTCCTGCCCGGCGTCAGCTATGAAATCGCCGTAATCGGCGTCGGCGTACTGATGGTTGTGTATGTCGTCTTCGGCGGCATGTTGGCGACGACTTGGGTACAGATCATCAAGGCTGTACTCCTGATGAGCGGCAGCATTTTCCTGAGCGTTCTCGTACTGCAAAAATTCGATTTCAATCTGGGAAACTTCTTTAACTCACTGACGGCTATCTCTTCGACAAGCGCCGACGGCACTGTTGTCACGCGTAACTTCCTGACCCCGGGACTGCAGTTTACGAATCCTTGGGATCAAGTATCCCTCGGCATGGCTCTCGTCTTCGGCACCGCCGGTCTTCCTCATATCCTGATCCGCTTTTACACCGTCCCTGATGCGAAAACAGCGCGCTCCAGCGTGGTCTGGGCCATGCTGATCATCGGCCTCTTTTATATCATGACCACCTTCTTTGGGTTTGGTGCCGCCAGCTTGCTGGGACCTGACTTCATCAAAGCTCACGGTGGAACAAACATGGCCGCTACGGAATTGGCCCGCGCCATGGGCGGAGACATCTTCTTCGCCTTCATCAGTGCGGTGGCCTTTGCGACGATTCTTGCGGTCGTAGCGGGCTTGACTATTAGTGCGAGCACCAGTTTTGCTCACGATTTCTTTACGAATGTCATCTTCCACGGCCGTGAACATCGTCCCGGTCAGGAAGTCCTCGTAGCCCGTATCACAGCATTTGTGGTGGGTGCTGCGGCTATCGGCATCGCGATCCTCCTCGGTCCGGAGGTCAACGTCGCCTTCCTTGTCGGCTTGGCTTTTGCCGTGGCCGCCAGTGCAAATCTTCCGGCTATCGTACTTTCCATATTCTGGAAGCGCTTCAATACGGCTGGTGCCGTAGCCAGCCTCTCCGCAGGATTGATTTCGAGCATCGCCCTGATCTTGATCAGTCCCGATATCATGAAGGAGGCCGCGATCTTCCCGCTCAAGAATCCCGCCATTGTCAGCATCCCTATCGGCTTCCTGGCGGCGATAATAGCAACTCTTTGCACCAAGGATCCTACGGCTGAGGCTCTCTTCGCTGAGCTGCAGGTCCGTGGAAACACAGGTCTCGGAGCCGAAAAAGCCAGCGAGCACTAAGGCCCTATTCCGAGCATGAGCTTCTGACAAGGAGGCTCATGCTTTCAATCTCTCTACGATCGGCGGGGCTGATTTTAGTTCATCTTGCCAATCGCCGCGCAAAGCGATGGATGGGCTTGTCCTGCGCAAGGAACTTCTTTTCAAATTCCGTTTTCGGGAGAGTCGGTAACGTCCCCTCGTCCACGGTGGTAAGAATCGGATGGCCCGGTAGCTTTTCCGCGATCCATTCCGCGTACGCTGGGTCATCTGTGGCGATCCTTAGAAGCCCGCCATCTTTGAGGCAGCGGGCACAGGCATGCAGAAATCTATCCTGAATTAATCGTCGTGAGGCATGCCGACGTTTCGGCCAGGGATCAGGAAAGGAAACATAGATACAATCCACCACCCCTTCGGGTAGTCGTAATAGACCTTCCAAGGCTTCGATATGGACCACTGCGGCATTCGGTAGATCATTCCGTAAAATTTTTCCCTGAGTACGAAAGACACGCTTGGCTTGGCGCTCGATGCCGAGAAAGTTTTTTTCCGGATGAAGCTGCGCCATTTCATAAAGGAAAAGCCCTTTGTGGCAGCCGACATCTATTTCCAACGACGGTGCACCTTCACTCCCCCACCCGTCTGGCAACAAATTCACTACTTCTGAATTTTCCTGGACCTCCAGCATGATTATTTGGATGGAAGGGCTCGATATTTGCGAAAAAGGTCGATCAAGGAAATGCTGGTCACCTGACAATCAAAGATCTCTTTGCAGAGAGCGTACCCGGCGGCTCCTTGTGCTTTTGCCAACTCAGGATTGTCGAGCAACTCAGCCATTTTTTCAGCCACCGCAGGGACATCATGTTCCTCGACGATGGCTCCGGTTTTACCATCCAGCACCATTTCTGGTACTCCGGCCAGGCGCGTGGAGACGACTGGGAGACCTGCCGCCATCGCTTCCATGATAACGGTCGGGAGGTTATCCATCGCTCCATCGGCCGAAGTCACACAAGGCAGGACGAAGAGATAGGCACGTGAGAGAAGTTCCGCGATTTCTGCCTCGCTCTTCGGACCGGCAATGATCACCCGTCCCACAAGTCCCAATGAGGCGACTTGCTGGCGCAACTCATCTTCCAGTGGACCGTGGCCAATGATAAGGCATTCATAGCTCCGATCTCCCAGCGCAGCGCAGGCAGAAATCAGATCCTGAAATCCTTTTTTCTCGATGTATCGCCCCACGCTCACGATCAGTGGTTTTTCCTGTGGAAACGAAGTGGAGCGAAATTTATCCATCTCGATTCCATTGTACACACGATGGAATTTTTCCGAGAGCTTGGGGTAGTTTTGCTTGAGATACCGGCAACTAAAATCACTGACGGTTACTACAAATGCCGCGGCTCCGAAGATCTGCTCCAGTCGCTCTCTGGTCTCATCACGGAAGATATCATTCGCGTGGGCCGTGAGACTGTAGTTAATGCCAGCCAACCGGTTCAGCCAGAAGGCCGTTCGGGCACCGATACCAGCAAAGTGGGTATGAACATGCTTCACCCCTTGCTCTTTCAGACGGGGAGCCAGCCACAGAGCTTCATAGATGCGGCGCTTCTCAGACTCGTCGCCCCATAAGCGCTTCATGTCATCGATCGCCTTGCGCGCACGGCGACGGAAATCGGAGTTCTCCGCCAGGAGCGTATCGTATTTCTCCGGCATCGTCTCGACGGCACCGGTATAGAGCATCTGAGCAGAGGCGGGTTCATTCCCCGGTCGACGGATGGAATAAACCGGAAAGTGGATGCCTGTAGCATTGATGGCACTGACTTCACGGGCGCAGAAAGTCTGCGTAAAACTCGGAAACTTTTCGAAAATATAAGCAAGCACGACGGAGGAAAGTTCCTGATGATGAGATGGAACCGTTCTTCCTTAGAAGAAGGAATTCACGAGGGCAAGATTTCCCTTATTCCTGACTGACCGATCAAGCCGCATCCTTGTCCTGCTTGCGACGAATGATCGGGGTCTTCTTTCCTTCGACCACCGCACGATTGACTGTCACCTCGAGTATGTCGTCGCGGCTTGGCGCCTCAAACATGATATCAAGCATGATTTTTTCAATCAACGAACGAAGGGCTCGAGCACCCGTTCCCTTGCGGATGGCCTCGGACGCGAGAGCTTTTACTGCGTCTTTGGTGAAAGTCAGATCAACTCCGTCCATCGCAAGGAGCTTCGCGTATTGCTTGGCCATCGCATGCTTCGTGTCGGTGAGGACCTGGGCAAGCTCTTCCTCCGTGAGAGGATCGAGAGTGGCGGCAACAGGCAATCGACCGATGAACTCCGGAATCAACCCAAAGGAAAGAAGGTCTTCCGGCTCCACCTCGACCGATAACTGGCCGCCTCCGCCTGGCTTGCCGTGGATATTCGGAGCATGAAAACCGAGAGATTTCCCCCCCTGTCGGCGGTGAATGATTTTGTCTATGCCGACAAAGGCGCCGCCGCAAATAAACAGGATATTTGCCGTATTGATCTGAATGTATTCCTGCTGCGGATGCTTCCGTCCGCCCTGAGGTGGCACATTGCAGACCGTGCCTTCCAGGATCTTTAGCAGAGCTTGCTGCACTCCTTCTCCGGAAACGTCACGGGTGATGCTGACGTTCTCAGTTTTCCGCCCGATCTTGTCGATCTCATCGATGTAAACAATGCCCATTTCGGCACGCTTCACATCATAGTCGGCGCTTTGTAGGAGACGGAGAATGATATTCTCCACATCTTCTCCGACGTACCCGGCTTCGGTAATACTGGTCGCATCGGCTATACAGAAAGGGACATCGAGAACGCGTGCCAATGTGCGCGCGAGCAAGGTCTTTCCACAACCCGTGGGACCGAGGAGCAGGATGTTGCTCTTCTCAATCTCCACATCAGAGTAAGGGCCATTGCCAAGCAGGGCACCATCATTCTGGACCCGCTTGTAATGGTTGTGCACTGCCACCGAGAGAATACGTTTCGCACGCTCCTGCCCGATCACATGGAGATCAAGTTCCCGCTTGATTTCAGCGGGCTTGAGAACTCGGAGTGACGGTTGCTGTTTGCGGGCTTCTTCGGACAATTCCTTGTCGAGAATCCCCTTACAGACCGTAATGCAATTATCGCAGATATAGACACCAGGCCCGGCGATCAGTTTGCGCACCTCGGAGTGGCTCTTGCCACAGAAGGAACACATCGTGAGATTACTCGCGCGGGCCATGATGAATCTATGTGTTAAGCGGCAGGATTCGCCAAAGCTTCCCTGACTTCTTTCCGGGATTTGACCACTTCATCGACCAAGCCATAAGCACAAGCCTCGTCAGCAGTCATGTAGTAATCACGATCTGCGTCACGCTCGACCTGCTCAACTGGTTTGCCGGTATGGTCTGCCAAGATGCGATTCAAGCGCTTCTTGAGCTTGAACATGAACTCCACCTGGCGCTCCACATCGCTGGCTTGACCCTGTGCTCCACCAGAGACTTGGTGGATCATGATATCAGAGTTGGGCAGCGCGTAGCGTTTACCTTTGGTTCCGCAGGCCAGAAGGACTGCACCCATGCTGGCTGCGATGCCCATACAGTAGGTGCTTACGTCGCAAGTCACAAACTGCATGGTGTCATAAATCGCGAGACCAGCGGTCACGGATCCGCCGGGCGAGTTGATGTAGATGCTGATGTCTTTTTTGGCATCTTCCATCTGCAGGAACAGCATCTGCGCAATGACGATATTTGCCACATGATCATCGATCGGCGTCCCGATGAAGATGATGCGATCTTTCAGCAGGCGGGAATAGATATCCATTCCCCGCTCACCGTTACGGGTCTGCTCGACGACTGTGGGAACCAAATAGGAGTTTTGCATATATTAAATTAGGCGGAAGGCTGGGTCGCAGCGGCATTCTCTGCCACGGCAACCTTGCTTGCCAGGAGATCGAGGGCCTTACGAGCCACGACTTGCTCACGAAGAGCCTGGAAACCATTGCGACGGCGAAGGTCCTTAACGAACTTGTTGACCGGGATCTGGTAGCGATGAGCCAGCTCGAAGACGAATGAGGCGAAATCCTGCTCGGTGACCTCGATTTTTTCAGCCTCGGCGACTTTCTGAAGAATGAAGTTGGAGCGGACGCGATCCGTAGCGCTCTGTTGAGCGGCTCCGACGATTTCGTCGTGGTGATTGCGGAGTTCGTCATCACTGACGCCACGCACTTGGTTTTCCTGAACGATCTCCTTGAGGATATTTTCCATCTCGCGGTTCACGATAGAGGTGGGGAGTTCGCACTGCACCTTCTCAAGCATGAATTTCAGGGCTGCCTGACGCTTGTCGGTTTCGAATTTATTTTCCCCCATTTGCACCAGACGGGCGCGGAGTTTCTCGCGGAGTTGCTCGGCCGTCGAGCCGGGATCGATCTTGTCAGCCAGCGCATCATCAAATGCCGGAACGGTCTTGGCATTGATGGAGTGCAGAGTGGCAGTGTAGTCGATGGTCTTTCCTGCGAGAGCGGCGATCGGGAAATCTTCGGCAAGGGTCAATGCAAAGGCACGCTCTTCGCCGGAATTCATTCCGACAAGGTTCTGGCAGAATCCTGGGGCGAGGCTGTCATCGCTCATGAAGACCCATCCATTGCGGCGGCCTTGCAGTTGAGCTGGTGAGGTAGGCTCGCTTTCGGCGAGGGGCACGCCACCGATTTTGCCTTCGTAGGTCAGGACGGCAAAGTCGCCCATACCAAGAGGGCGGCCTTCGACGGGATCATAAGCGGCGTGAGGCTCGGAGAGATCGGTGATCCACTTCTCGATATCAGCGTCTTCCACAGGCTTGTGAGCGACGTCGGAAGGAATGCTGGAGTAGTCCGGGAGGGTGAAGTCCGGGGCTGTCACGACGGTCACTTTGTAGCGCAGGGTGTTGTCCGTGGCGATTTCCAGATTCTCGACTTCGGAGACGGAAATGACCTGAAGCTGTTTTTGCTTGATCGCTTCACCGAGGCTTTCCTTGAAAAGACGATTGGTGGCTTCCTCGCGGATATCCTTGGCAAATCGGGTTTCAACAAGCGCTCTAGGAGCCTTGCCGGGTCGATAGCCAGGGATGCGGACCTGCTTCTGGAATTCGGCGGAAAGATTATGGATCTCCGTGGAGACCCGATCGGCGGGGAGTTCGACGCGTAGAGTCGCGACGCAACTGACATTAGATTCTAGAACGACATTCATGAAATAGCCCTTCAAGTAAGCATACCATGGGGCGAAGGACAACCAGTGAGTTAAAAGAGTGTGAAGTTCTTCGAGTCGGCGCTTTTCATCTCTTTCTGATCGCGATACACCACCTACCGCATGTCTGCCTCTTCTCCTGCGGAATCCGGACCGGAAACGGGACCGAAAACCGGAAGTTCATCACCGTTTTTTCAGCATGCGCTTGCTGTTTTCCAGGTTATTGTGACTGTGGGCCTCCTCTGGTGGCTCTTCCATGACCCGGAAAGAAGACAGGCCATGACCACGGCCTTGGCGGCTGCGGACTGGAGGTGGATGGTGTTGGCCGTGATTTCTGCCGGTGTTTGTGAGTTTTTTGGCATCCTCCGGTGGAAACTCTTCCTCCGTATGCTGCATGTGGAGGTACCTTTTAAAGATGTCACGAAGCTGTTTTTTATCGGCGCCTTCTTTAATCAGTTCCTCCCGGGAACTACAGGAGGTGACGTCGTTCGCGTCATTTATCTGATGAGAGACCGCCCGGACGATAAGACGGCGGGCTTTTTGAGTGTCGCGGTGGACCGTCTCTTGGCCGTCCTCGTCTTGGTCGTGATGGGGCTGGCCTTTGCCTGGGGACGCAGCAGTTGGTTTGCCCAGAGCTTCTCGGTGGGAAATCTCATGAAGTGGTTTGCCATCACGCTCTTCGTCATGCTGGCGGTACTGGTGATGTCCTTCATCGTGACGAATCGCCAGATGATCTCGCGCCTGCCTCAGAAGTTCCCGTTTCGGGCCCACATCATCAAACTCTCCACCCTCTGGCAGCTCTGCATCGAGAACCGGAAGGAAGCGATCTGGGGTACGATCTATACCGTGCCGATGCTTTTCGCCTACTTCACGGCATTCACTTTTGCGGCCCGGGCATTCATTCCTGCGGATCAAATGTCTTTTGAACGTCTCTTTATCGACATGAGTTCCGTCATGCCATTGGTCACCGCCGTATCCTCCCTGCCGATCAGCCTGAATGGTATCGGCGTCCGTGAGGCTCTCTTTGGCGAAATTCTCGCCGATCTTTTCAAGCAACCCGCCGGGGTTGGCGTGCTTATCTCGATTGCCGGGATGTTTGTTTACCTTCTATGGGGTCTGGTCGGAGCCGTTTACTATTTGGAACGGATCAAGCGCAACTACTGCCGCTCCAATACGACTTCACCCAAATAAATCCCCACGGGTTCGGTTTTCCAGATCTGTCCGGTACGTTTGCGCTCCTCAGGTGTGGTGAATTGATAACGATCCACCAGGGCCCTGATGTATTTCGGCCTTTTCCCCGCAAAAGGATCATCCTTGAGAAGTCCGTTTACGGACGGTGAGGCGCGAAGGAGTTGCTCGGCAAAGCGGGCGAACCAAGAGTTTTGCTCAATGGAACCCAATGCGGCGAACCACATTTGCCAATCCAGTCGAGGCATATGGGGAGCCACCCAAGGGAGTGATCGGGATGGATTTCCGGGTTTATAGCGAAAGCTGTACGTCTTCCATTCGTACCCATCATCACTTCCCTGCACGATGATTTCCCTTCGCTCTGTGGTCATGACCGCAAAGAGCCCATAGCCGTTGAAGGTCCGGAGCGGAGCCACCCACTCGTACATCTTCGCCATGGGATAAAGAGCCGGAGGAAACCACCGAATGGTCACCAGAAAGGGAACAAGGGTCAGGAAAAGGATGAGGATCGCCACCGGGGCGACCACGAAACGTGGGAGAAATCGCAGAGATGGCTGCCTGGGCACCAATCGGAAGCGTCTCCAGGCCCTATCGTCGATAGCCCACAGGCAGAGTGCGGCTGAGAGCAGGTTGAAGAAACCGTAGTTACCCGTGGCCGCAATCAGGATTTGAAACAGGACGATGAGAGCGGCAGCCAGTATCCGGAGTCTTCGTGGTCCAAAGAGGAAAAATGGAAGTAGGATTTCGCCCCAGACTGTGAGGTGGGTGCCAATTTTCAGGAGCTCTGGCGGCAACTGGGCGACATACCAAGCGAGCGGTGTGGGAAGCGGCTGGGTGAAGAAATGGTAAAAGAGAGCCGTTCCGTCCGACCAGGATTCGTCGCCGCTGGTGAGTTTGACGATTCCGGCGAGAAAGATGAGGCGGAAGAGGAGCCAGATCATCAGCCATCGAATCATGGGAGGGGGATTCCCCTGCCCATTGGTGCGCCAAGTGAGTGGAGCGAGGAAGATTGCGAGGAAGCCAGTTTCCAGGAGCAGGATATCCCATTGGAACTGATAAAACCCCTGTCCGGCGACGCAGATGGATAAGGTGAGCCCCCAAAGGAAAATCAAACAGGGCATGGGAGCTACTCCGATAAACAACAATACGGCGGCTCCGACTCCAGCCAGGGTCCAGCCTTGCAGCGCCGCATCAGTGGCTCCCCACCAGAATACGCTCGGAACTTTCCAGAAATTCATCCCACCCAATTGGGCTTCTGCCGCTCTGAAGAAAGAGGTGGCAGGCGTGATGCCTTGCTCTCCGACCAACCCCGTGGCCTGCACCAAGAAGGACAGCAAGGCGATGGCATAAACGATGGCCAAAAGTCGTAGAAAGAGCTTATGCGAAATGGAATACGTCGGAGGACGCAGGTCTGTACCATGGAAAATCCTCACCAGCAGCGAGAAGAAATAACGATATTTGGCAACCGTCGCGTAGCCCAGATCGGCCACAATCAGGAACAGGTTTAGTCCCATCAACCACCGCAGCAAGGGGGCCAGTCCGGGATGAATGACCGCCAGCATCTGGAAAATAGCCCGCGCACCCGATGCCCGCTCAGCACCATTGATCCATTGTACGGCAGTTCGGAAATCAGCCTCTGGAATTTCAGGGTGCTGTGCGGCAGATGCTTGGGAGGTTTCGAAATCGACACGCCCTTTCGCCTTTGCTTCCCACCGCTGAATCCAGAGCCGACAAAAACCACAATCGCCATCAAAGATGAGAACGGGTTTGGATCGGGATGCGGTCATGAGAAAAACAGCTCGCTGGCGAGAAAGAGATGAAAAAATCCCGACGAGCTTGTAGGGTCCGCATTGTGCATTTTTTGGATCATTTGGAAAGACGGTTTGGGAGGTTCGCCATTCCTGGACTCACTCGTTATGTCGTGGCTCTGAATGCGTTGGTAGTCTTACTCGTTTGGATTAACCCCAATTACGTCGGAGAGCTCAACCTTGATCGGCAAGCTATTCTCCATGGCGAAATCTGGCGTCTAGTAAGCTGGATTTTTATTCCAACCACCTTCAAATTCATGTGGGTTCTGCTCTATCTCGTCTCTCTGTGGAGCATTGGCGATATGTTGGAATCAGCGTGGGGAACCTTTCGTGTGAATGCCTACTACTTCACGGGGATGCTCTTCAACACGTTGTCGGTTTTTATTTTTGGTGTGCCGGACGGCAACCTTTTGCTAAATCTTTCATTACTTCTGGCTCTCGGAACTGTTATTCCCAATCACCAGATTTTACTATTGGTGTTTCCCGTTAAGGTAAAATGGGCGGCGCTATTCAGCCTGGCCATGGTTTGCGGCGTTTACATCCTGCAGACTGGGCTCAGCCTTATAACGCTTTTTGTGGGAATCTACCTCCTTTTCTCTCTGTCCAACTACCTTCTCTTCTTCGGTCCAGCTCTTGTCAGAAACTGGCGAGACAAACAGAAAGTTCTCGAAAGAAGAGCCCGCTTTGAGACGGCTAAAATCCCCGAGGATGCGACGCTCCATCGGTGTTTCCAATGCGGAAAGACGGAGGCAAGTCATCCCAATATGGATTTCCGCGTGGCGGAAGACGGCCACGAGTATTGCTCTGAACACCTTAAACGCTGAAAGAGGGAAGTCCCCTTTCAGCGTTTCATTGGTAAAACCCGTACGCTAAAAAGCGTATTACAGAGAAGGAGCCGTGCGCACCTTGTCCTCCCACCGGGTAAGCAGGTGGATGACGATATTGGTACCGAACTTGAAGGACGTGGCCAAGGACTCCGGAGTGATATTACTGAGGTAGATGCCCCGGTTGTTGTAAATCACCTCATTGATGGCGATCCAACCGCCGCGTTCATTACGGCGGGTATCGATCTGGCCCTGTTGGTTAAGGCCAACCTGCCACATGTCTCCGTAGTCGTTAGCCGTATAGATGATGGCAACTTCGCCGTAGATGCTCATCGCGAAGACAGGTTCGCGGTAGTAGTTCAAGCCGGGGGGTACTTCCTTGATTTCCGCAAAATACCCTTTTGTGAAGATAGGATGATTGGGAGGGAGGGGTTCGAAATCCTTGTTAACGTCCGGAATGACACGCTTCATCTCACGACGGAAAGCGATGTCAAAGCGTGACCGGAGACCGGGTAGCGAGCTATCGCCCCAGATGCAGCCGCCCATGCGAACGTATTTCTGAAGATTCTCAACCTCTTTGTCGGTCAGCTTGAAATCCCGGGTACCGGTGATGAAGATGAAAGGTGGCTTGACCGAAAATAGCTCGTCACTGTCCAGTTTGAGGGCTTTGACGTTTTTGTAATTGGTCTTGATCTTGTCCTTGGACCAGAACGACATCAAATACAGCAGATTAGGCAGGCTTCCGGTCTCGATGCGATTTTGTACCACTCGCACCGTCGAGTTCCAGTTACCACCGGCGTATTGGCCGATGTAGGCTGTGAATTCAAATTCCCGATTCCGTGATCCCGTGCCGCTCCCTGATCCCTTGCCCCATCCGCCGGTGAAGGCTTTGATCTGTGAGGCGGCAGCCTGAGTCAATCCATCGGTGCTGACGGACTGGGTAGCCGTCGTCATCTGGGTTGCTGTAGGCGCTGTCGGCGCGGTTGTCATGACCGGCGTGATCGTCGGATTCATGGAGAAGTTCAGCGCATTCGGAGCCGTCGTGGTGATCGCGGTGACAGAGCTGGTATTGGTGGGCGTAGCCACCGTGGTCACGTTGAAATTCGTCTGCTGCTGGACGGGCTGCTGCACTGGAGCTTGTGCCGAAACTTCACCAGGCTGGAGAAAGCCACCGTCACCGCCCTCGAAATCCGGTGGCTCCTGAACGGCTTGAAACAACACGGTCGTTCCGAAGATCGCTATCAGAATGGCATGTAAGACGAACGAGATCGTAAAGTCCCTCGAGTTGCTGAATTTATCGAGCAACTTCTGAAAGGGAGAATTGGACGGGAGGGCCATCGGGTTATTCTAAGAGACCATTCAGGTTATTTCAATTTGAAAAGACCCAAAGAGTCATATCTTTGTGGAATTTTACTCTGTAGCAGCCAGATCGAGAGGAGGACAGGAACAGAAGATATTTCTGTCACCGTACACATTGTCAATCCGAGCACTGGCGGGCCAGAACTTGGAGGATCGCAGCCAAGGCAGCGGATAAGCGGCCTGAGCACGGAGATACGGGTGGGCCCACTCGTCCGAAGTCACCATTTGAGCCGTGTGGGGAGCATTCTTAAGAGGGTTATCCACCCGGTCGAGCCGCCCCTCCTCGATGGCCACGAGTTCGTCATGAATGGCGATCAAGGCGTCGCAAAAACGATCCAACTCGGCCTTGTCTTCGCTTTCCGTCGGCTCGATCATGAGTGTTCCCGCCACGGGCCAGCTCATCGTCGGAGCGTGAAAACCGTAGTCCATGAGGCGCTTGGCCACGTCTTCGACCTCAATGCCCGAACGTTGTTTCCACTCCCGGAAGTCCACAATGCACTCATGAGCGACGAACCCCGTCGTTCCTGTGTACAGAATGGAAAAATACTTCTTCAGCCGCGTGGCGATGTAGTTCGCGTTCAGGATGGCGATCTTGGTCGCCTCGGTGAGTCCATCAGCGCCCATCATGGCAATGTACATCCAGGGGATCACGAGGATGCTGGCACTGCCATACGGTGCCTGACTAACCGGAACTCCATTTTCATCGGGAGCTACCGCGCGAGTGGGCATAAACGGAGCCAGTGACTGAGTCGCACACACCGGACCAACGCCCGGTCCCCCACCCCCGTGAGGGATGCAGAAGGTCTTGTGAAGATTCAGATGGCAGACATCGGCGCCGATATCGCCCGGACGGCAAAGTCCGACCTGCGCATTCATATTCGCGCCATCCATATAGACGAGACCACCGGCGGCATGGACCTTTTCACAAATCGCCTTGATGGTCTCTTCAAAGACACCATGCGTGGACGGATAGGTGATCATGATTCCAGCCAGATTCTCCCGATGAGCGGCGATCCGCGCATCGAGATCATTCATATCGATATTGCCGAGCTCATCGCAGGCCACACCGACAACCTTTAGCCCCGTCATCGCTGCGCTGGCCGGATTGGTGCCATGCGCGGAAACCGGGATCAAACAAACATTGCGCTGTGTGTCGGATCGGGAAAGATGATAGCCCCGGATGGCAAGCAATCCTGCATACTCCCCTTGGGAACCGGCATTTGGCTGCAAGGAAACCGCGGGCAGTCCCGTGATCTCGCCCAACCAGAGTTCCAGTTGCTTTGCCATCTCGTGGTAACCCGCGAGTTGCTCGATCGGAGCAAAAGGATGAGGTGCGGATACCTTAGGCCAAGTGACAGGATACATCTCGGCTGCGGCATTCAGCTTCATCGTGCATGAACCCAGTGGGATCATAGACGTTGTCAGCGAGAGGTCTTTAGCCTCCAATCTCTTGATGTACCGCAGTAACTCCGTCTCCGTATGTGCCGTATTGAAAACCGGATGCGTCAGGAAAGCTGACTCTCTAGCCAGTTCCGCCCCGTAGCCATAGGACTCAGCCTTCGTTTCCTGATCGACACCGAGAGCATGAAGAAGCGGAGTGATTTCCTCCACCGTTTCATCCAAAGCGATGATGATCGTCTGATCATCCCATTTACGGAAATTAAAGCCTTTCTCTACAGCGCTTGAGAGCACTGCGGCGGCATTTCCTGCCGGAACTCCGACTCGGATCGTATCAAACCACGGTCCCTCTTGGACTTGGAAACCGGCTTTCTTGAGAGAAGCTGCCAGATCCGAGGTCTTACCATGGATGCTCGCGGCAATACGCTTCAGGCCTTCAGGACCATGATAGACGGCGTACATCGAGGCGATCACAGCGAGAAGCACCTGTGCGGTGCAGATATTGCTTGTCGCCTTGTCACGACGGATGTGCTGCTCCCGAGTTTGCAGAGTAAGACGGAGGGCTGGATTACCCGCCGCGTCTTTGGAGACTCCCACGAGACGACCCGGCATCCGACGCTTGTGCGCGTCGCGGGTTGCGAGATAAGCAGCATGTGGCCCGCCACCTCCCGGAGGCACGCCGAAACGCTGCGCGCTGCCCACCACGATATCCGCCCCCACTTCTCCGGGAGGTTTGATGAGAGTCAGGGCCAATAAATCAGCTGAGACAATAGCCAGCCCTCCCGCCGCATGGATTCTCTCGATGATCGGCCCGAGAGGAAGAATCGTGCCATCGGTCCCAGGATATTGAACAAGGGCTCCGAAGAGGCCTGAACTCGGCAATTCGGTCACAGGTCCCACGATTACAGGGATTCCAAGGGGCTCAGCTCGCGTTTGGATGACCTCGATCGTCCGGGGATGGCAGTGGTCCGCCACAAAAAAGCTGCCCGTTCCCTTGGCCCCTCTCGCCATGGCCATGGCTTCGGCCGCCGCGGTCGCTTCATCAAGAAGCGAGGCATTGGCGATGTCCATGGCTGTCAGGTCGCACACCATGGTTTGAAAATTGAGAAGTGCTTCCAGTCGTCCCTGGGCAATTTCCGCCTGATAGGGAGTGTAAGCGGTGTACCAGCCGGGATTTTCCAGAATCGTACGGCGTATGACGGCAGGCAGATAACAGTTCGAATACCCCAGGCCGATGTAAGAGGTCACGGAGGAGTTGGCCTCCATGATTGCACTGAGGTCGCGGAGAGCCTTTTCCTCCGACCGTGCGGGAGGAAGATTCAGCGCCTGGGCGAGGCGGATGGAAGCCGGAACGGTACGATCAATGAGATCATCGACGGATGACACTCCGATCGTGGCCGTCATGGCCGCGATTTCGTTTTCTGAGGGACCGATGTGACGCGAAGAAAAAGCCGCTGCGCTCATTATGAAATCTGAGCGAGATAAGCAGCAGCGTCCTTCAGATTGTCGAGTTCCGCAGGATCCGAGAGGCGAATTTTAAAGATCCATCCGTCACCATAGGGATCGGTATTGATCAGAGCCGGATTATCGGCAACGGCGGCATTCCCCTCGATGATCTCGCCCGAGACCGGAGTATAGATGTCGCTGGCCGCCTTCACGGACTCCACGACGGCTGCACCGGCACCCGCCGCGAAGACTGCCCCTGGTTGCGGGGGTTCGGCAAAAACGATGTCGGTCAACTCCGCCTGCGCGTGATCGCTGATGCCGACGGTACCGATATTGCCATCCACACGGATCCACTCGTGGGATTCCGCATATTTTAGATCTTCAGGGACACTCATGATAATTTTTTATAAAAGGGCTTCCTAACAACCAAAGCTCGGTAAGTTTTGCCGCGAACGTCAATCTCCAATTCCGTTCCTTCGCGGGAAAGTTCGGGGGGCAGGTAGGCCATGGCAATTCCGTAGCCCAAGGAGGGAGACAGCGCTCCACTCGTCGTCTCTGCAAGTTTCAGCCCCTGCTTGAGGACCGAATAGTGGGGGCGGATGGGTGGTGCCTTGTCGATCACCTGAAGAGCGGTCAACTTCCGCTTCAATCCCGCTTCCTTCTGAGCCACCAAAGCGTCCCGACCGATGAAGTCGCCCTTGCCCAGAGCAACGAAGAATCCCAGCCCGGCCTCCAGCGGAGAAACATCCGCCGCGAGATCGGAACCATTCAGGGGATAACACATTTCCAGGCGCAAGGTATCCCGGCAGCCTAGTCCGCAGGGCTTGGCTCCGGCTTCCACAAATTGTGTCCAAAAAGCCTCAGCCGTATCGGCGGGCACGACTAATTCGAATCCCACCTCGCCGGTGTAGCCAGTGGTAGCCAGCCATTGGTTCGGGGCCAACTGGAGCACGCGATTGCGCTCAGTTGGCGGGACTATGCCCAGCACTTTCTCGGCGAGTTCGTAGGACTTTGGTCCCTGAATCGCTAGTGCGGCAAAATCCGAGCTGCGATTTTCAAAAGTCACCGCTTCAGCAAGGTGAAGTGTGAGCCAAGCGGCGTCCTCCTCGATCATTGAGGCATTCACGATCAGCAGATACTCTTCCTCAGCCAATCGATAGACGATGAGATCATCGATGATCCCCCCCTCCTTATTGAGCAGGAAGCTATATTGGGATGTTCCCGCCTGGAGGGCATCGACATCATTGGCGAGCATAAGCTGCAACCATTTCGTTGCTCCCGGTCCCTTCACAAAAAACTCGCCCATGTGCGAGATGTCGAAGATTCCGCATCCCTCACGCACGGCCTTGTGCTCATCGAGGATGCCCGAGTACTGCACCGGCATGTCCCATCCGGCAAAGTCCACCATACGCCCGCCTGCGGCGCGGTGGATTTCATTAAGAGGCGTTTTTTGGCTCATTCTTTCAGATCATCAAAATTCAAATAGGTGTACGTCGTGAGGACGCGCTCGTAGTCATCCAGGAGGCGCATGCCTTCACTGGGTTTCAAGCGATCTCCCTTGATGGCGGCATCCACCTGCACCTTGATGCGGCGGGCCAGCTCATTGGTATCCCACTGCGTCAGGGAGAGCACCTGGCCGATGGTACTTCCAGGCAGGACTTCCTCCACATAGTAGCCGCAATCCTCGTCCTCATCCAGATAGATGTGCATCTCATTTACGCGGCCAAAGAGATTGTGCATGTCCCCCATGATGTCCTGATAGGCACCGACCAGGAAAAATCCGACGTAGTAAGCTTCGCCCGGTTTCCATTGATGCATCGGCAGGGTCTCCTTCACGTCCTGAAGATCCACAAATTTGCTCACCTTGCCGTCTGAGTCGCAGGTGATATCGACCAGGGTCGCATTGCGATCCGGGCATTCATTGAGACGCTGGATCGGCATGACGGGGAACAACTGGCCAAGCGCCCAGTGGTCGAGCAAGGACTGGAAGACTGAGAAGTTGCACAGGAATTGATCTCCCAGCGCCACTTCCATCTGCTTCACCTCTTCCGGCACATAGCGCATGCCCCGGAACATCTCGACCACGGCTTCCGCGATCTGCCAGTACGTCGTCTCCAGTCGAGCCTTGTCGCGAAGATCCAGCAACCCAAGGTCAAACATGGACTGGGCCTTCTCACGGATTTCCTGGGCATCGTGGAGATTCTCGATGCGGTTTTTCTTACCGAGATTCTCCAGGATCTCGATCATATCCCGCACGATCGGAGGATCGTTGTCCACTGCGGTGATCTGGCTATCGGAATCCCTTTTCTCGATTGAGCCAAAGGTCTCCACGATGAGCACCGAATGATGAGCGACAATCGCCCGTCCGCTCTCACTGACGATCGTGGGGTGAGCGACATTCTCCGCATCACAGACCTCCATGATGCTGTAAACGATGTCGCGGGCATACTCATCGAGGGAATAGTTCGTGGAACTATCGAAGGTCGTACGCGAGCCGTCATAATCCACGGCCAATCCGCCGCCTACGTCGAGGTAGCCGAGGTTATGCCCCATCTTCGAGAGCTTGGCATAGAAACGAGCGGCTTCCTTGGTCGCACGCTTGATCGTGCGGATATCGGGGACTTGCGACCCCACATGGAAGTGCACGAGTTTGAGAGACTGGGCGAGCCCGGCCTCTGTCAGAATGTCGCTGGCCTTGACCAGATCCGCTGTGGAGAGACCGAATTTCGCATTCTCGCCTCCACTCGTAGCCCACTTGCCCGCTCCCTTGGAAAGCAGGCGAACGCGCAGTCCGATATGTGGCTCGACGTTCATGCTCTTTGCGACCTTCAGCACATGGGAAAGCTCCTCAAGCTTCTCCACGACGATGATCACCTTTTTGTCGAGTTTGCGGCCCAACAGGGCCATGCGAATAAAGCCCGTGTCCTTGTAGCCGTTGCAGATGATCAGGCTCTCGGGATCACTGTGGATGGACATGGCTGCCATGAGTTCGGGCTTGCTGCCCGCTTCGATCCCGAAATGCCAGGGCTTTCCCGCATCCACGATCTCCTCCACGACTTCGCGGAGTTGGTTCACCTTGATCGGGAAAACGCCGCGATACACGTTGCCATAGCCCATCTCTTTGATGGCCGAGGCAAAGGCCTTGTTGATCGTTTCCACACGATCTCTGAGCAGATCGTGAAAGCGGATCGTCAGAGGAAACTCGAGTTTCCGCTCGCGCGCCTCGGCGACGAGTTCCATCAAGTCGATTTTCTGCCCTCCTGAGCGCGTGGGCAGGACGGTCATGTGACCTTTCTTATTGATGGCGAAGTATCCCCCGCCCCAGCGATCTACATTGTAGAGGGCGGTCGCGTCTTCTTTGTCGAATTGAGGCATGATGTGTGTGGAGAGTGATTAAAAATTAACAATAAGAAAGGAACCCTGTGAAATGGCATTGGCCTCTTCCACGGTGATCCAGCGCTCTGCAAAGCCTGGGCCCCAAGAGTCTGAGATGGCAATCTCGTTGGTGTCCGCGTTGTATCCGATGATCATGCAGACGTGGCCGGTATCGCGGCTGACCTTGATCTTGCGGGCGTCCTTACGGATTGGGGCCAGTTGCTCATTCCAGGCTTTCATGTCCGAGACATGTTGTCGTTCGCGGGAACGGAGGGAGACGGATCGATTTGTTTCCTCTTCGACATGCATCACCCACATGATGGGAAGTCCCTTGTCGATGGATTTGGCAACGGAGCGCACGGAGATCGGCCCCCGCTCTTCATCCAGTCGGCGACCAGCGCGGGTGACGAGTTCCTTGGCGCCAGCGATGATACTGGAAATGCTTGTCCCTCCTCCGACACCGGTATTGCCAGCCATGGCGAGCACATACATATCCGCCGGAATCCCCATGTAGCGCAATGCCCGCTCCCAGGTCGCCGGCACACAGAAGCCCTTCGGCCCCTGATCCACCATCGGGATCTGTGTCACCACGACATCCCCATTGGGACGCCGCTCAATGCGCGAAGCCAGCTCTGTCCTCAACTCCGCCTCGGGCAAACGGGCGGCACGGGCTCCATCGGCCACATCTTGCGGCACGATACGGACGGCGAGATATTCACCACGAGGGGCAGCGACGAGGATGGAGTGACCATTCCAATCCCAGCGCTTCACCTGTTCCCGGGTCTGTCGGCCTTGACCAAAAGAACCAGAGGTCGGTGCACCCAAGTGGGCCGTAAGTCTCTCGACGATGGTCTTCTCGTCCGCGTCGATCTGTTGCTTGAAATTCTTGATGGCTTTACGCGTTTGCCGAGCCGCGTTGGCATCCATCGGTCCGTCAGGCAAGTCGGACAATCCTTCCACGTCCCCCTTGTTGGCAAAAACCATCGAGATACCGGCAATCTTTCCGTCTTCTCCATAAAGGGCGAGGGAATACGGGCGGGCTCCCAGCATGAGGCTGCCTGGTGGTGGATAGAGGCGGTAACTGGAGTCCCGAGGCGTCTCCGACTCCTTCGGCCACTGAAGACGGGCAGCGACATCGGAAGCCGCATCGTCCCATAAATTCTCATCGTCCCACACAACGGCGCCCATCGCGGAATTCAAATCCTCGATGGTGGCTCCCCTGCTCAACGTAATCGCACAAAATCCCACCGCCAGAGCGGCAAGATTGCGGCGGAAGGGAGAGTGTGAGAACATGCCGCGGAGAGTAGGTGTCCTGCGGGAAATTTCCATGCGAATTCTTTATTTTGATTGTTTTTCCGGTATCAGCGGCGACATGACCGTCGGCGCCCTGCGTGATCTGGGCGTACAGGAGCATGTCTTTGTGGATGCTTGGAGCTCCCTGGGCCTCGAAAGCGAGTTTCAAGCCTCCTTTCACCGTGCTCACCGCCAGAATGTGGCGGGATGGAAGTTTGATGTGAAATTACCCGAGTTTCGCCGCATTGAGACCTCCTCGCTATTGACCGCCTCTTCACACGAGCATGGGCGCTCGTATAGGGAGATACGAGCTATGCTGGAGGGAAGTTCTCTTGCGCCGAAAGTTCGGCAAAGGTCTCTCTCGATTTTCCATCGGATCGCTGTCGCTGAGGGCAGGATCCATGGACTGCCTCCTGAGGATGTGGGATTCCACGAAGTCGGCGCAATTGATTCCATCATTGATATCGTGGCGGCTTGCGCGGGAATCGAGGAGCTCGACATCCAAGAGTTTCGGTGCCGCCCTCTTTACGAAGGGTCTGGGTGGATTTCCTGTGCGCACGGAAAGTTCCCCCTGCCCGCTCCGGCTACCTTGGAAATCCTGAAAGGCATCCCGCTGAAGCAGGTTGATGAGCCTCTGGAGTTCATCACTCCCACCGGGGCGGCCATTGTGGCCGAGTATGCCAGCAGCTTTGGCCCCCTGCCAGAGATGACCGTCCAAGCCACCGGCTATGGCCTAGGAACCCGGGACACTTCATCACGTCCGAATGCCCTAAGACTGGTCCTCGGTGAGCTTGTCCCATCGCAAGCAGGAGATCGGGATGAAATCATCGAAATTCAGACGAACCTCGACGACATGACTCCCGAGCTTGCTGCTGCTGCGGTGGAGAGCCTCTGGAAAGCAGGTGCTCTGGACGTCTTCCAGTCGGCAGTGCAGATGAAGAAAAATCGGGCGGGCTTTATCCTGCACACCTTGGCCAGAGCGGAGGATGCGGAGAGATTGGCGCAACTCGTCCTCAAGGAAACCACGGCTTTTGGCGTAAGAATGTATGCCGCCACACGCCTGAAGCTCAGACGGCGAACCGTAGAACTCGAGACTCTCTACGGAATGGTGACAATCAAGATCGGTGAAGATGGCGCAGGCATCCTCAAGCATACCCCTGAGTATGAATCTTGCCGCGAAGTGGCGCGAGCCAGTGGAGTATCCGTACAGGAAGTCTATGGGGCGGCCTTGCAGGCGGCTCGCGAGCTCAAATAAATAGCCCTAGGGGGTTTTAGTCGGCTCGCTATCCGGCTTCGATATCACGCCAGGACTTTGCTGCATGCCGACAATGGCGGAGCCATATCCGGTCATTTCCAGATAGCCCTTGCCTTGCACGGGCTTGCCAGAGCGGCTCCCGACAGCCCGGATTGCCCCCTCCCAATAAGAGATCGGCTGCAGATGTAACTCCTGATCTTCGATCGCCGCACGGACCTCAAGATGGAGATTGAGCTTGGGGATGACGATGGTCCACCGGATGGGGTACTTTCCCCCACTCTGCTTGCTTTGCCATGACTCAAGGGGCTTTAGCTCAAAATCACGGAAGGTGATGGCCTGGGGTGTTCCGTCGGACGTTACGAAGGTCCCGCTGGAAAATTCATCCCTTGCACCGGAGGCGGTACGGATTTGAAACAGCATGAGCTCTGTACCGTCATCAAACTGAAGACTAAACCAATCCCACCCCTTTTGATGCGCTGCGAGTTGATTGGTGGCCCATTCGTGATCGAACCAGCTCAAGCCCTCTACCTGATGGCTCTCCGCGTTCAGGCGCAGGAGACCTTTCGTTTTGAGGCGAGTCAGGGAGTAATAATGTGACGCTCGGCCCTGTCCCTCTGATTTGGGGCTGACACCGTTTGCCCCATGCGCTACAGCGGGCTTGGAAGACTCCAGAGTGAGGTCGACCTCCATCTCCCTCGTCTGCGCACGGAGCTGGAAAGTGTGATTTCCGATCAACTCGCAGGACCAGCTTTTGATCCACACCAAGGTCTTCCCTTCTCCAAAGCCCGCTTCTCCGTAGGCTCCCCGCGAGAACTTGTCGGCAAAGTGGAATTTTTTCTTCGTCAGGTCCGCTACCGCGAAATGGGCAAACTTCAGTTCCGTGGTGATGAAACGCGACAGCGGTATGATGTCGGCTCCATCGGCGGGACGCACTCCCTGCCTAAAGAAAGTGAGCTGATACCCGAATTCCCGGCCTTCTGCCGATGCCAGATTTCCAGTGAAGTACCACCACTCTGTTTTAAATGTGGGATGATTGCCGTGATCTCTGGGGAACTCGTATTTCCAGCCAGGCAAGGCGACTTCCCATGCTCCGGCAGGCCACAGCATCAAACTATAGCTGAGAGCAAGAAAGCAGAGGAATTTGGATCTCATCGTCAAACCACTAGAACAGCAGAAATAAGTGTCTCAATCTCTATTTCCGCCATCGTCTTTTTAAGGCACCAGTCAAAGCCACAAGTCCATGCCGACAACGTGCGACAGTGAGCCTAGAGGACAATATTCTTCTTGGCCTTGACGCGGATATCGTTGAGGCGCTTGAGCAGGCCGAGGATGGTTTCCTGCTTGCTGACCAGCAGGCGCAGGCGCTCAGGACTCTCAACTTGCAGTCCCTCTATTTCCGCCAGGATCATATTGGCCGTGTTGATGCAGTGCTCGAGTTGTTTGATGGAGTCGCGGTCTGTGCGGTTCTCCTCATTGATCATCTGGAAGTAGTCAGCCTGACGCTTGAGCCAAGCCATGGCCTCGTCGAGGGCACCCATTCCACCAACGAGACGTCCGTTCGTGGTAAAGGCGGGAGGCTGCGGTTCATCAGGACGTACCGGCAAGGTCGTCTGTGGAGTTTCCGCAATACCGCCGGAAGCCTTGCGATCATGAATGATGGTCGGCGTGATGAAGATGATGAGGTTTCGCTTTTTCTGCGAGCGAGCTTTGCTCTTAAAGAGGATTCCCAAGCCGGGAATATCTTGCAGCAAGGGGATGCCGTTCTTGGTGTTCGCATCTTCCGCCTGCTCGATACCGCCAACGGCCAGGGTATATCCGGAGTCCACCTGCAGGGAGGCGTTGTAGATCCGCGACGAGGCACGCGGATAGTTGTTTACGCTTGTGCCGTCGTTAATGGGAACATAGCCGACGATGGAGGAGACGGTGATCGCTACATTCAAGACCACGGAGTTGTCCGGCATGGTCTTGGGCAGCACGTTGATGATCGTGCCGATCGGGAGATAGCTGATGCTGGACGCGGTGGTCGCACCTGCACCAACTGTGGCGCTGGTGGTGCCGGATAGGATGGGCTCGTTGATCACACTGCGGATCACGACTTCGCGGTTATTGATGGTAAGAGCACGCGGATACTGGACCACGCTGGTCTCTCGATCATCCATGAAGGCTTGAATGGCGAAGTTGACATCCTTTGGTTGGAGGACAGCGGTGTAGGCAGCGCCCATTCCCGCGCCATAGCTCTGGATGGAGTTGTAGATATCGAGACCGTCACCGACGACGCTATTTAGACCACTCTGGAAATTGTAGGGATTGCCGCTCTGAGGCACACCACTCAGGTTGCCATTGGCATTGGAGTTTTGGGTGGTGGAGGACGTGTTGTTATTCTGCTCGTTTTGGACATCGAATCCGATGCCGCTGGTGGCCTCGAGTTGCTGCGAGAGTACGACATTGTATCCCCCCTGCATGGTCTGGGCCCAGTTGATGCCGAGTTCCTTGCTGGGGTCTTTAGTTGTTTCGAAGAATTTGACTTCGATGGCGATCAGAGCCTGAGGACGATCAACGGCATCGAGAAAACCTTCCACACGGGCGTGCTGCTCGCGGGTTGCCACAACGAACACCGTATTCATGTCCGCGTTGTAAACCACTTGCGAGCCTTCATCACCTTTCGCGGAGTAATCCGATGATGGTCTGGGAGAGGAGTTTTGCCCGCCAGTGTCCGTATCGGTCGGCTTGATTCCCAGCAAGGAGCGGATCTGATCGACAATAGCTGGCGTCCGCACCTTGAAGATGTCTGTCATCCCCTGAATATTGATATCGAGATCAGGCACGCCATTGTTGGTCGGAGCATTCGGCTGCGATTGGGTGGCGGTGTCGTTCGCTTTGAGCGTCACGTTTTGCTGTGGATCGTATCGAAGACGATAGATACGACCGATCAGTTCATTTGGCTTATAAGGGCGAAGGAGCCAGACGCCGTTTTCAAAGAGAAGTGCGATGCCGTTCGCCCGGGCAATGCTTTCCAATGCGGTGAAGGGGCTGGCCCGCATGGTGAATGTCACCATGCCTGGAGCGGGAAGACCGGTTTCCTGAAGAGAAATAAACGGGATGCCAGCATCGTCTGCCAAGAAGCGGAGAACGTCCCACAGTGCGGCACGATCAAAGTTGTAAAATTTTGCGGGGGCGGCTCTCAGCCGATCAGCCATAGCGTTGCCCGCAGCATAGTCAGGAAGCACTTCAAAGGTCGCAGGCGACACCTGAGCCTGCATAGGTAGAACACCTAGAAGAAGAGCCAAAAAGACTGTCCCAAGGCCCAAAGAGTAACAACGTTGCATGAATGTCTTCTGCGTTCCTGCCATATCGCTGTGGGAATCAGAAGATGAACTCATCGGGGTGTCGGGCAGGAAGCTGCGGAAAGTGTGAATATCTATGCAAAAATTTTACCCGCCTCTACCAGCAAAATCTTTATCTGCGGCCAGTAAAACCTTCTTTGCATCGATCTGAAACGCAAGGCCATGGATAAGAATAGCGAGCATTTGTTCACCTCCCAAGCCTCGTATATTTCGCTTTTCAAATTTGTTGCGCATTCTATGTTATAGTTGTGCAACAGGCGCTGAAAACTCGCGGGCATGTCTGGCAAAGAGGATTCACCCTCGTGGAGATACTTCTCGTGGTCGCTGTCTTGGGAGCATTGGCTACTGCTGGCTATTATGTTGCCACTCCCATGCAGCAAACTGCCCGGGTTTCGAAGCTTGAATCGGATGTGGCTTCCCTCAATGCCGCAGTTCAGTTGTATCTGGCGAATGGAGGTAAGCTTGAGGGGGTTACAGATCCGGATGAGGTGATTCGACGGATGAAAACCAGGATGGATGCAGATTCCTTTGACGCGGCCATGGGGTTGACGAGCAGCTTTGTGGATCAACGTTTAATGACTGAAGACATGTCAGCCGATGAGGCGGCCGGCAGTGCTCCTCGCGCTCGGTGGAATTCCGACAAAATGAGGTTTTTCATCGCATCGGAAGGCAGTGGCATCAAAGCATTCCTTTTGGACGAACTTCTGGCGGAGGCCCCTCCAGAAAGCGAGAGCCGGGATCAAACCCTGGCTTCCGCCAAGGAAAACGATTGGGTTTGGGATTTTGAGGATCGTACCCATGTGGTCAGCGTCTCTGGTGCCAATCCCAGTGGAAGTGCGATAATCGCCGACCCGAGTCTGCCTGTCCTTACTCCTCCCAGTGAACCCGCCTTTACCCTGCCTGGAGGAGCTCTCGTGGGCAGTGCCTATCTCTACAACAACGCTCAGTTTGTAGGAAATCTGGTGATAGCAGCTCCTCCTGCCGGCCAGGGGATGAGTAACATATACTTTTACAGCGAAACCCGAATCAAAGGGAACCTCTACTTACCAGGAAAACCTGACCTCTGGATCAATTGGGTGGGTGGTCCGATGTGGTCTCCTGCGAATGATAGCGCCTTTGCCCCGCATATCGAGGGTCGACAGTTCGATGATCTTGGCAAGGAAGTCATTCCAGCCACTGAAGGCCCCTATCCACGGGTGAAGGACTTGGATGGCTCCATACTCCCTGATTACGACATCGTTTTTTATGGGCAGTCCAAGATTGAAGGCAAAGTCTTCCGCCGCTACGACAATGCTGAGTTCCCCGTTGTCAAAAAACCCAATAATAAAGCGAATGATATAACGGCTAGCTACGATAATGCCCATATCCCGCCACTGACTGTAAAAGCGTCTGACGCCGCAAATGTCAGCCTCAATGGCAACAGCCTGCAGACACGCCTGCTTGCTGGCGATTACGGTACAATCCGTTCCTATAACAATTCGGTGATCATCCTAGGAGATCCAAATAATCCTAATGTGGTTCAAGAGTATAGCTTCGATGCCATTCACTTGGCCAGTGCGGCGAGTATCCAAATTGTGGGCAAGGTATCCATCACCATGAGAGGCAGCCTGAAAATCGACGGTGATGTCAGCATGGGAAACTCAGCGCATCCTGAGTGGTTGACCGTGCAGTTCTACTCCGAAGGCACTCCCTCTGAATGGGAAAATCAGTTCGAGTCCACGGGTAATGCTAAATTCTACGGAATGGTCGTTGCTCCCAAAGGGACCGTCTCCATGCATGGGACGAGCACATTCGTAGGCGCGGTGACGGCCAAAAAACTAAATATCACCAGCTCGGGTGTGATGTTTACCCTACCCGCGATTGCTGCTCAAACAGGCTCGTAATTTCCTTCTCTCCGATATATAGCTTCAAGTTTGGTCCCATTCGCATGCGTCTCCTTGATCTTCCGCCAGACTCACCTGTTGCTAATCGTATTCATGAACTGGGGAATGCGGAAGGCGTCAGCGACTTCTACCTGACTCCGGGCGAGCCCCTCTCCTACAAGTACAACGGCCAACTGGTTTACGAAGATCTCATCTTTGAGATGCAAGTCCCTGAGCACTTGGAGCCAGGATGCGATGATAGCGCCATGGATCTGCACGGGCGGCGGTTTCGCGTCAGCCAGATGCTGACCCAAGGGAAACTACGCTGGGTATTGCGACTTCTCCCCAATATCATTCCCGAGCCGCAATCCATTAAGGTCCCCACACCGGCCCTCAAGTCGTATCTTGAGGCAAAGAACGGCTTGTTCTTGATCTGTGGAGCCACGGGCAGTGGTAAATCCACCACGATTGCCTCCATGGTCTTGCACCGAGCCAAGCGTCGTCGGGAACATGTTATCTCCTTCGAGGATCCCATCGAATTTGTCTACCCGGAAGGCTTGCCCTCCCTGATTTCTCAGCGCGAGATGGGTACGGACGAAGTTGATTTCAGTAAGGCGCTACGAGCCGCTCTCCGTCAGGCTCCGGATGTCATTATCATTGGTGAGATCCGTGATGGTGAGACTGCTGAAATCGCTCTTCAAGCTGCGGAAACCGGTCACGTCGTGGTCGCGACGCTGCACACCTCCTCCGCCTCACAAACCGTACAGCGATTTCTAAAACTGATCCCCAGTGAGCGACTGGAAAGCTCCCAGGAAACCCTGGCCGACTGTCTGCGCTTGATCATGTGCCAGCGGTTGCTTCTCGACGACGCCAAGCACAAACGCTTTCCTGTGCATGAAGTTCTCCTACAGTATGATGGTGTGATCAATATCATCCGCCGGGGAGACTTCAAAAAACTCGATCAAGAACTGGAAACCGGGTGGAAACGAGGAATGTATAATTTCCAAAAAAGCCTCGAACTTCGGCAGGAAGATGGCTTCCGCAGTCGCACCTCCGTGGTCACCTCTACCAGCTCCTGGGAAGAGGTCGAAGATTACCTGAAAAGCCAGCCTGAACTCGCACGATGAATGCCAAGGAGATCGTCAACGTCCTGAATTTCGCCTCCTTCAGGCCTGAGCCAGATGATCCCTCGTCATCCTGGAGCAACCGCTTTCCAAAGGAAAAGACACTCCTCCTGACGATCAATCGCAACTCCATCGCATGGTGTGAGGTCCTGAGAGGAGGTCGTATCGTTCCAGGGGAATCGGCTACAGGAGAGCTTAAGGAGCTACTCACCCAACTCGGTGCTCAACTGAAAGATCACACGGAGAACGGATGGGTCTCGATCTGCCTGAATACCCGCTACGTGATCACCTTGGAGACAAATCTTTCCCGCAGGCCCGGTAGTGAGGAAGCTGTGAAACTTACTCCCCGTAGCGTGCTGGGAGCGCGCTATGAACGTGGTAAGCGATACGCCGTCACTCATAACCCGGAGACCAATTCCTCCATCCTCCTGGCTTGCGACGAGGAGCAGATTCGCAAGATCGAGACCATGCTTCGGGAAGCTGGCATCAAACCGGCGAGGGTCTGCTGTGGCACCTATGTCCTCCTGCGCCACGCGCTCACCGTTACCAACGTGACCAAGACCGATGACAAGACCGTCAGCGCGTTTTACATTGCGTGCTGCCATGGCTCCGTTTGCGCATTGGTACAGGATCAAGATCGCTGGCTGGAAATTCGTTCCCGTACCGATGTGTACGAAGATACGATCGATCCCATCGTGGAATTGCTCGCACCCTTTCAACAGCGCATTTCCCCAGACTCGGAAGTCATCCTCATAGCTGACCGGCAGATTGAAGGATTGCCTGAAGCGCTAACGGGGGTTTTCCAAGGGCATAAATTTACTGACCTAAGCACTGCCACCACTCTCTGGTCTCTGCTGGCCCAATATTGATCCATGCAAATCGCCCCCGCCATCATTGACGACTTCAAGACCGATCGGAAGGATATCAGCCCTCCCCTGCCCGCTTATCTTCGACTCGTACCCATAGGCCTGTATTTGTCGATTTTCATGGCCCTTGTGCTCAACAGCCTTTTCCTCCTCCAGTACGGCAAGGCCAGCCGCGAAAAGGAGTACCAAGCCACGCACAACGTGCAGATGCAGGCCGAGCTTACCAAAATCAAAAACGATCGCGCGGCCTTGGAAATCGAGGCAAAAAAAGCCACCGATGTCATTAATTGGGTGGAAAGTGCACGGCCTCTGCAACCTCTGGTCGTGGACATCGCGAGAACCTTGGAACCCGATGCCACCATCGTGGATCTGCGGATAGATCGCAGTGCCGACTCGGACGGCCAGTTGAAATTTTCCCTGCGCCTAAACTGCGATACGATTGCCCAGTTGGAACAAACTTTGAGCGCCTTGGAGAGACAGCAATTCCGAGCGATCTCACCAACTCAAACGGTCTCCAAGGGTGAAGTGGACTATAAGGCCACCCTTGTGTGGCAGGATGCATCACGCGGAGAAGCTCCTCCCGAGGAGGTCGAGAAATGAATCGCAAGCATCTCGCCTGTTTAGTCGTATTTCTTCTGATTGTCTGTCTGGTACAAGGCACTCTCTGGGTGAAGAACTGGATGACCACGGCCCAGAAGGAAGCGCAAGTAGCCACAGCTAAATCGAATCAAACTGCATCTCAGCTTGTACGTGAGAAAAAGACCCTTGGTGAACTTTCCCGCAGCTCGGAAAAATTGATCGAGTTTCTCAAAGTCTGGGAACCCTACTTCAGTCCGAATGATTCGCCACAGAACGCGGAGCTCAATATTTCCCTTAAAATCAAGGAGGACAATTTAGTCAGCCTTTCCCAGCGTTATGAGGTAGTTGCTCTGAAAGGGAATCAATCCCTCCCGTATGTCGGCCGATCCCACATCACTCTGGAAGATAATTATGCCAGACTGCTGAACTGGCTCGGCCGCATCGAAACCTCCATACCCACCGTCCGGTTAAGTAGTCTGCGAGTATCGAAGGGTACCGGTCGGGATGATCTGCGTATGGAAATCGTTTTTGAACAACCTCTGCTCAAGCGATGAAAGCAACGACGTTTCTATTTCTGGCAGCATTCTTCAGCTTTCTGCCGCATGTCTTTTCCCAAGCCTCCACTGTCGGTCCGATGCCCGATGAGAGAAAAGCTATTGCTGTTACGGAACAAGAGCGCAACCCCTTCGGCAAGCGTGTCACCAAAGTAACGACCGAAATGCCCTCGGACACGGAAAGTGAGGAAAGTCGTATTCGCTCCCATCTTTCCCAGACCGTTGTCAGCGGCTACCGCACGGCGCCGGAAGGCAACAAGGCTCTTTTGGGCAGTTATTTGATCACTGTCGGCCATGAAGTGCCGTCCTTCTTTCCCAATCAGGTGGAACTTCTCCGCGTCAACAGTATCAGCCCCTCTCAGGTGGAGCTTGGTTTTGTGGAAAAGGATGGCACCCACGCGACTCGTGTCATCAATTTATCCTTCGATCTCAGGCCTGCTGTCCGCTACAAGCTCACCCCCACAACAACGGCGGAGGCTGCCGCCACCTCTGAATTCGGAGGCGTTATACGCAAAAAATGAACTCCCCTTGCCAATCGCCGCCCCTCTCCCGCATCCGAGAGGCTTCGCGAAAAAGCAATGGTCGCCACGTTCGCCTGCCGCAATCGTCCCTCAACAAGAACAGTCTAGGGGCCTATACCTTCGTGGAGCTCTTGGTCGCGCTGGCGATTGCCGCCGGGGTGATCACGGTGGCCATACTGGCCTATAGTGCGAGCAGTTACTCCAAATCAAAATTTCTGGCCTACACCGATGTCACTCTCCCTGCGGGGACCCTGGCGAATATGTATGGCAGCACAGGCTCTGTCGTCACGGCCCACGCTGCTCCCAATTTCGGGCGAAGTGCCATGGCGGAAATGCTCAAAGCCAAGCTTTACGAAGACCTGGCGGATGCTTCTGCGGTTTTCTGCCTTTCTCGCTCCGTCAGCAGCGACGTTCGTCCGGCATTCATTCCTGTGACGCATGATTATGACTTCACTCAGATTTCCACCCCTGAGACCTTCCGACAATTATTGGAGAGCGAGATTGGTACTTCAGCGGGAGTATTTACGGACTACCGAGGAACGGCCCCAGGACCGAATTCCTCGCTTTTTATCCTATCGCGTTCGCCCGCATCCGACAAAATACGCGTCAAGGCCATCTACGAGTGCGACATTGTCACCGCAGTCTCTCCCGCAGGCAGCTATGCCTCCGTCCGGCGGTACCAGAACGCCGGGTCTGGCGCTGTCTGTACCCATTTTTATGATATCTTCTATCCAAAGTCTTCCTCGGAAGGAGCATTTTCTCCTGTAGCCGCCTTCTTCGAGCGAAAAGCCCGGCTGGCGATTGATGAAGATAATTTCGATTTGTTTAAGAGAGCCGAGAATCAACCCTTTTACTTTTGGTGGTGGCCCGATCCCGCTGCGGCGTCTCTGGAAAATGACCTGACCGCCGCCTCGTCCCCGGCGGAAACTCGCGACATGTATCGCACCATGAATGGCCGCACCGCCTACTTCCTGGTGATCCCCGCCTATCCCGCCCTATGGTGATCCCTTCGCTTCATCATCGGCAAAAAAGAGGAGCCGCTATCCTTTACGTGCTCGTGATCGTGGCCATCACGGGGGCCGTCCTTACCGCCTCGCTGCACGCCATTGCCACCCGTGCCAAGTTTCACGAGGAAACTCTGACCAACTCCCAAAGGCGCATCACCCTCGACAATAGCCGTGCGCTGGCCACCCAGTTTTTACTCACGAATGTCCTCCCCGGCGTGATGACAGGAAACATGGACACCACGGCTCCGGCCAATATGGGGAGCTTCCTGATGACGGGGCCAGCGGTACCTCCCTTGGCCGTTGATCCGACTTCCTCCGCACTTCAGGGGTACAATCACTTCAGCCCTGGTGAGCTCGGCGGATATGCCGTCCGATATGATACCACCTTGAGGGATGGCGCGGGAGGCACCTCCCAGCGACATTTCTACGCCCGCTCACGAAGTCCGATTTTTTCGGGAAACCTGATGAATGCCCAGTTGCCTGCCTCTTCAGGTGTCACAATCGGACCAGCCGTCGTGTCGGGCAGAACCATACTCTGGACTCCCTCCTCGCCGAATAGTTATCTGATTTCCACAGCCACCTATCTGGTGCCTTCCGTCTCAAATCCCTCAATTCTCACGAACTTGGGAGGCAGCCACTCTCTCCCGTCAAATTTTCCCCTCGTCCCGCAGACCTCGGGCGTGACCAGTAGTGGCTTGGGGTACGATGGTTCCATCTCTGTCATCAGACCGACTGATGTTTCAGCTCCCAACTCTCTGTATGCCAAAGTGCCTGCCAGTTGGCACATCAACCCTCTGGTAAAGATTCCTGCGGAAGGGCAGGATGACAATGGCATCGTCTCAGATGGCACCGGTTTCGTAAGTGTCGATCTGCTGGAACCCGGACTTCAGACCCTCTACATCGGAGCCGGTTTGCAGACCCTTCGTCTGATCGGGCAAACCACAGCGGCCCAGTCTGCAGATGCACTTAACCGATTTGCCCTTTTGATCGTCATTGAGGAGAGTACCACGGGGTCGCCTGCTCTTTCAAAAATTGAGTTGGAGGGAAATAATGCGCGCCGTCTCTACATTGCAATTAAGAAGCACATTCCTTCCACAGTGACAATCCAGGGTGAACCACTCGGAACGGCCACGACTTGGCGCATCGCAGGAGTTCTCGAGAATACGCCGGTAGCTTGGAATCTGGGTAATCAGTTTTTTACCATGACAGGCGGATTCAGGACCAATAGCTCCTTCCAAGTCACCAACGGCTCGCTGACCATTGTTAAGGACTCTGCCCCAGAGAATCTGGATCTCCGCGCCGATCGCTCAGCTTGGCTGGAGACCTTTATCCCGGCAACGGAGACCGCTTCGCCATGAACAACATCCGCGGATATACTCTGGTGGAAGCTCTGATCGCGGCTTCTCTGCTCATCATTGCCATTGCGGCAGCGGTAACCCTCACCCTGACCATGACAGCTCAGGAAGAGGCCAATCAGGAATTTTCGCGCGCCATCAACTACCATGAGCAGGCGGCTCGACTCTTCCAGCTTGGACTATCTCCCACCACCATCGCGCAGATCCTTCCCGAGGAGCCAGTCGTGGACTCACTGACTTTTAATGTGAGCGATACGACGATCACAGGCGTGGGTGTCGTGGAAGCTGGCACCTGTACGGTGGTCGTACAATCCCCCAAACAGCAACTCGATGGTATGAATTCCACGGATGATCGCACACTTGAGCTCACCGTGGTCCGTCCCTCCATCCGCTAAAGACAAATCAGAAGGTCTCCCCCTCGTACCACCCTGAAATGCATCGACTTCGCCATTCCGGGATCATAATCTTCCACTTTTAATCTCCGAGCATGCTCAAGAAGGTTGTCCTTACCAATGTGAATACCTCAAAGGTGATTGAGGTATTGGTGGATACCGATGATGATGCCAAGGCCATCATGGGGGCGGGAAAGGCTCCGAACGAGACGGCCATCGTGAATGACATCGCTGGCGTCGATGAGTTTCTTCAGAGACACACGGGCAAAAAGCCGTCCTTGGATGAGATGGTGGACTTCTTTTCTGGCTTTGCTCGCTGTCTGGATCGGAATATCTCCACCGTCAAGAGCTTGGAACTGATGGGCGGTCGCCTGACCTCGCCGCGCTACCGGGGAGCCGTGGCGGATATCGCTCAGCATGTGATGGGGGGCGACAAGCTCAGTGACTGCTTTGCCATGCACCCAGATTTGTTTGGCGAGGACATCGTGTCTCTCATTCGTGCAGGTGAGGAATCCGGCCAGATCAGCCAAGTTCTCCTCCAGATCGCCCACACCAAAAAAAAGTCTCTCAAAGTTCTCAAAAAGCTCAAGTCGGGATTGATTTATCCGGCGATCGTTCTTGTGATTTCCGTCGTGGTCGTCGTCATGATGAGCTTCACCCTGATCCCCGCCATTTCAAAGCTCTACGGCTCGATGAATGTGCAGCTTCCGTTGGCGACGCGAGTGATGATGGGATTTTCCTCCCTGCTGATCAATCAGCCCTACCTCGCTCTCATTCCCTTTGGAGGGGTTTACGCCATTCTGAGATATTGGTCCAAGGTCTATCACATTCCCTCGGTACAGCGGGCCGTCACCCGGATGCCGACCATCGGAAACATCGTGCGCAAGTCGGCCGCCATGGTCAGCTTCCGTTGTCTGGCCATGCTGTTGCAATCTAATGTGCGCATCGTTTCCGCTCTCGAGATTGCGGCCAAGGCTTCAAATCATATCGATTTTGAGGACTTCTTTTTGAACGTCCGCAATCACATCAATGACGGACTATCTCTCTCGGAGAGTTTCTTGATGGAGTCCCATCTCCTCGGCCCGGATGGCCGTACCATTTCCGCTGTCGTGCAGATGGCCGGAGAGACCGGTGGCGTGAATGAAATGCTCGATGAAATCGCCACCGATTACGAAGACGATCTCGACGCCATTGCCGCCCAGATTGATAAAATCCTCGAGCCGATCGTCATCGTCGTGATGGGCTCCATCGTCGGCTTCCTCGTCTATGCCATTTACGGACCTATTTTCAACCTGAGCAAGGTGATCCTTCCCAAAAAACCTGGAGCGGGCCAAACTGCTCCCGCTCGGCCGCCTACCCGATGAAGCTCGTCAGCAGTACAGTCTATTCCAAGGCGCTGGCAATCTTTGTCATAACGTCCCTGATTCTCTGGGGGCTCGTCGCGGCCTTAGTGGAAAATCTCATGCTGGGAGAATTTTCCCAGAGAGAACAAGCCGAGATGCGCTCCGCCTTGAGTCGTGTGCTTCTCATCCTGGATCGTGAGAAAACGCCACTCCAGAGACTGGTGGAAGACTGGGCACTCCGACCGGAAGTTTATGACTTCGCCGCTGGCAATTTGCCCACCTTCACGGATCGCAACTTTGGTCCGGTTCTTCTGGAAACAGCCCAAGTGGATTTCATTGCCATCTATGATCGTGATGGACGTCTACTCCATCACGTTCATCGAGGAGAACTGGCCGACAAAATGTTTGCCGTGCCTTCCTACTTCACGAGGCAGGTGATGGAAGCGGGTGTTCCATTAATTCGGCCCCTCTTGGCGCCAATTTCAGGATTTGCTCTGATGGAAGAGCATTTAGTCAATATTTCGGCAGCATCGATTCGCTCCGCATCTCCGGATCGCTCCGCTATGGGGACGATTGTCTCTGGCACTTTTTTAGATACTCAACCCTGGGACTTTCTCCGCAATTTATTCGGCGGCAAGATTGCCTTTGAAAGTCTGGGCGGATTGACCCTGAGCGATACTGAGAGAAGCGAGTTCGTCGAACTTCTCGCGACGAATGAATTTTTAGTTCGCCCTATCGATGATCAACTTGTCGGAGGGTATCTCCTTTTGCGAGCCCTTGATGGCGCGCCACTGGGGGTTGTGAGTATCGAGCACAGCCGCAGCCTCTACCAAGATGGCATTCGAGCATCGCGGGTTTTCCTAACAGCGATCACGCTTGTCGGAGCTGCCATGGTCGCTGTGCTATGGATTCTTTTGGATCGCACGATCCTTGCCCGCATTCGCGATCTTACGCGAAGACTAGAGAAGGAAAAATCGGCTCGACGCCTTCCCGTATCGATGGACTTCAAGGGCCAGGATGAATTGGGAACTCTGGCCAAGAGCATTGAGGATCTGGCTCGCAACCTTGAGTCGGCTCAAGCGCAATATCGCTCCGCGGTGGAAGAACAGACGGACAGCATTTGTCGATTTGATGCCAAGGGCCGGGCCGTCTTCGCCAATCGGAGCTTTAAAAAACTCTTTGGCTCAAATGACGCCCCTTTGGAGGAGTTTCGTCTCGTCGATGTTTTCACAGCCGAAGGTGGCAAATCCATTGAGGCTGAAATCGCGCGTCTGAAGCCTGATGTCCCCTATAAAACCCTCGTGCATGAGGCCGTTCTGCCCGACCGGAGAACTATCTGGCTGCGCAGCACTTTTCGCAAAATTTTCGATGCCAATGAGAACCTGCTGAATCTTCAGTGGGTCGCCACCGATGTGAGTGCTCAGGTCTTGGCGGAGCGACGCGTTCTGGCTTCGGAACAAAGTTTAAGGAAGCTGTCCAGCCGTCTTCTACGCCTTCAGGATGAGGAGCGGCGTCGTATCGCTCGCGAGCTCCACGATTCCACGGCGCAAAATCTCTCGGCCATTGTGATGAATATCAGCCTCCTGAAGCCTCTCGCTTTGGGAGGAGACGAAAAAGTGGCCCGCATCCTGGAGGAAACCCGGATAATTGCGGAAGCGAGCTCTAACGAGATCCGCAACCTCTCCTATCTCCTTCATCCCCCTCTACTGGATGAGGTGGGACTCACCTTTGCGATCAAATGGTTTGCCGATGGATTCAGTCAGCGAACGGATATTGCCGTGACGGTTGATACACCGGAAAACCTGCCCCGCCTCGGGGAGCACTTGGAAACCCCGCTTTTCCGCGTGGTTCAGGAAGCCTTGTCCAATGTCTATCGGCACTCCGCAGCGACGGAGGTAAACATTCATTTGGAAATCACCTCCCAGCACCTCCTCCGTCTCCAGATCAAGGACAATGGCAAGGGCTTCCCCAAGGCCATAGCGGCGGATGCGGAGTCTGACCAGATCACCAGGCTTTTTGGTGTCGGTCTGGCAGGTATGCACGAGCGTCTGGCTCCTTTAAATGGAAAAATGCGCATCGAATCCTCCTCGCGGGGCACAGAGCTCTTGATCGAAGTTCCTTTGCCGGACAATCCTCCTCCTGATGTCTGAATCGAGTTCTGAAATCCTTCGCATTTTGATTGCCGATGATCACGAGATTGTCCGGCAGGGGGTGAAAAACCTCATCGAGAACGAATCGGACATGACCATCTGCGGAGAAGCCATTGATGGACGGGAAGCCGTCAGCCTGTCCGCAGCCACTCATCCCGACATTGCCGTCCTGGACCTCAGTATGCCCGGTCTCAACGGCATTGAGGCCTGTCGCCAGATCATCAGAGAGAATCCGAATACTGCGGTCCTGATTTTCACCATGCATGATGCGGAGCAACTGATCCGCGAGGTTTTTTCTGTGGGAGCAAAAGGCTACCTTCTTAAGTCCGATGCGGGCAGACATCTTATCGGAGCCATTCGTTGTCTCGCTGCGGGTTCACACTATTACAGCCCTCTCCTGAGTGATGTGATCTTCCAAGGATTTCTCAATAATTCTCCGACACAACGAGGTCCGGCGAGTACCTCAACCATTCTTCCCACGGGCAGAGAGAGGGAGATCATTCAGCTCTTGGCGGAAGGCAAAAGTAATAAGGATGTTGCCTCAATATTGGGTATCAGTGTGAAAACCGCAGAAACCCATCGGGCCACTGTCATGCGCAAGCTTGGGTTTCACTCCATCAGTGATTTGGTGCGTTACGCCATTCGGAATCATATTATCGAGGCCTGAAACGAGTTGCATGCAACGTTGCGCATCCTTCTACAGGTATTCCCTAGAGGGAAATACGGAATCGGTGAGCTTGGAAGATCCTGAGAGACCAGCGAAAAAGATACCTGTCATGAAAAAACCAACTGCCAGAACATTCGTGCAACATGGCTTCAGCCTTGTTGAGCTCCTCGTGGTCATTGCTGTTATTGCTGTTATCGCAGCCATAGCAATTCCAAACATCGCCAATATTACTGGTGCCGCTACAGAGGCGAAGCATCAACGTAATGCTCAGAATATCGCGAACCTTGCAGCCGCTGCACGTGCGGCAGGAAATACGAACGCATATGGGACCATATCTGCGTGGGTTACAGATTTAACGTCGTCTAACGGCATTACTGGCGAAGGAAGTAGCGCACTGAGGCAAACCGTCTTCCGTATGGATGCTCTCACTGGTGAGGACGTGACGGATGTGCAAGAATATCTGGACATTGAGAATGCGTCCGAGGACGCAGGCGCGAAGTCCTCTCTGATCTATAAGCCTAAAACCAACTAAAGAGGTCTCAGAGGCTAAGTTTTTACAAATAAACGCCCACTGGAAATTCAGTGGGCGTTTTTGTTTCGCTTGATCCCCTTTGCGAGAAGTGTATACACTATTTATCGACGCGTATGGATTGTATGCATTCCCCCACCCTCCATAACTATACCGACTACGCTTGGCTCCGCGGTTTCAGCATTGTTCCTTCCTGGGGAGCGCGGATCGAAGAGGCTTGGTGGAACTATGATGCGGCGCGTATGCGGGAGGAGGTCGCATTGGCTACGGAAGTCCATGCGAACTGCATTCGCCTCTGGATCGAGTTTACTGCATGGATGGCTGATCCTGAAAGGATCTCGGCGCATTTCATGGATGCCGTAGCGGCCATTGACGAGGCCGGGATGAAAACGATGCCCTGTCTTTTCAATCGTTGGCATGACCGCCACTGGGACTACGGCGGCACGTATATGGAGAATCTCTATGGGGACTGGGCTCCCATGGAGACGTATGTCCGATCCCTCGTGACCCCGCTGGCGACGGATGAGCGCATCTTGTGCTGGGATCTCTGTAATGAGCCCGGCGATATACCGACTCCCGCCGACTCCGAACGCCAGCTCGACTGGCTGCGTTTCCTAGCCAAGACCGTGCGCGCTTCAGGGGCCAAGCAGCCCATTCTTGTCGGTACCATGAATGGCCAGAATATCGAGATGGTCGCTGACTTTGTCGATGTGCTCTGTGGCCACCCCTATCCGACCAATGCGGCTGAAATGCCCGGATTCATCGAGAGGTATCACGAGATCCAGACACGGCATGAGAAGCCTCTCCTCGTTAACGAATGCCTTCCTGGCGGTCTCAATGATCTGGAGAGAGCCGCCCTGATCCAGGAATCCACCAAGGCTCTCAGCAAAGCGGGCTTCGGCTGGATGGGATGGGCACTCAAGGAGGGACGGGCCATCTCCACTCGCCGTGACCGCTATGATAGCAACGGCATTCGCCGGGAAGGCTTTCACCCCTTTTTCACGGCGGAAGGCAAGTTGCGGGATGGTCTGGATTTCCTGAAAGAAAAGCCTGCCATCCTCGCTCCGTGGTTGCGTTGAAGCTCTAGCGGACCTTGTAGATTTTTCCCTCCTTGAGGGTGGAGACGGTGTTTGCCGCAGGAGTTGTCTCGAAGAGGCTACCACGGAGAGCGGATGGGACCTCGCCCGAGGTAAAGGCGAAGAAGACGGCGTCTTTGCCCGTGTGGTCCTTCCACAAGGCCCCCTCCTCCAACAAATGGCGGGAGTGCATAGAGTCCACGGCATCCGCAAAAGCAGAGGTCAATGGGCCAAACCACTCCGGCAACTCGGCCGGAAACGGCTCTGCATGGCCAAGAAACTCCTCTATCCATACCCCGAGAGGAGCCTTCGCAGCAAGGCAGCGGAAATAGAGCTTCTCCGTGATCGCGGGGTCGGATTTCCACAGGCGCATGTAGTAGCGCATGTTGCTATTGAGTAGGAGTTCTTCCTGGCCTGTGATTTTGGCAGGCGGGAGATTCCCCCATGAGGACACTCCGAGCTGAGACATGGACTCGATCATGATCTCGTATCCCAAATTGTGCAGGTCGGCGAGAAAGCGGAAGACGCCCGGCGCATTCGACACCCGGTCCGGACGCTGCCAGTTGATCGCTCCCAAGGTGAGATTGGTGAAGGAGTCGAACCAAATCCCATCCACGCCCGTGACCTCACGGAGATGCTTCATGTCCTGAAGAAACCAGTCCCTCATGCTTTCCTCCGCAAAAGACAACGTATGTATGACCCCATAGTGGCCATCCCAGAGGCGATGATCCGCCGATCTCACCATCCACTCCGGATGCTCTCTCCAGATGGGAGCCTCGCGATGCAGGTGGCCTGCGATCCAGATGTACACCTTGACGCCCTTGGCATGGCAGGCCTCGCAGAAGGCCTTCAGGCCAGCATCGCCTCCCAGTTGATCCGAGAGCTTGTATTCCCACGGGCAGCAATTGTTACCGCCGAAGACGAGCGTCTTGCGATTCGCCGCGCTCACGTATTCGGGAGTATGGAGATTGATGGCGCGGAAGCCCTGCTCCACCACCCAATCCAAGCGCTCCGTCCAGACTTTCAGCAAGTCCGGATACGCCATGCCGATATCGATGCCACCGGCACCCGTGCCTTCAAAGGTCAACGTCGGGACGACTTGAGTCCGGGTGATGCCCAGTTTCTCACACCATAGCTCCGCCGTGAAATCAAACCACGCCGTCCAGCGATTGATGTCACTCGTTCGCGAAGCCTCTGTTTTCTTCAGCGCAAGAACTACCCGCGGTGCCGTGCGAAATTCCGAAGCCAAAGCTCCATAGTGAAAATCGGAGACGGTGACGAAATCTTCACCGGGCATGGTCTGGCAGTTGGCCTTCAAGGCATTCCCCTCCCCGGTGGGTTCTGCAAAAAAATTGACCACCGCGAGATTCTTCCCCTGCACCAGATCGAAGATCTGAGATCCGCCGCCACGACAGGGTGACTCAATGCACGAGCGGTCGTAGTGCTCTTGGGTGGAGTAGATCGTCTCACTGGTCAGAACTGATTCCAGAGGATTGAGGTTCTGAGTCATGTTCTGCGCCATCAAGCGGGCACCGATAGTCGTTCCCTCGGGTGCCAGGGCGATCGATTCGTAAAGCCAGTGAATCTGCCGACTCTCACTCTTCCACTCATACGAGACGGCGAAGCCCATATATTCCTCCCCACCCACGGTCTGCGACTGCGCCGCGAACCAAATATTCAAGCGATCCCTCACCTCTCCCTTTGCCGTAGAGATCCGAGGAAATCCAAACAGATCAAGATCACTCTGAATGGGAGCACACCGTCCGATGGCTTCGAGTTCCAGAATGAACGCATCGTTCTCTTCCTTCCAGTCCAGCGGGATGAATTCCTGATAGCTGATCCCGTCCGGTGTTTGAAAATAAGGAACGTTCCCACGCCCAGAGACGACAAAAGCAACATCTTCCAAAAAGGCACCAGAAATCCCGCAATATCGATTGTCACGTATATCGAGTTCAACACGGATGGCATTGGAGAATTGCAAAACAGATTTCATGAAATTTTTTGGGAGATAGAAAGGCCTTCAGCACGTATGCAACCCGCCTTAAGACAGGTTTATCATGCTAATATTCCCATTGAGTTAGCATGCCAACTTTGTCGGTCAATCCTATAAGATACCGGTGTTTTGCACTTGTCTGAAATCACACGTGTGCTCAGCATCGCATTTCCCCTCATGAACCTACCAAGACTTCTCCGCGTCGGGGCGGTGCAGGCTTTGTTGCTTGTTCCGCTTGTTGCACAGTCAGCTCCTACGGTTTTTCGCATCACAGAATCGGCCGCACCAGGCGATATCATCGGTGTCCAAGGAGATGGTTTCGGCACAAATCCTCAGGTTTGGTTTCAACGTGTCGTCGGGACGGAGCCTTCTTTATCCCCCCAGACTCGTCTCACCGTTCTCAATGCCAATGAGTCGCCAGGATTCGTCTCGGCACGCATTCCAGCCGGACAGACACCCGGTCTCTATGCCATCTGGGTCAGCGATGGCTCGAATTTCAGCGCCCCCACTTTCGTGAATCAAGCTCGCGCTTGGGGCACCAACGATCTCTGCGGCTTGGAAGTCGATTCCGGTCGGGTTTTCAGGCTCTTCGGCCGGAATCTCTCCGTCGCAGGAGCCACCCCTGCCGTCTATTTCGTTCAGGGGGGAACATCACTGGCCGCCACAGTCACTCCAGCAAATAGCGATGCCTACATGCTGGAAGTAACCGCTCCCACCGGGCTCACTCCCGGCGTTGCTTATGACATCCACATTCGCAATGGACACGGAGCGGATTACGGCGAGACGACGTTGCCATATTCCCTCACGGCCCGCTTATCTACAACTGATCCATTCGGCTTGGGAGTACCATGGGGAGCAGATTTTCCCTTCGCAGCGAATGTCTACAATGTCACGAATGATCCTCGCTTAACCCTGCACGCCATAGGGAATGGCACCACGGACGATGCACCTGCCATTCAGCACGCCATCAACGTGGCAAATGCGGCCGGTGGTGGGGTTCTGTATTTTCCCACCGGGGTATATAAAATCCTTGGCCCAGCGAGCACCAATGCCGCCTCCATCGGCCTGAAATCGAATGTCGTTTTCAAAGGCGATGGTGCCGATGAGTCCATCCTACGTATCACGGAGACGTCTCAATACGGCTTCGGCATGCGGGGGCCTGCATCGCAATTAGGTTTCGTGGACATCGGTGTGGAAAACACAACCACCGGCGCATCATGGGGTGTGAAGATAGACAACAATGCCTCTCGGATTTTCGTTCTACGGTCTCGCTTCGAGGCCGATGCGGGGAAGGTGCTCGCCATCGGTCCGTGCTCACGCATTTTGATAAAGGATTCCACTTTCATCACTGGTCCCGGAGGCGAGCAACTCTATTTGCGCAACAACCGTGATCTGGTTTTCCGCAACAATATCGTGAATTGGTACTACACCCGTGTGCGAGTGGGACAGGAGTCGATTCGCACGCTTCTGGAAGATAATGTACTGACCCGCACAGCGATTCTGAATGGCCAGACGACGGAGAGCGGAGGATTCGATATCAGCATGTGTGACTCCATGGTGGTGCTCAACAATGCTATCGGCAGAGATGGCGACGGTGCGCTCCGGGTTAACAACGATGGCGAGACCATCATGGCTCAGGGCGAGTACAACACCTATCGCGATGTCGGCATGACAACTTCAGCCACCGCCACCACGCTGACGGACAGCTCAAAAAACTGGATCTACGATCGTGCTGTCCCAGACATCAGCAGCGGCCATCGATACCACGTCTCCATCGTGGCTGGACCAGGCACTGGGCAGAATAGATTGGTGGCCAGCAATACAGCCACGACTTTGACGGTCAGTCCCGCGTGGGATGTCATCCCCACATCGGAAAGCCGCTATGTGGTCAGTCATCAAGTCCAGCGCGTCTTGGTGAAGGATAATACCCTCACGGAAAATCCACAGGGCATCATGTTCTATGTCCACAGCATGAAGGATGTAGCCGTGGTCAACAACGTCCTCACCGACAATGGCGCCGTGTGGCTGCGCATGCGCGATCGCAACAGCGCCACTCCGCCCATTTACGATATCTGCATGGACACGCTGATCTCGGGAAACAGCACAACAAATACCCTGAACTGGTACAACTCCGTCGGCTCCAAGGCGCGGATGTATGTCGAGGTGAATAATGTGAGTACCCCCACGGCAGGCACCCATATTTTCGGCTTGGAGTTTCGCAACAACTCCATCACCGCCCCGCTCCCCAATCAAAACACAGGCCTCGCTGGCGAGGGCTTTGGCGTCCTCGCTCTCATGGACAATGGCACTCCCATCGCAGACAGCAGCCTCGTACAAACTCTCGGCGTCATCCTGCAAGGAAATGCCATGACCAACACTACAGACGGCGTCCATCTCACGACTGGTGCTCATGATACGATCATCTGGAATGCCATTCTCTCCAATGTCGTTTCGCTTGTACTGGATAGTAAGATAACGACCGCGGCCGCAGCCTCAGTCGCCACCGCATTTGGAGAGATGACCGGCTGGTGGAGTTTCGAAGGATCAAATTCCGATGACTCTTCAGGCAATGAGAATAACGCCATCCAGATTGACAACCCCTCCTTCAGCACGGATGCGCCGACTACTCGAAGCCTTTCACTAAACGGCACAGGCTATCTGGAAGTACCTGAGGCCAAGGTGATCACCCTCATTAATGAAATGACCATCTCCCTATGGGTCAAAGGCTCGACGACCGGACAAACGGGCTACGCTCGTCTTCTCAGTAAAAAGGACCTCTCCACGACGGATCCGGGATGGTCCATTCAGAGGAATGGGAGTGGTGATGGATTCGCTCTCCGCTTGGATACCAGTGCGGGTGGCAATCAATTAAAAGCCACCATCCCGGGAGTTCTCGATGATCAGTGGCACCACATTGCCTTCACCGTGGGGGGAGGAAAAGTGAAGTCCTATAAAAACGGCGTCCTCATCGCGACTCATAGCTACAATCATGGCGCAGGACTGCTGCCAAATGGACTCCCGCTTTTGATTGGGGCCTCTCACGCGGGAGGCTACCGCTTCAAGGGAAAGATCGATGAAGTGAGACTTTTTGCGAATGCGCTCAGCGACGCGCAAATCGTCCAGCTTTACCAAAATCCCTAAATCCTCAGGTCCTTCTCAGCTTTCGAATATCAACTGTCTTTGGAGAATTTTGTTGCCATCATTCACTATTGCTGAATATTAATTCATTAATACTGAATTCATATGGCAACAGTTCAAGCTCTGGAACGTGGAATTGATTTACTGGAAATGGTGCTTCAGTCATCGCAAGGACTGTCGCTCAATGACCTGGCCCAGAAGTTAAAAGTTGCTCCCCCGACGGCCTTCAATCTCGCCAATACACTCATTAGCAAAGGGTTTCTGAAGAAAACAGGACGTCCCGTCTGCTATCATGCGGGAGAGAAAATTGCTGACCTTCATCGTCCCAAATCAGCTTCCACAGATTACGCCTCCTTTTTGGACCTTCGGGAAAAAATCGGGGCAGAGTCACTTCTCGTCACCAAAGCCATTGATGGTGACGCTCTAGTAAAAATCCGCATCAGTGTGCGTCGCCCGTCGGTTGTGGAAACCCCGGACCGCCTGGTCCCCTCTCCTTACGGATTCGCTTCTTCGCTCTGCATCCTGGCCTTCCTTTCCGGCGAAGAAAGGGAGATTTACCGCCAGCGCTACCCCTTCACCATGTACGGACCTCCGATGTGGGAGAGCGAGCATCAACTCGATCAGTTTCTAAATCAAGCCGCCACCCTCGGCCACTGCCATCCGTTGCTCGGCAATCCTGCACGTCTGGCGGTGCCCATCTGGGGCAATGGGAACACGCTCTGGGGTAGCCTCGGAGCAAGCTTTGATCGGTCACTTACCGAGAAAGAAATCCAAGCCACTCTCCAATCAATGCATCAAACCGCAACCAACACCCCCGCTCTATCATGAGAACCTCAAACATCATTGACTGCGATATTCACCAGACCTGGCCCACAGACGAAGTTCGTCAACGGCTGCCCAAGGGTCTGCGCCAGACCGAATGGGCGCCGCCCAGCACACTGCTGACGAGCCCCATTGGCGTGCTTCGTCAGGATGCCCTCCCCGAGGAAGGCGGTGCTGCCGGCTCCAGCCCTCGCAAGATGATCGAGCAGCATATGGACCCTTTCGGCATCTGCGCTGGAGTTCTCACCGGATCAGGAATTCTCGGCCTCGGCATTCATCCCAATGTGCACTACGCCGCAGCCCTTGCCCGCGCCTACAATGACACCCTCGCGGAGACTTGGCTGCAAGCTGACGATCGCTTCTACGGCTCCATCATCATTACCCCTCAGGATCCCTTGGCCGCTGCGGAGGAAATTCGGCGTTGGGCTGGCCATCCTCGCATGGTCCAGGTCATTATGTGCAGCGGAGCACGCATTCCTTTTGGTCAGAAGTTCTATTGGCCGATTTACGAAGCGGCCGCCGAGGTCGGTCTGCCCGTGGCGACTCATCCCGGCACGGAGGACCGCGGCATCGCCAATGGGTTCGTAGCTGGAGATCCGACCACCTATCTGGAGTGGCATACGAACATTCCCCAGAATTACATGGGCCACATCGTCAGCCTTCTCTGCGAGGGCGTCTTCGAGAAGTTCCCCACCCTGCGCTTTGTGTGTATCGAGGGCGGTCTGGCCTGGCTTCCACACGTCTTGTGGCGCCTCGACAAGAATTGGAAAGCCCTTCGATCATCGGTTCCCTGGGTCAAAAAGCTACCCAGCGAATATGTCTGGGATCACGTCCGCTTCACGACACAGCCCATCGAGGAGCCCGAGAATCCCGAGCATCTCCGTACGATCCTCGAGATCATCCATGCGGAAAAGACCGTCATGTTCTCCTCGGACTATCCGCATTGGGACAATGACTCTCCGCACCATGGTTTACCCAAGCTCTCTCCCGAGCTTGAGGAGCGTATCTATTTCCAAAACGCCTTCGAGCTTTACGACTTCACCCGGGGAGGCTCACTGGTCAATCACGCCAAGGAACTCGCGACCGCGTAAAGACTATGGCGCAGCGTCATATCATCTGCCGAGCGGACGAGTTACCGCCTGGCTCCAGGAAAATCGTCAAGATCGGACGCAAGTCGATCGGCATTTTTAACATCGCAGGAGAGTACTTCGCCGTCCTCAATGTCTGCCCCCATCAGCTTGCTCCCCTCTGTGAGGGAAGGATCTGTGGACACACGCCTCCCTCCTCCGTGGGCGAATACCTTCTCGAGCGAGAGGGAGAAATCATCCGTTGCCCATGGCATGGCTGGGAATTTGACATCAAGACCGGTCGCAGCATTTTTAATCCCCACCGCGTCCGCACGGCTACCTATCAGGTACAGCTCGAAGCTGAGGAAGATCCTGCCGTCGAGACCTTCGCGGTCAGCGAAGAAAATAAACTCGTGGTACTCCAAGCCTGATCTTCCGGCAGTGCATAGAAACAAAGCGGGTCACTCCCTGGCGGTGTGGCTCGTTTTGTTTTTTACGTCATCGCTTACCTAGGCTGGGTCGTCAGCGCAAAATCATCGGTACGGAATGGCGAGGCAGGCAACCCTTCTCCATTATAGAGGTTGCAGGTAGGGTTGTTAGCCCAGGCGTAACGAACAGCCACAGGTTCGGATACCTTTTCAGACCAGACAATCACATCAGTGCCCTCGATCTTCGCATCGGCCCAGACCCACTTTCCATCCACTCCACAGATACTGAATCCCTGCACCTCGCTCTCCGGTGAGGGAAGAGTAAGAGGCACCTCTGCAGTTCCGGTCTTGGGCGCATAAGTTTTTGGCAATTCCTTCGCAACCAGACCCCCAGATACATTCTGGAACGTGATCTGGATCTTATCTCCTTCAATCTTCATACCTTGATATGTCGGACCTGAAAAAACGATCTCTCTGCCGTAATCCTTAGCCAGCGCAATCCGGGCCAGACGTTCTCCGACATCCTTCTTGTTACGTGGGTGAATATCCCCTTCCTCGCCAATATCGATCAAAACAGCCTGCCCCGTTTTCGGCACTTGCAAGGTGAGAGACTGAGACTCGCGTAACTCAGCCCATTCACTGTCCGTGGGGAGTTCGTCCTTCTTCATGAAGTTTGGCAGTTGGCAAAAGTAGAACGAGAAATCACCCTGTGCCCATCGATTCCGCCAATCAGCTATGAGTAAAGGAAAGGCGGTCCGATACTCCCACGCATGGTTTGCATTAGATTCCCCCTGATACCATAAGGTTCCTTTGATGGCGTACGGGATTATAGGACTGATCATCCCGTTGAATAAAAGCGCGTGAGCCTTTTTAACTTGAGGCTGATTCGTCAATATTTTGGGGACGGCCGTCATTTTTGGCAAAGGTGCAAAGGCCTTTTCCGCCTTGGCTAGCCATGCCCCTCCCTGAGGGATGCCTCCTACCCTGATAAAATTAATACCATCGAACAAAGGTGCTCCAACCGGCACAAACAATCGTGCGGCGAGGATATTTTCACCTTCTTTAACAAGACTGCCTGGTACCTCATAGCTTCGCGATGAACCGTCTCCGCGGTAGGATCGGTAGTTGAGCTCGCCAATCTTTTGTCCATTCCAGTAAACGGCTTCAAAAAGGTTTCTCGAGCCATCTTCAAATTCCACAATCAGATTCTGACCACCTCTACCCGGCTCAGGTACAACGGACCGCCGAATCCAAATCACCCCGCAGTCAGGCAGTCCAGGGGCTTTTAACGGTCCAGGCAAAGTGACGATGGTCCAATCCCTTTCAGACACGGATTCTCCTGCAAAATCCTCTGGATTTATGGAGGAAGCATCTTCCCTTCCGTTATCCGCCAACCAAGTACCAAATTGCTGGATGAACTGCTCTTTGCGTCTGGGATAACTTGTAATCTCCTCCCATATTTTTTCTTTGGCTGCTTTGAGACTCGGAACCGTGGCCAATGCATCCTCGCTGATCCAAGCTTCAATGGGCGTACCTCCCCAGGTCGCATCAATGATTCCAACGGGAACTTTTAAGTCATTCTGCAATGTCTTTGCAAAGTAGTAACCTACAGCACTAAAGTCTCCTATGGTCTCTGGTGATGCTACTGTCCAGTTCCCCTCGCAAGACGCAGAGGGTTTTTGAGACGGGGTATTGGGCACTGTAAACTGTCGCAGAGTACTGAAATCCTGCGACCCCTCGCCCTCAGTTCCACCCGAATGCCTTATCGTCTGCTGCATATTGGATTGTCCGGAAGCCAGCCAGACTTCACCGATAAGCACATCGGATATTGTGAGACGATTTTCACCTTCCACCACGAGCTCGTGTGGTCCACATCCCATTTGTTTCAGATCGAGAGCGACTCTCCATTTACCATTCTCACCGGTCGTGGTTGTAACCGCACAATCTCCCAGAGTCACTTTCACCACTTCTCCTGGACTCGCTTTGCCCCAGATCGGAGTACGGTCCGACCTTTGAAGGACCATGTGTTTGGAGATGATGGAGGGAAGTGATACCTCAGCGAGAACCGGGAGCGCTTGAACAACGTATCCGACGCTCAGCGCCGCTAACAGGCTTCGGCGGATAGGACTCATTGAGCCATCTGGGCACTAATTCTTTTAGAGCCCTAAAGTCGGATCGAGATAAATCCCGACTTTTTCAGCCCACATCTCTCCATGACGCTTCAGGCCCTTTACACTAAAGTGGACTCCATCCCGATCATCCCCAATGAGCGTATCGGTGTCGGGCCCCTCCAAGGCGAAGCCTTCATCCCAGAGTTGCTTCTGAGCATTGCGAGTTGAGTCGCTAGAGGGACTCTGCGGGTTGGTGTAGGAAACCTGGGCGACGAACCACGGGAAGGCCCAGCCTGCGACAGCACGTGATGCCTCGATGGTACGGGAAAGGCTATTGTAGTAGTCTTCCGTCGTCCCCTTTACGTTGCTCTCTCCCTGATGCCAGAGTAGGGCACGGAATCCCTGCGGTCCGAGTTGATTAATGCGCATCATCAACCAGTGAAAGGCCGGTTTACCGGGATTCCAGTTCGATACGGGTGCACCACCATGTCCGGTAATGGCCACAGCGACAGGCACACCATATTTGGCGACCATCGCATCGCCGAAATACGGCCAGGGACTTCCTCCCTGGCTATTGTCACGAGCGCCGGGTTGAGGATCCTGGCAGAGCTGCCAGGTATCACCGCCAAATGTCGAGACCAGCCCGCTTTGGGTTTTGTTGGGTGCTGGACCGCCAGAGCCACAGCTTGTGGAATTCGACTGTCCACACGTCACAAAGACTTCACCTACTCCGACACGAGGGATCTTCACAGAGGCCGTTTCCGCACCTTTCAGGAAAGATTTGATCTCCACCTCGTACCAGCCCCCCGCTGCGATATCGAGTTGGGCGACGAAGCTCTGCGTCTGCGGATTGAAAGGAAGATCAATCCAGCCCTCCGGTAATTTCCCGAAGCGTGGTGTGCCCACAAAGCGGGCTTTTACCGCGTCGCTGGGCTTTGTGGTACGTCCCGAGACCAAGACTCTTCCTGAGGCCTCTGTCTGGCGCTGAAAGACTCGATAGTCCACGGGGGAATACACAATCAGGTCGCCGGTCGAGGCTGGTTGAGGATCAACGAATAGACTGGGTCCACTGCCACGTCTCTGAACTTTCTCGGGAAGCAGAGCTGAAATCCGTGTGACTTCCTCCGGAGTCGCGAAAGAAGCCTCAATAGTGATTTTCCGTTCCTCTCCCGGTTTAAGAGTGGCTTCCCAGACTTGGAAGAGTCCTTCCTTCCAGCTTTTGCCAATAATGGCTCCAGGTCCCCAGATCCGGTCCCCACCAGTGATGCGAATTTTGCGGAATTTGTTGCCGGCGTCCTGATACCAGGTGGTGTCCTTCCAGAGTTTGATCTCCGGCGTGATCCGGGCATCGGCTTTGGCTGTTTCCACTGCGCAGAGGGTGGGATCAAGAACCATGAGGAATTGCATGGTCTCCTCCGTTTTGTTTTTCACTGTCCACGTCAATTGCGTCGGAGAGAACTCGTACACAATCGAAGCTTTGGATCCCTCGGCCTTTACTGTGGTGTCGTTGACGCGCGTGACCTCGTTAAGAACAAGGGGCTCGTCTTGCAGGAAGAAAACACCGCGGGAGCCACCAATTCCACTTTCCTCCGGCAGCCCCGTCCCGACCCGCAAGACATTCGTGACATGGGGATTGGGAACGTGTCCGTACACTTCGTCCGGGCTCAGCAGACGGAGTGCCGTCATGCTCCCATCGGGAGCAATGAGGGACTCCGTGACGATGTCGCCCAGGGTCGTTGTACGCCACATCTGGTTTTCCTCACGGATCTGAACCGGAGAGGGAGCCGGAGTGGGCTGAGTCTGAGCAAAAAGCACTGAGGGAAGGACGCAGACAAGCGCTCCCACGAATTTCGGAAGACGAGATAAGATGCTCATGAGTGAGAAGCGCTACTTTTTTTGAAGACCGGCGGGTGCGGGCAATCCGAGCTTTTGATCGAGCCAGCGCCATGCGCGGCGATCAAATTCCGCAGACCAATCATGTCCCATTCCAGGCAGAGCAATCATGGTTTTATCGGATGTCCCCAGACGATTGTAGATGGAGAAAACGCCCGTGGCGTTGGATACCGGATCAATCAATCCCGCGTTCATGAGTACGGGGCATTTGATATTGGGCGCGAAATTCATCGCATCGTAATAGCCCATGCAACGTCCCTCGGGAGTATCGGGAAGCGCAGGAGGAGCGTCCCGGTCCATCCCATCAACAGGAGGTTTCGCCTCATTCGAGTTCTTGTACCATGTGAGATACGGAATATTCGCGAAGTGGGCGATAGCCGGAATAGCTGCGGCCACGCGTTCATCCAATCCCGCAACGATGGTGGTCAATCGCCCTCCCTGGCTACCACCGACTACGACGACCTTCTTTTTATCTACGTCAGGACGGGAGAAGAGGTAGTTCAGCCCCTGCAACGCATTGAGGTAAGTCTTACGGTAGTAATAGTCCTGCGGTGGCTCGTAGGTAAAATCACTGTAGTATCCGGGAATTTTGGGATATTCCTCCAAGTCCACTTCCTGACCATGCACCTGAACATCGATGGCGAGAAAGCCATGGCGGGCATGCTCCAGAGGGATCGGGCGGGCATTGAATCCGGCACCGGGCAGCACAAGCATCGCGGGGAAAGGGCCGTCCCCTTTTGGCTTGGCCACCCAGCCATGCACTCGGAGACCATCCACACTCGCGAAGTCCACCTTGAAAGCCTCGACCTCATCATAGCGATGGCCCTCGGGATCATAGTCCTCCGGCAGGGAGGCGCTGGCGACATTGTACGCATTGATCTCGTCTTTCGTGAAGGTCTTCACCTCGCCGTGCTTCGGATCGAGAGGGATGGATGCCACCTCCTTTTTGCCCTTTTCCCAGAACTCTCGGAAGTCTGAGGGCAGATCATTCGTGATAGCCATCTGATCCACCTTGTACCCGATGGTGGAAATGCCCGGAATAGTAGTGCCATCTCCGGGATGTAGCGTGACACGCACATCGAAGAGTCCAGGTTTCAACTTATCAGCCGGAATGCGAATGAGATACCGATTGTCAGGAAGGGCCTCAGCCTGGCCGGCAACGAAGCCTTCTTTAAACATGTTGCGGGCGACAGACCAGTCAAGTTTCACACTGCGCAAGCCCACGCGACAATAGATGAGGATCTCTTTCTCATTGGTAAAAAGAAGGTCTTCACTTTGCGGCGAATAGAAGACGAGTTGACTATCGTGAGGCGGTGAGGACTTAAGCCCGTAAGGACGGGCGAGGTTGGATTGCATGGCGTGGTTTTGAGAAAAAGGTGCGGCTAGACAAGCTACCGCAAGGAGGGATTTCAGCGCGAGACAGGAGGGGGGAAAGTTCATTTACGGAGGCCTGCCAGAATGTTTTGCGCGTGCGCAAACGGCAACGATTTATTTGAGGAAATATGCTGTAATCGGAAGGTTTATCCTCGAGCCTCCTTGGTCAGTTCCTGCATCTCAAGAGAAAGGCTTGGCCTCGGGTCAGACTCCACCTTCAGACTCGGCGCATTTGGAAATGGCAATTTTTTCCAAGATCTTTGCAAGCAAAGGAATCAGCAGCGGCTTTGTCAGAAAATCGTCCATTCCCGAATCGACAGCTGTCTCACGATCATCCTCAAATGAGGCTCCAGTAAGGGCAATGATGTGAATTCTATTTGAATCCATGGCGGCGCTCTCGGTGGCACGGATTTTCCTTGTGGCTTCATAGCCGTCTAGCACGGGCATATGGCAGTCCATCAGGATAACATCGAAGCATCCGGTAGCGGCGAGCGCGACAGCAAGCTTTCCATCTTTTACCATCACAGGAGGCGGTAAATTGAGGCATTCGAAGACATGTTCCAGAAGCTTGCGATTTACCGAACTGTCTTCTGCGATGAGGACACAAAGTTTTTTGGCCTTGTCCGACAGGGTTACCAAACGAAAAGGGTCTTTATTATCCAAGACAGCAGGCGTCTCGGTGCATTTACTCACCGAGTAGCGGGGAAGGTTGATGGTGAAGACACAGCCGGTATTAGGAATATCGCGAACGCTAAGCGTTCCTTCGTTTGCTTCGACGCTGCGTTTGGAGATGGATAAACCCAATCCGAGACCGGAATGGTCTGCATTGCCCTGGGTAAAAGGTAAAAACATCTTTTCCTCGAACCCTGAGGGCAGGCCTCCACATTTATCCTCCACCTCGATCAGGATACGGCCGGAAACAGCATAGGCATTCAAAGAAACTGCAGTCTGCGGCGCTGTAAACTTGAATGCGTTTTGAAGTAAATTGCCTACTGCAGCAGCAAGAAGAACCTTGTCTGCATCAACCGCAAGCAGGGGATCGATGTCCGAGACGATGAGTGTACACCCCTTTACCTCGGCTTCGAGATCGGCTGATAGCCGGACCTCAGCAATGAAGTCAGCCAAGGAAAACAATTGGTGTTGTGGAGGGCTGGCCGTCGAATTTCGGACATCGGTCAGGGAGCGATCAATGAGGTTGTGCAGTCCCACCAGACTGCGATCCAGCACGGCCCCTGTAGCGCCACCCAGTCCGACATTGCCAGCTTTAATGGCCGTAAGCGCGAGCATTGCCGTATTAAGGAGATTGCGCAATTCGTGCGCAAAATTCCCTAAATGCTCCTTCAATACTTCCGATTGTTTGTCTGCCAGCAGAAAGTCGCGCTGGTAATTGTATTCGGTAACGGCCACGGCAATGCCATTATCGAGGCAGCGATTCAACGTCCGAAATTCGTCAGTTTCGATGGATTCGCCGACATCGAAGGCGAGATCTGTGATGGCTTGGCAAAGATCGCCATAATCGTGGACCACTTGCTCGACCGTGTAGCCATGGTGCAACAATTCGCCGCCATGTCGCGCGGCGGTCTCTCCGATTTCGGACAAAACTGGCTTTCCCCCTCCGGACGGGCCGGATACTTTTCGGCTGCTCAGCGGCTCCATGGTCTGCTCAAGCCGAAGAGTTTTTGTAAGCTGGTCGAGGAACATGGGTATGCCATGTTCCAACTCTTTCTCCGTCGCTTTTGGGGCGGTGCGTTGGGATACCTTGATCCGACAGCGATCAATCAGCTCGCTCCGACGGTTAGTAAGAAACTCATGGAGTATTCCTAACTCTAGTTCACAAGCCTGCTGATTCCTAAACAAATCGCTTTCTGCAAGATCACCCTACCTTACCAACCCGAACGCTAGTGGTTGTCCCTCAGTTCAATCCATCATAACTTTCTCTCCTGAGTGGCTCAAAGACTTGCTCTCTTAAAAATAAAAGTTAGAAAAAAAGGGGCATGCCGATATGACATGCCCCTCCTTTAATAATTTAGATCAA